>Ga0182027_10001811_pt1 | contig 34990 bp, 12 predicted proteins | sample 712E1DmetaG_FD_121300 | JGI IMG/M metagenome (GOLD analysis project Ga0182027, IMG submission 121300) | Permafrost microbial communities from Stordalen Mire, Sweden - 712E1D metaG (Illumina Assembly) | ecosystem: Environmental > Terrestrial > Soil > Wetlands > Permafrost | place: Sweden...
GCAGGAGGTGGCCAAGCAAACGCTGGTCGAACTCAGGATTGAAGGGGTGGAACTCTACCGTCCGCTGGCGGCCATCTACAAGAAGACCAAGGTGCTTTCCCCGGCGATGAAGCAGTTCCTGCACATCTTGAAGGGGTGACGGCGGCCCCGGTCCCCGCCTGGCGCGCACGAGGATGGGCGCATGGTTTCAACCCCATTGAGCCCGCCCTGTCCGGCAAACCCAGTCCTTTCGGTGGAAGATGGGAAGGCGGTTGAGATTTGTGGAATGTGACGATTGTGTGACAATTCTGTTGCAATTCTGTGACAACGTGGCAGAATAGGGGTGTGAACACAGAATTTGTGGACATTCCATTGGTGCTGTTTTGGGTTTCGATGACTGTCACGGTGGTCGCTTATGGCGCTGTTGTCTGGCCGTCCCTCAAGCCGCGCCCGCGATCAAAGAAGCAATAGCCTGACAGCCCGGGAATATTAAGGGTCTCCCCCGGATGCCGGCTCCCCGTTGCGACTTTGACGGTCCGCCGCAGTTCCGCGGTCCTCCGGCCAACCGTCTCAAGAGTCTCACGAATGATCTTGCCGCCGGCTTCCATTCGGCCATAATAGTTACCGCTGCGAATGCTCGGTGATCAACGTGCGGAAGGGTGGCTGAGTGGTTGAAGGCACCTGACTCGAAATCAGGCTTAGGGGTAACCCTAACGTGGGTTCGAATCCCACCCCTTCCGCCAACTTTGCCTCTAATCCGGGCGCAGCGCCAGGGAGGTCTATGATGTGGCTGTCACCCGCGCCGCATTCTTCCACTGGCGCTGGTTCTCTATCGTAGGCCCGAGCTGGTACTTCTTGACGAGCTTGGCGACGGGTTCGCCGAGGATTTCCATCTTGCTCAGGTCGGACTCCCCCGCCTTGGCGGCGGCCAGGTAAGACAGGTAGCCGATGTCGGCCGGGGCGATGCCCATGAGGGTGGCGCCGACGGTGTCGGCGGCGAGGTAGTCGGTGCTGACCACGCAGACGCGATGATCCACGCGGGTGCCGCCGATCGGGCCGTTGCCTTCCATGCCTTCAAAGCCGTCAATGACGGACAGGGACGGATGCAGGATGGGCGCCAGCATGGCGAGGTTGATATTGATGCCGTGCGCTCCGCCGCCGTGCATAATGGGCTTGTCGCTGCCGCGGGTGTCCTGACCGCCGCCGATGGGAATCCCAAGCTTCAGCGGCGCGCCGAGGATAATGTTCTTGATGGACATCGTGGCGATGGCAAAGTTGTGGGTCTTGAGCATGCACGCCGAAATGATGAAGTTGTCCGTTTGGTTGGCCACGATGCTCGACACGCGCACCGGATGCGGCATTGCGTCGGCCTCGCTGAAGGCCATGATCGTCTGGAAATTCTCCTGGTCCAGATCCACCAATTTGACCTTGTACTTGTCCGCCAGCGTCGTGTAGCCAAAGTTCTGGAAAGCCTGCGGGGTGGAGCCGGCGGCAGACTCGGCAATCATGGCGTTGTCGAGCTTCCCGATGGACTTGAGAAACTCCAGAATGCCGGTCAGAGCATCGGCGTGCGTGGCGGCAAGCTGGTTGGTCGAGGACACGTTGTTGGGCTTGATGACCACCCGGCGATTGCCGATGGACCGGGTGATCTCCTTTTCCAGCGACTTCAGGGCCCGAAAGATATTGTCGGTGCGGTTGTCGCCGTTGGTCAGCGCGACCTTGCTGGGCGCCGCGGAAGCAGCCGCAGCCGGCTGTGGCGCTACGGGTGTCTGAGGCGTGGCGCCGGGCGCGCCTGCCGCACGGGCAAAGCGCCCGGCAAACAGCGCGGCGGCGCCCGTGGCGAGTCCGGTCTTCAGAAGAAAGTCACGACGATTGGTGAGCGAGAATTGCTTTTCAGTCTGGTTAATCATGGCGCAATATTACTGGAATGCGGTCCGGATGTCAATCGGAAACTTTGGGGGGAAAAGGGTGCATTTCACTTTCTTGGGTGCTTCTCTGTCGTGGCCTGAATTTCAGCGGTTGAGAGGATTGAGTCCCGATTCGGAATCGGGAGAGAATTTGTCATTTGTCATCTAACTTTGCCGCATCCTGGGAAAGTCCATTGCGACGGCCAAAGCCGGCAGAAGACAGATGCCCGGCGACGGTTTGGGGACCCCGATAACCGATGACAAATTTTCAATGACCAATTCTCAATGGAAAGGCACGAAATCCAAAATCGCTTCTTCGCCGAGAGGAGTCACCCAAAGAAGTGAAAAGCGCCCGTGAATTGGGTGCAGGACAAAATTCTTCGCGTCCCCGGTAGGGCGTCCCGATTCTGAATCGGGAGCCGCCCCAGAATTCAGGGCAGAGCGGCAGCTCTGCCCTACCAGGAAGGTGAAGAATTTTGTCTTGCACCCCCATGAATTCGGGCGGCGGTTCCCGGGTTGACAGCAACCCGGCCCGTCAATAACATTAGGCGTGAAATTCGCCGGTCCATTGGTCATCGCCGCCATCCTCATCAGCCTGCCTTGGATGGGCATGAAGGGCGCAAGCGGTCCCGGCATCGCCTCGTCCGTTCAGCCCCACTTCAAGACCCGCGACGCGGCCTCCTGGGCGGAACAGCTTAGTTCCACCAATCGAACGACCCGACGCCAGGCTGAGGAGGAGTTGCGGGCCGGTGGCAAAGCCGCTGTGCCCGTCCTGGGCCGGCTTCTTCGCGAGGACCGCGAGGCGATCCGCCATCAGGCCCTGGACTTGCTTTGTTCGGTCGGCCCGGCAGTGACGCCCACCTTGATCACGCTGTTGAGCGATGAAAGCGCCAATGCGCGACAATACGCCGCGCGAGCCTTGGGGAGTCTGGCGCCGGAATCACCGGACGCGGTGACAGCACTGGCCAAAGCTCTCGCTGACCCGGATGTGAAAGTTGTGTGGGAGGCCGCCTATTCACTTGCGGCATTCCGGGAACGCGCCGCCCCCGCAGTGGTGCTTCTTGCCCTCACGTTGGCCGACAGCGATTCCCTCGGCAGGACTTATGCGGGCGACGCCTTGGCGGCGATCGGACCCAAGGCGGCAGTCGCAATCCCCGCGCTGGTCAAAGCTCTCCGACAAGACCCCGATCCCGCCGTGCGCCGCGCGGCCGCCAGGGCCATTGGCAATATCGGCCCTCCGGCGGCTGTCCCCGCGACGGACCAGTTGCTTGCCGCCTTCGTGGGTGACGACCCGCATGTGCGCATCGCTGCCGCGACGGCACTCGGCGCCATCGGCCCGGCCGCCAGCAACGCTCTTTCTGTGCTTCAGGCGGCCCGGCAGGATCTCACCGTGCGGGCGGAAGTCGAATGGGCGGTATCGAGGATCACAGGGGGAAGTGGCGGCAACGCCGGGCAAACTGCGTCCCCTGCTTCGCAACCGAACTCCAGGCTGCCGGCCCTGGAGCCGCCCGTCATTCGTCCGGGCGAATGGCCGATGCTGGCCGGCTTCCCCGATCGCAATGCCGTCCTTGCCAATGCCAACCCGCCCACAAACTGGAATCCCAAGACCGGCGAGAATATCCTCTGGCAAGCCCGCCTCGGCAGCGAGACCTATGCCTCGCCGGTGGTTGCGGGCGGCCGGGTGTTCATCGGCACCGACAACACGGCGCCTCGCATCGCCTCAGACCGCCGCGAGGAAGGCATTCTGATGGCATTTGCCGCCGGCACCGGCGAGTTCATTTGGCAGGACGCCGCCCCGCTCGTTCTTTCAACCGGCGGCCTTTTCAACTTCCTCTCACCCATCACGACCAGCGCGCCTTTCGTCGAGGAAGACCGGCTTTACTATGTGACGGCTCAAGCGCAACTCAGGTGCCTGCGCATTCCCAACTCCGCCAACCGCCAAAATGCCACGCCCGCGACGAGCGGGACCACGACCGGCGGGCAGGCTCCCGAATTGATTTGGGAACTCGACATGGGGATGGAGCTTGGAGTCTATCCGCACGAAGCGGCCAACTGTTCCGTCGTTGGCATCGGGGATCTGCTCATGGTCTGCACCGGCAATGGCGTTGATTCCACCCACACCGGGATTCCCGCCCCGCACGCGCCGAGCTTCGCCGGCGTGGAGAAGCGAACCGGTCGAGTCGTCTGGCAGGTTGTCGGGCCAAGCCCGCGCGTGTTGCAGGGCCAATGGAGCAGTCCGTCCGTCGCGCGCGTCGGGGACAAAACGCTCGCCTTCTTTGGCGGAGGCGACGGCTGGCTTTACGCGCTGGACGTTCTCACGGGCCGCGAACAGTGGCGCTTCGACGGCAATCCCAAGAATGCCGTCTGGCGGCCGAGCAGCGACGTCGCAGGTGTCACCAACCGCAACAACATAATTTCCTGTCCCGTTTTCCATGCAGGGCGAGTCTATCTGGCTATGGGCGACGACCCTACACACGGCGACGGCGCGGGCCGGTTGTTCGCCATTGCCGCCGATGGCTCCGGCGATATCACCACCACCGGCTGCATCTGGGAATACCATGACCTGCATCGCACCATCTCCACCCCTATCATTCACGACGGATTGATCTACGTCGGGGACAATTACGGGCAGGTCCATTGCGTGGACCTGGAGAGCGGCAAACGCGTTTGGGCTAACGACCAGATGTCCCGGATTTGGGGCTGCATGGTGTTGGCCGGCGACCGGCTCTACGTCGGCGACGAGGGTGGCACGATCTTCGTCTATCGGGCGGGCCGAAAAATGGAGGTTCTCGCCAAGATAGAAATGCCAGCCCCGCTCTACGGCTCCCCAGCCGTTGCCGGCGATACGATGTTCCTCGCCACAACCAAGTGGCTCTATGCAATCCGCCCATGAAGACCGCAGAGTTCCAAACGAAAATTGAACGAGGGGTCGAATCCCACCCCTTCCTCCAGGTTTCCCATGCCGCTTCCTATGCGGCCCATGAGGAAAACCCGGATCACGACGAATCATGAATGCAAACCTAGCCCGCAGCCTTGTCAAGCGCGTGACGGCGCGAAGGCTGAAGTTCAGTCTCCGCGTCGCTCTGGCCCAACTCCTTTTCCTGGCGGGGTTTTCGGAGGCCCGCTTGCAGGCGGCCAGCCCGACCAATGCGGCCGCCGCTCCCGTCGCCGCGCCCCAAACCATCGCATTCCGGCGGGTCAAGGAACCCAAGGAGGGAGCCTTTTCCTTTCTGGCGCCGCCGGACTGGAAAACCGAGATCAATCTCTTCCGCGTGAATCCGCAACTGGTTGGAGGATGGGGGAATTCGTTGTCGGCCAAATGCGACTTGACGGTGAAGAAAGACGACGCCGGCACCGTGATGCTGCGCTCGCTCCCCGCTTACAATTACGTGGACTTCCCGGTCAACGGGAACCCGTCCATGCTGGCGGCTATGTTCCGCCCCGGGAGCCATTACCAGGGGATGCTGGTCAAGCCGATGCCGGCGGTCCAGGCTTTTCTGGACGAAGTGTTCAAGTCCGTCCACCCGCGCGCGCTTGATGTCAAGGTGACGGACCGGATGGCGCTGCCCGAATTGGCCGCGGTCTTCGCCAAGGTCAACCAATCCGCCAACGCCGAACTGGCGTCCGTGGGCGCTCGAATCAACTACACGGCCGGGGTCGCGGTCGTCGAATACACCGAAGGCGGCGTGCGCTACAAGGAAGCCATCTGGGCCGTGCTGTCGGACAATCGGGCGCTGACGAGCATCTGGGCCAACGACCAGACGATGCTCACGCGGGCGCCGCTGGCGGAGGCCAAAGCCTGGCAGCCCATCCTGGAAACCATCATGCGCTCCATCAAGCTCGACGTGGATTGGCTGGACAAGGAACTGCGCGCCTCGGAACAGCGGGCGCAAATGTCGCTGGAGCAGCAGCGACAACAGCAGCAGCGCGACCAGAAGGTCCTTCAAACCCAGCGCGAACTCCAGCAAATGGATCAGGAGATCTGGAGCAGCCGCGCCAAGTCCAACGAGCGGATTGAACACGACAACTATTTGACCTTGACTGCCCAAAAGGATTACGTCAACCCGCACACCCGCGAAGTGGAGACCGATACCTCCGACTACCAATACCGCTGGGAAACCGCCGGCGGCGAGAAGATTTTCTCCAATGACCCCAATTACGACCCGCGCAAGGACGACCACGTCTGGACGAAAGACTGGGAACTCACCCCCGCCAACAAGTGAGACCGGTTCCAGTGTGCTTTTGCCCTGTAGCGGCGGTCTGCGACCGCCGCCAATTTCCCCGGAATGAGACCCCCAACGCCGTCCTCCAGTCGGTCGAAACCGACTGCGACCGCCGCCAATTTCCCCGGAATGAGCCCCTGACCTACCGCCGGGCCAGTGGCCCGGCGGTAAGGCGAGGCTCCTGCCGAGCCGCGACTTTGTCGCCCTCAGGGCCACCCCCCTCTCTCCAGGGGTGTGGAGCCGTTAGCCCGTTAGGACCCGCATAAATAAAGGGTTTTTTTGAGTCGGACCCGTTAAGTGAGCCGTAAGGAACCGTAAGGAGCCGTTAGTACTTATGCGAAATGGCCGATGGATCGGCAAAAATTGCCGGGGGACGCCCTCCCGCGCGGCTGGCAAGGCGGCCATGAAATATCGGGTTAGATGCCCCGGCAACAACTTATTATGCGATTATGTGGGACTGACCTCTGATCCTCACGATTCCGGGGAGCGCGTGCGTCCCGCACGCAGTGTTTGGCGTCCCGCCAAACACATTCCGGCCCACTCCTCAGCAAGCGCGGCCAATCCAAGGAGGAATCCACGGGAAGGAATGGGGGACGGAGTGGGGCGCGGGACGCACCCCACGGCGATCGGGACGATCGCGCTCCCTAATCGTTGCAGCGGTAATCCACTGAAAATGTCGAGGAACCCAAAAGGAATCGGCGTGGGCGCCCTGCGCCGATTTGCTGGCGGGCGCAATCCCTGCGGCAGGACGATCCCGATCCGGCGTCGGGAGAGCCAGCGCGGGAAAATCACGGGGACCCGGGCGGGCGGTCATTTTCCACTTGCCCGGCGGTGGGGAAAGCGTATGATGTGCGCCGTCAGCACCTAACAAACGAAGGCATAAAATGGGGAGGAAAAGAAAAGGCATCGGCCAGAAAGAGCAAACCCAGCCGGATTTGGGTCCGGCCGGGCTTGTCCAAGAAACGCTTTTGAACAGGTGTATCCTCATGCAGGCCAAGTCCATGTTCAGCTTTCCGGGCTTGACGCCATTATGACCCATTACGAGCGACATTTGTGGACGTGAGAACTGAATGGCAACAAAATGGACAAGACTATGGTAACGGCTCCATCTTCTCTCGGGCCTTCCAACGAAATATGCGCTTCTGCGGGACTGACCCTGAAAACGAGATTTTCAGGCGTCCTACTACAAAATCAAAGGCAATAGTATGAGCAAAGAATTCAAACACGCGTGCGAATACTGCGGTGGTCACATTGTTTACGACGAGCAGTATTTAGGTGGGACTACTCAATGTCCACATTGCGGAAAGGAGATCATACTCGGAGGGGCTAATCTCAATACCCAATCACATTCGCAATCTGGAGGCGCCACCGAATTGGCCAAGGGCAATGTGGCAGCCCCTAAGCTTTTTTCGCCGGCAACAGTTGCTGGTACGGCCGCACTCCTCGTTCTGGTTATAGCATTGGGTGCATGGGCGTTGCACACCGCCACCAAGAAGAACGAGGAACGACAACGCCAGACTCTCGAAGAACTTTCTCGAACGAGAGCGGAAGCTGACCGAATCCATGCTGACATCGCGAAGGCCGAAGCTGAAGCAGCAAAGGCAAAAGCCGATGCTGAAATAGCGAATTTGAAGGCCAAGCAAGAGGAAAAATCTAGCGCAGAGGCCAAGGCTGCCGCAGACGCGGAAGCTGCCGCTGCAACGCAGGCTGCCAAGCAACAAGCAGACGCGAAGGCGCGCTTGGAAGAGGAGCAGAAAGCAAGAGCCCAAAAAATCCCCAGTCTGTGGGCTCTCTGGGAGGAACAAGACCACGACTCGATTGGCGTTGTTACCGCGCGGGCGAAGGATGCGACGGTGGTTCACCACGGGACTTCCGTGACCGCAAAATATGAGGACATGCCAGAATGGCTACGATTAGCTGCCCAAGCGAAGTACAGGGCAGATGGAGAAGCAAAGGGGGCAATCCGTGAAGTGGAAGGAAAGATCTATGACTTGAGAGATTTACCCGCTGGGTGGGTGGCGCTGCCGACGGCTGAGGTGATTCAAATTGTCGAGGACGGTTATCTGATGATCGACGTTGCGTCCCTCAACAACCGACTCCTAGCAAAGGTCTTTAAGTTAAACCACAACGGTTTGACTCGGATCGCTAATACAGGTGACCGCTTCCAAATGACAGCAATGTCCGTTGGCACTTACACCTACAAAACCAGGGGTGGCGAGATCGAAACCGTACCGGTTTATGATCCAGGCATGCCGATAGGGCCACTGCGCGACAAGGTGGTGACATTGAACGGCAAGCCGGCAGACGCGCCAAGACCCACCAAGCCTTCGTCTGACGAGCCGACTGCTAGTGGTTCGGGCTTCTTCATAACCGATGATGGGCTTTTCATTTCCAATGAACACGTCGTTGAGGATTCAACGAGAATCGAGGTCAAAACTATCGCTGGCAAAAAGAGCGCGACAGTGCTCCGGATAGACAAAGACAAGGACTTGGCACTATTACGAGTCTCGGTTGTAAGGGGGAGCGTGCCGCCACTAATTGTGGCTACAAACAATGTGCCTTTGGGTTCGCAAGTCTTCACTATCGGTTATCCATTGGTTGAACTGCAAGGCGCGCGTCCGAAGTTCACTGACGGGAAGGTAAGCAGCGTTGCCGGAATCCATGACGATCCAGATCAGATGCAGATCAGCGTAGCTGTCCAGCCTGGCAATTCCGGCGGGCCACTCGCAGACACGGATGGGGATGTCGTGGGTGTAATCGTCGCTCGTCTCAACGACTTGAGAGTATTGGAGCTGGCTGGTTCGGTTCCTCAGAACGTGAATTACGCGGTCAAAGGCTCCACTTTGATCCGCTTCTTGAAAGAAAACCAAGCCCTTGCTCCTGGCGTGAAGTTTGGCAGTTCGCCGAAGCGCACACAGGACGAAGCCATCAAAGCCGTCGAGAACGCCAGCGGTTTGGTTCTGGTATACTGATGACAAATTGTCATGAACGGATTCAGTCCCGCATAATCGCATATTGCATTGGGGCACCCATGTTTGTACGCGGTTTTGGGGTGGCCTCAGAGGTTTAATGGGCTGGAGTGAAGGGCGGTTTGGGCGCTGTCGGGGGCGACATGTGACCCCAATAGGACCCAATAGGACCCCCCCCAAGCCGACTGCAAGTCGGCGCTCCGAAATGCAGGCATTTCGCGCGGGGCATGACATATCCGGGCTGATCCCCGACGATTCCGGGCCTCAAGAGCGTTTGGCGGGACGCCAAACGCGGCGGTCGGGACGACCGCGCTCCCCAAACGCCTGGACTGCGGCGGTTCAATAGCAACTATGATTGACAGGTCAACCCGGAATGTGGCGGGCGATGATTTTCAGGAGTTGGGCGGTGTGAATTTCGAGGGTGGCGCCGGTCCAGACCACGAAATCGGAGTGGGCGATTTTTTTTTCGACGGGCCACTGGGCTTCGAGGCGTTGTTGGATATGGGCGGCATCCCAGCCGCGCTCGCTTAGGCGCCGGGCCTGGGCGGCGGCGGAACAGGCTACGCAGAGGGTCGCATCGAGCAGGCGCTCGGCGCGGGTTTCAAAGAGGAGGGGGATGATGACGGCGCCGCAGGGGCGGCCGGCTTTGCGCCAGGCGTCGGCTTCCGCGTTCCAGGCCGCCCGGATGCGCGGATGGAGGATGGCTTCGAGATCGGCGCGGGCGGAGGGAAGTGCGAAGACTTGCCGGGCCAGTTCCTTGCGGTCCAGGCGTCCGTCCGGCAGAAAAACAGCGGGGCCGAACCGTTGGCGAATTTCCGCCAGGGCGGGTTGCCCCGGCTCAACGGCTTGGCGGGCAAGGTTGTCGGTGTCAATGACCGGCACGCCGAGTTGGAGGAGCAGATGGCCGGCGGTGGTCTTGCCCATGCCGATGCCGCCGGTGATGCCAAAAATGGTCACTGGGGCAAATGGAGGGCGCGGTAGAAACGCACCGGCGGGTTGGTGGTATTGTTGGTGATGCTGAACTGGCCGGCGGAGTTCGCGATATTGGTGGAGAGGCCGGTCCAGGAGATGAGATTGGTGGATACCTGGAGGATGTAAGTCTGGCCGGGCTGGCCTTGCAGGGTCAGGGTCAGGTTTCTGGCCTGATAAGAAGTGAGCACGGAAGGCAGCGCGGCGCTGGTGGCGGTGGCCGTGTTGGAAGCGGAGGCGTTCAACCCGGCGGCGTCGGTGACGGTGGCGGCATTGGCCACCGAACCGGGCCGGAGCGGTTGAACCTTGACGACTGCGGTGGCGGTGTCGCCGGGATTGGCGAGGGCGCCAAAATTAAAGGTTACGACGCCGGCCACATTCGTATTGAAAGTGCCTTGGGAAGCCGCAGCCGCAGTGAGGGTGGCATTGGCGGGAAGGGTGTCGGTCAGGAGCACATTGGTCGCGGCGAAGGGGCCGAGGTTGGTCGCGGTGATCGAGAAGGTGAGGAAATTGTTGGTGAAGACGGGGTCCGGCGTATGGGTCATGCCCAGGGCCAGGGTGCCGGGAGGATTGACGGGGTTGACGATGGACAGGCCCAGAGTCCAGCCGCCGGCGATGTCGCCGCTGTTTCCCGGCGTCTCGTCATAAACATAGAGGGACCAATTGCCGTTGGGATTGCCGCCATTGAAGATACTGAGGTTGGTGTTGGAGGGCTGGCCGGAAATGTTGGGGAAGTTAGTCAACGGCGGGATCTGGGTTGCGTGGTTGGTGGAGGCCGTAACCAAAATGCCGGTTGACAACGCAGTTGGGGCGGCGTCATCAAAGGCCAGCACGAGGTTGGTGACACTGAAAGAGCCGCCGGCATGGGCCATGAGCACCGTTTGCTGGCCGGACGGGCTGGTGAGGAGGATGTTGACATCGTGCGGGAAACTATGGGTGAAACCGTGCAACGCGACGGTGACCTTCCCAATGACACCGGGGTTGGTGGCGGAGACGGCAATGACGGAGGGGTACGGCGTGCCGGGGCCTGAATCCGGAATGGTGATATAACCGGCGTTGGAGAAGCTCAAGGCCGAGGAAAGGACAAATGGGAATGAAAGAGTTCCCCAAAAAGCCCCGTTGTTGGTCAAGGCAAGAACCGCCGTGATGGCGGACCCGGCTGCGCCGCTGGCGGTGAAGGAGAAGATTTGCGTCCCGGAAGTCCCGGGGCTGATGTTCCCGTAGTATTGACTTGAGGTTGTGACGGGGACGACCCCGTTGCCGGACTGCAAGGCGGCGATCAAGTTGGTGGTCGAAGCGACGCCGATATTTGCGAGGGTAAAGGCGACGGTGACGGTTTCGTTGGGATCAATCGCCCCGTTGGGTGGGACGGAACTGCCGGAAAGCAGCACGACTCCATTGGTGACAAGGATCGGTTCGGGCTGGGTGACTGACAGGATGTTCGTGGCGGAACTGTTGCCCAGGTTGGTATCCGAGGAGCCGGTGGAAACCGTCCATAGGTTCGTGAGCGAGCCGGTGACCAGGGGGATGTTGGTGAAAAAGACGGTGGCGGCGGAGCCGGAGAGCATGTTGCCGAAGTAATTGGAGAAGACCAGGCGGAACGGGCCGCCGATGCCCTGGGTCAGCAGGCCGGCGACGTTATACGCCAGACCGGGACCGTTGTTGGTGACGGCGAGCATGTAGATGACGTTGCTCCCCACGACGACTGTGTTGGCGATGGCGCTTGAGGAAATGGAGGCGGCGAGATCCGCCGTGGGCGGGACGACGGTGACGGTGGCAACAGCCTGGTTGTTGTTCGTATTTGGATCAATGAGCGAGGAACCGATGGAGACGATGGTGTTGGACTGGCTGTTGGTGGCAATGGCATTGGCGACAAAGCCCAAGGTCAGGTTGGTTTGGCCGGCCAGCAAGCCCAGGTTGTAAATCTGCGCCTGGTTGGTAGGCGTCAGGTTGGTTTGCAGATAAGGCGCGTAGGGCGGGATGGTGTTGGAAAGGAAGTTCAGGCCCGCGGCAAGCACATTGGTCAGGAACACTGTCGCCGCGTTGGTGCCCAGGTTGGTGACGGTTATCGTATAAGTCACGTTGCTGCCCAGAATGACCTGATTGGCGGAAGGGGCGATGGTCACGCCGATGTCGGTAATCTGGTTGATCGGAGCGATGGTGGTGACGGCGACAGCCCAGCCGTTGGAGATGGCCCCGTAATCGCCCGCCTTGCTGTCGTAAGCGTACAGAAACCACCATCCATTGGGCGAAATGCCCTCGAAAACGGCCAAGTTGGTGTTGGCGGGGGGAGAAACAGTGGTGAGGTTGGTGGGGAAACTGGGCGTATTGTAGGCTGCGGGTTGATAGCTTCCCGTATAGAGCGATCCACTCGCCGGAACGGGAGAGAGAGCGCCCTGGTCAAAGGTGAGGGTGACCGGAACGATGGTCGAGGAATGTGAGGCGGCATCGGACATCAACATCGCGCTTTGGCCGCCCGGCCCCACCAGCCAGAGGCTGATGTCGCTCGGATAGGTATGCTCCAAGTTGGACACGGTGAGGGCCACATCCGAGACATAGCTGTTGATGCCGGAAACCAGGTTGCTGGACGGGAACGGACCGGCCGGGCCCGCGGCCTGGTTTGTGGCCACGAAATTGGTGGCGGGAATGGTGATGAGATTGGGGTTCCAAAAAGTCGAGACCACGGGCATGACGAACGTGAAGCTGACCGTGCCGAGGCTGTTCGTGCCATCGCTCAATTGGAGGGTGGCGGTGATCGTGCCGCCGTAGGCGGCGTTGTTGGAGAACATGAACTGGCCGGACCCAAAGCCGCCGCCCGGCGCCAGGGCGCCATAACTGACGCTGCTTTGGCCGGGGACCGGAATGCCCCCGGAGTTGGTCTGCATCGGAATGACACCGCCGTTGGTCTGAAGAGTGGCCACCAGATTGCCGGTGGGGATGTTGCCGTCATTCTCCAATTGAAACGCCACCGCAACCGTTTCCCCGGGCGCTACCGCCCCGTTGGGGGGCTGAAAGCTCTGCCAGGTCAAGGTGTCGCCAAGAGGATTGATGATGACGGTCGGCCGCAGCACCACGGTGCTGACCGACGCGAAATTGTTGTTGGTATTCGGATCGCCCGGCTGTCCGGCCACGATGAAAGTGGAAACCAAGACATTGGAAACGACACCCTGGATCAGAGGCTGCGTCTGGACGGTGACGGCAAGCGTCTGGCTTGTGCCGCTGGGCATGGCGCCGGGAATGGTCCATGTGACCAAGCCGCCGATCTCAACCGCATTGGTCTGGCTGGTGGAAACGAAGGTGGCGGATGCCGGCAGGTTCTGATTCATGAACACGTTTGTGGCGGTGCCCGGTCCGGCGTTGGTGACGGTCACCATGTAGGTGATATTCCCGCCTGAGATGGCCGGGCTGGGCGACACGGTCACGGAAACGCCCAGATCGGCCGCCGGAAGGGCGTTGATGGAAGCGCTGGCGGTATTGTTGCCCAAAACGGGGTCGGTCTCGGATGCCTGAAGCCCGACCGTGCTGGTGAGGGTGCTGGTGCCGACGACAGTTGGACTCAGGACCAAAGTTGCCGTCGCGCCCGTCCCCGGAAGCATGGAGCCGAGGGAAACCAGGGTGCCGCCCGGCGAAACGGTGCCTTGCGACGCGCTGCCAGTGACGAACTTGACATTGGCGGGGATCAAATTGGTGACGGTTACCCCCAGAGCCGTCGCCGGCCCGTGGTTGGTGACGGTCATGGAGAAGGTTGACTGGCCGTTGACCGGCAGGGAGACGGGTTGCGCGAACATGGTCAGCGCCACGTCCGCCACCGGCTTGGTTACCACGACGGAGGCGGAAGCGGTGTTGTTGGAAAGATTGGGGTCGGTATTGGTGGCGCCGACGAAGGCGGTGCTGGTCCAGACGCCCGCGGCGACGGCCTCGGCCGTCACCGTAATGGTGGCATTGCTGGAAACGCCCAGAGTGCCGAGGGAAAAAGTGAGGAGGGAGCCGGTTTGGGAAACGGTGCCCTGGCTGCTGGCCGCCCCCTGATAAACGATGCCCGCGGGAAGGGTCTGGCTGACCACCGTATCCGAGGCCGGGCTGGGGCCGGCATTGGAAACGCTCATCGTATAGGTCACCGGGGCGAATGTCGGAGTGGAGATGGGACTGGCCTTCATGGTGATCGAGAGGTCGGAGCCGGGACACTGGCCGCCGCCATCCATGCACGACAACGGGGAAATAAAGAGCGACCAACATTGGAGAGTGGAGGCCTGGCTCAGCAGGTTATACGCATAAAGCTCCCAGACGCCGTTGCCGCTCATCATGTTGAAGGCCGACAGCGGAGTTTCCGGGGCGTAAGTCCCGGCGAAGGGCGCGGTGCCCGAGTAAATGGACTGGGTGGCGGCATCGTCAAAAGTGGTGCGGGCGGAATCCGGCGAGCAAGCAGTCCCGAAGTTGACGCCCGGGGCTGCGTAGAGCAAGGAAAGATAGACAAAGGCGCCTTGGGGACTCACCAGATAAAGCTCCATCATGTCATCGTCCGGCGTGGTGAGGAAGAGGGAAACGGTGACCTTGCTGACCATGCCGATGTTGTTGACGGTGATGGGGGAGTTGGTGCCGTAGAGAGGCGAGATGGGCATCGGTGTCGAATTGTCAAACCGCACCGGCGTTCCGACCTCGCCGGTGGCAAACTGGAGGAGATTGGTCTGGACGGCTTGATCGCACTTGAGCACCAATTGCAACAGGACCGTGGTGCCGCAGACGAAGCCGGGAAAGGTGCTGATGGTAAAAAGGGGCTGGTTCCTGCCTGACCCTCCCGGCGGGAGATTGGGGTAGGATGCCATGGACTGGCCAATAAGCACTCCGGGAGTCAGGCTGCTCAGGACACCCTGCACACCGGTGGCGGCGGCGGTTCCTTCATTGGCCACCGCCACGGTCAAATTGTTGCACTCATTCGGGTCAATCATGCCATTGCCATTGCCGCCGGTCAGGGCGTTGCTCAACACCACCAGAACGGGCGCCTGGTTGGTGGCGGGAACAAAGGCATTGATCAAACTCTGGCCGTTGGGACTTCCCCATCCGGTGCAAAGATCATATCCCGGAACGGCCAGGAATTGGTTGGTATTGGTGAGACTGTAATTGTTGCCATTTGTGACGTCATGGAGGCAGGCGGGATAAAGAGGCCCCAGAGCGATCGTATAGAGAGCCGGATTGATGAACCCCAGCGGGGCACTGGCCGTCTGCGCCGCCTTCTGATTTGCCAGCGCGATAAAGGCGGCCCACAAGGGCGCGGAACAACTGGTGCCCACCACATTGGTACCCAGGCTGTCGGCGAACACATAGATGTTGTCCCCCACCATGGCCACGTCGGGAAAGTTCCGGAACGCCGTCGAACCGCCGTTGGTGGTCATGTTGACAGGTTTTTGCCAGGTTGGAATCGCATAATTGCTGCTGTAGCCGCCGGTGCTGCCCGACCCGTTTCCCGCCTGCCATACCGTCTCGGACACAAAATTTGTCAAAGGTCCGGTCGTCAGCGTGGTCGCGCCGACGGAGGTGACATAAGGATTCTCCGACGGCGCAAAGGGCAGGGTTGGATCATCGGCCTGGCCAACGGCCAGGGAATCATCGTCGCCGGAGGCTTGGAAAAAGGACTGGCCCTGGGCATTCATTTGTTTGTGGATCTGGTCGGTCGTGTTGGTCGGGCCGCCGAGCCATCCCCAGGAACAACTGATTTCCCGGACCAGATTGTTCGAGACGATGGCGTTGAAGATATCATTGGGTATCAGGTTGTTCGGGTTCCCTTCATAGCTGATGATGCCGGTCAATCCCGGGGCCATGGCGTTGGCCATTTCGATGTCCAGCGACACTTCGACTTCCCCTCCGTTGCCTGTGGGTTGACCATTGAATCCGTCCAGCAACACAGTTTGCAACGGGACGGATGGCAAGCCGGCCAGAATACAATAGTTGGAAATGTCGCTGGCCAGAAAGCCGTCAAACTCCACCAGCGCCAGCGTTTCCCCGGCGCCGGTGAGCGTCACGCCGGGAGCGTAGGCGTATCTGAAATCGTACCCCCAATAGGTGCCTCCCGGGCCTGAACCGGCGAACGGCGTCACCCCGTTGCTTTGCGCCAGGTTCATCGGCTTGCCGAGGTAGTTGGGATGCGGCCGGCTGTAATTGTCCAGGCCGCTGATGTCCAGCGCCGCAAGCCCCGCCGGCACGCTCGGCTCCACATCCGGCGCAAAAAAAGTCCGGTCCTCTTTCGGGTGCTGATAGAGGCGCATTCTGACCTGGAATGCCTTCTCGATGTCGGCCACCGATCCCTGCACATCGAGCAACATGCGATTGGAATGCCGGTGTTCCACCTCCATGCCGCCGGCCTGCGCGAAATCAATCAATGCCTGGTAATCCTGTTCCGTGGGGCCAAATCGCGTCGTGAACTGTTCCGGGGTCAGGTATTGGTGATAGTCGGCGCTGGCCGGGTCATAAATCCGGCTCAACAAGGCGTCCAACTCTTCAGGGTTGCGCAACGGAAGGCCAATGGCCAGCCGCATGTGGTTGGTGGCGGGAAGGTCGCCGGCGGGTTGCAAGAGCATCCGCTGAACCGCCGCCGGCAGATGGCCCTTGAGTTGTTGTCTTTCGGCCGCCGCGGCCCGTTTGGAGCCGAACGCAGCCATCAAGGCCAGAAAAAACGCCAGCGACCGGAACCAGCCTTTGCCGGGGAAAAGCCGGGCGCGCACCGCGGCGGCGCAAGACACAGGCGGGCAAGCCTGCCCGTTCGTTCCGTTCGGGCCGCCGCTTGCCGGTGGGAAAGTCACTCGATTCATGGTTATGTTGGAAGGGTCGCCCTCGGGCAACCGGGTTGTCAGGGTGTTGTCAATTTGAAAAAGGCGTTGTCAATATGAAGAAATGCAGGCCGTTGGTCTGATTCGGCAGTGAGACGGAAAAGACGCCGTTGGAGATGACGGGCACGACATTGGTGACCTTCACCCAGACCACCGGCGGCGTCAGGTTGGTCGCGCCCAGCAGGACATAATTGGTGGCGGCAACATTCCAGGTGAACGTATTGGTGCGCGCGGTGGAGGCAATTAAAATCGAGGGCGCCGGGGTGATGACGATCTTGAAGGAGGCGAAGTTGTTCAACTTCAATGGATCGTAAATGGCGGACTGCACCACGACGGTGTCCAGGACGGTGCTTCCGAAGGCGTAGGTGGCCTTGGCGGTGAGGGTCAGGGTGATGCTTGTGTTGGCGGCCAAATTGCCGATGTTCCAGACATTCGTCCCGCCGGAACCGGTGACCGTCGTTCCCGCGGGAGCGTTGGTAGCCGTCAGCATAAGCCCTGGCGGCAGGTAATTGGTGACGGTTGTCCCGTAGGCGATGGAAGGGCCGATGTTGGTAACGGCCACGGTGAGGGTCACGTAATTGCCCGCCACCACCGGGTTGGGGCTGGCATTGAGGGTCACGCCCAGGTCGGCGCTGGGCTGGCCGACGGAGGCGACGACGTTGGTGAAGTTGTTGGTGCTGCCTTCCAGTTGGTTGTCAACCGCCGTGAACAGGTTGGTGATGGCAGTGGCGGCCTGCGGCATGACGGCGAGGTTGAAGGAGAGGCCGGCGAAGACCGGCAGGGAGTTGGTGCTGAAGGTCAAAACTCCGCCGCTGTTGCCCACCGTGCCGGGGAAGTTGTTGCTGACGTATTTCACGCCCGGAGGCAGGACATAGGTGATGACGACGCCGCTGGCGTCGGCCGGCCCGTAGTTGGTCAGCCCGATGGTGTAGACCAGGTTGTTGCTGACGGTGGCGGCGGAGGAGGACTGAACGACAGTCAACTCCAAATCCGTGTAGGAAGGAACGGGGTTGCCGACGCCCAGACTCAAGCTCCAGCCGTTGTTGATCGCGCCGTAGTCCAGAGGCTCGGTGTCGGCCACGTAAAGGGACCAGGTGCCGTTGGCGGCGGTGCCGTTGAGCACGGAGAGATTGGTCGCATAGGGCGTGGAGATATTGGCCGGAAACGAATTCGACGGCATGATGGGCAGGTAGCCCCAGTTATTCCCGACGAAGATGGTGTTGGTGCCGTACTCGATATAAGGAGTCGGCTTGTAATTGGTGGAGACGCCGCTGGGCAACTGGTTGGTGGGCATGTAGAAGGCGGCGGCATCCGCAAAGGTAAGGTTCAGATTCGTCACCCCCCGCCCGCTGTCACCGCCGGTATCATTGAACAACAACACATCGGTGACGGGAGAAACCAGAACCGCCATAATATCGCTCGGCAGGCTATGGGTCAGACCGTTGAGCGTGACAGTGGCCAGGCCCACGGCGGTGCCCTGTCCGACCGATACGTTGATGGAGGATGGGTAAGGCGAGGCGGGCGTCGGGTTGGCGCCATAGGCGGGCAGGTTGGTAATGAGAATGGAGGCGGAATTGGAGAAGGTGGTGGTGGTGAATCCCACGGTGAACGAGAACTGAACGTTGCTCAGGTAGCGCGAGCCGTCCTTAAGCTGGAAGACCGTGGTGATGACCTGGTTGTTGGTGCCGTTGACGGTGAAGGTGAACGGCTCAAAAACGACCGGGCCGCCCTGCACCAGCACCCCGTAGGTTTGGGAGCTGACCGACCCGGGGATGACGCCGTTGCCGGCCAGCAAGGTGGCGACCAGGTTGGTGGTGTTGCCGCCGGCCACGTCACGCAAGGCGAACCGCATCGTCACCGTATTGCTCGGCCCAATCAGCCCGTTGGTGCTGCCTGAGACCAGGGAATAGCCCGCCGGAACCACCAGCGCGCCATCCGCCTCGAGAATGGTCAGAACGGCGTTGCTGTACGAGCCGAGGATCGCTCCTCCCTGCGGATTGCCCAGGCTCAAAAGAACCGTGTGATTGGCGGTGATGACATGATCGTCTATGATGGTCACAGGAAAAGTCTGGGAAGTGGCGCCGGGAGCGAAGGTGAGCGTTCCACCGGTGGCGAAGTAATTGGTCCCGGCGTGTCCTGTTCCATCCGCGGTCGAAAACTGGACGCTCGTGGTCGCATTGGTCACGCCACTGAGCGTGACGGTGATATAGGCCGGCCCATTGCTTTCGCTGACCGGGTAGGCCGGGCTGGAAAAGCTGATCTGGGTGACGGTGTTGGTAATGGTGACCACGGCGTTGGAGGGCGCCACCAAGTAGCAGTTGGTGGAGAGGGCGGAGAGAGGATTGGACAGGGTAAAATTGAAGGTCTTGCTGTTCTCCAGAACGCCGGGGTTCAGAATGGTGATGGTTACATTGGTGCTCTCCTGTCCGTCCGCAAAATTAAGCACGCCGGAAGCGCCCAGGTAATCAAGCCCCGGCACGGCGCTGCCGTTGCCGGTGGAATAGGCGACCGAACCCGCCCCCGTGGAAGCGTTCAGCCGGTTGACGGTCACCACCACGCCGCCGCCATTTTCCCCCACGGAATAGGCATTGGTGGACAGTTGAAATCCGGTGACATCGCCAATGATGGTGACCACCGAGGCGCCCGGGCTGGAGATGGCCGTTCCGGAACTGGCGTTGGTCAGGAGCACTTGGAAGATTTCCGGCCCGTCCACCGTGGTTTGCTGGAAAATGCTCACCGGAAAAGTCTCAAACGTCTGTCCCGGCGAGAAGGTCAGCGTGCCGCTGGCGGGGCCGTAGTTCACACCGGGAATGGCATAGCCGTTGGTGCCGTAGGCATTGGTCGGGGAAAACGTGGCGTAGCCCACCGAGACGGTGCCGTTGGTCGGGCCATTGCGCAGGACGCTGATTGTGACCGAACCGGCGCCTTCGCTGGCGAAATAATCCGGGGCGCCCATCGTAAAGTTCTGGATGTCGTTCTGAATGGTCAGCGGTTCGACCGTTGCCCCGCTGATCGTGGTCCCGAGCGGTTTGGAGAGGACCAGGTAGGCCGTGGTGTCCACCGTCACACTGTTGCTGATGATGGGGATGTTGACGGTCTGGAAGTACTGGCTGTCGGAAAAGGTGACGACTTGATTGACCGCTTTATAGTTGACTCCAGCAATGGCGGTGCCGTTGCTGGTGGAAAGGGTGACCGATATCGGACCCGTCTCGCCGTTGGTCCGAATGAGGCCGATCTGCGCCGTCCCCGCCCCTTCGCTGACCGTATAGGCGGGCTGGGAGAAGCTGACGATGCCGGGGCCGGCATAGACGGTGGCAATGGTCAGGGTGGCCTGGCTGGGCGCAGCCAGGAAGCCGCCGACCGGATTGGCCAACTCCAGATCCACCGTTTGATCGCTCAACATGTTGAGGTTGTTGAGCAAGGGAACCAGGAACAGGTTGGTCATCACGCCCGGAAAAAACACCACCGTGTTGCTGACGGGAATATAATCCACCCTCGGCGCCGCGGTCCCGTTGGTGCCGGTATAGACGGTCACCGACACCGTGCTGTAGGGATTGCCGATGCGGACGATGGGAATGACCGCCGCGCCGCCGGGGACGTTTTCCGACTGCCGATAGCTCTGCGCGCTGAAAGAAACCGCGGAGTTGGCGTTGGTGATGATCACCTCGGCGGTGGGCTGGAGGCCCAGCGTGGCGCCGACGGGTTGGGACAAATTGACGTTGAAAAACACGTTGCTGCCCACCACCCCGTTGTTAATGACCGGCACGAGTATATTGGTGAACGTCTCGCCGATGGGCAGGATCACCAGGTTGGTCACGCCCGTGTAATCCACGCCGTTGTGCGCCGTGCCATCCGCCGTGGTGAAGAGCGCGCTGACCAGCGGGAAGGTGGCGTTGCCGGTGCCGCCAGTCCGTTGAAGGGTGACGACCGCGTTGGAGGCATCCTCCATCACCCCGAAAAGCGGCCCGAAGAAATTGATGATGCCCGGGCCGGAAATCTCGCCGCCAAACAACCGCGTGAAATTGTTCTGCGCATACCCGCCAAAGCTGGTGAACGAACCGCCCACGTTGATTTCGTCATTGGCCTGTATGACCATGGCGCGAACGTACCCATTGGCGCCCGCCCCCAAATTGATTTCCGGATCCACCGTCCCGTCCGTATTGAGCCGCGTCATGCCATTGCGCGTCACGCCGCTGGCCCGGGTGAACTGGCCGCCCGCTAAAATTCTCTGCTGCGAATCCAGGGCCAGCGTCTCCACCGTATCGTTGCATCCCACGCCCACCTTGAAACTGGCGTCCACGCTCCCGTCCGTGTTCAGGCGGGCGATGTGATTCAAGCTGACCCCGTTGACGTTGGTGAACACGCCGCCAATGATAATCTGGCCGTTGGGTTGGATGACGATGGCGTCCACCGCGCCCGAGGCGTCGGCGCCCGTGTCCGCGTTAAACGCCGGGTCCGCCGAGCCGTCCACGTTCAGACGCACCAAGTGGTGGTAATAGTAATTGTTAAACGACGTGAAATCGCCGCCCACGATCACCTTGCCGTCCGCCTGCACCGCCAGGGCGCGAACGGACCCGTTGGTGCTGGTCACGCCGTTGCCGACATTAAAGTTCACGTCCAACTGGCCCGCGCTGGTCAGCCGGGCGATGCCGCTGCACGGGACGCCGTTGTAATTGGCGAAGGCGCCGCCGATAATATAGGCGGGGATGGGCGACAGGTTGGTGCTCGGCGGGGCCAGTTGTGTTTGCACCAGCGCGTACACCGTATTGTCCGCGCCCGAGCCGGGGTTAAATGTCTCGTCCACCGAGCCGTTCAGATTCAAGCGGCCAATGTTGTTGCGGGGGATGCCGTCCAGGTGCGCAAAGCTGCCGCCCACCATGATCGCGCCGTCTATCTGGCCCACAGCGGGCGTTTGGCTCAACACCGTCTGCACCACCCCGTCCGACCCCGACAACTGGCTGAGAAAGGCGGTGTCCACCGAGCCATCCGGATTCAGCCGCGCCAGCCGGTAGTACAGGTACTGGTTAACGAAGTTGAAAAGTCCGCCCGCCAGCAGGCTCCCATCCGGCTGCAGGCTCAGGGAGTTGACCACGTTGTTGAAACCGCTCCCCGTCGCCAGGGTCGGGTCCACCGAGCCGGGCGCGCCGGTCACCAACTGATTGTCCAGTATGGTAATCGTCGCGGTCTTGGGGAACGGGCTGCCGTTGGTGATGGCCAGCGGATTGGGGTTGGAGAGGGTCAGGTTGACCACCCGTGTGGCGGCATTGGTTTCCGCCGGCGTGTAATAAATGGGCACGGTAAAAGTCTGGCTCGTCACCCCGGGGCCAAAGGTCAGGGTCCCGCTGGTCCGCCCGTAATTGGTGCCCGCCAGCGCCGGCTGCATCGGCGCCAACAGGTTGGAGCCGTTGGCGGTCGCATAGCTCACCGAAAGGGTTCCCACCGTGCCGCCGCTGCGCACTATCGTCACCGTCGCCGCGCCGCCATTCTGAAGGACGTTGATGTTGGTCGGCGAGAAATTGAGCTGGCCGTAAGAATCATCGTCCGCAATGCTCACCACGGCATTGGTCGGGTAGATCAGCACCAGGTTGTTCGTCGGCGCGCCCGATCCGTTGTTGGCCACCTGCGCGTTGGTCAGGACCACGTTAAACGTCTTGATCCCCTCCACCACACGATCCTCCAGCGTCGGGATGCGCATGGTTTTCACCGTCACGTCGCTGTCATTCCAGGTCAGCACATTGGTCACCGCCGTATAGTTGACTCCGTTGCTCCCCGTGCCGTCCGTCGTCATGCACGTCACCGACACGGTCCCCAGCGCCCCGCCGGTGCGCTGGACCCCCACGGTCGCCGTCGCGCCCTTGGTCACGCTGTAGCCGGCGCCGGTCAGGCTCAGGTGGCCCGGCTGGAAATGGTTGTCCACAATCGTCACCACCGAGTTGGTCCCCAGCAGGGGCGGAACATTGGTGTCAAAACTCGCGCCGCCGGTCGGATTGGACAAGATCACGTTGAAGAACTTGTTGGATTGCAGGGTGGAGTAATCGGTGATCGGGACGCGGAAACTGGCGTTGGTCACCTCGTTCCCAAAGGTCAGGGTGCCGCTGGTGATGGTGTAATCGCGGTTCCCGATGGCGGTTTGCACACCGGGACTATTGGTGAACCCGTTTCTGGTGGTATAGGCAACCGTCACCACCCCGGTATTTCCATTGTAGCGCACCACCGGGATGGTGATGTAGCCCGCGCTCTCCACCACGCTGTAATTGGTGGCGCTGAACCCGATGACGCCGGCCGGGAAGTTGTCATTGATAATTTCCAGGGTGGCGAGAGTGTTGGCGGACGCCGGGTAGGTGGGGATGTTGACGCCGCCCAGAGTAAAGGTGTCGTTGGCGTAGATGTACGGCAGCGAGAGGCCGGCGAAGAGGTTTTGCTGCGCGGCCTTGTTGTTATAGATGTTCAACGTGAGCCAGGTGATGCCGTACTCGCCTTCGCAGTATCTCCAGCCGTAACCATTGCCGCCAACCACGAATGCGGCCCCGCTCGGGTATTCCACCTGGCCGCTGCTGACCAAACTAAAGTCCTGCGGGCCGGCCGCGCCCGGCCCGGGCGGGAATAAATTGGTGGCCATGACCAGAGTGGCCGGACCCAGGCTGCCGTTGATGCGCTGCACGGAAACGTAAGTGGTGGGAACGACGTCATTGGCGGTATAGGTGCCCAGTGTAAAACCCAGGTTTCCAGGGTAATTGCCCAATCCCCCGCCATATCCTTGCGGCCCCGGAGTGGGCGGGCCGACGACCTCGGCCACGTTCCAGCGCAGTTTCGTGGCGTCGCGCGCCCCGCCGCCGCCCACCCGCACGAAGCTGCCGCCGATGAGGATATTGCTGTTGAGCGGCTGAACGGCAAGGCTGGTGATGAAATTCGGGCTGTTGTAAGCGGCCTGGGCGGGAAGGTCGTTCGTGTTGTAAGCATACGGGTTGTAATAGTGGTTGGGCAATCCGGCGAATTGACTGTAAGAGGTGTCCATGAAACTGGTGTCCACCGACCCGTTGGTCAGAAAGCGCGCCAGGTCAAGGCGGCGGGTGCCCCCAACACTGCTGAACTGGCCGCCCACCACGATCTTCCCGTCGAACGGCTGGATGGCCACCGAATACACCGGCCCATTGACCCCGGCGCCCGGACCGAAGCTGTTGTCCACCGCCCCGTTGAAGTTAAGGCGGCCAATGCCGTTGAGATTGGTGTGGTTGACTTGCGAAAAACTCCCGCCAATCACGATCTGGTTGCCCGGCGTCTGCACCGCCAGACCATATACCGTCCCGTTCACGCCGTTGCCCGGATTGAAGTTCGTGTCCAACGCGCCGGTGGGAGTCAGGCGCGCCAGGCCGGGCCAATTCGTGCCGTTGACCCAGGAGAAGGAGCCGCCAATCACCACGTTGTTCTGTGAGTCCGCCGCCACCGTCAGGACACTCTGGTCCGTCCCATCCACCGGATTAGCGCTGTTCGGCACCGAGACCGGATTAAAGCTGGTATCCAAGGACCCCGCCTGCGGTCCGCTGCCATGCAGCCGCGCGATATGGTTCCGGTTGGTGGAATTGAACGAGGTAAAGTCGCCGCCGATGATCACGTCGTTGTTGGCGTCCACGGCCACAGCCCAGACGGTGCCGCTGGCGCCGCCGCCGGTGTTGAACGAGGTGTCCAGCGTGCCATCCGTATTGAGGCGGGCGATGTGATTGGCCTCGACCCCGTTGTACGACGTAAAATAGCCGCCGATGATGACTTTCTGGTTGGAGTCAAGCGCAATGGAGGTGACCGCGTCATTGGGGCCGATGAAGCCGACGCCCGCGGCAAAGGAGAAATCCGGCAGCCCGGTGGTCAGGGTGCGCACCAGGTAATTGAAGTTGGTGGCGTCATAAGCATGAAAGCCGCCGCCAAAAATCGCCTTTCCATCCGCTTGAACGGCCACCGCCAGCACCTCCTGGTCGGCGCCCGGAAGGGTGTTATAGTACGGATACGAATTGATCTGATCATCCACATTCCAAGTCACGTCCGCCGCGCCGCCCGGCTGCTGCCCGGGCGAAGTGTTGTCGAACTCAATCACCACCGTGGCCGTGCCGACATTGCCGACGACGTCCTTGGAGGTCGCCCCGGTCCCCATGGTCAACGCAATCGAGAATTCCATGTCGAATTCCACCGCCCCGTTATTGTAAATCGTGATCGGGATGGGCACCGCGTTGGCGCTCTTGGCCGGAAACGTGATCGTGCCGGACAAGGGGGTCGCCACATCGTAGTCCGTCCCGTTGGCCCCGGTCGAAACGAGGGCGTTGTCGGTCGCGGCCTCCAAACCGGACAAGACCGACGCCCGTTGCAAACCCGCTTTCGTCCCGCTCCCATCGATGCTCCAATTGACGGACACATCGTAGGTTTCCACCACATCGCGATAGACATACAGGTTGACAGTGCGGGTGCCTCCCACGCCCGTCGGTTTTAAGCACCGGAACGTCCGCCGCTCAAAGTTGTACACCGAGTAGTTGGTGCAGGTGCAGGGTTGCCCCATCCCCTGGTTCACCGGGGCATTATAGAAATCCATGATATTCATGATCGCCACCCCGTTGGAGGCGCTGCCGACAATGCTGCTGACGCCGGTGCCGTTGGTGCCGATGATGCCGATGGAACCGATGCCGCCGATGCCGCCAATGCCGCCGATGCCGCCGATGCCGCCAAAGCCGCCAATCAGCGTGTTGGTGTTGGTATTGGGGATGACGACCGGCGGTTCCACATCCAGGCTTTCCAGCGGATCCAGCCGCGGATTGACCAGCGTTAGAATCACCCGCCGCGGGATTCCCGGAACGATGTCATTTCCGTACATATCGGGCCAATCCGGCCCGCCGGTCCCGGAAGCCCCCACCCCGATCAATATCCCCCCCAGCCCGCCCAAGCCGCCCAGCCCGCCCAGGCCGCCCAAGAGGTTGGTGCCCAGAGAGGTGTAATCATAAATGTTGACGAAAGCGTCCACGTAAGTCTGGTAATCATCGAGCTGGATCGTCTGGTAATCGTTTGTGTCGAAATCAACGCCGGCCACCGCCGAAGGGGTGCCCACCGTGGAAGAGGGAAGATTGGTGACGATGTAGTTGGTGACGGCCAGGGTGTACGACGCGGGAATATTTGTGACAACGATATTCGTGGTGCCATTGGGTAGAATCGTGATATTGGTGACGTCCACGTTATTGGTCGCTATGATCACCGCGATATTGAAGGGCAGGGGATAGTATGGCGCATTGGAGTTGCAATCGGTGAAGTTGGTCTGCTTCGGCGTGGAGAGAACGCCGTTCTTATAGACATTGGTGATGAGCGTCAGCGAATGCGTGTCAACGGTATAGTCGGCGATGGTTCCATCGGTGTCGTATTGGACTATGAACTCCGTGTTGAAGTTCGACAAAACCCAATTGGTGTAGCCGGACGTCAGAATCACGTCATTGGTAAGCTGGTCGTAGGTGCCGCCGGGGCCGTCGTTGGTGTTGATCGTTTCGATAAAGATGTTCGTGACATAGATGTTCGTCGAATAAGTGTTTGTGTACCAGTCGTTGGTCAGCACCAGGTCCACCTGCATCCGCCCGTTGTAACCGCCCGTGCGCGTGACGGTGATCCGGCCCTGGCCCAGGTCGGCGGTGCTGGTGTAGTTGGTGGTCAGGACATACGTGTTCGTCAACCCTATGATCTGCAGGTTCGACATCACGATCCCCGGGTTGGTCACAATCGTCCCTGGGTTCATCAAGCTCGGCGAGATGGACCCCGCATTATCCTCGTATTCCAAAAGGTTGTCCCACCCGCCGAACACATAACAATTGGTGGTAAATTGGATCTGCCCGGCAAACAGCGACTTGCCCCAGTTGAGCGTGATGTAGCCTTCGTTGGTGACTCCCCCCAGGACCTGGCCTTCGACCTGGATGAGATAAATACTGCCGAGGATGGCCTGGAAATTAAGGCGGCTGGCCCCGGGCCAGGCATTGGTGTTGGGATCAACCACATTGGTGGCCACCAGGCTGGTGGCCAGGTTGCTGTAACCCAGGGGGTTGTTGGTGAGCGTGCCCAGAAGCGTGTTGCCGGCCGTCAGGTTATAGACGGCCAGGACGGTGTTCAGAGGGTTGCCATACAGGTCGCTGCTGCCGCGCGTGTCAAAATCCATCCACTGGGTCATCGGCGCTGTCCACTCGTACCAAACGCTGGCGCCCGAAAGCACACCCGCCACCGGCGTCGGTTCTCCCACCTCCACAGTGGCAAACTGGTTGTTGCCCAGCACCGTCCCGCTCGGCCCGGTAATGACCTGGGCGTTGGTCAGATTGTCGTTGGCAGGCGGATTATACTGGGCGCGGGCGTCCGCCAGGACGCCTAAAAAGGCCGCCAGCAACCACAACGGCGCGAGGAACTGTCCTTCGCGCTTCAAGCACGTTTCATTTTGCATAACATCGCATGGCTCATCTCTGTGTCTGTCTAATTTCCCTGCAACCACACCGCGCCGCTCTGGTTGGTCCCCAGGAAAAACCCGCCCGCGACGCGCTTGTTTTGCAACACCACTCCAGCCAGGGAAATCTTTTTGCCCTTGGCCGGCGCGTACTGCCCGCTAAAAACCCCGCTCGCAGGGTTAATGGTCAACGTCAAAGTCGTCTTGTCCGCCGTCCTGTAGGTCTCCAGCCCGCTGGCGAAGACGTTGGTGGTGATGTCCCCCAGGTTCCCCCCGGTCAAGGTAACGGCGGGGTTGGCCAGCGCCAGCCCGTTGGTTCGTTGAAAGGCCGCCGAATAGGCGCTGCCGATCAAGACCGATGCGTTGGTAAAACCGTTGGGATAGAAGGCGCCCGTCCCGGCGGCTTTGACCCAGGTCACCTTTCCAGAGAACCCGGCGGGGCTTCCCCCGGTCCCATTGGTGTCGAAGGCCACCCAGCCCAGGAGCGGCTGCGGAGCGCCCGAGGGGGTGATATAGAGGGGCCATTGGCCGTTCATGGACAACGGCACGGACTGGCTGAAACTGACGTTATCGGCCAATGTGCCAACCGCCGTCAGATTGCCCAGCGCGTCCACCTTGACGGTGCCATAGCCATCGCCGCCAGGCCCGGCCGCGGCGTTCGTGTTGCCCGGCAACACCAGGGTGTAACTGCCCGCTTGCGGGGCGGGGTTGGCCGCCGTCCAACCCGGCACACGATACGCCAGCAAGCTGGCGCCAAAGACCGCGTTGCTCACGCTGCCGGTGGCCTTGTCGGTCAGCCCCGATTGGCCCAACTGCATGGCCACGGACAGGACGTTTTTCCCGTTGGTGGCCAACAGAGTGGCGGCTTGGGCGATGTTGAACTGGGCAGTGAACGGGTAATTGGTGCTCCCCATGCGCAATTTGCCCGAGAAAACGCCCCGGCTGGTCAAGGTAAAGGTCACGAACCCGGAGTTGTTGCCGGAGACGCCATTGGTGGCGGTGAACAGGCCGTTATAGACACCCGCCAGGGCGATGAACGGGTTGGTGATGAAATTGGCCGTCACGAAAGAAAAGGCATTGGTCGGCACTTGGAAGGTGATGGCCGGGTTGGTGACCAGGGCGGGGTTGTTGTTCTTGCTTGTATCCGGCCAGGACCAATTGGTGAACAGGCAGTTGTTGGAAGGCACCGCCGTCAGGGAGATGGTTTGTCCGGCCTGCAGATTGTTCAGCGCATTCGTCGTCTTGATGTACCCCGGGCCGGTGGTCCAAATCTCAAAGGTCTGCCCGCTCACGCCGTTGGTATTGTCCACCGGCAAGAGCAGGGTCGAAGTCACCAGCGAAGGGGACGGGATCGGGTACGGGCCGGCGTTGGTGTTGTTCAAAGGAAACGGGTTGTTTTTATTGGCGATGCCATCGCTGGCGGAAGAAATGCTCCCGCTGTACCTGAGCGTCGCATTGATCGGAACGGTGTTGGTGACGGTGTTGGTGACGAAGGTGGTCCCGGTGTAAATGACGACCGGAGAAGTGACCTGGACAAAAGCGGTGCTGTTCGGGCCGGCAAACTGCGGGACCCATACGAGGTTGGAATAGACATTTTTGAGCTTGGTGGGATCCGCATTGACACTGGCGTAGTAAATCTTGAAATTGGGATCCACCACCAGTCCCTCGTGGTAATAGACGGACGACAGGTCCCGCAACTCCAGGTAATCCACATACATCGCGTTGGATTTGCCCGCCGCGCTGAACCGCAAGACGGCGTTGGTGGTGCGATCCAGAATCAAATGCCCGATCACCTCGTTGTTGTTAAACCCGGCCAAGGTCGGGCCGCGGTCCTGTCCGGCCCACACATGGTCCACAATCTGGCCGCCATTGGTGGCGAAACTTGTGATCTGAGTCGCAAAAAGATCGCCGCTCACCGGCTTGACCGGCAGGGAAAATCCGCCGCTGACCTGCCAATTGTTGCTCACGTACACATTGGTCGAAGGCGCGTTGGGATAATGATCCGTCAACTCGCCGGGGACATAGAATGTCAACTTCCCGCTGAGGGTCTGGCCGGCATAGATCTGTGAATTGGTGGCCTGGATGGAATTGGCCGTCAGGTTAATGTTGACCCCGGCGGACAGGGTGTTGAACAGGCCCAGCGCGCCCGCGCCCAGCAAGTTGGTCCTGGCGTTGAGGATAATCGAGCCGTTATTCGTGGCGGCTACGGTTCCGCCATTGGCAAATATCAGCGATTGAATCTGCGTCTGCCCCGAAATGAGCGCGCCCTGGTTGGTAAGGCTCAGGAGGGGGGTGTTCTGCGCGGTGGGAACGGACGGGGTGATGCTGGCCGCCACGCCGAGATTGATTAAAGCGTCCGCAACGACCGCCCCGTTGGTCCCTATGAACAGATGCTTCATCAGCGGCATATTCGCCGGTTGCAGCTTGCCGGCGGGGCCGGTCAGATACAAATTGGAATTGATGGTCAGATTGGTGGCCTGAAGAAGGAGGTTGCCCATCACGCGCAACGGATCGTCCAGCTCCACATTGCTCCCGCTCAACGACACGTCCAGCGCCGTGGGCTGGAACGTGCTCCGCAACGCCTGGTCCACCACCAGCACATGGATATGATAATTATTGGTCACATGGTCAAACAGGTTCGTGCCCGTGGCCAGGCCATCGTTGGTTTGCGTATTCATCCAGGTCGCCGAATACGCCGCAATAGGCCCCCGCAGCCGGTGGAACTGGGCCGGGAGAAGGTTGCTGACCAGCAGCGAACTTTTCAGGTTGCCCAGGAACAGCTCCATGTTGCCAAAATCGGCCCCGGCCGGCGCGCCCTGCAGGTTGGGAGTATTCATCTTGACAAATCCGTTGGCGCGAAGATGGGAACCGTCCATGTTAATGGTCTTGCCGGTGATTTCAACCCGGCCACCCTCGTTGGTGGCGTCGGGAAAGCCTGTCTGGGTGGTTCCCAGCAGCGCTTCGGTGTAAGGGAACAACCCATCCGGCTCTTCCGGGTTCCGGCCCGCCTGCCCCACATAGAACACATTGGTCATCGGCACGGTCACCAAGTTGAACTCGGTCGGGAAATAAATCAGGTCGTAGATGTCAATGGGCTGAAGAATATCGTTGGCAGCAACCGCATTCGCCCATTCCGGCGGCTGCGTGCGGGTCAATTCAAGGGAAAGCGGCTTTTCATTAATCGGATAGACGCTGTTGACGGCCTCAAAAGCGGGCACCTGAACCTGCCCGGTGTCCAGCAGGTACAACGAATTGGTCACCGTCTGCCCGGTGAGGACATCATACACCGGCGTGCTGAATTGCACGATGCTCTCGTATCCGTACGGGTCGCCATTCGTCAATATATTCGCCGCCGGACCCCCTGATTCCACAATGACGTCCACGCCATTGCTGATGACAATCGTCCCCAATTCAGTCCAGTACCCCAGGAATTTCACATTGGCGGTGATGTTCGTGTCGGCAAAGGCCTGATTCACCAGAACGATGTTGTAGTAATAAGTGAGGATGCCGGCCTTCACGTCGGCCGTAGTGGCGTAAAACCCGCCACTCGCGGAGACGTAGGACTGGTAATTCGGGGCGAGAACATTCGTGGTGGTGGTTGCCGCCGCGAGCATCGTATAGGGGCCGTTGATCGGGAATATATTTTCAGGGACTATCCCCGGAGGCTGGAGCCCGGTTAGGATTACCCCGGCCAGGGTTCCATTGCGGCTGCCCAGAGTCGGGTACGGCAACTCAACCCCATAATTGTAAGTGTTCCCATAAAGGGACCCGAACTCCAGCATGTAATAAAGGTCAATGGCCAACGCCGGCAGATTATTCGTGCTGCTGGCGCCGTTGGTGGCGCCCCAGGCCACATCATATACCTCCGCCGCCGGGACAAAAAACGGATAAAACGTGGTGGACCCGTTCACGTCAATTCCCCGGCCCAGGGGGGCATTGGTGTCCACGTCCGAAAGGGTCCCGGCCCCCAGGTTGCCCTCCAACTGCAGGGTCGTGCCGTTCAATTGCATGACGCCATAGTCCCCCACCTGCAGCGCCCCGCTGTTGATGATGGTCGCCGCCGAAATCAACAGCCCCCCGGCAAACGGCACGTTGTAGCCCGGCGACAACGACGGGGAGGCCGGGAGGAGGACGGGAGTGGTCCCCTGCGACAGATAAAAACTGACCACCGGGGCGTCCTCGCCGATAACCAGGCCGAGATTATCGAAGATGGTGGCGGGATGGCTGCCGGTGGCGGTCACGGTCTCGAAGTTGAACCCCGGCTGGCCCACCATCACTCCGTTGACGTTGTTGGTGTAATACAAAGTGTCCCGCGTTTGAAACATCACGCTGTCCACCGCGCCGACATCCAGAATGTCGAAGAGGACCAGCCGGTTGTTGATAAACACGGTGGCATCAATGTTGGTCCGGTTGGTCAGGATAAGGTCGTTGACATAATACGAAGCCGCTCCGGCGGCGGCGCATCCGGCCAAACACAGAACCAGGAACAACGAGAAGCAATGACGTTTCATATCTGTGCAATAATGCTATTGGGAATTGCCGCCGGCGGGACGCGCCAAGGGCGCGAATGTGCCTGTACCGGGCGTCCCGATCACCGTGCCGGCCCCGGTGCCGGTCGCCGTCACCGTATTGGTGGTGACCAGCGTGTTAAAGGGCGAATTGAGAATACTCTGGCTCTGCCCGGGCGGGAACAGGGCATTGAGCAGCGTGCTCATGCTGCTTCCGTTGTTTCCCGCCGGAAAAGTAATCGGCGGGTTGGTCGAGCCGTCAAACGACCCGAACTGGAAAAAGGGCTTTATGAAAAGCGCCGATCCCGACATGAAACCCGGGCTTTCATTTATGGCGAGCGGACCGACATCGTTAATCACCAGCGTCATCGTCGGGGACATGACCGAGGGCGAAGTCGTCACCGGCGCCGCGATCCAAGCATAAGTTCGGGTGAACGGCGTGTCCGCGAGCGTGACGCCGGTGGTGAGCAGGTTCGCGGCGGAAATAATAATATCGGGCGTGGTGTTCGTGCGATAGAGCGTGTATTTTTGCACCCGGTTATTGGTGTTCACGCCGGGAATGGTGTAGGCGAAGACGTTGGTGGTGATGGTGGTCGCCGCCGGATTGTAGGGAACTCTGTAAAAGTACACCTTTTCCACCCCGCCCACATAGATTGGCATGGTGTTGGTGGTGCTGTTGGTCGCCGTGTTGGTGCTCCCAATGGGGTTAAAGGGCGAGCCGTTCAACAGACCCGCCGTTCCCGACAGAGAGACATCCGTGAACATGGTTTCATAGCGGAAATTGTTGCTGTTATACAGGTAGCGCAACCCCCCCATGTCATCCCTCGTGATGCCCAGGTAAAATCCCCCGATTTGCAACGCCTCCTGCGTCGCCACCGCCGAGGTGGAGAACGCAAGCCCCGGCTCATCATAGACTTCTTCCATCGCATCCGCGAAGGTAATGCCCGCCGAGCAGCCGTCCAGGATTTGGTAATCGTAACGGGTGCCATTGACATAAGTGCTGGGGTTCCAGGTCGCCGGGTCGTAGTTATCCACTTGAACGATGTAAGCATATTGGCATGTCCCACCGAGGGCGACTTCCCCGGTCAGATCAAAGACATGGGTTTCGCCCAGCAGGCCCAGATGCTCGATCATGAGCTGCAGCACGGTGGATTTGAGGTCCAGCATGCTCAGGGCGCGCGCCATGTAATTGACCTGCTGGTTGCCCTGCGTGGCAAACTTCGACAGATCGGCGCTCGAAGCCGTCGGCAACTTGTTCAGGATAGCAAAGGCCGCATCCACCGCCTTCTCCCCCTCCAGGCCGAAGTAGGCGATAAACGTGGGATCGCAGGCGTAGGTGGTGTAGCCGACATTCATCCTCCCGCCTTGAGCAAGGGTCGCCGGCCCGCCCAATTCGGTGTAACCCACATTGCCGGGAAGCGTCGGCGGTAGATTATTGGTGATGCTCACGCTGGTCTGGTTGTACCAATACCTGGCTCCGTAGCAAAAGGCGGCGGTTTGCCAGGCCTGCAACGGAGAATTCCAGGGGGTGAAGGCATGACCAAGCGGGATCGCCGCCATCACGGCCAGCAGGGCGATCCAGAGTTTTAAGTGTCGCAACATAAATGCAATAGGTTAAGAATTCGACGCGTTCACGGTTACCGGCTCAAAAGGTACATCTGGCCATACAGATCAAATCCCGACGGGTTGTTGGGGTCCTGGCCTTGAAGGCTGGTCCACACCACCAGGAAACGGTCCACCCCGTTCCACGCCACATCCGGGTCCAGTTGCTGGCTGGCGGTGGTGGTATTGACCTGGAATTCAGCGCCCGACACCTGATCGCCTCCCAACAGGTAGCGGCCAAAAACCCCTTCGCGATCCCCGTCCTGACCCAGGCTGGTCCAGACCGCCAGGACTCCATTGGGGCCGCTGGCCAGCCGGGGCTGGTATTGATCGCCGAAAAGATAACTGTTGATTCGAAACGGCTTGACCGTCGCCGAGCCGCTGGCGGAAAAGGCCCGCCCCCACACATCCCAACTGTTGGTCAGGTCGGTGTCCTTCTGGCTCCACGCCACCGTGAAGCCCCCGTTGTTCAACGCCGCCAGCGCCGGGTAGGCGCACTTGTTGGTCACGGTATTGACCAATATCTCGCCCGTGACCGGAACCCCGGCGGTGGTGAACACCCGCGCATAAATATCCCGGCTCGCGGCTGCGCGCTCCGAATCGGACACCCAGGCGAAGACGACGTTGCCTTTGGCCAGGGTGCATACGGCCGGCCGCCGCTGGCTGCCGATGAACTTATTGACTTGGAACTCCTGCGCCCCGGCCAGCGCGCCGGTCCCGCTCACTTTGCGCGCATAAATTCCCCACAGCCCGCCGTCCTGCCCCAAACTGGACCACGCCACCATCGCCCCGCCGTCCAGCGTCGCCGACACCGCCGGATCCACCTGCTGGTCTTTCAGGTAAGTATTGACGCGGATGTCGGAGGTGAAAAAATTGGTCCCATGCGCCAGACGCGCGTAAATATCCGGGGTGCCCAGCACCGAGCTTTGCCAGACAAATAGGGTGTTGCCATTGAAGCCGTTGCCACTTCGAAGCGGTCTGACCGCCGGCTTGACCTGGTCGCCCACGGCGGTCTTGCTGATGCTGGAGAAGGACTGGGCCGTATAATTGCGGTCCAAAAGCGCGGCGTCAATCCCCAGCCCTTGATTGTAAAACGCCAGTACGCAATCCGTCGGCGTCAGCGAGAGGGAGGGAAGCACCTGGTCGCCAACGGGCTGGCCAAGCAGGCTGAATTCGCCGCCGCTCCGGCTCACCCCCTGGCTCCAGCCCGCGGTGACACCAACCAGAAAAAAGACCGTCCAACACACTCCCCGGCATTTGTGAAATAGGCTCATAAGATAATCAAATGTTAGCTGAATGATGGAATAAAATCAACTCGCATGGGCGTGCTCATAAAACAGGTCTTGCGTCCCGGGCGGGGCCGTTTCTTCCAGCGACTGAAGCAGGTTCTTGAATCCCCAGCCGGAGTAAAGCCGCCGCAGTTCCTCCGGGTCGCTCTCCCTGGCCGCCAAATCCTCCAATGGCAATTCATATCGCATAACGTCTCCAAGCCTGACAAGTTTCTGGTTGCGCCGAACCGCCTCCTCCTCCGCCTGCAGACGGGTCCGCAACCGTTCGGACCGGAC
>Ga0182027_10001812_pt1 | contig 34970 bp, 17 predicted proteins | sample 712E1DmetaG_FD_121300 | JGI IMG/M metagenome (GOLD analysis project Ga0182027, IMG submission 121300) | Permafrost microbial communities from Stordalen Mire, Sweden - 712E1D metaG (Illumina Assembly) | ecosystem: Environmental > Terrestrial > Soil > Wetlands > Permafrost | place: Sweden...
AGTACTTAAGGGTGTTGGTGATGGTACTGTTGCCGGTCAGGCTAGCTGGATATATTATACTAACCTTGCTGATATTTTTGCCAACAAAGACGCCAGGTTGTATGGCACAGTAGTCTATCCCGGAACCATTTTTAAAGGTATTGACGTTCAAATCCAGGCCGGTGTTTACGTATGGAACACTACAACTAACAGGTATGACAGGTCTGAATCTTCCAATTTTGGCCAGCTTTGGACTGACGGAAAACTTGAAACGGGAAATGGTGGACCAATGCGTGCAACACAGGAAGTATCCTGCACAGGATTCTATATCAAAAAATTCATTGATCCTGCAACTTTGTCAAGTGCACGTGGTGTAGGTTCGGATATTGCATGGCCGAGATTCAGGTATGGAGAAGTTCTGCTGAATGCTGCCGAGGCTGCATTTGAAACTGGAGATATCGCTGATGCACTGACTTATGTAAACCAGGTAAGACAAAGAGCCGGCTTCCCTGCCAACAGTCTTAATGCAGGTACTTTAACACTTGCTGAACTGCAGAACGAACGCAGGGTTGAATTGTGTTATGAGGATCACAGAACATGGGACCTTGCACGCTGGAGAATAGCCAGTACCATCTGGAACGGTCAGGCATCCAATCCAAAAGCAGTGGAATATGCACTTTACCCTTATCGTATCATTAATTCAGTTGATCCTACGAAAAACGGGAAATATGTATTTGATAAATTCCTTGCTCCGAAGTTTGTTGCTCCGCGATTCTACCAAATGGGGAACTATTATTCACAAATTACTCAGTCAGTACTTGATAATAATCCCCTGATAGTTAAAAATCCATTCCATTAATCTACCACTATGAAAAGTAAAATAATTTCGATAGCGATTTTGGCATATTTCCTGATATTATCGGGATGTGCATATGATAACTATGATCCTCCAAAATCTTTTCTTACAGGTAGTGTTACCTATAACAACATTGCTTTAGGAGTAAGATCAGGAGCGACACAGCTCGAACTTTGGCAATACGGTTTTCAGCTACGTTCCAAAATAGCTGTTAATATTGCCCAGGACGGAACTTATTCTGCCAGGCTTTTTGATGGCGACTATAAACTCGTTCGACTTTCAGGAGCTCCATGGGCTAACCAGACAGACAGCATAAGTGTACATGTATCGGGAAATACAACCCAAGATGTAACTGTTACACCTTATTATACCATTACAGGTGAGAACTTTGCATATACAAAAAATGACAGTACAATGACCGCTACCTGTATGGTGACAAAAGTTGGGACAGCTGCAATTACCAGCCTTACGCTGTATGTTGGCATAACCGATATTGTCGATGCTAACAATGCTTCACAGACTACAACTTTGAATGCTGCTGCTTTAGCAGACCTTACCACTTCAAAGACAGTCAAAGTAGCGCTTTCTACTGTAAATAAAGCTAGAAGCGCTGTGTTTGTAAGATTAGGCGTTTTGTCTGCCGGTAGTTCCGAACGTTTGTACACTCAGATTCAGAAGATTACACTTCAATGATGTAACACAAAAGAATTGATTCATTATTATGCACCAGGAGCATGGCCTCCTGGTGCTTTTATATCGAATATTCCGGTAAACAAATTCTTGTCGAGGATACTGAATTCCTTTTTAAAAGGTTCGATTATTTCAGTACCCTTATGTTTTCGTTTAATCATATTCTATCTGTAAATACATCTATTATGTTTTAATTCCACGACAAAAAGAATGTTTTTCTATTCAAAATAATTAAGTCATGATGAATTATGGAAAATTAACTCTTGGCTTATGTGCAATACCTCTTGTACAGAGTTGTAATAAGCAACCGGAACCTGCCAGACCAAATATTATCCTCATAATGTCGGATGATATGGGTTATTCGGATATAGGATGTTACGGAGGAGAAATAAAGACACCCAACCTCGATTCATTATCCATTAAGGGGTTAAGATTCACTCAGTTTTATAATACGGCAAGAAGCTGTCCTACTCGTGCATCATTGCTTACAGGTTTACATCCTCATCAGACTGGCGTTGGACATATGGTTGAGAACCGTGGAAATACACATTATCAGGGTAGCCTTAACAAGAATTGTGTTACTATAGCCGAAGTATTAAAAACAGCTGGTTATTCAACCTATATGGCGGGGAAATGGCATGTTACAAGCTATATATCAGGTAAGAAGGACAATGATCAGAGTAACTGGCCTCTTCAGCGAGGTTTTGACAGGTATTTCGGAACAATTCAGGGTGCCGGAAGCTATTATGATCCATATTCTTTACTATCCGGCAACAAGCTGATTCCAGCAACTGAAAACTTTTATTATACTGATGCTATAAGCGATACTGTTGTTAAGTACATCAAGGAACGTAAGGAGAAGAATCCTTATTTTATTTATGTTGCTTATACTGCAGCTCACTGGCCACTTCATGCTCTGAAGAGGGATATAGATAAATACAAGGGTATATATGATAAAGGTTGGGATGAAGTCAGAAAAGAAAGATATAAGAGGATGCTCTCGATGGGTTTAATTGATTCATCCTGGCTTCTTTCTCCGGCAAATCCGGATGTTCCCTGGGAAAATGAAAAAATGAAAAAATGGAACTCTGCCTGCATGGAAGTTTATGCTGCAATTATAGATGATATGGATCAGGGAATAGGCAGGATCGTTAAAAGTTTAAAGGAGAAAGGTGAATTTGACAATACTGTTATTCTTTTTCTTCAGGATAACGGCGCCTGTGCAGAAAACTATGGACTTCTTCGGTCGGGAAAGGACACTATCAGAGTTAATCCGGATACCCTGAAACCAATGGCTCAGGGTCAGATTCAAATGCTGGGTGAACCTGTGCAGTCAAGGGATGGACGTCCTGTTAGAGTTGGCAGGGGTGTTTTCCCCGGTGGTCCAGATACATTCATAAGCTATGATAAGTCCTGGGCAAATGCCTCAAACACTCCTTTCCGGATGTTTAAGCATTGGATCAATGAAGGTGGAATATCCACTCCCTTGATTGTAAGTTGGCCGGAGGGTATTGCATCAAAGGGAGAATATCGTCACCAGCCCGGGCAGCTGGTTGATATTATGGCTACTCTTGCTGATCTTGCTCATGCAACATATCCTAAAGAATTCAAAGGAAATCAAATAATACCATTGGAAGGAACATCTCTGGTACCTTCATTTAAAAATGACACTGTCAGGGAAAGGACACTTTATTGGGAGCATGAAGGTAACCGTGCAATACGTAAAGGAGACTGGAAGCTTGTTTCTGAAGCCTGGCCCGATCCGACAACTCTCGATTCGTTTGAAACGCTGCCCATGAAGTTATGGGAATTGTACAATCTTAAGACTGACAGAAGTGAATTAAAAAACCTATCTGATCAATATCCTGATAAGGTTAAAGAACTGTCTGATGAATGGCAAGAATGGGCAAAACGAGTAGGAGCTGTCCCTAAACCGCCCACGAAACTTAAAACAAACATTAAAATAAAGAATGAACTTCTTAAAGAAATAGCCAAATAAACAGGATTATTTTCAGAAAAGTATGACCTTAAAAATTAGGATGTACACCGAATTAATTGTTCATAAAATCATGCAATAACTGATTCCATGTGAAAAAGAAAATCAAGCAATCACTTAAAAATATTAATCAATCATAGTCTTTAAACTCTGTCACTAATAAACTTATGAAATGAAAAGGTATTCAAAATTAATTAATGTAGCATTATTCTTATGCATGTCGTTTTTTATTAATGCCCAGACCTGGGCTCCTAAAAAAGCTGTGCTAATGTCACAATGGGCTGGCAAGGTTAACCCTACTAATGCACTACCAGAATATCCCAGACCTCAGCTGGTCAGAAAAGACTGGGTCAATTTGAATGGGGTGTGGCAGTTTCAGAGCGGGAAAGCAGATGATGCTGTTCCATCCGGTAAAGATTTGTCTGGAGTTATTCTTGTTCCCTATCCTGTTGAGGCACCTCTTTCAGGTGTAATGCAACATTACGACAGAATTTGGTACCGCCGTACCTTCACCGTATCACCATCATGGAAAAACAGACAGATAATGCTGAACTTTGGGGCAGTTGATTGGGAATCCGAAGTTTACATTAATGGGAAAAGTGTTGGAATTCATAAAGGCGGTTATGATGGCTTTAGTTATGATATTACTCCATTCCTGAAGGCAACAGGCAGTCAGGAACTTATTGTTAGGGTATATGATCCTACAGATCTTTATGGAGCGCCAAGAGGCAAACAAACAATTGCAGACCAACGATATGGCATAATGTATACTCCAACCACAGGGATCTGGAGAACAGTCTGGCTCGAACCGGTTGAAAAAGTGAGTATAAGCAATCTAAAGCTAATCCCGGATGTTGACGGCAATCGTTTAAAAATTACTGTAAGCACGTTGTCAGATGAGAGTGGGGTTACTGTTTTTGCAACGGCAAAAGAGGGTTCCAAAACTGTTGGAGCTGTCAGTGGAACTATTGGTTCTGAGTTGTATATTCCTATAGCAAATGCAAAACTCTGGTCTCCGGACAATCCTTTCCTCTATGATCTTTCAATAACACTTAAAAAAGATGGTAAAACTCTTGATAACGTTAGCAGTTATTTTGGAATGAGAAAAGTTTCCCTCGGAATGGAAGGTGGATTTAATAAAATATTTTTAAATAATAAATTCCTTTTCGAGATAGGTCTACTGGATCAGGGATTCTGGCCTGATGGCATTTATACAGCTCCAACTGATGAAGCTCTTAAATTTGATATAGCACAAATGAAGGCCCATGGCTTTAACTTCATCAGGAAGCATATTAAAGTAGAACCAGACAGGTGGTATTACTGGTGCGATAAACTTGGAATAATGGTTTGGCAGGATATGCCTTCTGCAGATTCTTATATGAGCAGAGGTTTTACCAGACCACCAGTGGATACTTTAGCCTATAAGCTTGAATTTACACGATTGATCCAGTCGCACTGGAGCTTTCCTTCAATTATAATGTGGGTAGTATTTAATGAATCCCAGGGACAACATAATACTCCTGAACTGGTCAAAATGGCCAAAGAACTAGATCAGTCTCGTCTGGTAAACCAGGCAAGTGGTGGTACGAACGTTGGCGTTGGAGATTTGTTTGATGTTCATAGTTATCCTGAGCCATCTGCTCCTGTTGCGACTGTTCCTAATCAGGCATTGGTATGCGGAGAATTTGGTGGACTCACATACAGGTATCTTGGTCATGAATATGACGCTCCCCATTCACATGGTTACCTTGATATTAAAACAATTGATGGATTGGTTAACACTTACAGCACTCTGGTTACAGAATTAATTAAGATGAAAAATGAGAAGGGATTAAGTGCTGCTGTATATACAGAAACCTCCGATGTTGAAACTGAAGTTAATGGCTGGCTGACATATGATCGATTACTGAAGGTTGATCCTGCAAAATTAAAAGCAATTAACGATAAACTTACCGGAAATGCAACTGTTACTCTTATTGATGTTCTTCCCGTGGGACAAAAATGGAAATTTACGACCGTTAAGCCAGTTGCAGAATGGAATACCATGAATTTCATTGATTCGACATGGGTTACAGGTCAGGCAATGTTCGGTACAGCAGCTCCAAGTACGAATGTAAAAACAAACTGGGCTTCCCCTGAAGTATGGACTCGTCAGATATTCAATCCTGGAACTCTTACAGCAGAAGACCTTAGTAAACTCGTTTTATATGCAAGTAACACCAATGGCATAGAGGTATTTGTAAATGGTATTCTGGCAGGTAATAAGTTTCAAAGAGGTGGTACAGGAGATTATTCAATAATGTTATTCAACGGTGATGTAAGCAAAACATTGAAATCTAATGAGAATAATATTATTGCAGTACATTTTTTTGCCAGAAGACAAGGAAACAGACCAGGCAATCAGCAAGCTAATCCAGGTGTTCCTCCTCCTGCCAACCAGTTTTTTGACGTTGGAATCTCAAAGGCAGTAATTAAATAGGTTGCATGGAACGACTTCTGAAGACTGTGATATTTTATCATGAATTCTGACAGCTACATGCATTAAATTAAGGTTCTTTAAGGTTAATCTGTTGAGAAGGGGAAAGAGCGAGAAATAGTAATTGAAGTAAGTCATTGACTCATAAAAATGAAATCATATAAGCGGTATAACATACTGAATATTAAATTGTAACTAATAATATCATATTATGAAAAATCTTAAAACATCTATTTTAATCATTTTGCTGAGTCAATGTACAATTTTTGTTCAGGCACAACAGAAACAACAGTATGATATCTCAAAAGACAAGGTATTATACACAATCGGGTATGCTCATCTTGATACCCAATGGAACTGGGATTATCCCACCACAATTAACCAGTACATTTGGAATACGATGGCGGATAACTTCAAGCTTTTTGAAAAATACCCTGACTATATATTTAATTTCACGGGATCAAGGCGCTACCAGATGATGAAGGAATACTATCCTGAATCCTACAAAAAAGTGGCCGAATACATCAGACAGGGTCGATGGTTTATATCAGGCTCATCGGTTGATGAAGGTGAAGTAAATATTTCATCTTCCGAATCAGTTCTCAGGCAAGTTCTTTATGGTAATCTTTACTTCAGGAAGGAATTTAACAAAGAGAGTGTTGACTATATGCTTCCTGATTGTTTTGGTTTCGTCGCAACCATGCCATCGGTTTGGAGCCATGCAGGTTTGTTGGGTTTCTCAACACAGAAACTATCCTGGAGATCAGCAAATGGTATTCCCTTTAATGTTGGTGTATGGGAAGGTCCGGATGGTAAAGGTTTGTTAGCAGCACTTAATGCAACAAGTTACAGTGGAAGAGTTGTTGAAAGGCTTGATAAAGACACTGACTGGAGTGCCAGAATTCAGGATGACATTAACAAATTCGGGGTATCATTTGATTACCGTTATTATGGAACAGGTGATGTAGGTGGTGCACCAAGGGAGCTGGATGTGAAGAATGCTGTTGGAAGCATCAATCAGCCTGACAGTAAATTCAAAGTAATACTTTCTTCTTCAGATCAGATGTTTAAAGACATTACACCTGAGTTACGCTCCAAACTTCCAACATACTCCGGCGATCTGTTGCTTACAGAACATAGCGCAGGTTCGATGTCTTCGGAATCTTTCATGAAACGAGCTAATCGAAAGAATGAAGCTCTTGCCAAATCATCTGAACAGATAGCTTCAATAGCTGACTGGATGGGAGATGCAGCTTATCCGTTTGAAAAAATAAACAAATCCTGGAATCTCGTGCTAGGCAGTCAGTTTCACGATATTCTGCCAGGTACAGCTATTCCTAAAGCTTATGAATATGCATGGAATGATGAATTCATAGCTATGAATGGTTTTTCTGAAGTGCTGAAAAACTCAGTCAGTTCTGTATCCCATGGGTTAAATACCCAGGTTGAAGGAAGAGTAATTGTTGTTTACAATCCCGTAGCGATTGAAAGGGAAGATGTTGTTACTGTTGAGCTTACTTATGCAAAACTGCCGGTAAATATTAAGGTGGTTGACAAAAATGGTACGACACTGCCTTCACAGATAATATCTGCTAATGGAAATAAGCTTACTGTAATATTTCTGGCAAAACTACCATCTGCCGGACTTTCTGTCTTTGATATTCGTGAAACAACTGATAAACCTGATGCTTCTACTCTATCAGTCACAAATCAAACCCTTGAAAACAAATACTTTAAAGTTAAGATTAATGCTGATGGAGATATTGCAGGAATATACGACAAAAGAGCTGGAAGGGAGGTTCTTTCAAAACCTGCGACCCTTGATTTTCAACAGGAACGTCCAACTCAATGGCCAGCATGGAACATGGACTGGAAGGACCGCATTAACCCACCTATCGACTTCATGAACAAAGAAGTATCAATAAGGATTTTGGAACAGGGCCCCGTACGTGTAGCCCTTGAGGTAATCAAAAAAGGCCAGAACTCTGAGATAAGACAGATAATCAGTCTTGCTTCAGGAGAAGCCGGTAAGATAATTGAGGTAAAGAACAAGATTGACTGGCAGTCAAAAGAGGTAAGCTTAAAGGCTGCATTCCCAACAACAGTTGTTAATGAAATGGCTACATACGGTCTAAATACTGCTGCTGTTCAGCGCACTACCAATAATGATGTAAAATTCGAAGTCCCGGGACGACAGTGGATTGATATCACCGACAGATCAAATAACTATGGTGTTTCTATTCTTGAAGACTGTAAATATGGTTCTGATAAACCCGACAATAGCACCTTAAGACTCACCCTTATGTACACTCCCAAAGCTAATTCTTATGTTTATCAGGGAACCCAGGACTGGGGGATACATGATGTTAAATATGGTATCTATCCGCATGTAGGAGATTGGGTGTATGCAAAAACACCATGGCAGGGAAGCCTTCTCAACAATCCATTGATTGCTTTTGAGACATCAAAGCATAATGGAGCTTTGGGTAAAGAGTTTTCGATAATAAAGATCAGCTCTTCTCAGGTTGATATAATGGCTTTTAAAAAAGCTGAGGAAAGCGATTACTATATCATCAGGGTAAATGAACTTTTTGGAAAAGATGCAAGGGCCGTATCACTGAGTCTTCCTGCTAAAATCATTGATGCCTATGAAGTGAACGGACAGGAAAAAAAGATTGGTCCTGCTGACTTCAGAAATGGAACCCTTAATTTTGACATGACCAGATTCCTGATAAGGAGTTTCGCTGTAAAATTAGAGAATCCCGCACAGCCATTCAGTAAACCAACACAGTCATTTGTTAATCTTCCTTACAATGAAGATGGAATAAGTTTTGACGAGAACAGGAGCGATGGTAATTTTGCCTCAGGTTTGACTTTGCCTGGTGAGATGCTTCCTGCTGAGATAGTTAGCGAGGACATTCATTTCAAGATCGGGAACACAACTGATGGTCAGAAAAACATCGTTGGTGCAAAAGGCCAGAAAGTAAGCCTTCCAGCTGGTGATTTTAACAAATTGTACATTCTGGCTGCTTCAACAGAAGATACCCAGGGTGATTTTAAAATTGGAAGTCAGACAGTTAAACTTGGTATACAGGGTTGGACAGGTTATGTAGGACAACACTATTTACGGGTACTCTATTTCAATAATCTGAAAGTAGCATCAATTACTCCGGCATTTACCAAACGAGACAATATTGCATGGTTTGCCTCACATCGACACACTCCAAAAGCAAATGATGCATACCAGTATAGGTATCTGTACAAATATGAGAACAATCTTCCATCTGGTGCCAGATCGATTACTCTTCCGGATAATGACAAAATCAAAATACTAGCAATCACTGTCGCCAATAATCCGAACGAAAATGTAACTCCCCTGCAACTTTTATACGACGATTTTAAAGACAATAAACCAGTACAACTGAGAATCAAAGAGTACGTAACTCCTGATCTGCAACCCATGAAATATAATATGCAGAGGCTAGTTGACAACAATGTAGACCAAAGTATGATGACCAACCCAAGAACCATAGCAAATCTGAAAAACCTGGGGATGGACACAGTAATTGTTAAAACTTCTCCCTCGACATCCGATTATACTGATATCAATTCTGGCAATAATGTTACTGTAACATACTATGCTACAGGTAAATCTATTAAAGGTACAGAGTACAGGAATGCAAAATTTGATATATCCAACATTCTTAATTCGGGATCAGGGAAACTGAAAGATACTGTTCAGTTCGATAATGGGGAAGGCAGAATTGTAATTGATCTGCAGAAAAGTATTTCGATTGACAAAATCAGCTTTTATATTGATCAATTCAGAAACAGGGGATCACAGATATTCAGTATATGGGCATCTGCAACAAGTTCCGATATAATCGGAGACCCCAAATCGAAAGGCTGGCAGTATGTCGGGTTATACGGCATGAGTGAAAGAGGCAGTGGTGGAGGTGGTGGTGGAGCAAGAGGAGGCGGCGGAGTGATCTACTCAGGTACATCGTACAGATTTAACGGTAATCTGAGTTGTCGCTTCCTGATGATTCTCACTGATGGCAATTGGCACGGAACTGAATATTTTAACCAGTTGGATATATTTGAAAAGAAGTAGTGTCTCATTGAAATTGACTTGATATTAAATTAATATTGATTTGATATCAATGATGTGCACCAATACACTTGTTTTTTAATCACTGTCATTTTAAAAATGATTGAAATGAAAAGACGAGATTTTGTCAGAATAACAGGAGCAGGAGGAGCTTCCATGGTTGTATCATCCGGAGTCAAATTTGCATTCAAACAAGACACGATTTCAACTTTAAACATTAACCCTAAACCGTTTTTTGAATTGTCACCCTGGTTATATATGCAGTTCATGGAGCCGCTTGGAGTAACAGACGGTTCAGTTGAAGCAGCCTGGGATCATGGAGTAGACAGGTGGAGGGATGATGTGATTCAGGTTACTAAAGAACTTTCACCAGGTATGATGCGATGGGGTGGCATTTTTTCAGCCTACTATCGGTGGAGAGAAGCTGTTGGACCCAGAGAAAAACGAAAGCCAATATTAAATATCGCCTGGAATGGAATTGAAACTAACCAGATAGGTACAGCAGAATTTGTGGATTTTTGTACACAGGTTGGTGCTGATCCTCTAATGGCTGTAAATTTTGAGTCCGACGGAAATGCTAAGTGGGCTGTTAATAAAAAAGGCGAGACCAGATCAGCAGACGCAAAGGAAGCATCAGAATGGGTGGATTACTGCAATAATCCTTCAAATAAGGAAAGAAAGAAAAACGGTTTCAATGATCCTTTGACAATAAAAGTCTGGCAAATTGGGAACGAGACTTCTTATGGAAGAGATAAATTTGATAACGAAACCGCTGCAAAAAAAACTGTTGAATTTGCTTCCGCGATGAAAACTGTTGACCCATCGATTAAGATTATTGCATGGGGCGATAGTGGGTGGGCAAAAAAAATGATTGACATCGCCGGGAAATATATCGATTTCGTTGCTTTTCACCATATGTGGGATCCTGGACAAAACAATGTAAAATCACCCGTGCGCGATAATGATTATCGCAAAGATCCTGATGCAACGTGGAAAATATTGATGGATGGTTATAAAATTCATGAGAATAAAATTTCCGGGATAAGGAATGAAGTAGATTCTTACAAAATACCTCTTGCATTAACAGAATGTCATTATTCTATTCCGGGGCGAAACCGTTGCGAGGTTCTGTCATCATGGGCAGCCGGAGTATCATATGCACGTATTTTGAATCTGCATGAAAGAAATGGAGATCTGCTTAAAATCGCTACTTCTGCTGATTTTTGTGGAACGCGTTGGCAAAATAATGCAATTATGATACCAGTACCCTCAGGGAAGTCATTTATGATGCCGGTTGCTAAAATAATGAGCTTGTACCGAAGGCATTGCGGGAAAGGATATCTTGAGATGTCGGGTGTGCCTGATGGTTTGGATATAACTGCCAGTCGTACCGAGAATACTATATACCTTCATATTGTAAATACAAACAGGGTAAAGGCTGTTGAAACAAAAATCCAGGTCAACAATCTGACTATCAAATCTGCTAAAGCATTTGAGATATCGGCTGATCCTGAATTTGAAATATTAAGTGCTGCAAATGACCCGATGATACCAAAAGAAAAGATTTTATCGGTTAATGAATCAGTTATATTCCCTCCGGCTTCCGTTACTGCAGTGGAATTAACAATAGGATAGTAATCTTATCAATTAATGTAAAATGAAAAAGATCCTTTGTCTGATCTTTTTAGCCTCCCTGGCAGGTAAACATATCGATAACGTATTTGCACAGGATTGGAAACCTGTTAAAGCAAATCTTTTTACGCAGTGGGGCTCTCAAGTTACCCCTGAAAATGTCTGGAAAGAGTATCCGCGGCCTGAGATGGTTCGGGATGAATGGAAAAACCTCAATGGGCTGTGGGATTATGCAGTGGTTAAAATGGATAAAAATAAACCATCCAAATTTGATGGTAAAATTCTGGTTCCCTTCAGTATTGAAGCGCCACTGTCAGGTGTAGGCAGGCAGGTCGGTATTGATGAGGTAATATGGTACCTCCGGAAATTTGAGATCCCGGCAAACTGGAAAAATAAACGCCTTTTGATACATTTCGAAGCATCTGATTTTGAAACGACTGTATGGTTGAACGACAAGCTTATAGGTACACATAAAGGAGGTTATGCTCCTTTCAGCTTCGATCTGACTGAATCGGTAAAAGTCGAGGGAAATCAGGAACTTACAGTAAAAGTATATGATCCCCAGGAAACAAAGTTCAGATCTCTTGGTAAACAGTCGCGTCAGAACAAGGAATATGAAAATTGCTCCGGGATTTGGCAATCTGTATGGCTGGAGCCAGTACCCCTGAAAGCTTCGATAGGTTCCCTTACAATCAATCCTCAGCTTGATGCAGTGACTCTCACAACTAATGTAAATGGGGAAACGATCGGATTGAAAGTAAAATATGAGATCTTCGATAACAACAAGGTTGTTGCAACATATTCATCAGATCCGAATACTCAATTTAAGGTTGATATAAAAAGCCCAAAGTTATGGACACCCGATTCGCCCAATCTTTATGATCTCAAAGTAAGCCTTGTGCAGGGTAATTCGATTATTGATATGGTAAAAAGCTATTTTGGACTTCGGACTGTAGGTCGCGGGAAAACCTCCGCAGGCGAGCAATTCCTTCTTAACGGGAAACCGATATTTCAGATCGGACCTTTGGATCAGAACTACTGGCCTGATGGTGGACTTACTCCTCCCAGCGATGCAGCTATGCTATGGGAAGCTCAGTATCTGAAGAGCATAGGTTGCAATATGGTACGAGCTCATGTCAAGTTTAATCCACGGCTCTATTATTATCACGCCGATAAAGTAGGCTTGCTGATATGGCAGGATTTCGTATGCGGTCAGTCTGCCAACATCTCTCCTCTAAAGGAGGATGCTGACTTCTGGCTGAATGAACAGAAACAAATGATGGAAACACTGTATAACCATCCTTCAGTAGTTACATGGATTGTATTCAACGAAGGATGGGGGGAGCATGATGCACAGAGAATAATAGAATGGGCTGGTAAGCAGGATAATAGCAGGCTTGTCACCGGTTCAAGCGGATGGGTTGACGTTCCACAGATAGGTGATATCCGGGACATCCATGATTATACTATGCGGCCTGCAATTCCTGTGTCCACAACCGATAAAAGAATTCTTGTACTTGGGGAATCCGGAGGTTTTGCTTCAGCAGTACCCCCGCATAACTGGACCGGCAGGTCTAATCAGACCAGTACTCCAGTGAACCTGCTTTCGGGCGGATTCAGCCCTTCAGTACCCAGGGACGAAGATAAAATGCACGACATCTTCAGACCAACATTTACCTGGGGTGAACCATTTGCAAAACAATACAGTACTTTCATCGATCATCTGAATTTATTGCGCAACAGAGGATTATGTGGAGCTGTTTACACGCAAATGACCGACATGAAAGATGAAGAAAATGGCTGGCTGTCTTTCGACAGGAAGGTGAGTAAAGTTGATGCAGCAAGAATGGCAGGGATTCACCATAAACTTTTTACTGAAACTCCTGTTCAGAAGATCATATTCGAACCTTCCTCAATAGATACCCTTTCATGGGAAACAGCCGTTACTGATTACTGGGATGGGATGAAAAGATCGGGTCAGCGGAATCCTGCAATTTCAACAATCCTGCAAACTATGCCTGATTTTAATTCACTCATATGGAATCCCGCCAAAGGACCTTTCCCAGGCAATGAGAAGGACCAGAGATCTGTATGGAGCGGAGAAAAACAGCTCTTTGTTCGCAAAACGTTTAAGTTAAGCGAGATACCTAAAAATGCGACAATCAGGGTCTATACTGCCAAACCCGAAGGAATCGGAAATTTCTGGATGCATACCCGGATATATATCAATGGCAAATTTGCTGCTGATGAGTCAACAAGGCAGATAATGCCTGAGCACCGTATGGCTGAAGTTATATTGCCACCGGAGGCAATCGCTTTACTTAAAAAAGCTGATAACCAGATAGTTGTACAGTTTGTTCCAGGTTATAATTCAAGGGATGCAGTTTTCGCACTACTTAAAGAAAAAGTTACTATTGATATTTCTATGACTTCTTTCACAAATAAATAAACCCTCAAAACACTAACTAATATTAATCAGCTTAATATGAAAAACCTGATCTATCTATTGTCAATTGCTTTAGTAATGATTGCTAACTCTGCAGGGGGTCAGATTTCAAAAGTTTTTGCGCCAGGTGGCACCAACAGCCTGAGGGCTCCTGCTTATCCGCTTATTAATCAGGACCCTTATATCAGTACCTGGTCTTTTGCCGATAAGCTATATGATGAAAATCCAAGACATTGGACGGGTACTTCGAGGCAATTTGTGGGTGCTATAAGGGTTGACGGCAAAGTTTACAGGTTTATGGGGCTTGATGAAGTGCCAATTATTCCTGTGATCAACCCCGGAGATTATGAAAACTGGGATGGAAAATATACTGAAGAACAGCCTGCTTCAGGATGGGAAAAGCCTTCGTTTGACGATTCAGCATGGAAACAGGGAAAAGCACCCTTCGGAACACGTGTTGTTCCTCCGGCAACAAGATGGAGATCCAAAGATATCTGGGTTAGACGCGAGTTCACTCTTACCTCAGGTATTTCAATATCTGATCTTATCCTGAAATATTCTCATGATGATTTTGCAGAGATATTTATAAACGGAACTCTGGTGGTAAGAAGTGACAGTACTGCGAAAATCAACCAGTTTATAAATCTTAACGATGCAGTTAAGAAATCTCTTAAACCCGGCAAAAATGTTTTTTCTGCTCATGCCCATAATGAAGTCGGAATGGATTTTCTCGATTTCGGTTTAGTGAAAAAAGCAGATTACAAGGTCAGTTTCCCCGAAACAGCTGTCCAAAGATCTGTTAATCTCCTTCCCACCCAAACCTGGTACACATTTGACTGCGGACCTGTTTCCCTTGAACTTATTTTTACTTGTCCTTTCCTTCCGGGCGATCTTTATCTTTTCTCAAGACCTGTTGACTATATAACCTGGCAGGTAAAATCACAGGACGCTAAAAGCCACTCTGTTCAGGTTTATATCGAAGCGACTCCTGAATGGGCAGTGAATACAATATCTCAACCTGTTAAAAGTGAAAGATTTTCAGAGAACGGAATGACTTTCCTTAAAACAGGAACTATTGAGCAGCCTGTACTTTCAAAAAAAGGAGATGATCTACGTATCGACTGGGGTTATCTGTATCTGGCAAGTAAAGCTGATAAAGCAACTACAATGTCGATTGGTGATCCAGGTCTACTTAAGGGAGAATTTGTGAAGAACGGGAAGCTGTCAAATACTATCGATAATACCTTGCCTGATAAGATGTTTATAAAAATGACAGGACTTTCAGCTGTTAATGATCTTGGTAATGTTGGCATTAATCCGGTTTCGGGTTACATAATGATGGGATACGATGACATATATTCAATCCAGTATTTTGGCGAAAACCTGCTTGCTTACTGGAGAAAAGGCGGAAGTGTGGATATTAAGCAAGCATTTTCAATGGGAGCGGCTGAATATGAATCCATTATGGATAAATGTTCAGCTTTTGACAAGCAGCTTATCGAAGAAGCTACGAAAGCCGGTGGAACAAAGTATGCTGACCTGTGTGCTCTGACTTACCGTCAGTCTGCATCCGCTCAAAAGCTGGTTGTAACCAAAGACGGAACATTGCTCTACCTTTCAAAAGAAAACTTCAGTAACGGTTGCATAAATACGGTAGATGTTACATTTCCTTCTGCACCAATGTATCTCGTTTATAATGCCGATCTGATGAAAGGAATGATGAATGGGATTTTCTATTATAGTGAAAGTGGAAAATGGACCAAACCTTTTGCTGCTCATGATCTAGGCACTTATCCATTAGCTAACGGACAGGTTTACCGTGAGGATATGCCGGTTGAAGAAGCTGGAAATATGCTGATTCTTGCCACTGCAATTTCGGTGGTTGAAGGAAATGCCAAATATGCAGAACAGCACTGGAAAGTCCTTTCTACATGGGCGAATTACCTTCTGGAGAATGGCCTGGATCCTGCCAATCAACTTACTTCAGAAGATATGTCGGGACATCTTGCACATAGTACCAACCTATCAGTTAAAGCTATCCTTGCTATTGCAGGGTTTGGCAGAATGGCAGAAATGCTTGGTAAAAAGGACATTGCAGCCCAATACTCAGCTAAAGCAAAAGAAATGACTGCACAGTGGGTGAAAATGGCAAAACAGCCTGATCATTATACACTTGCTTTTGATCAGCCTGAATCATGGGGCCAGAAGTATAACCTTCCATGGAATACAATGCTTGGACTGAATGTTTTTCCTCCCGAAGTAGCAAAAACAGAGATAGCTTTCTATCTTTCAAAACAAAAAACTTACGGTATGCCGCTTGACAGCAGGAAAACATATACAATAAACTACGATAACATGTGGTCTGCAGTTGCCGCCGGGAATAAAGCTGATTTTGATAAAATAGTTGATCCGATTTGGAAATATGTCAATGAAACGCCAACAAGGATCCCTCTTTCTGACTGGCATGAGACTTCTGACGGAAAATCAATTGGCATGAGAGCCCGGTCTACTGTCGGCGGTTATTTTATGAAAATGCTGGAACAGAAAATCAATGGCAATGTCTACAAAAAGTAAATCGATATTATAATGAAAAACGTCAGGGTTAAAATTGGCTTTTTGTTATTTCTCATTTCATGTTTTATTGCAACTGATTTGAATGGGCAGAATAATCCTGTTTGATTTTTGTAACAAGTCTAAATCAGATTTAAATTATATGCTGGTAAGCTTAACATAATGTACAATTACAACAGGTAAAGATTTCATATTAATTTTTTCAAAATAAAGAGATGAACAGAAGAGAAGTAATTAAATGCGTCCTGGATGGTAAAAGACCTCCGTATACACCCTGGTCATTTAAATTTACCATAGAACCAAAGAAGATGCTTCAGAATTATTACAAAGAGGAAGATCTTGATAATGTCCTTTATAACCATTTTTTACTTCTTGGAAACGATTATGGGTTCTTTGACCAGATCGGTGAAAACCTTTATCGTGATGTTTTTGGAGCAGTATGGGACCGCAGTATCGATAAGGATATCGGGAACATAACTGGTAGTCTGATAGATGGTCCGACGCTGACGAATTATACCTTCCCGGACCCTCTTGATAAAAGGTTTTATGAGGATATAGAATCTTCAATTAAAGTAAAGCCTGATATGTTCAGAATCTTTCAGATCGGTTTTTCACTATATGAAAGAGCATGGACATTGCGTGGAATGGAGCCACTTCTCATGGATTTCATGATAAACCCTGATTTCGTTCATGAGTTTTTTACCGCGATTGCCGATTATAATATTGCTCAGCTAAAGGAGGCAATGAAATACGATATCGATGCAGTTTATTTCGGCGATGACTGGGGTCAGCAGAATGGATTGATAATGGGTTATGATACCTGGAAAGAATTCATTCAGCCTCAGCTGAAACGTATGTACAATGCTGTAAGGGAAGCAGGAAAATATGTTTTTATTCATTCCTGCGGGGATGTCGACGAGCTATTTGACGATCTGATTGACATTGGTTTACACTGTTTTAACCCATTCCAGCCAGAGGTAATGGATGTTTATAACATGCTGGAAAGATATCGCGGCAGGTTATCCTTCCATGGTGGATTATCCATCCAGAAATTGCTTCCTTACGGAACACCTCTAGAGGTAAAAAATGAATCGGAAAAGTTACTGAAGACTGGTTTAAAAGGATCTTATATCTTCTCGCCTTCCCATTCAGTTGAAGGTGATACATCCCTTGAAAACATGCTTACCTTCATAAATGCGGCAAAAAGCCAGGTGTTCAACAAGTAAAATTATAAAAATCAAAAAAATACAAATAATGAAAGATCACAAAGAGATAAATAATGGATATGTACTTTTTCTGGCTCTCGTCGCTGCAATGGGAGGATTATTGTTTGGGTATGACTGGGTCGTAATCGGTGGCGCCAAACCATTTTATGAAAGATTCTTTAATATCACATCTTCTCCATTATTCCAGGGGATTGCAATGAGCAGCGCATTATTCGGATGCCTTTTCGGAGCCGCAATTGCCGGATACTTTATGGATAAATTTGGCAGGAAAATTCCTCTTCTTTTCTCAGCATTTCTCTTCATTTTCACTTCGCTTGGAACAGGTGCATTTAATTCATTCAGCTCCTTCATGTTTTTCAGGATACTGGGAGGAGTCGGAATTGGAATTGCGTCAAATGTTTCACCTGTTTATATTGCTGAGATATCACCCGCGCATATGCGTGGTAAGCTTGTCGCTGTCAACCAGCTCACAATAGCAACAGGGGTTCTGGCTGCCCAGCTGACAAATATGCTTATCGCTCAACCTGTACCTGAAGGCGCAACTGACCTCATGATTGCCGGTTCATGGAACGGTCAGATTGGATGGCGGTGGATGTTCTGGGCATGTAGCGTTCCTGCAGCTCTATTCTTTATTCTCATGTGGTTTGTTCCTGAAAGTCCCCGTTGGCTGGTTAAAGAAGGAAGAGTGGATAAAGCTTTAAAAATTCTGACTCGAATTGGCGGTGCAGATCATGCAAAACAGGAAACTGCAGAAATATCTGAAACTGTTGAAACCAAAGAAAGATTACCTCTGTTCACAAAAGCGTTGGCACCTGTTCTTATCCTTGGAGTAATACTAGCAGTTTTCCAGCAATGGTGCGGAATAAATGTAATATTCAATTATGCGGAAGAAGTTTTTGCTAATGCAGGTTATGGTATTTCTGGCACTCTTTTCAATATAGTTCTTACCGGGACAGTCAGTCTGTTATTCACTGTTATTTCAATGTTCCTTGTCGACAGATGGGGTAGGAGAGGACTTATGCTTACAGGAGCAGGTGGCCTTGCAATAGTTTATGTGGTCATGGCAACAGCCTATTTCCTGAAAATTAAAGGATTGTTTATGTTAATCACTGTTGTCACAGCAATAAGCATATATACTCTTACTTTAGCACCGATAACATGGGTTTTACTTTCAGAGATATTCCCGAATAAGATCAGAGGCCGGGCTATGTCCGTTGCCACACTTTCTCTGTGGACAGCATGTCTTATCCTGACAATTACCTTCCCGATTCTCAACAAATCATTTGGACCATCTGGAACATTTGGACTCTATGCCGTAATATGTGCAGCAGGATTCTTCTATTTGCTAAAAAAACTTCCTGAAACAAAAGGAAAAACACTCGAAAAAATTGAATTGGAGCTAACTGGCAGACATCTGGAATAAACTATTAAATATAAGAAAGATGAATCTCAAACCCTTATTGCTGACTTCAGTATCTTCTTTATTATTAGGCGCTTACGCGCAATCAGAGGAAGGATTGAAGCCTAACATAATTGTTATCCTTACTGATGACATGGGATTCAGTGATATAAGCTGCTATGGCGGGAAATTAACTCCGACACCTAATATTGACAGACTGGCACAAGAGGGAATTATGTTCACTCAATACTACTCCATGTCTCCAATTAGCTCACCATCTCGGACAGGTCTCCTAACTGGTATGTATCCTGCTAAGTGGAACATAACAAGTTATTTGCAGACACGTAAAGGAAACAAGGATTGTGAGATGGCTGATTTTCTTGATGCTACTGCTCCTACGATAGCAAAATCACTTAAAACTGCCGGGTATGCAACAGGACATTTCGGTAAATGGCATATGGGAGGAGGAAGGGATGTAAAAAATGCACCGGGAATCAAACAGTATGGATTCGATGAATACTCAAGCACATGGGAAAGTCCTGATCCTGATCCCCTGCTTACCTCGACAAATTGGATCTGGGCTGGAACTGACAGTATTAAAAGATGGAACCGTACAGCATATTTTGTAGACAAAACCCTTGATTTTCTCAAACGCCACAAAGGGCAACCATGTTTTATAAATTTATGTCCGGATGATGTTCATACACCGTGGGTCCCAAGCCAGGAACGTTTTGGGATTTATCCGAATGGTACCTCTGAGGAAAGAGACCTTAGAGATGTTTTGAAAGAATATGACAAACAAATGGGCCGCCTGATAAGCGGATTAAAAAAGCTTGGTATTGATGAAAATACATTAATTATTTTTACAAGTGATAATGGGCCACTACCGGCTTTTAATGGAAGCCGGTCAGGGTCTTTCAGAGGTTCCAAACTTTCACTATATGAAGGTGGCATAAGGATGCCATTTATAGTTCGTTGGCTTTCAAAAACACCCGGTGGGAAAGTTGATGAAACATCAGTCATTTGTGCTGTTGATCTTTATCCGACTTTTTGTGCTCTTGCAGGAGTGAAAATGCCGGACGGATTTGAATTTGATGGCATTGATAGGAGCAGTGTGCTCACAGGAACAGTATCAGATATAAAAAGAACAGTTTTCTGGGAATATGGCAGGAATAAAAATTCCTTTGTCTATCCTGAAGGTAAAGACCGTAGTCCAAATATTGCTATCCGTGAAGGAAACTGGAAGCTATTAATGAATTATGATGGAACCGATATCCAGCTTTATAATCTGGAAAAAGATGATAGGGAAACAACCAACCTGGTATTGGAAAATCCGGAGATTATTGAAAAAATGAAAATTAAATTGATTAGCTGGCGAAAATCATTACCTGTTTTTAAAGAATAGCATTGAAAAGATTTTATTATAACGTCTTTGAGTCAGTTTTATTTCTGATTTTACCATCGGAAGTTACCGGGCAGAATATACATTCATCTCCACTCTTTGTTGATACCAAATACCAGGGTTTGTATGTCCTGCTGTAGAAAGAAAGTGATAAAAGAGTTCACATTTTTAAAAAAACAAACTATTAACCGGAGTAGTGTTCTAATGGTACTCGGACTAGATTGAAGATGGCAAACTTGTGTGTGAGAGAAACAAATTAACTGGCCTTAAGATATTTGTAAAATATCTGGTAAAAAAGAGTAGCAGAATGATTCAAAAATACAGGTTGCGCAACAGTTGTAATATATGATAATTTAAATATGTATAGCATTAAACCAAATATTCATTATCATGAAAACAATCAGGCAAATAATTCTAATTGTGCTCCTGCTCCCTATTGCATGCAGCCCATCGGTTACAAAAACTGAAAATAATGGTGTATGGTCTTTGGAAAAGGCCAATGCATGGCAGGCAAAGACAGGTTGGTTAAGTGGCTGTAATTTTCTTCCAAGTACAGCAGTTAACGCATTGGAATTCTGGCAAAAGGAGACTTTTGACCCGGTGACTATTGATCGTGAACTGGGGATGGCAGAAGCTCTTGGTTTTAATATAATGAGAGTATGGCTAAATAGTTATGCTTGGAAATATGATTCCACCGGTTTTAAAGATCGCATAAATCAATACCTTAATATTTCTAATAAACACCATATTGGAACTATGTTCGTCTTCTTTTGTGATTGCTGGAATCCTAATTCAAGACCAGGTACTCAACTCGCTCCGAAACCAGGGGTTCATAACTCACAGTGGGTACAGGATCCGAGTTGCGATCTTAGAACAGATACTGCATCACTGTATCCCTGGCTGGAAAAATATGTCAAGGATATTTTGGAGACATATAAAGATGATTCAAGAATACTGGCATGGGATCTCTATAATGAACCGGATGAAAAAAGATCATTTCCATTAGTTAAAAATATCTTCAGATGGGCGAGGGAAATCAACCCTTCACAACCTCTTACAGTTTGCATAAATAATTTAAGATCCTATAAACTGAATGCTTTCAATGTCAACAATTCAGATATAATTACTTACCATAACTATAATGATCTGCCACAACACAGGATCATGCTGAGTTTACTAAAGCTTTATGGCCGACCAATGATCTGTACAGAGTGGATGGCCCGCGCATTCAACAGCAAATTCCAGAATATTCTGCCACTGCTTAAAAAAGAAAATGTTGGTGCTCTCAACTGGGGCTTAGTTTCCGGGAAAACAAATACTATTTACAAATGGGGTGAGCCAATACCGGACGGCAGTGAACCCAAAGTATGGTTCCACGATATTTTAAGAAAGGACGGAACTCCTTTCGACCAGGTGGAGATAGATACAATTAAAGCTGTAAACAGGAGAAAATAATATTCTTGATATGAACCGTAACAATCTGTATTTGCTTTTTGTGTCATTTTTGTTATTTCTATCAGCTTGTAATCATGTAAAGTACAAAGGGGAAGCAAAGTTATTAAGACAAGAGAATTTCGATACTTTAATTGATAACAAAAAGATACAATTATTTACCCTTCGGAATTCTTCCGGTTGCGTTGCTCAGTTCACAAATTTTGGAGCAAGATGGCTCTCAATGTGGGTTCCGGATAAAAGCGGTCAGTTAACAGATGTTGTGCTCGGATTTAATAAACTTAATGATTATTTATCTGCCGGTGAACCATATCATGGAGCAATTGTAGGAAGAATATGCGGGAGAATATATGGTGCAAGATTTTTCCTTGATGATAAGGAATATTCACTTGCGAGTAATGATTTATTTGGTAAACCAGTAAAAAACCATCTCCATGGTGGAATAAAGGGTTTTCATAAACAAGTGTGGGATGGCAAGACATTTAAAAATGTGAAAGGCGAACAAGGAATTATCTTTAATTACTTATCAAAAGATGGAGAGGAGGGTTTTCCAGGTAATCTTGAAGTAGAAGTAAGATACCTACTTACTGATAAAAATGAACTAGAAATAGATTACAAAGCGAATACAGACAAACCAACTATTGTCAATATGACAAACCATGCATATTTTAATCTCAACGGAGAAGGGAATGGAAATATTTTAAATCATCAAATGAAAATCAATGCCCTAAAATACATTGAATGTGACCGCGAATTAATACCAACAGGCAAATTGAAACCGGTAAATAATACTCCGCTGGATTACCTGAAGTTCGCATCAATGGGAAAAGGAATAGAGGAGGAGCATGACCAGATATTTAAGGGAAAAGGATATGCAGCTGCAATGGTAATTAATGAGAAAGAGAGTAAAAATCTTCAGGAGGTTGCAATCGCTTATTCAAAAGAATCAGGCATAAAACTGGAGGTGGTTTCAGATAAACCCAGTTTACAGATTTATAATGCCTGGCTATTTAATGGTAAGGATATTGGGAAAAGCGGGAGACCGTACGAATTCTCAGGAGGATTCGTTATGGAACCACAAGGTTATCCTGATGCGCCAAATCATGAGAATTTTCCAAAAATAACTCTTCGACCGGGAGATCTGTATATTCATAAGGATATTTACAAATTTTCTATAATAAATAACTACAAATACCAAATGTTATGAAGAAAAATCAAAAGTTTTTACATCACCTCAGTGTACTAATTCTGTCTCTATTACTGGTTAATTCTTTACATGCGCAGAAATCAGGGGAAGAATGGAGTACAGATAAAGCATGGAAATGGTACAATGAGAATCCGTGGATTTGCGGATTTAACTATATACCGGCTAATGCCATAAACTATACAGCTATGTGGGATAAAACTAGTTTTTCCCCTGAAGTGATTGACAGGGAACTGGCATTGGCAGAGACAACGGGATTTAATGCTGTGCGGGTTGTCCTCCAATTTATTGTGTGGGAAAACGATCCAAAGTATTTCGATGATACATTTGGGCGGTTTCTTGCTATTTGCACAAGTCATAAAATCAGAGTTATACCTGCTTTCTTCGATGATTGTGTATTTGGCACAAATGTCGACCCAAGCCTGGGAAAGCAACCCGAACCGTTTGAAGGATGGTATGCATGGGCATGGTCTCCTAGTCCTGGTCATACCATGGTGAATGACTCAACTACTTATTTCAGGTTGGAAAAATATGTCAAAGACGTTTTAGGAAAATTCAAAAACAATCCCGCTGTTTTGATGTGGGACTTATATAATGAACCTAGAAATACAACCCGTCTACTGGTCGCCAAAGTATTTAAATGGGCGCGTGAGATAAATCCTTTGCAGCCTCTTACCGTCTGCATTTTTGGGAACAAGGATCTTCAAAATACCATTTCTTCGAATTCTGATATCATTACATTTCATAATTACTCTCAAAAAGAAGCAGTGGAAAAAAATATTCAGGATTTAAAACAGTATAACCGCCCGCTTATCTGCACCGAATGGCTGAACCGTCCGCGAGGATCAACTGTCGAAAGTGTATTGCCGGTGTTCTATACTGCAAATGTCGGGTGTCTGAACTGGGGATTGGTGAACGGTAAAACACAAACTGATCTTCCTTGGGGACACAGACCCGGAGATGGTCCATACAGAAGGATATGGCAGCACGATCTGTATACAACAGATTTCCAGATGTATAGTCCATATGAATTGCAGTTATTCAGAAAACTTATTTCAGATTCGAAAACTAAACAAACTTCAACCAGCAAATAGAGGATAAAAACGACTTATTAATCTAAGCTGCATTTATAAAAACTTTATAATGAAACATCTTAAAATCATTTTATTGTCAATTACCTTATTGTTTCCGGTTTTTAATATGAGCTTGCTGCTGGGTCAGAATAATCCCGTAATTGAACGTGTTGCTGATGCTGGTGTAATAAACTTCAATGGTAAGTATTACATTGCCGGAGTTTTTACCAATGGTGGTTTTTATATATCAGATGACCTAATAAAGTGGGAGGGTCCTTTCCATGTTTTTTCAATGAATAATGAATGGACAAAAGGAAGATCTGCCGGGGATAATATGATTCATTCTGCTGATATTCACTATTGGAATGGGAAATTCCATTTCTACTGGTCGGTAAATTATTGGGGATTAAAAGATATGGTAGTACATATTGGCCATGCTGTCTCTGATAATATTCTAGGGCCATTTATTGAACCGGTAAAAAAGAACTGGTTTGATGACAGAATTGACCCGGAATTGTTTATTAATGACGATAGTACATTTTATTTCTATACTGTTAAATTCACTGACGGCAATACAATTTGGGGACAACCTATGTCCAGTCCATGGAATTTAAAAGGAGAACAAAAACTCCTGTACACCTCATTGCCTGGTACGTGGGAACGATTTGATAACAATGTAATTGAAGGTCCATGGGTTATTAAATACCGTTCAAAATACTATATGATGTACAATGCAAATCACACCTCCAATCAATGGGGTAATTATGCCTTGGGAGTTGCAGAGTCAGACAGCCCGCTTGGATTCAATAGTGGAAACAAATATCTTCAACCGGTAGTACAATCTAATCTATCCGATAATCCTGACGAATTCCGATATTACTTTACAAGTTCTCATGAATACTTCGATAACTGGTTGTTCTCATTTGCTAAACCAGCAGATAACTGGACGAAATCTGATTTTATTGATTCAGACTGGAAGGCCGGAGAAAAAGGATTTGGGGATCAGGAAATTAAAGGCAGTTCAACTATTAAAAGACAAACTGACTGGAGCAGTGAAGAAATATGGGTAAGGAAGAAATTCACCCTGACGCCTGAACCTTCCGGTAATTTGCAACTGCTTGTAAACCACACCGGCCCGACAGAAATATTTATTGATGGAGAAATGGTTTATAACAACAGTGGCGCAAATTATTCCACAATAAACCTCAGTGAAGAAATAATTAAGAAACTGAGAAACGGGAAAAATTTAATTTCTCTTTATAGCAGAAAGAGCAGAAGGTCAGCATATTTAGATGTTGAGTTTGTTGACCCGATTAATAAACCTGGTGATGATATCTTGTTCAATCCCGGACAACCAAATATAGTACGGGGACCGAACGGATTTGAATGGTGGCTGGTGTATTTTGGAATTAAAAATGGAGGGAGCCGGAGTCAGTTCATTAACCGGGTTGTATTTCAAGATCGCGAATTAACTGTTGATGGCCCTACCGGTATCAAAACCAACGGTTACCATCCAAATCCTGCCATGCCAGTTTTTGGCGATATTTTCAATTATACCGACATTAATGAATTTAATAATAAATGGACAGTTAGTTCCGGTAAATGGCTGATTCAAAATGAGGAACTTAAACAAATTGATTCATTAAGCAAGACTCTCACATTTATTAAAAGCCACAAGGCATCAAATTTTTTTTTCAAGGCTGGAGCAAAAAACAATTCCTTTAAGAAAGGGAAAGTCGGGATAATTGGATATTATCTTGACCATTCAAATAACCTTGAGATTGGATTCAATCAGGATAAAGGTACGTGGTATTCCAGGTTATTAACAGCAGGAAAAGCAGAAATTAAAGAAAATAAATTAGCCGGAGAATTCAACTTTAATGTATATCATAGCATAACCGTTCTAAAGAATGATAAAAGGTTTGAAATACAAATAGATGATAATCCTGCACCGGGTATTAATACCATTTTAACTTCTTTTACTGCAAAGGGAATTCCCGGATTATTTACAGACAACTGTTCCGGTTCTTTTGACGGAATAATTTATACTCCGGGATGGGACGAATTTGATACTTCAATAACCGGATGGACAAATTCAGAAAGAGGTGAGAAGATGTCCGGGGAATGGACTATTTCTAAAGATGGTATCAGCCAGTCAGAAAATAAGGGAACTTTTTCAACCTTTAAAGGAGATCTTCTCGATGAATATGAGTTTGGAGCACAACTGTATCGTAACCTGAATGACAAAGACAAATCAGATCATGGGGTTTCGGGTATTTATCCGGTTTATATCGATAAAGACAACTACCTGCAGACAGGATTGGATTTTGAAAACGGCACCCTGGTGATTTCCGGGAAAAAAGATGACAAAGTTTTAGTCAATTCTGTAATTCCACTAATGAGGCTGACCTGTAGATATCCAGACCCAAAACTTGGCGACGGATTCATGAAAGTTTATCCTTTAAAGGGAAACACAGAAATAACCGGAATTGAAATTGTAAAATCAATTTACAACAAGAATGATTTCTCAATTAACTTATTTGACTCTTTAAAAATCTATTATGAAAATGGAGGGAACTGGTTCCCTCTTGATTTCAAAATTGTTTCAAGAGACGATCAGGCAGTCAATAAAATCGAATTCAATAAAATAACAGCTAACGCCCTGAAACTAATTAGCTCTGCTATGGATAATACGGTTCATGTTTATAAACTTTATATTACTGAGAATCAAACAACAAACTATAATCTCCGAACTGTAAAACTAAATGACAGAGTGATTATCTTTCTGGACGGAAAACAAATTGCTGAAATAAAAGAATCGTGGCCAAAATCGCAGGCCGGTTTATTTTGTAAGGATATGTCTGTAAGATACAATGGGATTACTTTTTTTGAGAAACAGTATTGATCGCTCACAGGAAATATTATCACCACTATAGGTATGAATATTAATTTTTGATAATTCTAATATCCGACAACTCATCATAACTTTCCTGCCCGTTTTTTCACACAGTTTAAGATACCAATTAAATAAGTTAGTTAGAAAAATCCTTGAAAGATATTTAACATGCGAATATTTTAAGGATTAGCTTATGAATGCTGCTTTTTAATCAATCTTAATTCATGCCGCAGTTGAAAATTTCAGATAAAACAAAATCGAATTACGAATTAATAAGCACAAGCTTGAGAAAACTCAATTTTAAGTCTTTATGGGGAAAAATGAATTTTGTTCTTGCAGAAACACATTTTATCGTTTCATTCATGCGTGAACGTTCCTTATAATGATCTCATTATTGAATGAAATGAAGGCACATTGACAAATTCGATAACTTAATCTTTAATGCAACGAACACTTAATCCACAAGAATTAGTTCTTCCTCCTGGTCCTATAAGTACTCCGGAACTGGAATATAACAGGTCTAATGATGTGACATTTATGTTATCTATTTGAGTTATTGACCACCAATGACTCCATTTCCCTAGACAATAAAAATGGCCATAAAAAACATCTCCACCCGGCACAGCATTAAAATTACTACTATTAGTGGCACCGCTATTTGGACTATTCCAGTAATAAGTACCAATGACTTTTAATTTACCACCAGTAACATCTATACCTCCAAGTCTATTTACAAGAGCTTTCCATTCATCTTCAGATGGAATATGGTAACCCGTTGGACAAAGTTTTCCAGTATTTACAGCGTACCAATTATATAATGCACCATAGGGGACTTTAAATTGAGTATCATTGTTATACCAACAATAACCTGGATATGAAGTAGTAGCCCACTCTAAAGAGTCATTCAACTTTAATATCGCAGTATAATCTTTTAATCTTGTTGCCCTGAGGTTTTCAGCCATCCAAATTTGAGTGCCTATACCAATAGTTTTGTATTTATTGCCCTCAGTATCAAAAATAATATCTTTCTGACCAGTATAGTCCTGAAACGTAGGAGTAATTGTTTTTTCACAACTTATAAAACATCCTAAAAACAATAATTTGCAAAAAACTATAATAAACTTTTTATATTTTTTTCTTAATGTTGACATCTCACCAAGAAGTAAAATTATTAAACGTAGGTGGAAGAAGTATTATTATTGAATCATAGACCAAATGAACCGTAACTTTTTTATATGATTGCTAAATTAAATTTATTAATCCATTATTGAAAATATTGTAATGAAATGGAATCATCCGAAAAGTTCTGATTTTCACTTTGAAACTCTATAATATCTTTGACATTGTATCATACGTTTACGATTTGTTCTATTATATGGATAGTATGATTCTTCTATTTTTTGAGAAAACTTCCTTAGACAAAAAACAAATCGTTGGAAGAAATTAAAAGAGAGTTACCTAGGGAAAAAGGAAGTGTTTCACAGAATGACCTATTGAGGTATGATTCAGACTATTGCTCTGAAATGTTATTTGCAAATATATAATTTTTTAGCATTGAGAAGGAGTTATTATTTAAACATATAAGAATCTGATTTTAATCACAATGTAGAGATATCTATCGATCGGATATAGAAAAAACCCTTGTCTTTTTATAGCCGACAAGGGTCTTTGTATTAAAAATTTGTTATCGAATTGGCCTGTATTTCAAGTTTTCGTCCCTTCTATTTTGCCTTGATTTATCAATATTCAATCAAACCCAGATCGAAGTAGTTTATTGGTGTCGCTGGCAGGCTAACGCTGCTGAATTGGTTGACGCTTCCGAATTCGAACTTTAATGATATATGATTATTACCTTTCTTAAGAAGCTTGAGAGCTTTTTCAGGAAGAGTTACTTCACTGACTTTTAATTCAGTATCCCATCTCCTGAGATTATTTATCTGAATAGCAAATTCTCCGTTAATATAGACATCTGTAATACCATCATTATAGGTGACAATAGCAAACTTCGTTGGAAGGGTATTGAGATTAAAATCTTTCTGCAGGAATAAGCTCTTCCCTTCCCAATCTGTATTTACCTCTGGAATATTCATTTGGTTTTTTCCAAAAGGGCCAATCCCAATATTCCATTTGCCCTGACCTCCATTTTTGTACCAGTCTGCAGAAGGTTCAATAAATGAATACATCCATTTTTGGGGTATATTCATCGAAAGAGGGATTGAGAAGCGCCCTTTTCCGGTTGCCGGTTTAAAGAGCTTGCTATGTATTTCTGCCAGTCTGGCTTCAGGAATTTTACTGATTTTTCTGTCATATGTCAGCCATCCGTTAAGTTCATTCTCAACATCGCTTATCTGGGTATATACAACAGCATTTAATCCATAGTTCCTAAGGATTGAGATATTATCCACCCACAGGCTATATCTTTCATTTAGCATTTCTGGTGAACTGGTAACCTCCCTGACAAGGTCACCAGCCCTGTCGATTCTTTCTGGAATAGTAAGGTTTGCTGTCCACATATGATCCTTAACAGTCAGTTCAAGTCCTCCTCCCTCGCCAATTACCATAGCCCGGGGGTAATATTTCGGCACCCACGCAACTGAAGGGTAAACAGTATAGTCGTGAAAATCGCGTATATCGCCCACATTTCTGTCAACCCAGCCACTTGCATTAGAAACCAGTCTGGAAGGATCTTTTCTTTTTGTCCAATCTGTCAAACGTTCTGTATCATACTGTCCCCAGGATTCGTTAAATACTGTCCACTGAATGATTGAAGGATGGTCGTACAATTGATCAATAATTTTCTCCCATTCAGATTCCCATTCGGAGGCTCCCCCAACTTCAGAACGTGAATATTGGGGCCTTGGGGCAACCATATCCTGCCAAACCAGAATGCCCAATTTATCACAATAATAATAGAATCTGTCAGGCTGCAATTTCATATGAACCCTGTCCATGTTACAGTTAATTTTCTTAAGATATTCAACATCAAATTTAAGTGCTTCATCTGTTGGCGGTGTTAATATGCCATCAGGCCAATATCCCTGATCAAGCGGTCCAAACTGGAAGATCTCTTTATTGTTCAGATTTATCCTCATATAACCGGCAGCATCTCTTGACATTGAAATTTTACGCATACCGAAATAGCTTTTTACTTCATCAATATCTTTATCTCCTTGTGAAAGGCTGACTTTCAAATCGTACAAGTACGGAGATTCCGGACTCCAGAGTTTTGGATTCGGGATCTTAAGGGAAACAGGTTTACCTTGAGCAGTCTCGGCCGAAGCAATCTCGACGCCCTTGTCAAATGCCTGCACTTTAATCTGGTGATTATACCCCCAGCCTTTCAGAACAACATCGACTGACAGAGTTCCCATATCCACATCAGGAAGAATTTTTAAACTCTGGATGGAGACATCTTCAACCGGTTCCATCCATACTGTTTGCCATATCCCGCTTGTTGGTGTGTAGTTTCCTTTTGACAATCCAAGAAGGGTCTGTTTTCCAACCGGTTGAGTCCCCATATTAGATGGATCCCAGACAACTAAACTTACCTCATGATTTTCATCTGATTTCAGAAAATCAGTGATATCAAACTGAAATGCCTCATATCCTCCTTTGTGTTCCCCAACAAATTTTCCATCAATCCAAACTCTTGCATAATAGTCAACTGCCTGAAAATGTAAAATAATGCGTTTCCCTTTCCAGATTTCAGGAATATTAAAAGTGCGCCTGTACATCATCTCCTGGCTGCCACTTATTGACTCTTTAATTCCTGAAAGTGCAGATTCTACACAAAAAGGTACAAGGATTTTTCTATTGAATCTTTGTGTGGGTAGGTTATTTGTCCCAATGCTGATAGAAAAATCCCAAAGCCCATTGAGGTTCTTCCATTCTTTACGAACCATTTGAGGGCGGGGATATTCAACCCAAACGTTATCAGGAGTTACTCCTGCAGCCCATTCTGTCATTATATTGCCCGGAACAATTTTCCAATCCTGAGCGTCTGCATTATTTAAGAGCATTGTAAATAAGCAGATTGTGAAAAAAAGTAAATTCACTAGTTTCATTTTGTTAGTTTTTGGTATTTTATCAATCTTTAACTGGATATCAAACTCTGTGGATTATATTTTCATATTAATTACAGGTATCAATTTCTATTATATACAAAGATATATTACTCTTTAATATATATAAATGTCTGTATCTTAATCTATTGATGGAAAAGTATTTTAAGTCATAATGGCATATATTTCTTTAGAGATGTAAACAGCAAGGTACAGATAAACACACCGGTGAATGATAATTTCAAAAGTGTATGTTTTGATTTTATTTATTGGCCTTTTGCTACAGCATCTTTATGAATAATATTCCATTGAATTTAAGTTAATCCGACTGTTTAATGCTCCTGAACATCTGCCAGCCCAATGTCTATAATCTGACCGCCTCTGCTTCTGGTTGGGTTATGGTAACAATGAGCAGCCAATGTGATTTTTGCCCCAGGTTTTAGGGTTGCAAGCACTGACGGATTGATCTCCAGAATTTCATAGCTTGGAGTAGCCCCACTTTCATTTCCTGCCAGAACGCCATTTACATAGATCTCTACATCTCTATTATGGAATACATAGAACTGAAGATTCTTTGTATTACCCTGAGGAATTGTAAGCGTACGGCGGATCCAAATATCACTAGTTGTCCAGGCAGTACGTGCCACTTCTCCAATTCTTGTTCCTGTCCCGGTACCTGTTACCGGAGTTGCCCCGGCAACGGTTACGATTCCAAACCCTGCTGGACCTTCTTTCCAACCACTGGCATCAAATTCAGGTTTCATCCAATTGTCTGCAGGTTTATCAACAGTGTATTGCCAGTTCACAGGTGTCTTAAGAGATGTAAGAACAACCTCAGTTACCGTTGGAGCCAGAGGAACTGGTACCCATCCGGCTGCTTTAACCTTGTCACCTGAGGCCCATTTAGTCCAGATGGCGCGGTCGGACAGCATTTTGATGAAATATCCACCTACGACAGGCCGTGCATGCATTCCTCCGCTTTTCACATTATCTGTCTGGTAGGAATCAGCCATTGGATCACGAGTTGTTGTTTGATTGTAATAGTCCCAGATTGGAGAAACAATGGCTTCAAAATCTGCCTGATTATCAGCGAGAGTCGCACTCCAGATTGACCAGTCAGACTTTGTTAAATGTGTTCGTGAGTCAAGCGGAACACCGTAAGTCAACATAACTTTTTTGTAATAAGCCACTTCTTTCTGAGCGACTGATGGCGGAAAAATGTTCAGCCTCAGAATGCGATCCCAAACAAGATTATATTTCTGACTCCAGGTGTTTGGTTTATCGAAAGCTAGTAGTGAATGGTCACCATCATCTGCAACTTTTACCCAATGGTCTGCGTCTGCCCTGGCAAGTTTCATATATTTATCGGCGGTTTCTTTATCCCCACGCATTTTGCAAAGATCACCATAAGATGCCAAGGCCAGAATTGCTTTCACTGATAAATTTGCGTTATGCGCCAAATGACCCATGAAATCGTCGGTACAAAGTTGGTCTTCAGGGTCAAGTCCGTAGTTTTCCAGATATTTTGCCCATTGTGTTATTGTAGGCCACCATGGGGCAACAAAGTCAGCGTTACCTTCCACTTGGGCAATGGCGTCGCAAAGGATTATCATATTTCCGCTTTCCTCTACCGGCATGCCTTCGCCTCCGTCATCACGGCCAGGTGAAAATGGATATGTACCCAAATCATGTGGGGCATTAGGGAATTTCCAGCGGCCTGAAGAAGCATATGAAAGAATCGGAACCAGAGTTGCTTTAGCCAGGGTCGGGCTTAATAAAATCCAGACCGGGTCCATTGGAAAAAACACATCTACTGTCGCAATATCACCATTACTTGTATTCTCCTTTGTGAAGAAAAGTGGTTGTTTATTAGCATCCGCTGCCAATCCGCATGCTGCCATACATTGGCGATAGGAACCTGCAGCGATTTGGGCGTAACGTGTGCCCCCAAGCCTGGTCAGGTCAGCCATAAGGTCCTGATCAAATTTTTCACATCTCTCAAGTACTGAGGGATAATCTTTCGAGGCAGTCTGCAGTAATTCAGCAGGTTCCATTCCATTGCGCCGCCAGTAAGGACGTAAATTCTTCCGGAAATATTTAATAGCATAAATTTCATCGTATGCTACAATAACCTGCCTCTCAACTGCTTTTGCACTAACTGAGCCAATGTTAAATACGAATGCAAGAACTGGTGTCTGGTCACTTACTGCGCGTGGTTGTTTTGAGTCATCCACTGCAGGCAGGGTACCGTTTTGAACAAAACCATCAAGTAAAGTCATATTTGCACCAATTGTTGATTTTGTCTGTGCAGTTGGTGCTGCAGCATAAGCATAACCCCAATCAAGCTGATGATCATCACCAGATGAACCCAGAACAGGCTGTGCTTGTGTGCCTACCCGCAGAGCGGTAAGTTTACCCGCTTCTGTGCGAGACCATTCAACCATTTCTGTGTTTCTATTGACAACTAATTCTGAACTGGTACTGTTATAAACTGAGATCTCATGGACTTTTTTATCAATTGAACGTACATTCCATGTTATATAACTCAGAGGACGTGAAAAGACATCCAGATCATGTGGTAACGCAGCAGTCATAAATGTTAGAGTGACATGAACACCAGCATCTTCAAATTCATAAATTGACCTTGTTGGCAACACCTTGAGTGAAATCTGGCTGAAAGCGGGAACGGTTTCAGGATCAGCACCCATAAGTCGATACGTCTTGCCGTCAATTCGGATCAGACTTGCCAGAGATTGCTCACGATGAGTCCAGTGCTGAGTGTTTTTGTCAGTCAGTTTGTCGGCTTCTGACCAGATGCTTAAATACGGATTGAATGTCACCAGCGGTACTGCTGGCAGACGAAAAGAAGCTTCCTGACACTTTAGTCCTGAAGTCATTTGACTAAATAATGCAATGACAAGAAAAGTCTTTACAATTACAGAGGATTTTGGTTTCATAACGGTTTTGGGATTAAAGTTGGATTTAAAATAAGTTTTATATTTTTTTAAAATGAACAACCATATTTTCAATGAAAATCAAATTAACAATTTTACTTTTTATTCAGATTTCAGTCATATTTCTTAAATAAACGATAACAAAGATGATTATTACCAAAAAATATTTGCAAAATTACTTTTACTAAGTTATTTATTTAATTAGAAATAAATAAATAGGTCATTCCTGTCTGATAAAGAAATTTATTCGGATTATACTCTTTAGCATAATTTTAGTTCTTCCGGAAAAGTCTATTCAATTGTAATATAATATATTATCAACCGTATATTGTCTCATATATTATATCATAATTATGCTCAATAACATACTGATATTTATTTACATTTTATTATTTGATTTATAAAACTGATCGAGTCTTAAAGTTTCAAATAAGATCAATTTTTCATGACATTGAATCAAATTTAATCTTATATTTCTGAAAAGATTTTTTCGTTTTTTAAATTAGAGTACTGAACAATATTTTTTGCTCGTGTAATCTGAAGAAA
>Ga0182027_10001814_pt1 | contig 34959 bp, 35 predicted proteins | sample 712E1DmetaG_FD_121300 | JGI IMG/M metagenome (GOLD analysis project Ga0182027, IMG submission 121300) | Permafrost microbial communities from Stordalen Mire, Sweden - 712E1D metaG (Illumina Assembly) | ecosystem: Environmental > Terrestrial > Soil > Wetlands > Permafrost | place: Sweden...
CAACGCGTTGAGCGATACCGCCCTAAAGGGCCTCCGCGTCCTTCCCCTCCGGCGGCTGACCCTCGCCGTCAACGAGGAGGTTTCCGCGCTCGTCGACAACAGGTCGATCGAGGATCTGGACGACTCAAGCCTAGAGCGGCTCATGGGCGGCTCGGTCAGAAATTGGAAAGAGCTAGGCGGGCCCGATCTCGCCGTGAAGGTCCTCGCCCCTCCCCGGGGATCGGCCCTCGCCGACGCCGTGAAGGCGGCCGGATATAAAGAAGCCGGAACCCCGGCGGCGACGGGCGCCGACGCGATCGCCGGAGCGGCCGAGTACGCGGCGTCGCTGTCGGGCACGAGCGGCGCGGTCGGCTTTCTCTTCGCTTCCGAGGCCCAGGCCGCCGGCACCTCCACCCTGACGCGCAAGGGCGTCGAGAATGGCTGGAACCTGACCCTGCGCTATCTCATCGAGGCTCCCAGGCTCTCGGGCAAGGTAGGCGGGATCTCGACGATAATACTCAACACCTTCTTCATGCTCATTCTCACCATCGCCATAGCGGCCCCTACCGGCGTCGCCGCGGCGGTCTACCTGGTCGAGTACGCGAAGCAAGGCCTCCTGGTCAGGATCCTGCGCCTCGGCACCGAGACCCTCGCCGGCATTCCCTCGATCATCTTCGGCCTCTTCGGCTTCCTCTTCTTCGTGAACATCCTCCATTTCGGCTTCGGCCTCTTGTCCGGATGCCTGACCCTCACGCTGATGATCCTCCCGACCATCGTGCGGACCTCGGAAGAGGCGCTGAAGTCGGTGCCCCGCGCCCTCCGGGAAGGCTCCCTCGCCTTGGGCGCGACCAAGCTCCAGACGATCGCGAGAGTGACGATACCCGCCGCCGCCCCGGGGATCCTCACCGGCCTCATCCTCGGCGTCGGCAGGGCGGTCGGAGAGACCGCCGCCCTTCTCTTCACGATGGGCTCGGACTACAAACTCGCGAAGGGCCTATTCTCCTCGGCGCGAGTGCTCAGTTCGCACGTGTACCTCCTCTTCGCCGAGGGCATCTCCTTCGACAGGGCCTTCTCCACGGCGACGGTACTGATACTAATCGTGCTCGCCTTCAACTTCGGCGCGAGGCGCCTCGTAGGCCGCATGGCAGGGAGAATATGATGGAATCGGCAAGCTCGAAATTCGATGTAGCGGATCTCGATCTCTGGTACGGCCAGACGCAGGCGCTCAAAAAAGTCTCCATCCTGGTCGCGGCCAATTCCATCACGGCCCTCATCGGCCCCTCGGGCTGCGGCAAATCGACTTTCCTGCGCGTCCTCGACCGGATGAACGACCTCATCGACGGGGTGAGGATCGAGGGCCGGGTCCTCTACGACGGTGTGGACATATTCGGGACGGCCGATGTCATAGACCTGCGCAAACGGATCGGGATGGTCTTCCAGAAGCCCAACCCCTTCCCGATGAGCGTGTACGACAATGTCGCCTACGGACCGCGCGTACACGGTCTTCACGCCCGAACGGCCGCGGAGAAGCGCGCTCTAGACGAGCTCGTGGAGGGAAGTCTCGTGAACGCGGCCCTTTTCGACGAGGTGAAGGACAGGCTTCACAAGTCCGCTCTCGGGCTTTCGGGCGGCCAGCAGCAGAGGCTCTGCATCGCCCGGGTCCTGGCCGTAGAGCCCGATGTCCTCCTGATGGACGAGCCGACGAGCGCCCTCGACCCGATTTCCACGGCCAAGATCGAGGCCCTCCTCGACGAGCTCAAGAAGCGATATACTATCGTCATCGTTACGCATAACATGCAGCAGGCAGGGCGCGTGTCGGACAGCACGGGATTTTTCCTGCACGGCGAGCTCGTCGAGTACGCGCCGACCAAGGAGATTTTCTTTAACCCGAAGGACCAGCGCACGGAGAACTACATCTCCGGCCGCTTCGGCTGAGTCGGAGGACTATATGCAGACGCGCGTGCATTTCATCGAGGAGCTCTCGAGGCTCAACCACGACGTTCTCGCCATGGGCACGCGGGTAGAGGAAAGCCTCCGCAAGGCCCTCGAAGCCCTTAAAAGCCAGAACGTCGATCTCGCCCGCGAGGTCAAGGCCTCCGACGAGCTGATCAACGCCCTCCAGATCAAGATCGAGGACCAAGCCGCCGTCCTCATCGCGACGCAGCAGCCCGTCGCCCGCGACCTGCGCGAGCTCGTGACCGTGTTCAAGATGACCGACAACCTGGAGCGGGCGGGAGACCACGCCGTGCATCTCGCCAAGGCCGCGATAAAGCTCGCCGGCGAGCCGCCCTTCCGCCAGATCGACAGACTCTGCAAGATGGCGGAGATCGAGTGCGAGATGATCCGCGGGGCCGTCAACGCTTACCTCAACCATGACGCCGACGAGGCCAGGCGGATCGCGGCGATCGACGACAGCGTCGATGCCGAGCATAAGGCGCTCGTGCACGAGATCCTCGAGCTCATGCGCGAGAGGCCCGAGCAGATCGAGCGGGCGTCGCGGCTTCTCAGCACCTCGGGCTTCCTCGAACGCCTCGGGGACCATATGACCAACATCTGCGAGGCGGTCGTCTTCATGGCCGAAGGCCGCCACGTGGAGCTCAACGACTAACGGCATGGCGAAAGCGACGATCCTCGTCATCGAGGACGACCCCGACATCAGGGAGCTGCTCTCCTTCAGCTTGGCCAAAGAAGGCTGGACGATAGTGATGGCGGCCGACGGCGAGGAGGGTCTCGGCCTTTTCTCCTCGACCAATCCCGACTGCGTGGTGCTGGATATTATGCTGCCGGGCTTGGACGGCCTCGAGATTCTGCGCGCCCTCAAGGCCGACCCCAACCGAAAGAGGCTGCCGGTCATCATGACGACGGCCAAGGGCGAGGAGTCCGACGTGGTGGCGGGGCTCGAACTCGGCGCCGAGGACTACGTGGTAAAGCCTTATAGCCCGAAGGTCCTCGCCGCGCGCATACGCGCCGCACTTCGCAGGACGGTGGACCTCCCGAGCCACCCCTTCCGCGCGGAGACCCTCCTCGCGAAGGGCGCCATAAAGCTGGACTCAGGGAGGCACGAGGTGCGCGTCAACGAGGTCAAGGTCGATCTCTCGGCGACGGAATTCTCGATACTCGAATTCCTCCTGCGCAATCCCGGCTGGGTGTTCTCGCGGAGCCAGATCATAGACGCGGTCAAGGGCCGCGATTATCCCGTCACGGACCGCGCGGTCGATGTCCAGATACTTTCCCTCAGGCGCAAGCTGGGCGAGGGCTGCGAGGATATAGAGACCGTGCGGGGCGTCGGCTACCGCATCAGGGACTAGAGCAATTGGCCTTCAGCCTCTTTAAGCGCAGCCTCCTCCTCCTCTCCGCCGCCGTGCTCGCGGCCGCCCTTGTTTTCGCCGCCGTAGGCATGTCGGTGATGGGCAGGGCTTACGAGCAGGCGAACGCGCAGTCCCTCGAAAGGGCGGCGCGGGCTTTGGCCGCCGCATTCCCGGCCGGGGCCCTTTCCGACCCGCTCGCCGCGGCGCGGCTCTGCGCGGCGATCGCGGCATCGAGCGGCTATCGCGTCACCCTTATCCTTCCCGGCGGCAAGGTCCTCGCCGACAGCGAGGCCGACAGCGCGACGATGGAGAATCACGCGGGGAGGCCCGAAGTGGCCCAAGCCCTCGCGGGCTTCCCCTCGCTGTCCCGCCGAAATTCGGCGACCCTCGGCGAGGAGCTGCTCTATGCGGCCGTTCCGCTCGATGGAGGCCCGGACGGCCAGGTCCAGGGAGTCCTCAGGCTGGCCCTCCACGAGCCGGGCCTCCAAGGCGCGCTAGCGCCCTCGCGCTGGGCCTTCGCCGCGGCGGCCCTTGCCTTTGTCGCGGCCGCCTTGGCGGCGGCAGCCGCCTTCAGCCGCATGACAGCCCGGCCACTCGCATCCCTCGCGCGGGCGGCGCGCGCCTACGGCGCCGGCGAGGCATCCTCGGCTGCCGCGGGAAGGAGGGCGATCCGGCCGGATGACCCCGAGGAAATGCAGATTCTCGCCGCGACCCTAGACTCGATGGCGGCCGAGATCGGAGCCCGCGTTTCGGCGGCCCAGGCCCAGGGGCGGGAGCTCGAGGCCATCCTCGACGCGATGACCGAAGCCGTCCTCGCCCTGGATTCCCGTCTCCGGATCAAGATCGCCAACCCGGCCGCCCTGGCTCTTTTCGGCCTCGAGGCGAAAGCCGCCGAAGGGGGGCTCCTCGAAACCAGCCTTCTCGAGACTACCCGCTCGAGCGGCTTGCAGGCCTTGGCCGCGGACTGTCTCGAATCCGGCGAGCGGCACTCCTGCGAGCTCGCCCTCTATATCCCTTCCGAGCGCTGGTTTCAGGCATTTGCCGCTCCCCTGGGCATCGCCCTGAACGGCAACGGTGGCGTGGTGCTCGTGCTCAACGACATAACCGAGCTGCGGCGCCTCGAGCGCGTGCGCCGCGACTTCGTAGCCAACGTCTCGCACGAGCTGCGCACGCCGGTACAGCTCGTCAAGGGCTTCGCGGAGAGCCTCATCGAGGGCGCGATGAGCGATCCCGAACAGGCTCGCCGCTTCCTCGGAATCATCGAGCGGAACGCGGCTAGGATGGAGAGCCTCATAGACGACCTTCTCTCCCTGGCGTCGCTCGAGCGCGAGGGCGAGGATCATCTCATGCCTGTGCGCGCCGAGATCGCGCCGATTCTCCTCGCCGCCCGCGAGGCGATCGCTCCTAAGGCCGAGGCGCGGGGGACGCGGCTGCGCATCGAGTGCGCCGAGGGCCTGGAGGCGAAGGTCGATGCCGGCCTCCTCGAGCAGGCGCTGATAAACCTCATAGACAACGCGGTGAAATATTCTCCGCCCTCGACCCTCGTGAGCATAAGCGCCCGCGCCGAAGCCTCCTCCCTCGTCATAGAGGTCCGCGACCAAGGCATAGGCATATCCGCGAGGGACCTTCCCCGCGTCTTCGAGCGCTTTTACCGCGTGGACAAGGCCCGATCGCGCGAGCTTGGCGGCACGGGCCTGGGCCTCGCCATCGTGCGGCATATCGCGATAGCCCACGGCGGCAGCGCATCGGTCGAGAGCTGGGAGGGCGAGGGCTCGACCTTCCGCCTAACTTTTCCCTTGGGATAAGCCGCCGCTTTCAGCGTCGCACGAAGGCCGCTCGGCCCTCGGCGTCCACGGACAGGAGGAGCTCCTCGTCGGGACTTAGGAAGCGCCACAAGCCTTCGGGCACAGCAGCGACCCAGCCGCCCGCGATCGAGGATTCCGCCGCGCCCTCAAAGGGACTCTCGGGCACCCAAGGCCCCGGTTCGGGCAAGTTTACCCTCATGCGCTTGGGCTCTTTATACGCGTCTATCCTAAACTCGAGGGCGAGCAATCGACGCGCCGCTTCCAGGGCGGGGATAAGCCAGGGATCGGCGCAGCGATCGAGGGCCTCTCGCGCCAGCCTCGAGAGGTCGTAGCCCCAGGGATCTATCCCCCCGCCCGCGAGGGCCAAAGCGACGCTCGCCGCGTAGCCGCCCGGCCAATCGAGGACCAGCTCGTCGGCCCCGCCATCGGCCGGCGAAGCGCCCTTCGTCAGGGCCTCGGGATAGAGGGCTCCCGCCGGCTGGAGAGTCCTTCCCGCGGACGAGGGCAAGGCAAGAATCGCCTGAGGCCGACCCCGTTCCACATCGACGCGAAGCATGGACCCGGGCTTCGCTTGCGCCGTACGAAAGCGGCCCCCCGGCTCTTTCCAAGTAATCGCCAAAACCAAGTCGGACAGGCATGACCAAGCCTGCGGCGCGGGCGGGAGGACGAGGAGGAGCTCATGTACGCCCATCGGGCCGTAGGGCGATCCCGGGGAACAGGAAGCCAGGAAAATAGCGAAGACCGGGGGAGCAAGGGCAAAACCTAAAGTTCTAGGGATCTTCATGCTCCACTAACGCGCTCGGGATGCCCGCTCGCATGAAGCTCGACGCTTGCCTTGGAGGGTATTTTGAACGATACTGATACACTATGGAAGATTTGCAGGCCTTCTCGCGCCAGCTCGAGGAGCTGCTGGACGCAAGAAGGGATAAGCTGGACCGCATCGAGTTGCCTAAGCTCAAGGAATCTTTCAAGAACTTCCAATCGTCCTTTATCGGCTTAAACGCCGTCCTGCACAAAAAGGGCGTGCTCCACGAGGATCCCTACAAATACGACCTCAAGATCTCCGATGTGACGACTCCCTCCGATGCCCCCTTCTCCGAGTCCGAAAAGGCCGACCAAATGAGCGTGCGGGCATCGCAGTTCGAGGCCTACCTGGAATTCCTCAATAATTATTACCAGTTCAGCTGCGACTTCCTCACGATGGGAAGGATCAAACGCCTCCTCGCCCTCGTCAAGTACTTTAATTTCTCCCTATTCACCGAGACAAGTACGGGAACCAATACGAGGGCCCTCGCTGAGATAGCGGGCATAGTCAAGAAGGGGACCGACCAGCTCTCCACCGGCCTCATCGCCGACTCCGTAAGCCAGCTCGACAAGGCGAGCCGCGACATCCTCGGCCGCCTCCAGGACCTGACGGATTATCACAAGGAGCGCTACAAGCTCGAGCTGCGGCAGAATGTCATGCCCGGTCTGCCGGTAAGCGCCGACCTCGTGATCCTCAGGCGCGACGAGGCGATCAAGCTTATCAAGCGCAAGTTCGCGGAGCTCGCCCCCGATCGGCCATTCTATCCCGAGCTCGTCGTCGAAGCCCTTCTCGAGGATTTTTCCCCCGACGGTCCCGCTCTTCGCGCGGAGCAGCTCCGGCGCTTCGCGGCCGCCGAGGAGAAGAAGCCCGGCGACGCAGGGGAGAAGTCCTTCAAGGTCTTGCTGACCGAGGGCGTCCACGCACTTTCCGCCGCGTCCTTCGCGCTCGAGGGCGCCGTCTCGAAGCTCGGCGAAAACTCGGCCCTCCTCTCTTCGCTCGACCAGGGACTCGGCGCGCGATTAAAGCGCATGGTCCGCAAGATCTTCTCGCCCGAAGAGAAAAAACTCTTCTATCAAGTCGATTTTGTCGATCCGGTTACCGGAGCGCGCGCGACAAAGGCCCTGGACTTCGGCGGCTTCACCGACGAGACGGACAAGAAAACTCGGTTCCTCGCCTCGCTCGCGCAACGCGGGGGAGCTTCGGCCAGGCGCATCGAGGGGATGACCGACGATCAGACATATAGTTTTCTGCAGCGCAATATCGAAGAGCTCCAGAGATCGCTCCGCGTCCTCGCCGCCCTCGAGGACTATTTCAAGTCCGAAATCCACGGCGAAGCCCAGGCCCGCGCTAAGAGCATCCACGTCGAGATGACCACGATCAAAGGCGCCGTGATCAAGGCGAATCAGAAAAAACACGAGTACGTCGCGCAACGCGAAGAGCTCGAGCAGATGAGGCGCCTCGGCATCGAGGATCTCGCCCCCTGACCCCCTTTAAGGAGAAAACATGAACGCGAGATTACGCAAGACTAGGACCTTCACGGCCTCTCTCCGAAAGCTCGTCGCCGCCCTGGCCCTCGCGGCCGCCGTCCTTCCCGCGGCGGCCGCCGCCGATCAGGAGGCGCCCAAGCCCGATGAGTTCGTAGTCGCCTTTAACGTGCTGAACTTCCAGTTCGACCCCCACCACTCCATCTACTCGGCCGAAGCGCAGATCTTCACCGCCGCCTACGAGGGGCTCTTCTCTTACGACCCGAACAGCCTCGACCCGGTCAAGGCCGCCTGCTCCAAGTTCAGCCGCTCTCAGGACGGCAAGACCTATACCTTCTACATCCGCGACGAGGCGCGCTGGTCCGACGGCTCGCCCCTGCTCGCAGGCGATTTCCGGAACGCCTGGCTTCGCGCCCTCGATCCCAAGACCAAGGCCGACTACGTCGAGTTCTTCGACATCATCGCCGGCGCCCACGACTACCGCAGCGGCAAGAAGGCCGACCCCTCGGCGGTCGGGATAACGGTGATAGCGGACAAGATCCTCCAGGTAAAGCTCGAGTCCAAAGCCGACTACTTCACGCGGCTCTTGTGCCACCATTCCTTCTCGCCGATCCATCCCTCGATGCTCTCGGCCAAGGACTGGCGCGCCGCCCTGCCCTTCCCCGTAGACGGTCCCTATGTCTTCAAATCCTTCGACGCCTCGGGCCTCCTCATGGTCAAGAACGAGAAGTACTGGGACGCGGCTTCGGTCAAGATCCCGCGCATCCGGGCGATATTCACGGACGACGACGCCGACGCCACGAGGCGCTTCGACGACGGCGCCATCCACTGGCTCGCCGGTCCCATGGACTTCAAAGCCCTCCTCGGACAGGGCTCGATCCAAGTGGGTCTCATGTTCGGCACCCATTACTGGTTCTTCGACTCCGGCAAGGCGCCCTGGGACGACAGGGACCTGCGCCGCGCCCTCGCCCTCCTCCTGCCCTGGGACGATCTTCGCTCGAAAGACAAATACCTGGCGCCCGCGACGACCCTCGTCCTCCCCTTCGCGAGCTACCAAGGAGCCAAGGGCATCGCCGCCGCCGACCAAGGCGAGGCGATGCGCCTCCTCGAAAAGTCCGGACATAAGAACGGCGCGGGCCTGCCCAAGATAGTCATCCTCATCCCCGAGGGAGGCGACGACGCCAAGCGCGTCTCGGCATTGTTGAAGGACGCGTGGGAAAAGCTGCCCGACCTCGAGGTGGATCTCAAAACGGTCCCCGAGGCCGACTACTTTTCCACAGTCCGCTCGGGGGCCGAGGCCGGAGGCTGGACACTCGCCTCGACGAGCTGGATCGGGGATTTCGCCGACCCCCTCGCCTTCCTCCAGATGTGGGCGACCGATTCCAATCTCAACGACGCTCGGCTCTCCGATCCCGAATACGACCGCCTTCTCGCATCCGCCGCCCTCAAGACGGGCGATGATCGCCTCGATGCCCTCGGCCTGGCCGAGACCAGGCTCCTCTCGGGGGCCGCCGTGCTGCCCCTTTACCACAGTCTCGCGGCCAGCGTCGTCGATACCGACTACATCGATGGCTGGTATGCCAATGCCCTCGACATCCACCCCTTCAAGTACCTCGCCTTCGGGGAGCGAAAAGTCAGATCCAACGTGGCCGTGCTGAGGTAGGATGGATGCGTAAGGTACTCGCCAACCTCCTTTTCATTTTCCTCGGCCTGCCCCTCGCCCTCTCGGCCCTCATGCTCATCTCGGTCAGGCCTTGGGCGCTCGACCGCGATGCCTACAAGCGCTTCGTGGAAGACGACAGGCTCTACGCGGCCCTCCAAGCCCCCGGGATCGCGAATCGCGCTCCCGAGACGATCAGGCTCGGACCGGCTTCCTTCGACGGAAGAGCCCTTGCCTCCGCCGCCCAGAAAGACCTGCCCTGGCCCGAGATAAAGTCGACCGCTTCGCGCGCCGTGGATACGGCCCTGGACGCGGCCTTAAGCGCTGCCCCGGAAAACCGCGCGGAGCTCGACCTGCGTCCGCTCAAGGCGGCTCTCAGGGCTAAGAGCCCGGCCGCGGCGCGCGACTATGCGGCGGCCCTCGCCGCCGGCGACCATCCCGCCGCTGCGCAAAAACCCTCGGATACGGCCAAAGCCCTGACCGCGGCCATCGACGCCTTGCCCGACAGCGCCAAGGTACCGCCACCCTCGCAGCTGAGGCGGATCGGGGGTCCCATGGGAGTGCTGTCGCGCGGCCCCGGCATAGGAAACGAAGCGCTCAGCCAAGAGCTCTTAAACCGAATGACGGCGACGACGGCTGCCGTCTCCGCCCTCCTGCTGGCGGCCTTAGGCGCCCTCGGAGGCAGCGGCGCCTTATCTCGCATCGCGCGCGCGGGCAAATACCTCCTCCTGCCTTCGATCCTCGTCCTCGCTCTCGGCACTGTCCTCGCGATACCCAGCGGCCTCATCCTTCAGAACCTCCTGCCCCACGACCTGCAGGGCATGGTCGGCGGATCGGGCGGAGCCCAGCTGCGCGCTTACCTCGCCAGCGCCCTCGGGCCGATAGCGCGTTCCTTCTTCATCACGGGCCTTGTCGGCGCCAGCTTAGGCGGAATGCTCACCCAGGCAAAGCGTCTGGATGAGAGCAAGGAACCGGAGTAGATGCCGGAGACCGACGACGCGATAGGCGACACCGCGAATGAATCCATGGGCGAGGCCTCCAACCTCCTGCGCAACCTGGGCTTCCCCCTCCTCCAGGTGCATCACCCCTTCAACCACTTCGACTTTACGAGGCCGGGCCGCCGCATCCTCGTCATCGGTCCGATGGGCTCGGGCAAGACCGAGTTCTCCGCGCGGATGTGGCGCGACAGCATGGTCGCCAAGGCCAAGACCGGTTCCGCGCGCGCGGCGACCGCCACCGAGGGCGCGGACAGGCGCGACATATTCGTCGTCCGTTCGAGCCTGGACGCCAGCCGCTTCCCCGACTATCCCAAGGACGCCCTCGCCTACCGCGGCGGCTACGAGCGCTGCGGCGACAGGATCTCTCAGGCGCGCGACTCCTTCGCCCTGGAAAGCCTCCTCGCCAAGAATCCCGAGGCAGGAACCTGGATCATCGACGAGGCCGCCTTCTTCGACGAACGCCTCGCCTATCTCATGAAGGACGAGTCGCGCCGCCGCGGCCTCGTCTTCGTCTGTCCCACCCTCGTCCTCAATTTCAGGCGGGAGATATTCAACCAGACGGCCCGCCTCCTCCTCGAGATCGCCACCGACGTCTTCCCGCTCACCGCCTACTGCGAGCAGAACGAGTGCCTCGCCGACTCCCTGTATACCTACCGCTACTACCTCGTGGACGGCGTCGAGTGCCCGGCCCCCTACTTCGATCCCCTCATCATCATAGGGGGCGATACGACCAAAAAAGACGCTCGCGAGCCCAACTACTGCACGCGCTGCGACGAGCACCACTACCTGCCCGGCAAGGAATATACTTTCTTTACCCTGAAGCCCATGGGAGAGGCCGCCGCGCGGGGCGACCTCAAACCCCTCCTCGCGGAGCTCGCGGCCGTCGCCGGGGGCTCGGCCGACTCGAAATTCTCGCTCAGCCTAAAGTCCCGCCACCTCGAGTGCCGCGATCCCTGCCCCGAAATGCTCGAAGCCCTGCGCCTGCCCGCTCTGGCGGAACGCGAGCTCGCCTACCTCTTCGCCGAGCAAAACCTTCTCTCGACGGAGCAGCTGCGCGCGATTGTCGCCGACCTCGGCCTCGACCGCGACTACCTCATGCGGCGCCTGGCCGACAACAGAAGGCCTATCGACCTGTAGCGCCTTCTCCTCGAGGACGAGGCCGCGAGAATTAGGGCTTCCACGCAGAAATGGGTATATTTATGCGGATGGAGGCTGTTATGACCGAAAGAACCCGCAAGAGCGCCGCTATCGTAAAAAAGACAACGAAAACAGTTCAACCGACGAGCGATGACCTAAAGCAGAAAATACAAATTTCCGCCCAGAAAGTTTTCGAGGATCGCCGCGAGCGTCATATCGAGGGCGATGAAATCTCCGATTGGCTAAAGGCCGAAGCCGCTGTCAAGGGAAAGTATAAACTGTAATTCCCGGCTTTTCATCGCGAGCCTCCCACATCGACCCCGGTCGTACAGACAGCGAAAAAAAGCGGCCGTCAATTAAGACAGCCGCCGATTTTTCCAATGCCTTGACGTTTATTTAATCAGGCGAATCCTCTGCTCGTCGTTGACGAGGCTCTTGTCCTTCACGTAGGCGAAGAAGGACTCCGCGTCGATATAGCCCGTGTCCTGCTTGCCCGCGATGGCCGCGAGAGTATCGTACTTGTCGCCTCCGACAGCCATGAAGTTATTGACGACCATGCTATAGCTCGCGTTCGGGTCGAGGGGCGCGAACGAGCCGTCAAGGCCCATCACCTTCACCTCGCCGACGCGGGAGCCCTTGGGATTGGCGGGCGTGACGGACATAGTGACGCCCGAGACGTAGAGCAGGGGATTGGCGGGGAAATCGCCGTACTTGGAGAGGCCGAAATCGACGCCGTCCTCGAAGGCCTTCAGCACCTGGGCCCCTGTCGCCTTGAGGGTGACGAGGGTGTTGCCAAAAGGTATCACCTCGTAGACCTTGGCGGTCGTGAGCGGCCCCGCGAGGAGATCGATGCGGATGCCGCCGACATTGGTGAGGCCTATTTGCGCGCCGGTGTAGGCTCTCATCGCGTCCGCGACGATGGGGCCGGGTCCCGAATTGAAGCCGCGTTTAAGATCTTCCCCGACCTGGGCGACTATCGTGCGCTGAAGGTCCTGGACGCCTAGGGCGTAACCGCGGACTAAGTCCCAGGCCTTGGGGTCGCCGGCGACGAGGGCTATCTCGGGATGGGATGCGATAGCGGAAACGACTTTGCCGTAGAGCTTCGTCCAATATCCGATAGAATCCTTGGGAGCATCGACCCAGAGCTTGCCGTCGTAGACCGTAGTGGCGAGGCCGAAGCCGCTCCATTGCCAGCGCACGCGCGTCAGGGCGCCGGCGGGATCGGGCAGATCGTAGGCCTGGATGAAATCGCCGGCGGCGACGAGTTCGCTTTTGGCCGCGAAGCCGATCACTTTGCCCTTGGCGTCGAAATCGACGGCGAGGTCGCCGACAATCTTGGCCCACTCCCAGGCCTGCACGACGAGAGTGGTGCCGCCCGAGGCGTCCTTGACGCTCGTAGGATAGGAGCCCGAGGGAGAAAGACCGTCGGCCTTCCAGTCGCCGAGGAGGCTATGGCTATGACCGCCGACGATGACGTCGAGGCCGCTCACCTTCGCCGCGAGCTTGAGGTCCTCGTCGTAGCCGAGGTGGGAGACGAGGACGATCTTGTTGACGCCCGCCTTCGCGAGCGCATCGACCGCCTTCTGCACCGGGGAGACGGGGTCGTTGAAGGCGATGCGCTTATCGGGGCTCGAGATGTAGGGCGTTTCCGTCGTGGTGGCGCCTATCACGCCGATCTTCGCCTTGCCTACCGTGATGATCTTGTAGGGCGAGGGGGCCAGGTCCTTGAGGATGGGATCCTTGCTCATGTCGACGTTGGCGTCCACGATCGGGAATATCGCCTTGCTGAGGAGGACGTCGCGCAGGAGCTGCGAGCCCTTGTCGAACTCGTGATTGCCCAGCGTCGCGACGTCGGGGCGCAGAAAGTTCCAGAAGGCCACGTCGGCTTCGCCCTGGTACTTGGTATAGTACAAAGTGCCTTGGAAGAAATCGCCAGCGTGCACGACAAGGGGATTGGTCTCCGAGGCGCGCAGCTGGGCGATGACCTGAGCGGCATAAGGGAAGCCGCCGAGCTCGAGGTAGATCGGCTTGGCCTTGAGGGCATCGTCGATGTCCAGCGTGAGCTTGGTCAGGCTCGGCTCGAACTTGGAGTGGGTGTCGTTGACGTGTATGAGCGTAAGGCGGTAGTCGGCCTTAGCTCCCTGGGCGCCGAGAGCGAGGCCGGCCAGGAGCAGGAAGGAGAGGGCAAGTACGGCTATTTTTCTCATGTAGTCCTCCTGAGCCATTAAATAGCGGCGGCGCGTTGTTTGCAATTGGCCGAAAGTTAATTTCTCGTATTTATGAGCCGCAAAAAAACCGCAATATTCGTCTCGTCGAGCCCTAATCGAATCCTCGGCATGACCCATGTCCAACTCGCGGACAAGATCGGCATCTCTTGCGGCCTCGAGGCTTCCTACGAATCACACAGAATCAGGCTCTACGACGATATGGTCGCACCTTTCGCCCTTGCCCTCGGCGTCTCGGCCGACGCACTCCTCGGGCTCGACGAAGCCACGCCTCAGGACGTTCCCGGCGTCCGCTTCACGAAGCGCCTCATGGAGCTTGAGAAGCTCCCCGAGCCAAAGAAAAAGGCGCTGATCAGCACCCTCGACGACCTCATAAGGGCCAACAACAGCTAGTCGTGGTCGTCTCTGATAGAATCCCTGAATTGAAACATCTCGATTCCTACTTGCCAGAAAGCCCGCTCTACGATATCCCTGTTTTCCATGAGGCTTCTGTATGCTCTTCGAGTGGGATGATCATAAAGACTTCCTCAACCAACGCAAGCACGGCCTCGCCTTCGCCGACGTTATCTCCGTCTTCGACGACCCGAGACTGCGTTCGCAATTTGATGAAGCTCACTCGCATGAAGAAGATCGATGGGTTACTCTCGGCCGATCCGCCCTCGGACTGGTCTGCGTCGTCGTCCATACCGCGAAAGTCCAGGACGGAGAGGAATGCCTTAGGCTCATCTCGGCTAGGCCCGCGACAAAAAACGAGGAGTTGCAGTATTATTCAGTGTAGGAGGTGGCCATGAAGAAGGAATACGATTTTTCCAATGCAGAGCGCGGTCGCTTCTATCGCGGCTCAAAGCCTCTGCGGGTCGTCGTCAACGTATCAGAGTCTGGCGCCCATTCGCATTTCGAGGTTTACTCCGACAGCCAGGGCAAGTACCGCTTCCGCCTCGCAACCGCCTCGACCGTCATCTTCACCAGCGAGCACGACTACGACACCAAGGACGACTGCCTCGCCGCTATCTCTATCGTCAGACTGGATTCTATCGTCGCTCCGACCGTCTTCTCCTGATTTTTACACCCATCGCTAACACCCCGCGCTCTGGCCCAAGCCGCGCCCCCCTTGCCGCTCCCCCTCCCGGAACCCTCCCCCTAGGCTTACCCCCCGCTAAGGTATCTTATTGAAATTCCGGGAGGGGGACGCTCAAAAGGGGGGCGCGGTTTTGGTACGCTTCTCCGCTCGTCGCCATCCCTGGCTCCTCGCTCCAAAGCTACCAAAAGCCCTCCGCGCGGGGCCGCCGTTTCAGCGTCCGCGCCCTTCTCGATCTTCCGTCCAGCCAAGGGGCGACTGCCCCGCGGCAGCTCTTGGCCGCCTCATGTGGCAGTCGATCGGCACGCGGATCCCCTTCGTCATACGGCCGCCTCAAATTAATGTCGCATAACTCGAACGAGTCGCAGCGAATGACCGCCGCCCCCACGAACCCGGTCATAGACGCGGTGGCCAAGGATGGACATCGCGTCCTATGATCCGGGTTCGCGAAGTCCGAGCTAAGCACTAGCGGCGCAGGGATGCGCCGATCCAGAAAGACCGCGGGCCCGTCTCGCGACGGGCCCGGCGAGGATTTGCGGGGCGATACTCATGAAACGTAAGTCCCATCCCTTCGATGCTTCAGCAATCAATATTCATTGAACTAGACAGAAATTTTATAAATTCAGCAGATTCCCCAGTAACAGTAATTCCCCCTTCTCGGACATATTCACATATTTCTTCAAATGCTAAGCCATACTCGCCAACAGAAAGATACTCATCAATAGATTCCCGAATCTTTCCTGTAATGGCTAAATGCGTTTGATCTACAAGCAAAACTAGCTTCCTCTCGAGTTCCTGAAGATATTCTATTCGATCTTTTGCCATTATTCATTCCTTGGCAGATTTGTAGGATAGCCAGTAATTATTTTCCCAAGCTTCATTATAACCGTGATAGTCACTCCCTCAATTGTTCCAATAGCTTTTACTACTGATTTCCCACTTGGAGATAGGATTGAATCTGGACCTGTTGCAACATCAGAAATGACGGTGATAATTTTCTGTGGAGTCCAATCTTTGGGGAATGGCGTTTTGCCAGCCTCTCCCGGCCACAGATGACCGCCTCCCGTCTCATCGCCAAGAAGAATATGAATTACTCGATCCTTATCAATTAATGATAAGCCTTCCAATTCATCAGCAATATCATTCCCATAAATGGCTCGAAGGACTGAATCACTTGCGTCATTTATGTCTTTTAATAAACTCCCAGCTATTTTTAACGCGTCTTTATTTGGGTTGGGCGGTGTTGGCGGTTGTGGTGTTACTATTGGAGGCGTGGGAGCAATAACCCCTGGCTTTGTTGGTGCTACTTTATTACCAGTATTACCATTTCCAGATATTTGGCTTCCAGATGATGTTTCACCCGTTGCATCATATCTTCCAAGGTCGCCCATCCCGGCCAACCCGGTGGGATCCGTGGAGTTAAGTGGGTTGTTCCCGCAATACGCAAACCAATTCCCACCATCCCTCGCCGGATCTTCGGTGATGAACCGGCCTAGGTTCGGGTCATACCAGCGGGCATCGAAGTAATACAACCATAGTCGATTTTCGCGGCCTAGTTTCTGCACCGGGCCTCTCTGTCAAAGATCACTGCCGCCGCGAAGGGTCGGCCTATGAAAAGGCACCCTAAACATGGGTGCCTGTATGCTTACGATTCTACGTCCGTCCCGGCGGCCGCGCAAGGCACCCGGACGGGTCGCGCGCCGGCGTCCATGCCGGCGCGCTAAACAGAACGCCGGATTATGCGCAGCCTCGGCTCCGCCGGGCTGTCTGCTCGCGGTTCCCCGCTCGCCGCATAATCGGGCGTTCTGTTCCCCCGCCCAGGCTATCCCTATTTATCAAGAAGCCGCTTAAATTCACGGTATCCGACAATCCGAATTCCGCGAAAAGGATCGAGCGCCGTCAAGTCCGCGTCTCCCGTTACGATGCAGTCGGCCTTGCCAGCGACGGCGATTTCGAGCAGGTAATTATCATCCGGATCGCGGCATACTCGTATCCGTTTGCCCGCCTTTACAAACGCCTGTCTATGTGCGAACGCGCGCATGATCGCTATTCGCTCGGGACCTACCGATTTCTTGATCTTTGGTCGGGCGACGACGATCTCAAATTCCGCGAGCTGGCGCTCGTCGGTGAGAATCGTCACCTCCGTCTCCTCGAGGTAGCGGACAAGGTCGTCCATCGCCCTACCAAAGAGGAAGCTGACCCAGAGATTTGTGTCAATGACTACGCGCACGAAGAGCCCGCGTCTTTCTTGCCGCGTTCACTTCGGCATCGAGTTCTTCTTGTGTGATCGGCGCTTCTTTGAGCTCGCGTCGAACGCGTCGTATCTCGGTGAACAACGTTTGGTCGTCGAGGTAGCGGGCGAGTTCCGCCTTCTCCTTCTTGGGGAGTCGGTCCACGAGGTTCTTTATCTGGGCAAATTCAAGATCGAGCTGAACCGTCATTTCCATTCCCTCTCTCCTTGTAGTATATCAAATCGGACCCGCTTGGCGTACCTCTATCCGCCCGGCGTTCCCTGTTCCTTCTTGCCTTCTCAAGTCTCCCCATAAGCCCCTCAAAACCTTGTTTATAGGCCTCGTCGACCGCCCTCCGCGACTCGTTCTCCCGCGGGTGGCCCCGCAGGTAGCGGCGCCGGAGGTTCTCGACGAGCTCGTTGGTGTACCGCACCGTCGTCTGGACCGACTTGTGCCCTAAAAGGCCCTGGACGTAGCGAATATCGGCCCCGTGGGCCAAAAGGTGGGTCGCGCAGGCGTGGCGTAGGGCATGGACCGAGAGGCCTTCGCGATAGAGTCCTGCCCGCTTCATGAGGGTTTTGAAATGGTGGTTAATCGTCGCCCCCGAGACTCGCTTGCCCATGCTCCCGCGAAAGACCGGCGCATCTGTGCTCCGGGCGTGTACGAGATCTGTCAGGCGCTCGGCGGCAAGCTCGGTCATGGGCACGACCCGGTCCTTCGAGTACTTGCTCTCGCGAACCCGAATAAGCCGCCGCTCGAGGTCCACGTCGCCGACGCACAGGCTGCTCGCCTCGCCGGCGCGAAGAGCGGATGAGTAGATGAGCTCGAACAAAGCCTGGTCCCGAAGGCCGAAGGGCGCGTCCGTATCGATCCCGTCGAGGAATCGCGCGACATCTCCCTCGCTTAGGTGGACGCGGATCCGCTCAGGGCCCCCCTCGACCAGGGTCACGCCCCGCATGGGATTTACAAGCAAAAGACCGCGCTCGCAGAGGCAGCGAAAGAAGAGCCGGGTCAGGCCCAGGACACCGCGCTTCGTGTTCGCCGCGAGCGGCCGTCCGGATCGCCCCCTCTTCTCGCTTAAGTAACGCGCAAAGCCGATCATGGTCTCGCGGCGCACCGCGCGCAGGTCGTCCACGCCCTCCTCTCCAAGATATGCGTACAGTATTTTGAGATACGCGAGCTTCCCCTTAATCGTCGCCCTTCGATAGCCCGCTTCGACGAGATAAGCCTCGAAGAGCTCGCGCGCGAAGGCGAAGGAAAGCGCACTCACGGGTACATTCTCGGGTGGCAGGCGTCGAAGACATCTTTCACGTCCTGCACGTCGATCTTCGTGTAGGTCTCCGTGTCCTTGAGCATCTTGTGCCCCAATATCGCCTGGATGTGCCGAAGGATCGTGCCTGAGCGCAGAAGGTGCTAACCCAGGGCATGTAGGTTTTGTTTTGAGGCAACACGGGCACCTGGGCGGGTCGCTCGGTTCGGTCCTCGACGTCTCGGACTGAAGTCCATGGCGCCTCGCTAAACAGAACCCCGGAAGCCGTCGCCCGCGTTAGCGGGTATTACAATCCACTCCTCTCGGCTCAGGCTCGCAGAGCCTATTATGCGCGGTACGCGCTCCGCACTACCGTCCGCTCGCGGCCTTGCCGCTCGCCGCATAATAAGCCGAAGGCTTGAGCCGCATGGTATAGGTTGAAGTGCCCGCTATCGCGGGCTCGGCTTCGGGCGTTCTGTTCCCCCGCCCGGGCGGCTCTCCTAATAGTCGCGATACACGTCTTTTCTATGCCCGGCTGCATGAATCACGATGAGCCGTCCCGCTTCATCGATCTCGTAAACAATCCTGTAGTCCCCGACCCTAATCCGATAGCTTCGATCTGGGCCGACAATTTTTCTACAGCCATGCGGCAAGGGATCGGTTACGAGGTCTCGCATCGCTCGTAATAAGTTGGCGACAACCTCGTTGGGCAGCTTTTTTAGCGAACGCTCGACGCCCTTGTCGATCTTCAGTTCAAACATGAACGCCGAGGTTGGTCATCAGATAATCGAAGGAAATATGCTCGCGCGTGCTGCGCTTCATATCCTCGAGCATGGCGACCGCCTCGGTATCCTCGACCCGTTCGAGGAGTTCCTCGTACTCGGTAATATCGAGCAGAACCTGGACCGGTTTCCCCTGGTCGTTGACGACGTATTGAATGCTCATTGCATCACTCCCGCTCATACTATACCTCTCTTGCTTCTTTCGTTCCACTGGCCTTTTCCCTCCGTTGCCCCCGCAGGCAGCGCCGACAAGACCGCCAGGCCTTCTCACTTCAGCGCGAAGCGGACCGGGTAGCGGAAGCGGACAGCGACGGCTTTCCCTTCTATCTTGGCGGGAACGCAGATAATGCCGCTCAACGCATTGACCGCGACCTCGGCGAAGCCGTAGCCCGGGTCCTTCAATACGGTGATCTTGCGGATCCTGCCGGTATCGTCGATGAAGAGCTCGAGGTAGACGATCGCCTCTATTCCCTGCTTGGCCGCGAGGGGAGGATACACGATCTTGGCGAGCACTTCCTTCGCGGGAACTACCGGGACGTCCGTGATATTGAACTGCGGCATGTACACCGGTTCCGAGCTCGAGCCCGCGGCCGGAGCGCTCGCGGCCGGAGCGTGCGCGGCGGAACCCGTCTGCGCCGTCATGCCGCCGCTCGCGGCGCTCGCCGGGCTAAGGTCCTCGGCCAGGGCCGGCGCTTGCGCTGGAGATGACTCCGGCGGGCGGCTGGACTCAAGCAGGGGGGCCTTCGCCGCCAGAGGCGCCGCCGGAGGCGCCGCCGGAGGCGCCGCCGGAGGCGCCGCCGGAGGCGAGGCCGGAGGCGAGGCCGGAGGCGAGGCCAGCGGCGGCAGGAACTCCTCGATGCTGACGAGGTCTATCGATCTCGGCTTTTCGCTCGGGCGCTGAATGCGCAAAGCGCCGGTAAAGACGATCGTCAGCGCAAGGGCGGCATGGAAGAGCAGCGAGCCTAGCAGCGCGATCTTCTTGAGCCGGCCGCCCGGAATGCTGAAGCCGCGCTTGAGAGCGGGCCTGACGGCATCCATTACTTGGGCGTCTCCGTGATCATCCCCAGCTGCTCGACCCCCGAGTCTTTGATGAGAGAGACTACCTTGACGAAATCGCCGTAGGCGACGCTCCTGTCGGATTTGAGAAAGATCGCCTTGTTCTTGCGATGGGCGTATATTCGCTCAAGCGTGTCGGTCAGCTCGCCTAAGGCCACCGGCCTCGAGTTGATATAGACCTGCAAGGACTTGTCGATGGTGACGGTGACGATCTCCTCCGATATATCGAGGGCCTGCGATTTCGCGCGGGGCAGGCTCACGGTGATGCCCTGCTGCCCGACCGAGGCGGTCACCATGAAAATTATGAGAAGGACGAGCATGACGTCGACGAGGGGCGTGACGTTTATCTGGGATATTGGCGAGCGATCCTGGCCTCTGCGATCCCTTAAGTCCATGCCGGTCTCCCCCTACTTCTTCGCGTTGAAGATTCTCTGGACGATGTTAAGGAAATCGTAGGAGAAATTGTCGATCTCGCTGACCTGTCCGCGTATCTTGCCCTGAATGTAGTTGTAGCCGATGACCGCCGGTATGGCGACCGCGAGGCCGATGGCCGTCGTGATGAGGGCCTCCGATATGCCGGGGGCCACGATGTCCAAGGAGGTCGAGCCGGCGAGTCCGATATTCCGGAAGGCGATCATTATCCCCCACACCGTGCCGAAGAGGCCGATGAAGGGCGTGGTGGATCCCGTCGTCGCGAGGAAGCCGATGTTCCGCTCGAGCTTGTCTATCTCCTGCGACGAGAACTTGCGCAGGCTGCGCGTGATATTCTCTATGCCGCTCGAGTCCGTGCTGAGCCTGAGCGCTCCCGCATCGCCGGGGTCGGCGGCGAGGAAATGCTCGGTCTCGCGGTAGCCTTCTTTGAAAAGCAGGGCTAGAGGGCAGTCCTTGAAGCGATCGATCTCGGCGTTGACGAGGGAGAATTCCTTCGTCTCCCAGAAAAATTCGAGGAAGACGCGGGTGTTCTTCTTGACCAGGTTTATCTGGACCAGTTTGTAAATAATGATGGCCCACGAGACGACCGAAAAAAAGACGAGGGCGGCCAGGACGACCAGGATGACGGGACTCATGTTGGACAGGTACTTGAGCATCTTCTCTCCTCAATTAACTAGTAACTGAGGCTTTTTCAAAAGTCGGATGACTTTTGAAAAAGCTCCCTTAGCCTTGCGCAGATTTCGTAGCGCTTCCAATAGAAAGCAAGAAGCGCGAGAAACTGCAAAGCCAATTTCAAAAGTAACCGGCTTTTGAAATTGGCTCAACTATACATAAGGTAACCAAGACCTGACTCGCGGCGGCTCCATCCTTAATAATAAAGAAATGGGAAAATGCGCAAGCTCGCCAAATCGAGGCATATTCCGGTGGTATTATCCTAGGGTGCCCAGGGCAAAGAGCATTCTCTTGTCGCTTGCCTTCCTCATCGCTTCCCAGGCCTTCGCGGATGTCCTGGTGGTCGTACTCGACCAAGATTTAGGCAGCCCCCTGGAAGGCGTGCAGATCCGCGTCCAGGGAGCGGATCGAGAGCTCGCGACCGACGCTCAAGGCGAAGTCACGATTCCCTCGCCCCCCGGAAACGAAAGGACCTTGATCACGGCCCGGCTCCTGGGTTACAAAACCCTTAAAAAGGCCCTGCCGCCCGGCCAGGAAAAGATCGTCCTCGAAATGGCCCTGGAGGGAACCGTCCAGGGCGAGGGACTGGTGGTCGAGGGCGCGAAGCCCCAAGAGACCGACGCCCAGGGCGGCCTCTCCCAGGTCCTTACAAACCAGGATATCCAGGCCCAGACCATGGGCATCGTGGAAGACGCCATGTCGGCCATCAAGACCCTGCCGGGGGTCGGCTACGCAGGAGTCCTCGACTCACGGCCCTCGATCAACGGCGGGGATCCCAACGAAACCGTGGCTACGCTGGATGGGGCCTATGTCCTTGCCCCCTATCAGTGGCTTGGCGCCTTCACGATCTTCAATCCCGACATGATAGATTCGATCAAGCTCTCCGACGGCATCATCGGAGCCCCCTACGGCCAAGTGATGTCGGGGCTCTTGGAGGTGACGTCGAAGACGCCCAGCGACACGGACCGCCATATCGACTTCGGCCTTTCCACGACCGGGCTCGATCTGTTCTACCAGCAGGCTTTCGGGGACAAGGCCGGCCTCCTCCTCGGGGGAAAAGTGACGTGGATGGAAGTTCCCCTCACCCTGATCGGGCAGGGCTCATTGTTCTCGACCGATCCCTATATCCGCAATGCCACCGCCAAGCTCTATTGGAACCCCGCTCCGACGGTTAACTGGACCTTAAACGCCAACCTGGACACCGACGGGGTCGCCAGCGGGACGGAAAATTTCATCTTCAACCTTTATGAGCGGCAAGTCCTCGTCTCCTCCGCACTCAAGGACCTGCTGAACAAAGACCTATTGTGGAATCTGATGCTCAGCTACAACAGCCTGAACACAAGCTCGGGTTTCCTCGGCCCCGACCGCTACAATACCGCTCTGACGAGTAACTCGAACTCGAGCCAGGACAAGTACCGCTACCAAGTCCGGACCAGCTTCGATTGGACGGCGACCGAGAGCCAAGTGGTCAGCTACGGTCTGGACGAGATGCTGGAGAATTGGTCGGAGATCGACAATGGCACCAGATACCCTTTGGATTACCAGGGCGACTTCACGCCGAAGATCACGGCCGCGAATCTGAGCGGAAAGAACACCCTCTCATCCGGGCTATACATCGACGACAACATCACCCTGATCCCCGGCATCCTGACGGGTGAGGGGGGCCTGCGCCTGGACCATTCCTTCGTCTATGGCGGCGGCGAGCAGCTCCAGACTTACCCGGTAGCGAACCCGCGGGTCAGGCTCACCTATACTTTCCTGAAGGACTGGGACCTTATAAAATCCATGGACATCAACGGGGGTAGTGGCCTCTTTTCCCAATTCCCCGCCGACAACCGCTACATGGACAGCCAAAACGGGGTGCTCAGCCTGGAGCTCGGCCCGACCAGGGCATGGTTCAACGTCCTGGGCATCGATATTTTGGGCAGGGGAGGCGAGACGCTGAACCTTCAGGGCTATTACAAAAAGTATCTTGACCGCTTCTATACCGCCATCGACGCTTCCGGGGCGACAGAGCTCAAGTACGACGGAACGGGCTACGCCTACGGCGTCGATCTAGGACTCAAAAAGCAGACGCGATTTTGGGATTTCTCCCTCAGCTACTCCTTTAGCGTCACCGAGCTCTATAACCCCGGCGGCGCGGGGCTCAGCTCGAGCTCATCGACCGGAGCCTCGCCCTTGGGCGCCTGGTACTTCCCTTCCTATCAGGTGTATCACACCCTGTATGCCAATCTGACGCTCAAGCCGAGCGACGGCTTCTACTTCCTCACCCAAGGGGCCCTTGCCTCGGGGACGCCGACTTCGACGGGAGGCCGGACTAACTGGCAGTATCCCATCGACGTGAAGCTGGACTGGCACGGCTTCTACCCGATGTCCAAGCTTCGGTGGGAATTTTACTTCGGCTGCGAAGACGTTTTCGCCCTGTTATATTTTATTCGCACGAATACGACGGCCTCCTTCAACATCGGCTTCCCCATCCCTTCGGTGGGCTACAAACTCAGCTTTTAGGATTATTGACATGAATCGAACGAGAATGCCCCTTTCGGCGATCGCCCTTCTGCTCCTCGCAGGCTGCGCGAGCGGAGCGCGGCCGGCCGCGGTTTTCAAAGGCGGCGCCGATGGCTCTCGCTCGGCCCTGGTCGTCGCGCTAGGCCCCGAGAAGGACGGCGCATCGAGGGTCAGCCTGACGGGGAGCATCTTGCAGGCTTCCGTCATCATGGGAGAGGCGAAGAGCGAGGGCGATGGATGGCGCATCGGCCTGACGCGGCTGGATTGGTTCAACAACTGGGCGAATGGCTGGACAGAGGCCTCGTTCCTCCTGGATGGGACATTGCTTCTTCAGGGCGGGAGCGCGGGCTGGACCCTCCTCATCGAAAAGGCGCCGCAGCTGGACAGCGTGGAGTCGGCCTCCATCCGCTACTTCGACGGCTACGTGAGGGACGCCAAGGGCCAGACGGAATTCTCGCGCCGATGGGATCGGATACAAGCCGTCGCGGGCGACATGCTGACTCGGCCTTCCGCCGCGGCCCTGGCTAAGGACAGCCGGGCGCTGAAACGCTACCTCTCCCCGAAACGCCCCGGCGACGATTCCCCGGAAAACTTGGCGGAGCCGTTGAGGGTTCTGCGAGACAGCGGGACCTTGCTCAGGGACTACAAAGAGTCGCCGGGGCTCTGGCCCTTGGCCCTGGCTTGGAAGGATTTTTGGGAAAGAGCCGATATCCCCATAGCCGTCTATCCTTGACTCGAGGCTCGGAGGCGGTACACTTAGGGCGGGGACGGGAAAGGATGGAAATGAGGAAACAAGGGATTTCTGCGCGGCCGCTCGCGGTCGGCCTGCTCGCCTTGGGAGTATTGGCGCTCGTCGGCTTAAGTTCTTGCGCCTCGGTTCCCTATGTTCCGAGCGAGAAAAAAGTCGAAAAGCTGGTCGCCCTTATAAATCGGGGCGGCGTAGGCGCGGTCAAGGGACTTTCTATGGCGCCCTTTATCCTGGACGGGGAGATACTCCTCCGACAGTCCGACGTCGATTCGGCCTGGTCCAATCTCAAGGCGGCGGGTTTCGGCATCGGCGCTGCCAAGATCGCGTCGATAGCGCGGATCGCGGGCGACAGCTATTCGCTGTTTGCGCCAACCATGGATGTCCGGGTATTCTTCAAGAAGTACCTCGACAAGGACAGCGTCCTCGTCGCTCTCGACGCCCCCGAGGGAAGGTACTACCTCATCCTCAACCGCGAAGTCTCCGGCTATCCGCGCTTACAGGGATTCAAGGGGCCGCTCAAATGAAAGCGAAACTATTCTGCCTCGCCCTCGTCTTCGGCTCTGTCGCCATCGCGGCGGCGCAGCAGCAGGCCGAGACCGTCTTCACCGACGGCGCGGTCAATCGCCGGAACAGCGCCGGCAAGCTTCGGAGCCTCGAAATCGGCGACAAACTGGCGACGGGGGACTCGGTGATCACCAAGGCCGGCGCAGCGGCGGAGCTCAAGCTCCTCGCCGGTTCGAGCTCCATAAAAATCAGGCAGAACACCGTCTTCACACTCGGCGAGCTGAACGTCGGCGGGGCCAAGCAAACGGTGCTCCAGACCGTAGTGGGTTCCGTCTCCATGAAATTCGACAAGCTGGCTACTAAGGAGCCTCTCATAGGCACGGCCAGCTGCATCGCCGGCGTCCGCGGCACCGAGGTCGAGCTCTATGCCGGCATGGACGGCTCCTCCCTCGTCGCCGTCGTCTCGGGGGCGATCGACCTCCAATCCGGCGGGGAGACGGTAGCCCTCGCCGCCGACGAGGCGGTGCAGGTGAAGCCCGGCATGGCTCCGGGAGAGAAGTTCGCCTGGATCGGGAAAGAGCTCGATTTTTCCGCCTGGAATCAGGGCAAGCTCCAGGACTACCTGGCCGACCCCATCGCCTCGGCGCAAAAGATCGAGGAAGAGCTGGCCGCCTACCGCGCGAGCATGAACGAGCTCCTGCCGCAGCTAGCCGCGCAGAAGGCCGCCTACGACGAGGCCTATGCTCAGCTAAAAGCCCTCGTCGATGCCAAGGAAGACGCCAAGGCCAAGGACTTCAGGGACAGCGCCGTCTTCCCCCTGATGCAGGCCCAGGGCACGCTGATACTCAACATACGCTACTACGCCCTAACCTCGCTCTCGCTGCGCCGCTTTGTCCTAGGAGGGATGTACATGCAGCTAAAGACGCGCCACCCCCTCGACGCCGGCGATCCGGCCCTCGCGGGTTTCCTAAAGGCCTACGCACGGATACTCAAGGACTTCGAAGACGGCATAGTACCTCAGCTCGTAGAGGCTGATATCTAAAGTAGACGGAGGAATCGTATGAGGAAAATCTGGATTCTGGCGGCCGCGGTCGTCCTCGCGGCCCTGTTCGCGACCTGCAGTCTGTTCGGCTCCAAGACTAGCATCGACCAATGCATAACCAATTTCATGAGCGATATCAATAGCGCCGACCGAAGCCAAGTATATACGACTCTCGATAGCGCGTCCGGGCAGTACGGCGGAGCCAAAACAGCGAGTTATTGGGATACGCGTTTCCCTGTTGCAGAGGTCCCGACCTATACGCTATCGGCTAAAAACACGAGCGCAAGCCCCGCCACCGCGACGATAACGTCAAGCTATACATTTACGGGCGGATATCCGATCATTTTCGTAATGAGCACAGATAACGGCGGGAACGCCGTGATCAATTCTATAACGATCACGGGGCCTGGTACCATTTTCAACTAGCGCATCGAAGCGCGCGGGGAGGGCAATCGTGGACTTCAAAGATATTCTCGATCTCTATGCCAAGTACAACAAGCAGGCCGACTCCGAGATGCTGCGCATCCTCGGTACCTTGCCGGAATCGCGGCTTCACGAGGCGGCGGGCAGCTATTATAAATCGATAGCCGGCCTGCTCAATCACGCCCTCCAGGCTACGGCCGGCTCGCTTAAACGCATGGCGGACGCCGGCTTCCATCCCGATCTCATCCTTCCTGCCATCGGCTCCTTTCCGCAAGTCGCCATGGGCGAGACTCTCTTCTCGAAGCTAGCCGAGCTTACGGACCTGCGCACGAAGGCCGACGATACCCTCATCGCGGTCTGCGCCGGGGCCAGCCTCGAGGACCTGGACAAGACCTTCAGCTTCATGGGCCGGGACAAGCAGCCTAAGGCGATGCGATTCGGCGGCAATCTGCTGGCCCTCTATGCCCACGAAGTCCACCATCGCGGCGGCGTGTCGGTTATCCTGGACGGCTGGGGAATAGAGAACGACTGGTCGAGCCTCATGCGCCTGCTTTTCCTGTAGAGTTCTTAAAAGGACACATAAGAATGAGCATTTCGGCTTTTGACATCTCCGGGAAAGTAGCCGTAGTCACCGGGGCGAGCAGGGGCATCGGCCGGGGAATAGCGGCAGCCTTGGCCGAGGCGGGAGCGAAGGTAGCGGTCGCCGCCAGAAATATGGAAGAACTCGAGTCGTTAAAACGCGAGATACTCGCATCCGGCGGCGAGGCGGAGGCGTTTCGCCTGGATGTGCGGGACCTAGCGCAGATCGAGGCCGTGTTCGCCGATATCAGGAAGCGTTTCGGCAGGATCGATATCCTCGTGAACAACGCGGGGATGGGGCAGCCGATTTTTGCCGTAGACATCACCGAAAAGAGCTGGGACGAGATGATGTCGCTCAATTTAAAGGGTCTCTTTTTTTGCGCTCAGGCGGCCGGTCGGATAATGCTGGAGCAAGGATACGGAAAGATCGTCAATATGAGTTCCCAGGCGAGCGTGATAGGGATTCCCGGCGAGGCCGTCTATTGCGCTTCCAAGGGAGGCGTCAACCAGCTGACCAAAGTGTTGGCCCTGGAATGGTCGGCAAGGGGCGTCAACGTCAATGCGGTGGGGCCTACCTTCATCTATACGCCGGGCACGGCGGAAAGGCTGGACACTCCGGACTATCGGGCGAAGGTCCTGGCCGGATTGCCCATCGGACGGGTCGGGACGATAGCCGATGTGGCGGGCGCCGTCATCTATCTAGCCTCGGCCGCGTCGGATATGGTCTCAGGCTCCCTGCTGCTGGTCGATGGAGGATGGACGGCTCAGTAGGCCATCCGAAGCCGCTCGGCCTCACGGGCGCGACGGCGAGAGTTCCAGCTCGGCGGCTTGCATGAAGGCCGCCAGGCTCGCCGCGTCGGGGAAGACTGCCCTGAACGAGCCAGAGCCTCCCCCGCCCTTGCCGCCCGCGGCGGCGAGAGCGGGCTTCAGCCTCTCGGCCAGGCGGGCCGAGGCGGCCGGCGAGAGGGCCTGGACCGTAAGCTCCGTCAGGGAGGCGAAGAGCGCGGTCATCCCCGCCTCGGCGAAGGCCTTGGCCGTAGCCATGAGGGAGGCGGCGTCCCTGTCGGCATAGCGCCGAGATACGAGGGGCGCCGCCTCGCCTCCGACGGGAATGCCTAGCTGCGCAGCGGCGGCTCGCGCCTCCGTCGCGGCGCGTTCGCGCTCGAGGCCGACGACGAGGAACTCGAGGGCCCTGCGCCGCTCGGCCTCGCGCGAGACGGCCTCGGGAAGATCGCCGAGCGATGTGCCGAGCTTCCGCGCCGCGCCTTGCGCGATGCGCGATACCGAGCGGTAATCGGCGGCCGCGCGGCCTCCGGCGAGAAAATACAGGCGCGTCATGGCTTTGTACTTTTCCGTGCCTAGGATATGAACCATCCTCAGCCTTCCCGTCGAGCCCAGGTGAAGGCCGCAGCAGGGCGTGAAGTCGATCCCCTCGATCTCGACGATGCGCAGGACCTCCTCGCCGGAGGGCGGGCGCCGGCGGAGGGGGAAGGAGGCGGGATCCTCCGGGGGACAGAGATGCGTGCGGACGACGCGGTCCTCGACGATGGCGCGCTCGACCGCTTCCTCGATCCGCGCGATATCTTCTTCCGGGATCGACGGAACGTCGAAGTCGATCGCGCAACGCTCCTTGCCGAAATGGGCCGATGCCGTGGGCGCCCCGACGAGCCGCATAGCCGAGGCCGACAGCAGGTGCTGTCCCGTGTGCGCCTGCGAGTAGTCCAGGCGCCGGGCGCCGTCCACGCGCAGAGAGACGCGGTCGCCCGCGCGCAGGGCGAAGGGAGAGGCCAGGGCGTGCAGCACGCGGCCGCCGGATTCGGTCACGGCCGTCACGGCGGCCTCGCCGACAAAGCCCAGGTCGCAGCTCTGGCCGCCGCCCTCGGGATAGAAGATCGTGGCGTCCAGCTCGATCACGGGGGCCTCGATCGGCCCCTCTACGGCGATTACGGAGGCCTCGGCCTCGAGTAGCTCGGGCCGCGAATAATACAGTCTCTCGGTGCTTGCCATTTCTCCATTGTAGCCCAAGCGCCGCGCGATGGAATATACTGAAAGCATGGGAGGCCATAAGGGATGAGCGACGATTGCACGGCGAGGCGAGGCGAGACCGATCTTATCCGCGAAGTATTCGTCTACGCCCATCGGTTCATGGGCTCGATCTTCGTATTCCGCATCGGCGCTAGGCTCATGAACAATCCCGGCTTCCCGGGCCTGGTCAGCGACCTCGCCCTCCTCCACGAGAACGGCATAAAGATAGTCCTCGTGCCGTCGGGCGGGGCGAGGATAGACGAGCTGCTCGCGATATACGGCATAGAGACGGAGCGGGCCGAGGGCCTGCGCATCTCCACGCCCGAGGCGATGCCCCTCATCGAGATGGCCGCCTTCGACACGGCCACGCGGCTAATGAACCAGCTCGCGCGCAACGAGGTCGAGGCGGTGGTCGGCAATTGGGTGCGGGCGCGCTCGTATGGCGTGCGAAACGGCATCGACTTCCAGGCGACGGGCATGGTCGATAAGCTCAATGTCGAGCTCATCAAGCGCTCCATCGACGACGACTTCGTCCCCATCCTGCCCTGCATAGGCTGGAGCGCGATAGGCGAGCCCTACAACATCTCCTCGGTGGAGCTGGCCACCGAGCTCGCCGTGGGCCTCAAGGCGCGCAAGCTCTTCTTCCTCACCGACGGCGAGCTCTTCGCCTCGCAGGACATCGTCCTGCCGCCCGAGGGCATCGCCTCGCGCGAAGGGACGGTGAGCCGCCTGACCGTCCAGGCGGCCGAGCGCACCCTCGCCGACAATCCCGACTCTCTGGGCCGCGCCGAGCGCGAGATGCTCGCCCACTCCGTCACCGCCTGCCGCTTGGGCGTCGAGCGCGTCCATTTCCTGGACGGGGGCGCCGAGGGGGTAGTGCTCAAGGAAGTGTTCTCGACCCTCGGCTCCGGCACCATGGTGCACGCCGATCCTTTCGAGAATATACGGAGCATGAACGAAGAGGACATCCCCGACGTGCTCCGCATCATGGAGCCCCTCGTCCAGCAGGGAAACCTCGTGCGCAGGACCGAAGGCGAGCTCCAGCGCGACCGCGCCGACTACGCCGTCTTCGAGACGGACGGCACTTTGCGCGCCTGCGGCGCCCTGCACCGCTACGCAGGCGCCTGGGCCGAGATAGCCGCCATCGCCGTCGATATCAGCTACAAGCACATCGGCATAGGCCATAGGATGATAGGCTATCTCATAGAAGAGGCCACGCGCGCGGGCCTGGCGGGGGTCTTTGTCCTCACCACCCGCACCTCGGACTGGTTCTTGAGCCTCGGCTTCTCCCCCGCGACCATAGACGTCCTCCCCGAAGAGCGCCGCCTAAGCTACGACAGCGAGCGCAAGAGCAGGATATTCTCGCTCGATCTCAAGGCATCCGCAAAGCAAGGCATCGCATCGCCCAAGGAGGCATAATGAGAAAGCGTTCTCTATCGATAGCCGTTCTCGCTCTTGGAGCCGTTGTTTCCGCCGCGGCGCAGGTCACGCTCTCGTACGCACTCAGCCTTCACGATACCCCAAAATATCCCCAGGGCTTCGCCCGCTTCGACTACGCGAATCCCGAAGCTCCCAAGGGCGGCGCGATTCGCCAGTCGGCGATCGGCACCTACGACAACTTCAACCCCTTCGCCGACCGCGGCGTATCGGCGGCGGGCGCCGAAAGCTACTTTTTCGACACCCTCATGGCGCCCTCGGAAGACGAGATCGACGTCTATTACGGCCTCATCGCCGAGAAGGCGGAGTATCCCGCCGACTGCTCGTGGATCATCTTCCACATCGATCCTAAGGCGCGTTTCCAGGACGGCAAGGCCATCACCGCCGACGACGTCGTCTTCACTTTCGACAAGTTCATGACCGAGGGCGTGCCCCAATTCAAGCAATACAATGCCGGCGTCACGGCCGCGGCCCTCGATCCATTACGAGTAAAGTTCACGCTCAAGACCGGCGACAAGGCGCTCTTGATTTCCCTCGCCGGACTTAGCATCCTTCCCAAGGCTTACTGGTCCGGACACAAGCTCTCCGATCCCCTCGCGGAAATCCCCCAAGGATCGGGGGCCTATGGCGTCAAGGACTACAAGATCGGCCAGTACGTGGTGTACCAGAGGATTCCGAACTATTGGGCGGCGAATCTGCCGGTAAACAAGGGGCAGCGCAACTTCGACGCCTACCGCTACGATTACTACCGCGACGAGACCGTGGCCTTCGAGGCGTTCAAGGCCGGGGAATACGATTTCTACGAGGAGAACATCGCGAAGAACTGGGCGACCATGTACACGGGCCGTCCCTTCGACGCGCTCTACATCGTCAAAGAGGAGATAAGCCACCAGATACCCCAGGGCATGCAGTCCTTCGTCTTCAACACCCAGCGGCCTATCTTCAAGGATCGGCGGGTGCGCGAGGCCATCGGCTACGCCCTCGACTTCGAGTGGCTCAATAAAAATTTCTTCTACGACCAGTACCGGCGGACGCGGAGCTACTTCACGAACACCGACTACGAGGCCAAGGGGCTCCCGAGCGCCGAGGAGCTTAAAATCCTGGAGCCGATCCGGAGTAAAATCCCTCCCGAGGTTTTCACCAAGGAATATCGGCCTCCCGTGACCGATGGCACGGGCACTATCCGCGACCAGCTTCGCGCTGCCATGGATCTTTTCAAGCAGGCGGGCTGGGAGATCAAGGACCAAAAGCTCGTGAACGTAAAAACGGGCGAGGCGATGGCCTTCGAGCTGCTGATCTACAGCCCCTCGATGGGCAGGGTGGCGGCGCCCATCCAGAAAAACCTCGAGCGCATGGGCATCACGATGAATATCCGCCTCGTGGACACGGCCCAGTACACCAACCGCATGCGCAAGCGCGACTACGACATGATCGACCGGGGCTACGACGCCAACGCCTTTCCGAGCATCGATCTCAAGCAGGTATGGCGCTCCGACTATATCGACTCGACCTATAATTCGGCCGGCGTGCAGGATCCGGCGATCGACTATCTGGTCGATGGCATCGCCGCCAACCAGACTAACGAGAAGGCCCTTCTCGCCTGGGGGCGCGCCTTCGATCGCGTCCTCACCTGGAATTACTACGTCATGCCCATGTGGAACTTGAGCAAGTTCCGCATCGCCTATTGGAATAAATTCGCGCGGCCGCAGGTCAGGCCCAAGTACTCCCTGGGCATAGACTCCTGGTGGATAGACAAGGACAAAGAAGCCAAGCTGCCTAAAAAGTAGCCCGTCTATGGCCAGATACGTCCTCCGGCGCCTCCTCCTCATGATCCCGACCCTCTGGGCGATCATCACGGTAAACTTCTTCATCGTGCAGATCGCGCCGGGCGGGCCCGTGGACCAGGCCGTGGCCCAGATGAGCGGCATGGGCGCCTCCGGCTCGATGGAGCGCATCTCGGGACAGGGCCGGCAGGAAGTCGGCGCGTCGCCGGGAGCGGGTTCGGGGGCCGGCGCGAAAAAAGGCGGCTCCCTGTACCGCGGCGCCCGCGGCCTCGATCCGGAGGTCATCGAGGCGATCAGAAAGCGCTACGGCTTCGACAAGCCCCTCCTAGTCCGCTACGCCGACATGCTCAAGCGCTATTTGACCTTCGACCTGGGGGACAGTCTCTTCAAGGGCAAGAGCGTGATGGGCCTGGTCGCCGAGCGCCTGCCCGTGTCCATCTCGCTCGGGCTATGGAGCACCCTCATCATCTACCTGGTCTCTATCCCCTTGGGCATCCGCAAGGCCGTGCGGCATGGAAGCCGCTTCGATCTGTGGACCAGCTCGGCCATCGTCCTCGGCAACACGATACCCACCTTTCTGTTCGCGATACTGCTCATCGTCCTCTTCGCGGGGGGGAGCTACCTGAAAATATTCCCCCTGCGCGGGCTCACCTCCACCGACTTCGCCTCCCTGGGGCTTTTCGCGAAGGTCGGCGACTACCTCTGGCATATCTTCCTCCCCGTATTCGCCGAAGTGATCGGCGGCTTCGCCACCCTCACCCTCCTCACCAAGAATTCCTTTCTCGACGAGATCAACAAGCAGTACGTGATGACCGCGCGCGCCAAGGGCCTGACGGAGAAGAAAATCCTGCGCAAGCACGTGTTCCGCAACGCCATGCTCCTCGTGATCGCGGGCTTCCCCGCGACCTTCATCAGCATGTTCTTTACCGGGTCGGTCCTCATCGAGGTCATCTTCTCGCTCAATGGCATCGGCCTATTGGGCTTCGAGGCGACGCTGCAGCGCGACTATCCGGTCATGTTCGGCACTCTGTACGTCTTCACCCTCCTTGGCCTCCTCCTCGGGCTTTTGAGCGATCTCACCTACACCCTCGTCGATCCCCGCATCGACTTCGAGACGAGGCAGACGTGAGAAGGCATCGACGGCTGAGTCCGCTGAACCAGGAGCGCTGGCGGCGCTTTAAGGCGAACAGGCGGGGCTATATTTCCCTGTGGATATTCCTCCTCCTCTTCGGCTCAAGCCTCGTCGCCGAGCTCATCGCCAACGACGCGCCGCTTCTCGTCGTCTACGACGGCCGCCCCTACTTTCCCGTCCTAGTCCACTACAGCGAGAAAACCTTCGGGGGCGAGTTCGACACGAGCGCCGACTACCGCGACCCCCATGTCCAATCCCTCATCCAGGCCAAAGGGAGCATAGTCTGGCCACTCCTGCGCTATAGCTACGGCACGATCAACTACGATCTGCCCAGCCCCGCCCCCTCTCCCCCGACCCGCGTCAATCCCCTGGGCACCGACGATCAGGGCCGCGACGTCCTGGCTACCATCATCTACGGCTTCCGGATCTCCGTGCTCTTCGGCCTTACCCTCACCATCCTGTCTTCGGCCATCGGCGTGAGCGTCGGCGCGATCCAAGGCTACTACGGCGGCAAGATCGACATCATCGGCCAGCGCTTTATCGAGATATGGTCGGGCATGCCCACCCTCTTCATCCTGATAATCCTCTCGAGCGTGGTCCAGCCCAACTTCTGGTGGCTGCTGCTCATCACCCTGCTCTTCGGCTGGATGAGCCTCATCGGGGTGGTCAGGGCCGAGTTCCTCAGGGCCCGCAACTTCGAGTACGTCCTCGCGGCGCGCGCCCTGGGACTGCGCAACTCGCGGATCATCTTCCGCCACATCCTGCCCAACGCCATGGTGGCTACCCTCACCTTCATGCCCTTTATCCTCTGCGGGTCCATCACCACCCTGACCTCGCTCGACTTCCTCGGCTTCGGCCTTCCCTTAGGATCGCCCTCGCTCGGCGACCTCCTCTCCCAGGGCAAGGACAATCTCCAGGCTCCCTGGCTGGGGATATCGGCCTTTGTCGTCCTCGCCGGCACCTTGAGCCTCCTCGTCTTCGTGGGCGAGGCGGTGCGCGACGCCTTCGATCCCCGGAGGGCCTCGGCGTGAGCGCAGAGCTGCTCTCCATCCAGGGCCTGCGCATCGGCTTTAAGCGGGGGCGCGATATCCGCGAAGTCGTCCACGGCGTGGACCTCTGCCTAGAGGCTAACGAGACCCTCGCCCTCGTCGGCGAGTCAGGCTCGGGCAAAACCGTAACCGCCCAGTCCATCTTGCGCCTCATTCCGGAATCGCTCGTGGCCTATCCCGAGGGCAAGATAGCCTTCAAGGGCCGGGACATCCTGCGCATGACGATCGCCGAGCTCCAGGCAGTCAGGGGCGACCAGATCGGCATGGTGTTCCAGGAGCCGATGTCCTCGCTCAACCCCCTGCATAGCGTGGAGAAGCAGCTCGGCGAGACCCTCTTCCTCCACCGAGGCCTGTCCCGCGAGGCCGCCCGCCCGGTGAGCCTGGATTGGCTGCGCAGGGTCGGTCTTGCCCAGCCCGAGAAGAAGCTGGGCTCATATCCGCACCAGCTCTCGGGCGGCGAGCGGCAGCGCGTGATGATCGCGATGGCCCTGGCCAACGAGCCGAGCCTCCTCATCGCCGACGAGCCCACTACCGCCCTCGACGTGACCATCCAGGCCCAGATACTGGAGCTCCTCAAGGAGCTCCAGCGCGAGCTGGGCATGGCCGTGCTGTTCATCACGCACAACCTCGAGATCGTGCGCCGCATCGCGACAAGAGTCGCGGTGATGCACGACGGCCTCATCGTGGAGACGAAGGGGACACAAGAGATATTCGCCAGGCCTGCGCATCCCTATACCAAGAGTCTCCTCGACGCGGAGCCGAAGTCGGAGCCGCCTCTGCCCGATCCGGCGCGCCCCCTCCTTCTGCGAGCCAAGGACCTCAAAGTG
>Ga0182027_10001815_pt1 | contig 34949 bp, 20 predicted proteins | sample 712E1DmetaG_FD_121300 | JGI IMG/M metagenome (GOLD analysis project Ga0182027, IMG submission 121300) | Permafrost microbial communities from Stordalen Mire, Sweden - 712E1D metaG (Illumina Assembly) | ecosystem: Environmental > Terrestrial > Soil > Wetlands > Permafrost | place: Sweden...
CAAGTGAACCGGCTCCGCCAACGCGGGGCTTTGAATCGGCTTGAGCCGAATGAAGGGAAACTTTCACGTTCGGTTCTGAGGGGAGGAGGTGGCGGCAACGTCACCTCCTTACCCGACCCTATGAAAAACCATGGGCGGGCTGGATGAGCCTCCAGAAAATCCAATCTCAATTAAAGACGAGACGAACGCGGGAAATTCGCATCGAATCGGTGTTTGGGAATGTTTCTGTCAACACCATGTCAACCCATCTGCTGGTTGCCGTGTGCGCGAATCAGGATTCGATTGTGTGTCGCCGGTCGTCGCGTCAATCTATTGCTCGCATCATCCGGCTCCGCTCCAGATTGCACCCGCCGCCCGGCTCCGGGAGTTTTGCTTTTTAGGATTTCGCGCACGAGAGATTTACCGCGGAAAATTTACTTCACTTTAAAATACAAACTTCAGCACTTCGGCGAGTTTGTTTTTGATGCCGGCCAGATGCGGCCGCGTTTCGAGCCGGTGCGGATGCCAGGCGAGAAAAACTTCACGGCGCAATTCATCGAGTGATTTCAGCGGATAGACCCAGACAGAATCGAACGAGATACCGAGACGCGCGAGGTCGGGCAGGATGACGGCCATCTGGCCAGACGCGAGAACTTGCGCGGCTTGCGGGAAGGATTCGCAAAGCAAGTTAACGTTGAGCTTCCATTTGCGGCTGGCGGCGAGTTCTTCAAGTCGCCGTTGGAAGAGCGTGTTGCCGCCTTGCGTGGCGACGGGCAGCTGTTGGAGCAATTCGGCTTCATTCGTTTTCTTGTCACGCGGGAAGAGCTTGTCGGGGATGAACAGGCTGTAGCCGAATTTGCCAAGCGATTTGCCGGTCAACGAACCGCGGGTGACGAGGTCGGAGCGGAGCAGGCCGAAGTCAATCACATGATCCTGAAGCGCATTGCAGATGGCCACATTTTGCAGGTCTTGCAACTCGACGACCGAGCCTAGGAGTGCCTCGCGTACTTTGGCAATACGCGGCAACACGAGCCATTGCAGGAGGCTGTCGCCCGCGCCGATGACAACTTCCGTGGGTTGTTTGCGGCAGGAACGATGGAATTCTTCGAGCGACTGGAGGTGTTCGCGGGCGAGCTTGGCGAGGTGCTTGCCGGCGGGCGTGAGGCGAACAGTCTTGCCGGTCTTGTTTTTGAGTTCAGTGTCAAAGAACTCTTCGAGTTGGGAAATCTGGCGGCTGATGAGGCTCTGGCGCGAATCATCGTCAGGTGCGGCGTTGGCGATGCCGCCGGCGTCATCCACTTCAACCAGCGCGGCGAGGCGTTCCATGGAAAGTCCCTTTTCATTGAACAGGCGGTTGAATTTCATGGCGGATGATTAATTCGCCGGACGGTTCAAGGAAAGAACGAAATGCCACCGGCATTCCTGTCCGCCGGGTCAGGCGGGCTGTGTTGTTTGCAATGAACAACCGCGCAATGCAGGGCTAATGTCAGTTCAATGGAACAAGCAAAAACGCAAATTTTCAACACCGGAGAATCAGATGCCTAAAATGAAATCCAACTTTCGCGGCCTCGTGACGTTGCTCGCGAAAAATCTTTATCCCGAACCCGACGTGTTTGTGCGCGAGTTGATTCAAAACGCGCACGACAGCATCCAGTTGCGGCGCGCGCAATCACCGGAACATTCAGGACGCATTCATGTGGCCCTTGAGCGATCAAGCCGGAGCATCACATTTTCCGACGATGGCCTCGGCATGACGCAGCACGTCATCGAGGAATTTTTGTCCACCATCGGTTCGTCCGGCACTGGAACGATGACTACGCAGTTGAAACAAGAGCAGCACTGTGACGTGGCGACCATCGGGCAATTTGGCATCGGCCTGTTATCGGCCTTCGTGGTGGCGGAGCGCGTGGACGTTTACACCCGGCATTTTCAGACCGACGAAGCGTGGCATTGGGTCAACATGGGTGACGATGAGTATTCGCTCGAACCCACCACCGAGATGCCGCATACAGGCACACAGGTCGTCGTCACGGTTAAGCCGGAATACGCCGAGTTTCTCAAGGAGGAGAATTTGGAGGCGACCATCCGCAAATATGCCGACTTGCTGGGTGTCCCGATTTTCCTGAACGAGCGCGGCCCCATCAATGCCGTGCGCCCGCCGTGGGAAGCGGCGGCGACGTTGCCTTCGTCGGAACGTGAAAAGTATTTGAGTGATTTCTTGAACAAACGCTATCCCGATTCACCGTTGCTGGTGATTCCCGTCAACCTGCAGCAACTGCAAACGGAAGGGGTGCTTTACATCACTGACCAACACATACCGGGGATCAACACCAGCGGCTTTGTGGACATTTATCAAAACCGCATGTGCGTGCGTCCGCATGATGCCGAGTTGCTGCCGGACTGGGCGAAGTTCGTGCGCGGCCTGGTGGACACGCGCAGCCTGCAACCGACCGCCGCCCGCGATAATGTGCATCGCAACGAAGCTTACCGCGCACTCAAATCGGCGCTCGGTGAACTGGTCATCGAATCCATCATCCGCTGCTCGCAGGAGAATCCCGATTATTTCTCCAAGCTGTGCAGCTGGCATCATTATCATTTCAAGGGCATAAGCCTGATGAACGACCGGTTTTTCGACCGGATGATCATGCGTTTGCCGTTTGAAACCAGCGATGGCGAAATGACTTTGGAAGATTACCGGATCCGTCAACGCACCCAAAAAAACGGGCCGACGACAATTCATTATTTTGAAGACGAAGCCGACGCGGGTAGATTTTACGAACTGTGCCGTTTGCGGGGAATCCTCGCACTGAACGCCGGAAAATCTTTCGAGGAGGGCCTGCTCCGCAAACTCGTGCAACGTCAGCCCGGCGAATGGACGTTGCGCCGGCTCGACCGCTGCGACTGCGAGGATATTTACCAACGGCTGCCCGCGGATGAGGAACAAATATATCAAGCATTGCTCGTCGAACTGGCAATGGCGGTCGAGCGCGACGCGGGCGCGCAATTAAAAGTTGGCATCCGACAATTCAAGCCAGCGCACATCGGCTCGGTGCTGCTTGAAACGCAGGCGCAGGAGGAGATGGACAAGTTGAAGTTGCTGTTGAGCCATCCGATTTTGGGCAAAGGCGTGGATGGCCTCTGCCGCGAATTCGCTGTGCAACTGGGCGAGCCACCTCGCGAGTTGCTCCTCAATGCCAGCAACCCGATTGTCCAGCAGCTTGCCCGCCAGAACAATTGGGACGACCACTCATCCCGGCTCGCGCTGCGCGGATTGTTCTTGAGCGCCTTGCTGCAATCGAAGGCACGTCTGTCCTCGGAAAATTCCGCGGCGATTTACCAGCAGCTTCTTTGCTCGCTGGAAAATATTTTATTGCTCGAAACCAGGCTGGCCGAATGTCAGCGCGAACGTAACGCCCTGTGCAAAGTGGTCGAGAATCGAAATGATTCCCTCTCCAGCGCCGAGTGGTCGGACGCTGCCAAGACTTTGTATGGCGCGCCGCCGGATGTTTTCCGCCAACGGATTGCCGCTGCGTCCGATGAAGAGGTCGCACGAACCATGGTGGAATTGATCACGTTGAAACAACCTCAAGCCGCAATCCGGTCTTAATATGAAACCCAATGTGCTTGAAAGAACGATGCTCAACATCCGGTTGGCCGAGGCTTACGATGCATATTGCAACGGGCAGGAAGCAAAAGCCGCCGAGCTTAATCGCGAAGTCGCCGAACTTGCCGCGCAAAATGGTGATACAGCCATCGAACAACATGCCCGTCGCTGGCAGGGAAATTCCCTGATGTGGTGCGGTCGGCACGAAGAGGCATTTCGCGTTCTAACCCAGGCTGCTTCCTATGACAAGCCCGATGCTGACCCGGAATCAGTTTACGGAGCGAAGACCGACCGCATCCTGCTCTCGCTTTCCCACGCGTCCGCCGCGCTTTGCCGCGAACTCCTTCTCGACGCCCGCGCCTACCTCGACCGGATAGGCAAACCCCAATGGTCGCATCGGGTCGAAATGCTGGAGGGTATTTTATTTTTCCGTCAGGGAGATTACGCCCAAGCGGCGGAATTCGCCATCCGCGCCATTCGCCTGGTTGAGCACCGCATTGATGGGGCCGCCTACTCGGATGCTGCCCATGTGAAATGGATCACACGCCCTCTGTTCTTTTCTGGGCAAATAAACGCCCTGAATAAATGGGCGATCCAATGCTCACACAAACCTCAATCCGCGCTCCCCGAACGTCTGCGAAAAGGTTGTGTGCGCCTGCTTGCCCTGCGCACGGAACGTGCCGGTGGGGCTGACGTTGGAAACTCTCTTCGAGACGAAGCCCGTGCCGCGGCAGCAACGTCATCTGAAATGCGCGGAGTATGGGATGAAGTCTTTGAAGTTGGCCGCGCCTTGATGTTGGCCGGGGATTGGGAGGCGCTTGAGCGGGTGCCGATCGAAAGAATGCAGGCACTGCCGTTTGAAAGCGCGCTCTTTGTTGCCGACCGCGAAATCAATTTGCTGCGCCGCAAACTTACATTGCCACCATGGGACGGCGATCTGGACTGGCCACGAGCAACTCCGCTGGAAGAAAAGGACATTCCTGATATCGAACTTGAGGTGGGGAAAATCAAAAACGCGTTCGCCAAGCTGCATGAAGAAGCGGCGCGTGAAAATCAGCGGATGGAAACCAAAACTTGCACCATCGCAACTGCACGCCGTGTGGAACATGTTGCGACGCTGCTGCCTTGGATTGATTTCAGACAGTTCTGATTCTCTTTCTGTTGGAAATCCGCCGACCGAACTGGTATCAGGACCACCAGTTAGCAGAGCATTTGGCTATGAATCCCAAAACTCCATTTTTGCCGTCCCGTTTGTTCAACAGTAAATCATCCTGAACCAAAAGGAACTTCTATGGCCGAATTGGAATTTGATCAACTGGTTCTCCGCTATTGCCGCCAGATCATCATGAAGACGATGAACCATGTCCGCGGCGCCATGCGTGGCGAGAATCGTCTTCACCTCAAACAGGCCGTTGCCGATCCGCAGCTCCATAAGTCGGCGCAGAATCTGACCAAGGTCGTTGACCGCGATGCGGAAGACCTCATTCTCGACGCCCTGCAGTTCAAGTTTCTCAAACTGCCCGGGGTCAAAGCTTACACGGTCTTTTCCGAGGAACTGGGCATCAAGACCTTTCCCGAAGGCGCGAGTGAAAGCGACGCGGACCTGGTGGTCTTCATTGACCCGATTGACGGCACGGAGTTCATCGAGGCGCTTCAGGGCGGTTGGTCATTGATCGCTGTTTATGACCGGCGCAGGAATGAGGTCATCGCGGCGGTGGCCGGTGACATTTTTTTGGATCGAATCTACTGGGCCTCGAAGAGCGGCTATCCTGAAGGTCTGGATTTCATCACTCATTCCTGGTTCCGGCTGGACGGCGGGCCAACACCGAAGACCAGCCTTCAGGGTGCGCGGATCAATGTGCTCACCACCAAGGTGGAACGTTACCGGGCCTTGGCCGATCAAACTGCCCTGATGGATGCGCTCCACGAGGCGGACGCGCGGGTCAATCTCTCCTGGGGTTCCAACACCATCATCCAGGTGGCGGCGGGTTACGCCGATGTGGCGGTTGAATTTGCCAAGGGCTTTGCCACCTACGACATTCTGCCCGGACTGTTCATCGGGCTGAAAACCGGTCTGACGATTGTGGATCTGTCCGGCAATCCCATCACTTCGAAATTGGATTTGGAAGACATCATCGCCACGTTCCGGTGCGATCCCCAGCATCCCAAACGCATGCCCTTCATCGCCGCCAAGGAACCGGCCCTGGCGGAACAGGTGCTGAAATTACTCAAGAAGAAATAGGTTGCCATGCCCCAGGTTTGGAAAACCATCCCGCTGTTCATCTCATCAACCTTCCGCGACATGCACGCGGAACGCGACCAACTCAACCGCGTCGTGTTCCCCGCCATTGAGGAACGGCTCAAGCCACGCCGCTGCCGGGTTGCGCCGATTGATTTGCGCGTCGGCGTGGAGACCGACAGCACCCAGACCGAACGCGAGCGCGAATTGCAAATCCTAAAAGTCTGCCTGGCGGAAATCGAGCGCAGCCGGCCGTTCCTGCTCGTGTTGTTGGGCGACCGCTACGGCTGGGTGCCGGGCGAAGACCGTATAAAAGCCGCGTCCAGCGAAGCCGGATTTACGCCGGAAGACAACGGTGGCAGCGTGACTGCGCTCGAAATCGAATACGGCCTGCTCAAGAAAGACCCCATCCAGCGCCGCCGTTGTTTGCTCTGTCTGCGCGAACCATTGCCCTACGGCCGGATGCCGGAGGACAAAGCCATCATTTACAGCGATGCCCATGCCACCGATCCCGGCGCGCCGGATCGCGTCGCGCGGTTGAAGAAGCTCAAAGCCAAAATCAACGCCGACCCGGAAATCGCGCCGCACCGAAAACCCTACGCGCTCGATTGGGATGCTGCCCGCCTCCAGCCGACCGCCGAGTCTGTCATTGCGTGGGGACGCGAGGTGGAAGCCGAACTCTGGAAACTGCTCGACGAAGAAACCAAGTCTTTCGCCGCACAGGCCGAACCGACATGGGAAGAGCAGGAACGCTTCGCCATTGAAGAACAGGTGGAACGGCTCAATGGCAGCTTTGTCGGGCGTCAACCGTTGATCCAACGGGCGTTGGAACTGGCCGGTTCGGCCACGATTCAAGGCGCGGCCATGGGGCTGATCTTTACCGGCGGCAGCGGCACGGGCAAAAGCGCTTTGTTCGCCCGGCTGCACCATGAACTTTCCCAGCACCAGAACATTCTGCTACTCGCCCACGCCGCCGGCGTCTCGCCCAAGTCCGGTCAGACCGAATGGATGCTCCGCCGTTGGATTGGCGAACTCGGCGCGGCTTTGGGAGAAACGCCGGAAGTACCGGAAAACATCAAGCCAGAAGACTTGGAGAAATTTTTTGCGCAACTCCTACATCGCTTGGCCGCCAAACGCCGCGTGGTGGTGCTGGTGGACGCGCTCAACCAGTTCTTCCGCACCGAACGCGCCCGCACGGTTTCCTGGCTGCCGGTGGCTTGGCCGGCCAACGCCCGGTTCATTGCCACCACCATTCCCGGCGAAGAAAGCATCCAATTGGCGCGGCGTCCGGGCTTGGCGCTCGTGGATGTGCCGCCGCTGGACAACTCCGAGGCCGGGGCGATTGTCGCACAAGTCTATGGCGGCTACCGTCGCACGCCCAACGCCGAGGTGCTCCGCGCCGTGCTTGCCCTCCGCCAGTCCGATGGCACGCCTGCCGCCGGCAATCCCCTCTGGCTCACGCTGGCGCTGGACTTTTTGAACCTGCTGGATGCCGACGACTTCACCGCCGCGGAAGCCGCCGTGGGCGGTTCGCCGGAGGAAAAACTCCGCCACCTCTTGCTGGACCGCGCCCGCGCACTGCCGCCGGACATGGAAGGACTCTATGGACGGTTGCTGGCCCAGGTGGAAAAAGTGGCGGGCTTGGCCGAAACCCGCGCCTTTGCCGCGCTCACAGCCCTCAGCCGCCATGGCTGGCGCGAGGAAGACCTCGAAAAGCTTCTGCCGACCGCATCCGCGATACTCTCCAATCAGCAATCGGCAATCGGCAATGCTCAATTCAATTGGGATCCCTTGCGCTTCGCCGTTCTCCGCCGCTGTTTCCGGGCGCATCTGGTAAAACGTGGCGCGCTGGAACAATGGGACTTTGCCCACGCCACCCTGCGTCAGGCCGTTCATAGCCGGTTGGAAGGCGAATGGCAAAAGGGCCGAACGGAAAACTTAACGCGCCTTCTCTATGCCTGCGGCGCGAATTACGTGGAAATATTTCCGCCGGAAACCATTGGCATCCAGGATGAAATCATGTGGCAGATGTTGGGCACGCGCGATGCTTTGCGCGTAGCCCGCTACTACGCGCAACCCATATCCAGCAGCAAGATGCTGGCGATGTTTCTCACGGAAGAGGAAGTGGAGAAAAATCATCCTTTGCGGCAGTTCGCCATTTCCATGCTTGACGCTGGGGAAATCGAACTGCGCTCAACGGTGGCGAACAAGTTTACCATTGACCTGAACGATACGCTGGCAATTGAAGGCCAATTGCTCTTGCGGAAAATGTTGCTCGATGCGGCGCATTGCTCCCTCGCAAATCTGGCCGAAGCCGATCCGGGCAACGCTGGCTGGAAGCGCGATCTCTCCGTCAACCATGAAAAAATCGGCGATGTGCTCCGCGCCCAAGGAGATTTACCCAACGCGCTCAAGGCCTTCCGGGATTCCCTCGCCATTCGAAAACGCTTGGCCGGAGCCGATCCGGGCAATGCTGTCTGGCAGTGCGACCTCTCCGAAAGCTATGACCGCATCGGCGAGGTGCTCCGCGACCAAGGCGACCTGCCCAACGCGCTCAAGATGTTCCGGCATTCCCTCGCCATTCGAAAATGTCTGGCCGACGCTAACCCGGGCAACACAGACTGGGAGCGCAACCTCTCCGTCAGCTTCTATACAATCGGTGACGTGCTCCGCGCCCAAGGCGATATGCCCAACGCAGTCAAGCTTTTCCAGGATTCCCTCGCCATTTTTAATCGCCTAGACGGAGCCGATCCGAGCAACACCGGCTCTCAATGCGACTCCATCAGCGATGACAGCATCCTCGCCATTCATAAAGACTTGGTCGCCGCCGATCCGAGCAACGCCAAGTTACAACGCTACCTCGCAGACGAGCATGACACAATCGGCAACAGGCTTCGCGAGCAAGGCAGTCTATCCAACGCGCTGGATGCTTTCCGGGATTCCTTCGCCATTCGAAAGCGTCTGGCCGACACTGATCCAAGCAACGCCGTTTGGCAGTGCGACCTCTCCGAGAGCTATGACCACATCGGCGCAGTCCTCCGCGACCAAGGTGACTTGTCTGGCGCACTTAATGCCTTTCAGGAATCCGTTGCCATTGTAAAACGTCTCGCCGACACCGATCCAAGCAACGCCCGCTTGCAGCGCGCGCTCTCCGTCATCCAGGAAAAGATCGGCGATGTATTTCACGAGCAAGGTGATCTACCCGACGCGATCAAGGCGTTCCAAGATTCCCTGACCATTGGAAAACGTCTGGCCGATGCTGACCCGAGAAACGCCGTCTGGCAGTCAGACGTGATCGGTTCTTTTAAGAGATTGGCCATAGTCGCAGCAAAGTCAGGCGAAAGGGCGCAGGCCGCGGAATACCTTGCCTCCGCTCATAGAGCGATCAAGGCGATTGAGACAAACCGAATGTATGTGGATAAGTCCATTATCCCGTTTTTTGACGAATTGGAGCGCACTTCGTCCATGAATTACGGTCCAATGATTGCCGAAGCTTCCAATCCATCATTTTCTGTTGCTGCGACACCACCACCTTCAATCCACTGCCCCGCCCCGGTGATGAGGACGGTCAGCATTGAAGAAATGCGTGAAGCTGCCAACAATAGCTTTCAAGAAGGACTGTGGGAAGTTGCCGCCATGCACATGGACAACCTCTTGCTGAGTGGTGAACCAATTGAGCAGGTGGCACCAAAACTCATCACATGTCTGCTTAACGCTCACGAACAGCTTTCTCCGTCTTCGGTATTCCGGATTGACGGATTGCTCAATCAACTGGAATCCGCCAGTCATGCCGCGCTCGCGGCACCGTTGCGTCAGAAGCTTGAAGCCAAACGAGGAGCCAACAAGAAACCGCGCTGGAAGTTTTGGTAAAAAATAATTTTCCTAACCATGACATCTTTGCAATCATCCGACAATTGTCGCATCTGTTTTTTCGACCTTCCGCGAATCTTTGGCGATCGCGTGAAATAGAAAGAGAATAGTTATGCCCTACGACCTTTTCATCTCCTACTCTCGCCGCGACAACGAGCAACGCCGCATCACGCAATTCGTGGAGCGCATCAAGACCGACTTCGCATCCTTCGCGAAACGCGAACTCGTGCCGTTTTTCGACCAGCAGGAAAAGGTGGATGCCCGTCCTCGATCTACCACAAAACTATATTCCCGAACCTGTGAAGTGAGGCCATATTCGATTCGTTCTGAATGAAGATTATGAAGGGCAAGATCAATACGAATTCAATATTTCTTATTCTCGCCTACAATGCTGAGCGGGGTGAGGCCTTGCGCCGTGAGCTGTCTAATCACAGCTCACGCAATTCCTTGTCCCTTGACTGGCATGTCAGCCCAGTTCAATCACCCAGCTTGAGAACGGAAATTCCGCTAAGCAAGTATGCCGGAGTGATTCTGCTGATAGACCGGGAAACTTTGCAGTCCGAAGTCTTTCCTCAAGCGATCCGGATTCCATTGGTTGTGCTGGCAAATAGGGCCGATTTCGTGGTGGTTCCCTGGTTTAAGGATTTGACTTTGCATGAGGTCAAGAAGGCGGCGGATCAGGACAGCAATACCTTGGCCGTTTCCCTTTTGGAAAACATTCATCTTGTGCCCGAAATGGAAACCGTCTCCGGAGTGTTTGGCCTGATTAAGGAATTCAAGGAAAAACGCCAGGAGGCGGCAAAGCATTTGCGCGTGATTCAAGGGCTGTCATTGGGTGCGCTTCAGATCGGCAGTCAGACCTTCCGGACAATGTATTTTCTGGTTTTGGCATCCCTGACTTTGGCCCTGGGAATTCATATGCTGACGCGCATTCCCATAGAGATCGTGACGGATCGGACATCCTCGCTGTTTTTTACTCTTGTGCTGGCGTTTGCCTTCGTTTTGTTGGAAAGACTAAAGTGTTTGTTTGGGCTTGCCGGGTGCGGATTGATTGGCCTTGATCCGATCCTGGGCAAGTCGATTTTCCGAATCAGGTTCGAACTATATGCTGTGCTGGTCGCCTTCCCGCTGTTGGTTTATTATTTGTATGACCATCGTCACCAGCTTGGAGGTTCAGTATTGTTGCTGGGGTTGTTGACGGGCTTTTCATTGGTCACAATCGCGCGTTCAGCCCGCCGAGCAAAGCTCCGGGAATACTCTTTTGAAAAACTGCAAGAATCGCTATCAAACCGAGAATTACTCGATCAGCTCTATTCATTCATTTACAAATCCCAGGCCGAACCGGGAACACCATTTATTCAGCCGGCTACAAAGCGCGTATTTATCAGTTATTCAAGGTCGTCCGCTTGGAGCACTGCTGTGGCCAATAAAATTGCCTCAAAGCTGCAACAACTCGGGGCTTATACCTTTTTGGACCGTCCTTCGTTGCATCCGGGACAGCCATGGAAACTCCAGCTCGGTTCGGCCATAGCGGACTCCAATGTGTTTATTAGCGTCCTTGACGGAAACGCGACCCGACGGCAATGGGTAGCTGCTGAATTTGCCCAAGCCTACCAAAGCAAGATATTGAAACGGACACCTGAGATATTTGTGGTTCATCATCAGGATATGAACTTCGCCGATGCCGGCACTGCCGCCGAAGCCTTCTTTAGTGAGCTAATGGTCAAGCCGTCGCGTCCCATTCCGGGCTGGATGCGAAGCAAAATGGCGGCTTATGATGAAAACCAGGTTGCAAAAATGTGCGAGGCGATTCGTTATTTCCCAATTGCTGGTGCACTTGGTTTTTGGGCCAACCCCATACTGGGGCAACTCTGGGCATACATCGTTTCCTTGAGCGGGATTCTTGAGCTGTTGGGCGTGCCTTTGATCATCTGGCTGGGATGCAAGCCGTCATTTCTGGAGTTGCATAAAGAACATGCATCTTTGTTTGCCGGCCTGTCCATATTTATGGGGGCTTTTACCTGGCGATGCGGCATGTATTATCTGGCCGGGAGCCCCTTGCAGAGAGAGCAGTCCCGAAGATTTTGTATCTCGGAACTATTCCTGTCCGTGGTGTTCTTTGCTTCGGCACTGTTATATCGCAACTGGTTAACCTCAGCAGATTTGCTTTTCTTGATCCTTTGTTTCTATTTTGGCGTGGCTACGGGAGGATATTATTCCGTTTGTTCAAAGACCTGGCAACAGCATGAAACACAAATTAAACAGGCATCCGCTGAAACCTGAAAGATAACCACATTATGATTCCACTGATTGAATGGGGGGTTGTCGCATGTTGCATTTGGGGTACATTCCAAATGGGGCAGTATATCTTTTGGAACTTCAAGCGGTGTCGCCAAGCGGCCCAAGTTCGTTCTAAAGCTATTCTCCCACTCGTATTGCGGCAACTGCGTCTACAGGTCAGCAGCAAAGACGGCTGGAAAGTTATAGGCTTCGTTATGCTCCTGTTGTCTTCGCCATTCGCGTTTTACTTTTGCCATTCGCCTAGCTCGTTTGCGATTACGGCTCTTCTTATTTTTTATGGGATCTTCAATCTCTCGGAATATGCCGTCCCAGCCTCCATACTCCTGCTCGGATCCTCAAACCTCAAATGTCTTTGCCTATTCAACCGCTTGGACATCGGGGCTTTCCCCTACCGAACGGTTCTCCTGCTGGCTCCCTCTGAGCCTGACATCTCCGCCCTTTCTGCTCAGTCACACCTCAATTTCAAATACAACAATGTTCGCCAGCTTGATGGCGAAAGTTGGCAAGATTCTGTCCTGTCTCTGGCTGCGGATGTCCCCGTCATTGTTGTTGACGGTCGCCACCGCGCGAACGCGGTCGACTTCGAGCTCGTTGCCATCTCGGAACGTCCCGCGCTTCTCGCAAAGACACTCGTTGTCTCGTTGCCTACCGGCGAAACTACCGCCCTTGAAGGCCTTACTCCCCAGCAACGCACGCAGTTCCGGTGCATCTCCGATCGGCTTCCATTGGCCGAGGCTCTCACTGGAGCCGGTCTATCCCACATTATCTCATGGCGGCAAAAGCCTCATTGGGAAAGAATGTTCTACCAAGTGGCATACAATGCCGTTTCCGCTCAGGCTAAAGCGATTTCGCAGAAGCAGACGTCAATCAATGGAGCGGTCGACCGCTACACACAGCAATGCGGTTACACCCCCTTCTACCTTGAGTTGATTCAAATCCTCCACAAATTCGGCCGCGGCAACGGCGAAGGCCTGCTCGGGGCCGTTGCTGGAGTGGACGCCGACATCGAATTGCTTTCTTCCTTCCTAAATCGCTGGGTTCCCAATCCAGATCTGGGTCACGCCGATGTGGTTGCTCAACTCACCGGCACGCTGGAAGCCCTCCAGCGCCTTAAACTGGTCGCCGAGAGCTATCCCGAGATTTGGAATCCGAAGTCCGCCAAATACTTTCCCCAATTCGGTTTCACCAATCACGTCCTTCATGACTAACAACCGCCGCATCCGCGTATTCGTCCGCCATCCATTGGAAAGCAGGGCATCAGGTTAAAGGCTGCCATAAACAGGTTCAGTTTGAAACCGAATTGCCAGGCGCGCATCCAATGATACAGCCAGATGACTTTCCATGATTCGTGCCACGATGCGAACGCGTGAAACCCGACCCGGAAAATTCCCACGAGCAGGAGACTGGCCACCGGGCCGGCCAAGGTAATCCAAAATTCATTCGGTGAATCCAGCGCGGATTCCAATTCAGCCAAGGCTCCCGGCGGAATGATGATGACACGGCGCGAGCCAATTCCAAATCTTCGCGCCGTAAGAACATGCGCAAATTCGTGGGCCAGTAGCGAGACACAAATGACGAATAGCACCAGTAGGGCGAAAAACATTTTCCACGGACGGTCATAGTCGAACAGCAGCCAGACCAGAAAGCTGGCGGGATAAATAAGCCAGGTTACGTGGAACTGCACGGGCACACCGGCCAGTTGGCAAATCGTGAACGGCTTCCACACAACACGCAGGATGCCCAGCCGTGAAACCAAATGGTGGAAAACCTTTTCCGCCGAAGTTGCCGCGCCATCGTTTGCAGATGCAGAATCAACTGCTGCCAGCGCGTCGGCGGCAGCCCGGCTTCGAGCCGTCTAAGCACGCGCAATTGCAGCTTGTTCCGGTGAGGTTTCATGCTGTGACTGAACAAAATGAATTAAAATTTATTCTTTGTCCTATCTGTAGCTCATCGGAATAAATTTTATTACCGGTGGGAAATCACCTCGGCTGACTCGCGGGTCAGGGCAGATGCAATTCCGCTGGTTTATTTTTTGCGGAATGAAGTTCAGAATGAAGGAAGGATGAAACCACGAATCCCAACGAAGGTTGCCAATGTGCATATGGCTCGCGTCATCGCTGAAAGAATTAGTCGCGGGAATTGTAAAATTAAAGCCGAATGATCATGTTTTATTTTTTTGCATCGCATCTCGAAATGTTGTGGGGGCCGTTCCGGCTCATGGATTCCCACCTGGTGTTGATGACCATCGGGACGCTCTTTGCCGGTTGGTCGTCGTGGTTTTTCATCTGGCGCTGGCGCAGGTGCCTGCCCAAGGATCGCGGTCGGGCGCATACCCATACATCAGCTGCCTCCGTCGGCAAGCCCACCGGGGCGGGATTCTTGATGGCGTTGGTGCTGGTACCGGTGTGTCTGCTCGTGGTTCCGATGTCGTTCAAGATGCTGGGTGCGATTGATTGTTTGGTCCTCGCGATGTTCACCGGCTTTCTTGACGATCGTAGTCATCTGCCGTGGGGCGAATATCGGAAAGGAATGCTCGACTTAATCGTGGCTGTTCTTGGTACGCTGGTGTTGTGCGAGAACCATTCCATGATCCTGTGGCTGCCCTTCGTGAAAGGTTCGTTCGTCGTTACTCCGTGGCTGTTTGTCCCCTTTGGGTCAGTCCTCCTGTGGTTCAGCATCAACGCCACCAATTGCTCGGATGGGGTGGATGGGCTGGCGGGATCGTTGACATTGCTTTCACTCTTCACGCTCGGCGGGATTCTTTACGGAGTGGTTGGACATGCCAAAATCGCTGCGTACCTGTTGGTGCCACACAATCCCGAAGGAGCAGCGTGGGCGGTGCTCGTTTTCACCGCCTCCGGCGGTCTGGCGGGCTATTTGTGGCACAACGCGGAACCGAGTCGCATACTCATGGGTGACGCGGGTTCACGCTATCTCGGCCTGCTGGTGGGCATGGCGGTGCTTGTGTCGGGTAATCCATTTCTGATTCTTGTGGTTGCTCCCATGGTGCTTCTAAATGGCGGGTTGGGCCTGGTCAAATTGGTATTGCTGCGTGGCCTGCGTGGGCTGGGAGCTACGACTGATTGCGGGCCTGACGAGAAAGATGTCGTGGCGCGAGGGCAAGCCATCATTATCCATTGGCTGGGCAACGTCCGATTTCCATTGCACGATCATTGCCGCAAAAACCTTGGCTGGTCGAATGCCCAGGTGCTGATGCGATTTCTCCTGCTGCAAATTTTTCTGACACCGATTTTTATGATTTTATTCCTGAAGGTCCGGTGAAGTGCAGCGGTTTTGGCTTGGTTGTTCTTGAGAAAATTTATGCCCGATTGATGGGCGACAATCAGCGTTGCGTTGGTGAGTGCATGCTGACGGGATAAATATGACGAAAAATGTCTGAACATTCCAAAATCATTGCCGGTCTCGAAATTGGCACGTCGAAAGTCTGCATCGTTGTTGGTGAACGGAATCCCGACGGCGCGCTGAACATCATCGGTGTTGGTCAGGCACATTCGCGCGGTGTGCGTAAAGGTGAAATCATCAATCTTGAACAGGTTGCGGAAGATTTGCGCGCAGCCATCTTCGAGGTTGAACAAATGGCCGACGTGGAGATCCGCAGCGTGTATCTTGGCGTGACGGGTGGTCATATTCGCGGCTTCAACAATCGCGGCGTGCTTCCGGTCGTTTCCACTGACCGCGAAATTTCGCAGGAGGACGTGGAAGACGTGGTCAAAATCGCCAACGCCATCAATTTGCCCGCCGAGAACACCGTCATCCATACCGTGCGCCAGCATTTTAATGTGGACGGGCAGGGAGGCGTGACGGATCCCGTTGGGATGCTGGGCGCGAGGCTGGAGGTGGATATGCACGTCATCCACGGCCAAACTTATCGTCTGCAAAATGTCATCCGCCTTGTCCGTGCCACGGGGATCAAAGTGGACGACGTGGTTTTCAATGGTATGGCCTCGTCGCTTGCGCTGCTGACGAACGAGCAGAAGGAACTCGGCGCGCTGGTCATTGATATCGGCGGCGGCACGACGGAATACGTGGCTTATTCTGACGGCGTCGTCCGGCATTCCGGCGTGTTGGCGGTCGGCGGCGACCACGTTTCCAACGACCTCGCCTACGGCTTGAAAATCTCGTTAAGCCGTGCGGAAAAATTAAAGATCGAACATGGTTCTGCGCTGGTCACCGAGGCGGCGAAGGGACAGACCATCAGCATCACCAACGAACTGGGCTACGAACGCAAGCGCATCAAAGTCGAGCATCTTCAAATCATCATGTCTCTGCGACAGGAGGAGATTTTCAAGCTTATCGAGCAGGATTTGGAGCAGGCTGGCCTCACCAATTACCTGCGCGCCGGCGTGTTCCTCTGCGGCGGCAGCTCGCGCGTGCCGGGCATTGTGACACTGGCGGAGAATGTCTTTCAGATGAACGTCACGACCGGCCATGCCATCGCCATCAGCGGCCTGGCCGATACGCTGAACCAGCCGGAATTCACCACCGCCATCGGTCTCGTGAAATACGGAGCATTACGACACCTCAAAAAACCACCGTCCCTCTCGTTCTTGGGGCAAATCAAGGAGTTGGTCGCAAAAATCGCCGCGATTCTGAAAGGAATATTCAAGCCAGACAGCACGAAGCAGGACAACACGATGAATCCCTCATAAACCGATTTGCGCCCCTCCGATAATTCCGCTACCAATCAAGCCATGTCCGCCACCTGGAAAACCGTCCGCGTGTTCATCTCTTCGACATTCCGCGACATGCAGGCGGAACGCGACCATCTCGTGCGCTTCGTGTTTCCTCGATTGCGCGAGGAATTGCTCGCCCGCCGCATTCATCTCGTGGATGTGGACCTGCGCTGGGGCGTGACCAGCGACCAGGACGCCTCGGAGGTTTGCCGCGAAGTCGTGGACGAATGTCATCCGCGCTTTCTTTGCATGTTGGGCGGACGCTACGGCTGGGTGCCGAAAGGAAAACCCCCCTCCATCACCGCCGATGAAATTCATTACGGCGTCCTTGACCGCGAAGCCACCAAGCGCGGCTTCGCGTTCTTCTATTTCCGCGACGAAAGCACCACGGCGGCAATGGTGGGAACCACACCGGGCGAATTTCGTGAACTGCAAGGCAGCGACAGCCAGATCGCACTGGACAAACTCAAGCAAACCATCGCCGATGCGGGATTGAATCCGTTCACCTACCCAGCGCAATGGGACAAGCAGAGCCGCCGGTTGATTGGCCTCACAAAATTCGGTGAGCAGGTTCACGAAGATTTGCTTCGCAGTATGAAGGACGATCCCGAACTGCGCGATCGCTTCACCGGGTCAGCCGAATATTTGGGCGAGTTCGCGGAAGAAAACGCGGCGATGGAAGCGTTCATCGAGGAACGCACCGAACGTTTCGTGCTCGGCAGCCGCAAAGCCGTAATGGAGGAATTGCTCGCCCATGCGAATGGCACTGGCGGCAACGGCTATCTTTGTCTCGTTGGCGAACCTGGCTCCGGCAAATCTGCGCTGCTAGCCCATTTCAGTCAGGACTCAGCGCTCAACAGCCAACCCTCAACTTTGCTGATCCGCCATTTCGTCGGCGCGAGCACCGGCTCGACGGATGTGCGGCGGACGTTGCGGCGGTTGTGTCACGAACTAATTTCCGGCACCGGCATCACCGCCGAGATTCCCGAAGATACCGAAAAGCTCCGCGTGGCGTTTCCTGACATTCTCAAACAAGCCTCCGCCAAGAAACGCGTCGTGATTCTTCTCGATGCTATCAATCAATTCGATTCTACGCCGCAGTTGGCTGGATTGTGGTGGCTGCCGGAAGAATTGCCGGACAGCGCGCGCATCATTCTTTCCACATTGCCCGGCCAAACGCTTGATGATTTGACGCGGTGGCGGCACCCGCCCCGTGAAGTGCCGCTGCCGGCGCTGACGCAGACAGATGGCGGAGCCATCATCAAGGAATTCCTCCACCGCTATCGCAAGACCATGACGGATATGCAGCGGGCGACACTGCTGGCCAAAACCGATGCTATTACCCCGCTCTATCTGCTGGCGGCGCTGGAAGAATTGCGCACGCTGGGCACTTACGAGGAAATCACCGACCGCATCGCGCAACTGCCGCCCGAGACCCAGGCGCTGTTCACCTGGATTCTCAAGCGGTTGGAGGATGACGACGGCTTCCGCAACGGTTCGGGCCGGAAGATTGGGTTGGAATTGGTGCCCCGGTTTGCCTTGCTGATGGGTGTGAGCCGACATGGGTTGAGCCAGCGTGAATTGGCGGAACTGCTGGCTCCAGGTAGCGATAAGGCCACGTCTCCCATCCCGGACGATGCGCAAGGCAACGTCGCGGCGCTGGTTCAATTGCTGCGCCCCTACCTGATGCGTCGCGGCGAACTGCTCGACTTCTACCATGGCCAGTTCCGGGAGGCGGCAGCGACATCCTACCTGCCGTCAGAATCTCAACAACTCGCAGCGCACAACCAACTCGCCACCTACTTCCTCGGCGAGGCCGACCCGGAAAGAAACCAAAGCTGGAAAGGCGACAGTCCGCGTCCGTTTCTCGAAGTGGTGTTCCATCTGACCGGCGCGCAACGCGTGGATGAATTCTGCCAGACCCTCTGCGACCTGATGTTCGTGGAAGCTCGGTGCCAGGCGGGCCAGGTCTTCGAGTTGATCGCCGACTACCGGCTGGCGCAGGAGAATCTGCCGGAAGCGCAGGCGGAACGCGAAACGGAACAGTGCCACCGTAAGCAGATAGCTCGCTATAAAACTGACTTGATCGCCTATGCCAAGGCCTGGAGCGGACGACGAGACCGAAAGGCTCGCGGCGAAGAAGTTTCAGAGCCTGAAGCGACTCTACCCACACCAATCCCTTCCTGTCGGATGTGGACTGATGAGGAAATCCAGACGGAATGTCTGCGCATTACGGAACATCCTGCGAGGCTCGACCGGTTGGCCGCCTTTTCAAGTTTCGTATCTTCTCAATGTTATCCCTTATTGGAATATGGCAAACGACCGGGCTTCGTTGTGCAACAGGCTTTGGGCAGTGAGCCAGCCGGACCGGTTCATGATGTTGCCCACGCGCTTCTTCCATCCGTGATCGCGCCAATTCTGTTGCGTCGCTGGCCGCAGAATGCAGTTCATAACCCGAGGCCCGCTCTGCTTCGCACGTTGGAATGGCACACCGGTGGCGTCTTGAGCGTAAGTGTGACGCCGGACGGTCTGCGCGCGGTCTCGGGGAGTGGGGACAAGACTCTGCGGGTGTGGGACATGGACAGTGGACAATGCCTGCGCACTTTGGAAGGCCATACCGACGGCGTCTTGAGCGTAAGTGTGACGCCGGACGGTCTGCGCGCGGTCTCGGGGAGTGAGGACAAGACTTTGCGGGTGTGGGATTTGCAGTGTGGGCAATGCCTGCTTACCTTGGAAGGGCACACCGGTGGGGTTGAAAGCGTGAGCGTGACCCCGGACGGTCGGCGCGCGGTTTCGTGTGGGGACAAAACGCTGCGGGTGTGGAACCTGGAGAGCGGGCAATGCCTGCGCACCTTGGAAGGGCACATGTGGCTTATCAATAGCGTGAGCATGACGCCGGACGGTCGGCGCGCGGTCTCGGGCAGTTTGGACAAGACGATGCGGGTATGGGACTTGGAGAGCGGGCAATGCCTGCGCACCTTGCAAGTCGTGAATCAGACTGCCAATGACCTTGTTGAGGAAGTTGGGAGCGGGCGCCTGAGTCCCTTGAAAGGGTATTCTTGGGGTGTTGATAGCGTGTGCGTGACGCCGGACAGTCGGCGCACGGTCTCGGGCAGTGGTGACAAGGCGCTGCGGGTATGGGATTTGGAGAGCGGGCAATGCCTGCGCACCTTGGAAGGGCACAGCGATCAGATCACTTGCGTGAGCGTGACGCCGGATGGTCGGCGCGCGGTCTCGGGAAGTAATGATGATACGCTGCGGGTGTGGGACTTGGAGAGCGGGCAATGCCTGCGCACCTTGGAAGGGCACAGCGAGAGAGTCAATAGCGTGAGTGTGACGCTGGACGGTCGGCGCGCGATCTCGGGGAGTAGTGACGAAACACTGCGGGTGTGGGACTTGGAGAGCGGGCAATGCCTGCACACATTGGAAAGGCACACTGCTGACATCAATAGCGTGAGTGTGACGCCGGACGGTCGGCGCGCGGTCTCGGGCAGTGAGGACAAGACGCTTCGGGTGTGGGATTCGGAGAGCGGACAATGCCTGCGCACTCTGGAAGGTCACAGTGCAGAGGTCAGCTTGAGCACGACACCGCACGGCCGGCGCGCGATCTCGGGCAGTGCGGACCGCACGCTTCGGCTGTGGGACTTGGAGAGCGGGCAATGCCTGCGTACCTTGGAAGGCGCAGGTTGGGTCATGAGCGTAAGTGTGACGCCGGACAGTCGGCGCGCGGTCTCGGGTGGTTCTGATAACAATCTCCGGGTGTGGGACATGGAGAGCGGTAAGTGCCTGCGCATCTTGGAAGGGCACAGCGAGCCGGTCTGTAGCGTGAGCGTGACGCCAGACGGTCGGCGCGCGGTTTCGGGCAGTGGGGACAACACGCTACGGGTGTGGGATTTGGAGAGCGGGCAGTGCCTGCGCACCTTGGAAGGGCACAGCGCTGTTGTCCTGAGCGTGAACGTGACGCCGGACGGTCGGCGTGTGGTTTCGGGCAGTGGTGACACAACACTGATCGATTCGCCGGACGGTTGGCGACGCGTGGAATCGCGCAGTGGGGACAAGGCGCTGCGGGTGTGGGACATGGAGAGCGGGCAATGCCTGCGCACCTTGGAAGGGCACACCGCTAGTGTCAATAGCGTAAACGTGACGCCGGACGGTCGGCGCGCAGTCTCGGGAAGTAAGGACAAGACGATTCGAGTGTGGGACTTGGAAAGCGGACAATGTTTGGGAGTGTTCGTTACAGATGCCCTAGTGATTGCGGTTGGGAATTTTTCATGCAGAGTGGTGGCTGGGACTGCCACGGGTGAAATGTTGTTTCTGGAACTGCGGAAATTTCCCCTCAGTGCCGCCATTTTGACCGCGCGCAGGTTACAGGGAGAAGTGTGTAAGTCTCTCTGGTCTCGCATCAAGGCAGTGATGCACATTGAGTCCCTCCAAAAGTTGCAGCATCTCGTCTCCTCGTACTCCCCGCATTACGCAACTCGCTGTTCCGTGTGCGGCAATGAGTTCGAATGGAATTCCCCCCAACCGTCTACGCTCTCAGCCTGTCCCCATTGCGCCCACGCGATCATCTTCAACCCGTTCATCGTAGATTTGAGTGACGAGGCCCACGAGGCATCATTACGCTGCGGGCTGGCGCATTGCCGCCAGGCGCAAGGCGATTACGAAAGCACCATAGCCTACCTAGCCGCTCTGGCGGCTCATCTGCAGAAAATGGGCAAGCCCGCCGAAGCCGCCGAGTTCCAGCGCGAACACGATGTCCTAGCCGCACAGATGGCTGCAGAGAACATGGCCTAAATCGGTTGAAGCCGGGTTACGAACCGTCCGATTTGGCGCTTTCCGCTCGCTTCACGATTCAGATGTAATTAAACTCCATGCGGACTTAGGAATTCACACTTATGAGCAAGCCCCAAATTCTCGTAACCGGCGATTTCATTATTGATCAAAATGTCTATGGGGGGGACCGAACCTCTTCCGCAACCGCTGAGCCTCACGGCACGGTCTTGGTCCGTGAAGAAGGCGGTGCGTGGATCGTTCATCGGTTGCTTGTACAAATGTTCCGTGCCTCGCCCCAACCGGCTTTCACCGTGTTGCCGCTCGCGGGGACCGGGGAGCCTTCCGGCACGGTTACGGCCCATTCATTTTGGAAAACACAGGAATTCCGCGAACGGAATGGCACGCGGACAGACGTTTGGCGGCTGTCAGAGTTTTTGGGTTTTTCCACAGCGGATTTATCGACAGAAGCTGCGGCTGGAAACACCCGCGTCCCATTGCCCAAGGCCGACGTGCTGGTAGTGGACGACAACGCGGTCGGCTTGCGGTTTCAATCCGCCGTCCTCACGTGGAAGAAGCCCGCGGACATGCCACGCTGGATCGTTTTCAAGACGGTTGCGCCGCTCTTCCAAGGACGCGTCTGGCACGAACTGATTCGAAACCGCACTTTGGCGGACAGACTGGTGACGGTTGTGTCCATCTCAAATATGCGTCGGGAAAACGTGCGCATCAGTGCCGGGATTTCGTGGGAACGCACGGCGACCGATCTGATGCGCGAACTGAAAACCAATCCAGCGCTTGAAGGTTTGCGAAGGGCGCGACACGTGGTAGTGGAGCTTTACTCGGAAGGATGCCTGTGGATGGAACGTGTCGCGGACGGGAACTGGGAATTCCGCTTGGTGTTTGATCCCGCGCACATGGAGCAAGAATGGCCGGAATCGCAGCAGATCAAGGGCGATGCCTACGGTTACACGTCATGCCTGACTGCTGCGCTGGCCGGGCAACTTGCAAGCGGGTCGCCCGATATGGAAAACGCCATCCGCGCCGGGCTTGCCTCCATGAGGAAGCTCCGGCAACTGGGACATGGCCAAACCGGTGCAGCCAGACCGGGCATGCCGTATGAAACTCTTGCAGAGGTCATTCTCAATCCAGCCTCCGCCGGCTGGAGGTTCGCATCGGTGACAGTGCCGGCAGATGTTCACATCCAAGCTGCCAAGGGTGCTTGCTGGCGGATACTGGCTGGCAACACCACGGCAGACAAAAACGCGGCGGAGCCGTTGTTTGGCGTCGCAAAGCGCATCGCTCTTTTCGGACAAGCGGCGTTTGCGGACATTCCATTTGCGAGATTCGGTAAATTGATGACTGCGGACCGCGATGAGATAGAGGCGTTACGCAATATCAGACGGCTCATCCGGGATTATCAGAAGACTTCCGCATCCAGGCCGTTGTCGCTTGCGGTTTTTGGGCCACCTGGCGCAGGAAAATCCTTCGGCATAAAGGAAATTGCCGCGGAGTTGCTGGGAGCAGGTGGTGTTGTTCTGGAGTTCAACCTTTCGCAATTCCCCGACCCGGGCGATTTAATCGGGGCATTTCACCAGATTCGCGACAAGGTGTTGGAGGGAAAAACGCCCATCGTGTTCTGGGACGAGTTTGATTCCGGCGAATACAAGTGGCTTCAATATTTCCTCGCGCCTATGCAGGACGGAAAATTCCAGGAAGGGCAGATTACCCACTCCGTCGGCAAATCTGTGTTTGTGTTCGCCGGGGCGACGAGCTGCTCCGCCGGGAATTTCGGGCCATCCCGGGAAGATTTGGAAGCTTACCGGCGGTTCGTGCTGTTCAAGGGGCCGGATTTTGTCAGCCGCGTTCACGGCACGCTCAACGTATTGGGACCAAACCGGCGGCAACTGTTTGTTTCGCGGAAAAGAGGCGGTCGAAAACCGGTCTGGGCATGGCAGGACGATGCAGCGGACAGGTGTTTTCCAATCCGGCGTGCCTTGCTGCTCCGCGCGCTGCTCAAGGCGGGCGACAAACGCCTAGTCATTGACCGCGGCCTGCTTGCTGCCCTGTTGGAAACCGGTGCCTACACGCATGGTGCGAGATCGTTTGAAAAAATCGCGTCGCACCTTGCCCCCGATAAAACTGGCATGATTCGCCGCTCCAGCCTACCGCCGGATGAAATTTTGAAAATGAATCTCAAGGATCCCGGCGAATTCGAGCGGATCCTCACCCGGCAACAGGACTTTCAACGACTGGCTGAAACTCTAGCTCCGGCGATCCACGACACTTACCGACAGCTTGCCCGCGATGAAGGGTGGACGTTCAAATACAATATGCCGTATGGCAGCCTGCCTCCGGAAATCCAAGCCGAGAACGTGGCTGCCGCGCACCGCATTCCATGGATTCTGGAGCTGGCGGGACTATCGCTGGCTCGGAAACGTCGAGGGGAAAAGAGTGACCCTTCCGTCACCGGCGTTTTGAGCGCCATGCTGGATGTGTTGGCCGAGGAAGAACATGATCTGTGGATGGATTTCAAGCTTCGCAACGGCTGGCGCTATGGCGACATACGAAACGATGACAACCGCGCCCACGATTGCCTGAAACCCTACCGCGAATTGTCCGACAAGGACCAGAAGAAGGATAAGAATTCGGTAATAACATATCCGCGCATTGCCGAACGTGCGGGCTACAAGATCGTGTTTGCCGGGGCCGGAACGTAGTTCTGAGCTTTGCCAAGCCATGTCCGCCACCTAGAAAACGATCCGTATGTTCATCTTCTCGACGTTTCGGGACATCGCAGGCGGAGTGCGACCACCTCGTGCGCTTCGTGTTCCCGCGACTGCGCGAGGAATTGCTGGCCCGCCACATCCATCTCGTGGACGTGGACCTGCGCTGGGGCATGACCAGCGGTCAGGACGCTTCGGAAGTTTGCCGCGATGTCGTGGACGAATGTCATCGCCGCTTTCTTTGCATGTTGGGTAGGCGCTAACTGATGGCAATTCTCCATGATCAACGTCCAAGCACAACTTCGCCGCCGCCCCGTCATTCGCGTCTTCGTCAGTTCGACATTCAGCGACCTGAAGCAGGAGCGCAACGCATTGCAAGAGAGCGTCTTCCCAAAGCTGGAGCAGCTTTGCGTGCAGAACGGCTTTCAGTTTCAGGCCATTGACCTCCGTTGGGGCGTATCGAGCGAAGCGGGTCACGATCACCGCACGATGCGGATTTGTTTTGACGAACTGCGGCGCGCGCAGGAAATCTCGCCCCGGCCCAATTTCCTGGTCTTGCTGGGCAACCGCTATGGCTGGCGGCCCTTGCCGGAAGAAATTTCCGTTGCTGAATTCCAAGCACTGGAGCGCGCCGCCGCGCAGGTGGCGACCACCACCGGCCAGCCGGCCACCGCAGTTTTGCAGGCATGGTATCTCCGGGACGAAAATGCGGTTCCGCCCGTCTATCTCCTGCAATCCCGCCGGCAGCAGTTCACCGACGCGAAGGATTACACGCAGGATGCGCCTTGGAACGAGGTCCAAGCCATCCTGTGGGAGATCATCAATCGCGCCCATCCGCCGGAGCAATTGCGGGGGCGATTCGACGCGGCGGCGCTGGCGGAGGGTTCGCCACCCGCCATCGTCCGCTTTCAGACCTCCGCCACCGAGCAGGAAATCTTGCATGGCGCGATGCGCGTGCCGGACGCCCGGGAGCATGTGCTGGCATTCTTCCGGCAGATCGAGAACGTCGGTGAGTTCTCCCAACCGAAGCAAATCGAGAACTTCGTTGACTTGGAATGTTCCGCGAACTCTTGGAAAGTTGACAAAGCTCTTTGGGACGAGCAGGAGCGGTTGAAGGAAGCGCTGAAACCACGGCTTGGCGAAAAGAATATTTTTGCCGGTTCCGCCCGGCTCGTTCCCGCGCGCGACGCTCAAGGTCAATCCACTGCCGATGTCACGACGGATCATCTGGCGAAACTTTGCGCCGATGTGGAAAGCCGGCTGACGGAGATCATCAAAGGACAGTTCGAAGAGTATTGGAACAAAACTGCGCAAGCCTCGACGGAACGCGCCGCGCGCGAACTAAAGATTGAACAGGACGAACATGCGCGTTTCAGCAGTGAGCGTGGCGGCGCGGATTCGTTTGTTGGCCGTGAATCAGAATTGCAGGCCATCCGCGACTATTTGCAAAAGGATTCACCCTGGCCGCTGGTGATTCATGGTGCGTCCGGATGCGGAAAGACGGCGCTGCTGGCGCGAGCGGCGGAAGAAATTCAGAAGTCAGAAGTCAGCGGTCAGAAGGCAGAAGTGATTGTGCGTTTCATCGGTGTGACGCCGCGCTCGTCCGACATCCGTTCGCTGCTCGGCAGTCTCTGCCAGGATCTGCGGCTGCGGCACCCGCGCGAAGGTGAGCTTCCCGCAGATTCCAAGTCGTTGGGAGAAGAACTACAGGAACATTTGCGGTCCGCGACACCGGAGCAACCAATCATTCTGTTTCTGGACGCCCTCGACCAACTCTCCGATGCGGACAATGGCCGGCTGCTGAATTGGATTCCGGCTGGACCGTTGCCGGACAATGTGAAGTTCGTCGTATCCTGTCTGTCCGACCGGGTAAAGGGCGACCCGGCTGGTCAGCCTTTTACCGAGCTTACGCGACGCCAACTCATCCCAAAGAATTCCATCAATCTGGACGCGCTCTCGGAGGCCGAAGCCAGAACGCTGCTGTTTGATCGCTGGCTGCCCCAGGCGGGACGCACGGTCAGCCGGGATCAGCGGGAACGCATTGGGCAACTCATGGCTTCGGTGGAATGCCGTCAACCGATTTATCTGAAGCTGTTGTTCGAGGAGGCCCGGTTCTGGCAGTCCTATGATGCGGCACCTTGCTTGGGCGAGAGCGTGCCCGCGATTCTCGGTCAGCTCATTGAACGACTTGGCCAGCCTGCGAACCACGGCCGGCTTCTGGTGGAACGCGTGCTGGGCTATCTCGCCGCGTCACGTCATGGGCTGGCGGAGAACGAAATTTTGGAAATCCTTTTTGCCGACCCCGAATACAAGGCGAAGCTTAACGAGGACAACAAGAGGAATCTCCATGAACTACCCGCCAGCGCGACGCGCATACCCATTGCGATCTGGTCGCGGCTCCGCTTTGATCTTGCGCCTTACCTTACGGAGCGGGCTGCACCCGGTGCCAACGTGCTGACATTCTACCACCGTCAGGTGGCCGAATGGGTTCAGGAGCATTTCGTGAAAGCGTCCGAGCACAGTTGGCAACCTCACCGGCGGCTGGCGGACTACTTTACTGCCTGTGCCAAAGGAACTGCGGAGGAATGGGAAACGGACAACGTTCGGGGTTTTGCCGAGTGCGTCTTCCAACTCATAAATGCCGGGCAACACGAACTGGCAGCAGGATTTTTGAGCAACTTCCCCTTCTTACTGCACAAGCTTCGCGTTGGATTGCTTGAAGGCGTGTTCGAGGATTATGAATTAATCCGCAAAAGTGCTTCGGCAAACACAGTTCTTCAACTTGACATTTGGTCTTCGTTCTTTCGAGAAAAGGCGCACATCCTCCGGCGCGGAAACGATGAATGGCCGTCGCACAAGATTCTGCACCAACTAGCAATCGAACATGCCGACGATAGCCCGATCACAATTGCCGCCGAGCGATGGCTTGCGGAAGGTCGTTGTGACTGGCTTTGGCTGCGCCGTATTCCGCGCTTGCAACACACCTCAAAAAGTCCTTGTCTAGCCGTATTTGAAGGACATTCCAATCCCGTCTGGGGTGCAGCACTTTCCGATGGCAGAATTCTTTCATGGTCAGAAGACAAAACTCTGCGACTGTGGGACACACAAAACGGCCAATGCCTTACCGTGCTCGTGGGACACGCCGAACGGGTTAGAGGCGCATTGCCCCTCGCGGATGGAAGGATTCTTTCTTGGTCGGAGGACAAAACCTTGCGGATGTGGAACGCGCAAAATGGCCAATGCCTTGCAGTGTTTAAGGGACATACTAGCTCGGTCCGGAATGCCTTGCTGCTTGCTGGTAACAAAATCCTTTCTACGGGGACCGAAGACAAAGATCTGCGAGTGTGGAACATGCAAAACAGCCAATGCGTTGTTGTGCTCAATGGACATCATCATGGGGTTGATGGTGCCCAGACTCTGCCGGATGGAAGGATTCTTTCTTGGGCAAACGACGATGTGCGGCTATGGGATGCCCAAACCGGCGAATGTCTTGCCGTGCTCAAAGGACATTCCGGTGGGATTTTTGGTGCGTTGGCCCTTTCCGATGGCAGAATTCTCTCTTGGTCAGGAGATAGCTCGTTGCGACTGTGGGACAGTCGAAACGGCCAATGCCTCGCCGTCCTCAAAGGTCATTCCGATTGGGTAACAGGTGCGTTGGCCCTTTCCGATGGCAGAATTCTCTCATGGTCGTCCGACGCAACTCTTCGATTATGGGACGCGCAACGTGGTAAATGCCTTGCTGTTCTCGCAGCAGGACATACCAATTCCGTGAAAGCTGCGCTGGCGCTTTCCGATGGCAAAATTGTGTCCTGGGTGGAGGGAGACAAAAACCTGTGGCTGTGGGACGCACAAACCGGCGAATGTCTTGCCGAACTTACAGGACACACCGAATGTATCGAAGGCGCATTACCTCTAGCCGAAGGCAGAATTGTTTCATGGTCGGCGGACTCAACTCTGCGGGTGTGGAATACGCAAAACTGCCATTGCCTCGTCGTGCTTAATGGACATTCTAATTCCGTTATCGGCGCCCGGACACTGTTGGATGGGAAGATTCTCTCTTGGTCATATGACAACACTATCCGATTGTGGAATTGGCAATGCGGCCAATTCATCGGCAAGCTCGAAGGACATCCCTCTCAGGTGGAGGGAGTTTTTTCTTTATCAACGGATAAAATACTAACTTGGGCGGCTAATTCCTACAGTTTCTATGGCAGCCAAACGTATGAGAGATCATGCACGCTACGGCTTTGGGACCCGCAAACCGGCCAGTGTCTCGCTGCTCTCGAAGGAAAATTCAGGCGGATCTATGGTGCTTTGGCTATTTCTGACAGGAGAATTCTTTTTTTATCCGATGAAAATACTATGCGGCTGTGGGACGTTCAAGCCGAACAATGCTCGGACGTTGTATCGGAAGATCAGGCCAGCGGAGCAAATCCTGAAATGCTTCGCGCGCTCGGAAAGTTTTCGGATTCAGATAGTATTTGCGGTGACTATTTCGCAGATTTAAAAAGCCGTTCAGTTCGCTTGCGCAACAAAAACATCTCCAATATTCTCGCCGTCTGGAACGCGGACTCGCATACATGCTCCAAACTCCTATCGTCCGATGGCACTGCCATGGTTACGCAGTGGAACGGTCAGGTCTGTATCCTGAAGCTTTACCACGGCAATCGCCGCGTTTCTCTCGCCGAGGTGGAGGGAATTCTTGCTTCGCATAAAAAGAAGGCAAAATGAATTTCACAGAAGGAAGAACATTTGCCCTGGTAGAAACCTTTCGCGTCGCCACCTACAATGTTGAAAACTATCTCGACGACACTGTCGTCCCGGTGCTGCGTCAAATCCGCTGCATCCAAAGCCAAGATGCGTGAGTGCATCCGCGCGCTCCGCCCGGATGTGCTCGCCCTGCAAGAGATGGGCAGTGTCGTGGCTTTGCTGGAGCTGCGGGCGGCCTTGCAAGCGGAGGGTCTCGACTTCCCGCATTGGGAGCATGTCACCGGAAGTGATGCGAATGTCCATGTGGCCATTTTGAGCCGGTTTCCCTTTTCCGCGCGCCGTCCGCACACCGACGACAGTTTTGAGTTCGGGCAACCTCGGTTTTAACTTTACGCGCGCAATTGTCGGTTCAAAATCGTTGCGCATGAAACATTCCGTCTCGCTGCTGATTCAAGATGCCGCCAGCGCGTTTCTGGTCATTCAACGCGGCGGTTCCTCAACTCACTTTCGTGATATGTGGGAATTTCCCGGCGGCAAGATTGATGCTGGTGAAACGCCGCATCAGGCCTTGATGCGCGAAGTGCGCGAGGAAGTGGGCGTAATCCCCGAAGTGCCAACCAGCGAACCGTCCTGTCACATCGTCACGAGCAATGGCGAGGTGGAGTATGCCTTTTTCGGTTGGCAATGTCCGTCGCCACGTCCCGAAATCCGCTTGAGCGATGAACATCAAGCGTTCAAATGGGTGTCCTTCACGGAAGCGCGCGAGTTGATACCGGGGTTGATGGAGCCACATCGCAAATTTATGGAGTACTACTGGCATCAACAACAGGTCATGGCCTACCGGGCGGAATTGCCGCATTATCAAACCTACGCGCAGGCGCTGGAACGCGTCCTTAAAAAAGCCTGTGCGCTCTCCATTCCTGAAGCGGTCGTGCAGGCGCGGCCCAAGAGTGTGTCTAGTTTCGCCGAGAAATGCGTGCGCAAGCTCAACAAGTATCCCGATCCGGCCCGCCAGCTCACCGACCTGTGCGGCGGAAGGGTAATTGCCCAAACGCTTGAACAAGTGGAAGCCGTCAAACTGTTCGTCGAGCGCAATTTTGAAATCCTAGAGCGCGACGACAAAGGCCTGTTATTAAGCGAAGACAAGTTTGGTTATCGGGACATGCACTATCTGGTGCGCTTACGACCGGAACGCGCTGCCCTCATTGGTTTCACATCGGAAGAAATCACCGCCATCGGGGAACGCATCGCAGAGTTGCAGGTGCGCACGGTGGTGCAGCACGCCTGGGCGGACATCCTGCACGACCGGATGTATAAAACGCCGCTGCGCCTTTCCACTGAAGCCAAACGAACCGGGGCGCTGCTCGCTGCGATCATGGAAGACGGCGACCGGAGCTTTAACCGGCTGGCACTAGAGATTGACAGCATGGTGGCCAACTACGCCGCCTATGCCAGCCGGGAAAACGTGGATAAGGAGATCGCGGTGCAGGAGTTGATACTTGCCAATGAACAAGATCCAGCAGTCCGCACGCGCGTGGCGTTGCAATTCACCCGCTTGATCGGACCGAGTGGGCACTATGCACGCGTGGTCGAAATACTGTCGCCATTGGCTACGGTTCAGGACGCGGCGCGCCCCATGATCTTATTGGAGTTGGGCCATGCGATGTGCCGGGTTCATCGCGGCTCACCCCAGTCGGCGGAATATTGTCGAGGCCAGCGGCACCTTGAGGAAGTCATCACACTTTGCACTACCAACGATCTCACCGTCGTCCCGAACCTGCGGAAGCAGAACAGCCTGTATGCGCGGGCGCTGTCACGGTTGGCGTGGTCGTGGGAAGCTGTTCCGCACTCCGAGGGAAAAGCCCTGCAATACTATCGCGACGCTTTTGAAAAACAGCCGACGAATCCCTATCACCTCGCCAACCAACTTGGTTTCGAAATCTTCTGCCATCCCAACGCCGGCATGATTGATAGCATGAGAACGACGATCCGTCAGGCGATCGCGACCTGCCGCGAACATGCCATCGCCGGCACGGAACTGCCTTATGCACTATTTACTGCTGGCCGCCTCAGCTTTCTGCTCTGCGAAGTTACGTCAGCGGTGGGATGGTATGCGCGCGGCTTGCGGCACTTGTTTGATGGCAAGTCATGCATTTCCGAGAGCGTGCTGGACGACGAAGTGGATTGGGTCAGCCGCATCCATCGCGGTGCGGTCAAGCCACCGGAAGAACACGACTGGATTGAACGGCTGATCAACTTGGGCAGATTGTTCTGTTCCAAATGCGAAGGAAAAGCGCAGCAGGTTGCTACCGCAGATAACAAAACAAAGGAACGGGTTCTCATTATTGCCGGAGGTGCAGCCAGCATGAATGCGGACACGCTCAATAAGGTCCGTCCCTGTCTGGAGAAGGCACTGGAGAACTTCCGTGGCAAGGTGATTAGCGGCGGAACGACCGTGGGGATTCCGGGCTGTGTCGGCGAAATTGCCGCGAAGCTCATGCAGGCGGGGCGGAAGCAATTTGAGTTGGTGGGTTACATTCCCAGACAACTGCCCCAAGACGCACCCAAAGATTTACGCTATGACCGCTTTGTGGTGGTGAGCGAAGACTCTAGTTTCTCCCCGGGCCAGATTCTTCGCACTTGGGAAGACTTGCAGCGGGCGGGGACGATGCCAGATCGCGTGACCGTACTGGGTTTCGGTGGCGGGCTGGTGGCCTCGACGGAATTCCACATCGCCCTTGCTCTGGGTGCGAGCGTGGCGGTGGTCGCAGGTTCCGGCGGTGGTGCCGACGCCATCATTGCCGACCCGGTGTGGAACGGAGTGCCAACGCTGCTCGCGCTGCCGCTGGATGAAGCCTCCGTGCAAGCGCTCGTGACTTCGCCCAGTGTGACCTACACGCCGAAGCAACTCGCAGAAATGGCACAAGCCTTCCACGCCCGATATGTGAACGGTAACCTCGGCAGACAGCCCGAAAACATGCGCCCATGGGAGAAATTGGCAGACACCTATAAAACGGCAAACATCGAACAAGCCGGCTACGCTGTGGAAATACTTCGCGCCGCTGGTTTCGATGTCCGCCCCGCAGCCGGAATTCCTGGTGCCATCACGAGTTTCGCCGGAGAGATGTTCAAGGCCGACGTAGAGCGTATGGCTGAACTCGAACACGGACGGTGGAACATTGAACGTCTCCGTGAAGGCTGGCGGTTTGGAACGACCCGCAATAACGCAAAGAAAATACAGAATTGTCTGGTCGCCTGGGAAAAACTTCCCGATGACATTCGCGAGTATGACCGAACCAGCATCCGCGCCTTTCCTGGAATCCTCGCCAAAGCCGGACTGGAAGTGTTTCGCAAATAGACCATGTAATCGCTCACAAAATCAGTCTTCTGATCTGGTCGTTAGCACAGTGAAGGCGGCAAATATTTGATTTCTGTCAGAGAAATTCACCCGACGATTAATGGTTGACAACTGTATCTATCATGCTACGATAGGGAATATGCCGTTTATACAGTTTCCTTTTATCGAAGTTCCGAAAGCGCTGCACAAGCTGGTCGGCGAGCCGACGCCCGGCACGCGTGCCTATCGGCGTGAAGGGTCGTTCAAAGAATGCGGCGAGTGGCTGGAAAAACTCGGTGAGTATTACAAAGGGGACGTGGGGCTTTCAACCAGCAGTGTCGTCCTATTCGTTCCCGTCTCTCGCGCCAGCGTCTATAAACGCATCAAGGAAGGCAAATTGACGGCCTTTTTCTTTTACGTCACCCACGAAGAAACCAGATTGTTCGGCACAAAGCGCAGAGCCAAAGAGCGCCCCTTTATTGTCGTGTCGGTCAATGAATGCAAAGCCTGGGCAGAGGAAATCAAGCGCCGAGTCGGTTTTGTGGACGACCCGAATGAGAGCCTGTTTAAGGAAAGTGAACGTCTGTTGCAGGCGGGCGGTGGGGATGAGCCAACGGAGCAAGAAGCCAAAGAAGCAGGGGAATTCACCGAACGTGATCCGAAGGACAAAGGCAACCGAAAGGTGAGGTGTCACAATCGGCGGCAACAAAGGTTGGGGCACGGTTGACAAGTTCTGGCAGTTCCGACAGTTTTGGATGGGCAACTGGTCTGTTGAAGTTACAACCGGAGAAACCCTTAAACAAGCTTTCGATGATGCACTCACTGGTTCAAATTGGGTAGATAACGGGCATTACAGTCACATGAAGATATTTGGTTATCAGGATATGACCTTCTATGGATACAATCATGCAGGTGATTGGCCATGATGAGCATTTGTCGTCAATTAAAGCATTGGGCGGGCTTGGCTGCTTGCATACTTGGTTCAGCCATGCCCGCCACAGCAGGTTTTCCATCGGCTAAAACAAATAGCACTGGATTTGCGCTCCAACTGGGTCTTGACACCAGGACTATACAGGTTACGCCGGAATATAAGGAAGCCGCATTGCAGGCGACGCTTCCTCTTTTTTCCGATTTTGCTCAGAGACTGCAACTGCCCGTTCCCCATCCCTTAACAAGAGATGACATTGTTGATTGCGGACTGACTCCTTTTCAAAAAATAAACGGTGAGATAGACACCGTAGCTATCAGAACAAAACAAGGATTCGGCTTCGACTTTTTTCAGGGCAATGTCAGAGCATTCAGTGGACCGGACTCTTATAGAGCCATGCAAGACACGCACACCGTCTCGAATTTTTTTGGCCCGGTGAAGATCACCCGCGAGAAGGCCATCCGCTCGGCGCGGGACACCCTGAAAAAACTTGGCATCCCGCCGGAAGACCTTTTTGCGGAACAAGAGCCGCAGGTGGAAGTGCCAACATGGGAAACAAATACGATTGCCCGTTATTTGATTGACTGGCGCGACCCGCGCGGCGACAACGGGCCGAACACAGTGAGAGCAGAAATCAATGCTGAGAACGGTCGAGTGGAAAATTTCAGGATTTTGCCTGAGAACGGCATGAAAAAGGCCGCGCCCAAGGTGGCGGTGGCAGCGCCAGCCGGACATGACAGGTTTGATTCACTGATTCCGCCGTCCGTGAATCCCGAATACGCATGGAAATTGATTCCTCTTATGCTCGCCGCTATTGATGAATACGGGCAGAAACTGTCGTTGCCCATTCCTCACCCCTTGACGACGAACAACGTTGCGCGAATTGAAGTTCACAACAACGAAGGCTGGCCGCACGCCGAAATCACGCTCACCAACGGTTGGCGGTTTATCTATCGGCACACGATGGTCAACGGCTATTATGCACCTGACAATTTTTTTGACAGCGACAACCGGAAAATTCACATCCGCAATTTTGACGGCAAATGGAACCTGACGACCAACCAAGCTATTGAAATCGTGCAGCAGGCGTTAAGAAAATTGGATTATCCCACGAACCACATCCACATGGACGACGCTAAAATTTTTATTTACACCGCATCTGTGGCTAAAGAACACATTCCCCGTTTGAATTTTCAATGGTATTACGAACCCAACGATGACTTGCAATCGCGGCTGGAAGCGGAAGTGAATATGGACAATGGAAAATTGGAATCGTTGTATTACGATGATAAAGCGTATTGGGGGAGTCGGCCACCGATTGACGTGCCGATTTCAGCCAAATGAAAGCCATTACATTTCTCATGGCATTTCTTGCTGCGGCCTTTTCCTCCGCAGCCGCGCCTCCGTTGGAAACTTTTTGCCCGCATTTTCCGACCAATGCGCAAATCGTTTGGCAAGCACCGACGAATCATCTGCCAAAGAATTTTTGGATTTACAAAAGACTTCCACCGCGTCCGTTTTCCGCAACGGTCATTTCCAATGCTGTCGTGCTGGCGTCGCTTCAAAGCAAAGGTTTCCCAAAGCCTTCAACCAATGATTTCTACCTTGCGGCAGATCATCCGCCAAATTATCCCGGCACGATTCCTGTAATTTTCAGCATCACACCCAAATCCGCATCGCGTCCCGTTCAACGGTTTGAAGCCAGTCCATGATTCCATCGCGGAATTGCGTAAGCAAAACGTGGCCTATGCCGCCATTGCTGAATTGCTAGAACAACATGGGGTCAAGACC
>Ga0182027_10001817_pt1 | contig 34927 bp, 26 predicted proteins | sample 712E1DmetaG_FD_121300 | JGI IMG/M metagenome (GOLD analysis project Ga0182027, IMG submission 121300) | Permafrost microbial communities from Stordalen Mire, Sweden - 712E1D metaG (Illumina Assembly) | ecosystem: Environmental > Terrestrial > Soil > Wetlands > Permafrost | place: Sweden...
GCCTGAGCGGCTTTCCCCGTATCAGTGAAAGCCCCTTCGACGCGGTGTCGGTGGGCCATGCGTCAACTTCCATTTCCGCGGGACTGGGCCTGGCCATGGGCCGTGATATCAAAGGCGAAAAACATCACGTCGTGTCGGTCATCGGCGACGGATCGCTTTCGGGAGGGCTGGCTTTTGAAGGGCTCAATAACTTAGGGTCATTGTCGACGAACATGACCGTCGTTTTAAACGACAACAAAATGTCGATCTCAAAAAACGTGGGCGCCCTTTCCCGCTACCTGATGCGCGTCATCACCGACCGCAGGTTCAACAAAATAAAAGGCGAAATTTGGGAGCTGACGGGTTTGATACCGAGCATGGGCAAGCGTATCCGTTCCCTGGTCCATAACATCGAAGACACCGTCAAGCACGTGATCATTCCGGGAAAACTCTTCGAAGACCTGGGGCTTCGGTATTTCGGGCCGGTTGACGGACACAATATCGCCGAGCTTATCGAGGTCTTTAATTTCGTGCGCAGTTCGACCGTTGGCCCCGTTTTGGTGCATGCGATAACCACCAAGGGCAAGGGCTATAAGTTCGCCGAAACCGACGCCACGAAATACCACGGCATCGGAAGTTTTTCGCTGACTACCGGGACCGTGCTGTCGCAAGCCAAGGCCGTGCCCTCGTATAGCGAAGTGTTCGGGGCCGCGCTCGTGGAACTCGCCCGCGACAACCCCTCCATCGTGGCCATAACCGCCGCAATGCCCGACGGGACCGGGCTTTCAGGGTTCGCCAAGCAATTCCCCTCGCGGTTTTTCGACGTGGGCATAGCCGAGTCGCACGCGGTATCGTTCGCGGCCGGGCTTGCGCTCAAGGGCCTTCGTCCGGTTGTCGCCCTGTATTCGACGTTTTTACAGCGCGCCTTCGACCAACTCGTCCACGACGTGGCCCTTGACAAACTAAACGTGCTTTTCTGCGTCGACCGGGCGGGGATCGTGGGCGAAGACGGCCCCACGCACCATGGAGCGCTCGATTGTTCGTATCTGCGCGCCATACCCGGGGCCCTTATCATGGCGCCCCGCTGTGCGAACGAACTGCGCGACATGATGTATACCGCCCTATGTTATAGCGGCGGCCCGGTTTTTATCCGCTACCCACGCGGCAGCGGCCCCGACGCTTCGCTTAAAACCGGCTTTACGCAATTGCCCCTGTATCAGCCCGAAACGCTTCGCCGCGGCGGGAAGTGCGCCGTGGTTTCGGCGGGAGACGCTTTTGTCAATGCGGAAAAGGCCTGCGACGCGCTTGGCCAAACCGGCATCAAACTCACCCTGGTCAATGCCCGCTTTATCAAGCCGCTCGACGCCCCGTTTTACGCGGGGCTTTTTTCGGACCACGAGGCGATTGTTACGGTAGAAAGCAATACGCTCGCCGGCGGGTTCGGCTCGGCCGTTGCCGAGCTGGCGTTGACCGTATCGAAATCGCCCGTAAGGATCCTGCGGCTCGGCTATCCCGATACGTTCATACCGCACGGAAGCAATGCCGAGATCCTCAAAGGGATCGGACTTGATGCCGAGGGAATCGCCAAAAGCATCCAAGATTTCCTTAAAAAGTAATATGTCCTTCGCCATTGAAAATTCATACACCAGAATTACCCTCGGCCTGGATATTATCGCGAAAATCACGCAAGGCCCGTTTGCCGGGTTTCACGAACTTTCCATCGTCAAACATCAAATAGACCTGCATGACGTGGTCACCGTTGAAGACAGCGCCGGGCCCGCAATACGCTGCGGCCATCCGTCGGTGCCCCTCGACGCCTCAAACATCTGTTGGAAGGCCCTTGACGCGATAAAGCGCCGCTATGGCATTGACAAAAACGCGATCATTACCATTGAAAAGAACATTCCCGTTTTCGGAGGCCTTGCCGGAGGAAGCGCCAATGGCGCGTCGACGCTCAGGCTGCTTAATAAACTCTGGGACCTTGGGCTCACTACCGCACAGCTCATTGACCTGGGGCGAAGCGTCGGCATGGACGTCCCGTATTATTTTATGGGAAATACGGCCTTTGACACCGAGGCAACCGGGATTTTGGAAGAACTCCCGACGTCGCTTCGCCTTGAGTTCGTTTTGGTGGTTCCCGATTTCGGGGTTTCAACAAAGGAAGCGTACAAAAACATCGATTATCATCGCATCGCAAAGAACGCGGACAAAACCGGGGCCATGAAAAAAGCCTTCCTTAAAAATCGGCGGGAAGAGGTTATCGGCAATGTTCATAATGATTTTGAGCTCAGCGTTTTTAAAAGCAACCCGCGGCTTCAAAGCATTAAAGAAAAGCTTCTGGACCTTGGTTGCAAGGCCGCGGTCATGAGCGGCTCGGGCTCTACCATGATCGGCGTCCTTGACGCTGAAAGTGAAAAAGAAACAATCCAAAAACAAATCGGATATACGACTCTGTTTGTTTCCAGCAAAAAGTGAGGTTTTATGAACGATCCGTCGGCAAAACAAAGGACCAGCGCATTCAAGTGGCGTTCCAAACAGGAGCTTTATAATTATTTTGAGGAAACCTTCGGACTTCAAAAACGGCACGTTGACCGGGAAATACTCATGGTCAGGACGAATTTCAAGGAACGCAAAAACCAAACGATCAACACCGCGGAACTGTGGCAAAAGGTAGGATTGAATCTTGAAAAGAAATTCGGGGGAGGGTGACGGGCCGGTTTAATCTTCTATTTTTCCGCCCCATAATAATTCCAGGAAAATTTTATACGGCAAAATATTTATATCGCCTTGTTTCCGGGGCCTGGAATCCAAGGACACCACGATACTTTTCTTGACCTTTGCGTATTCTGAAAATAATTTTAACCCCTTTAAATGTTTTTCAGCGACCAATTCGGTCCCTTTTACTTCAATCGCAATATCATCGCCGATAACAAAATCCACTTCCGCTCCGGTCTTGTCGCGAAAAAACGTCAGTGGCCGCCTGTCTTTGGTATAATGCAGCCAGGCGCTTAATTCTGTAAAGATATAGTGTTCAAATGCATTGCCGAAGAGTTCGGTTGCCGGCCGAATGGACTTTCTTCCCGCGATCACGTTGGCCACGCCAACGTCGAAAAGATAAAATTTCGCCATTCCCACGGATTTTCGATGGACGGCCTTTTTGTAGGGTTTTACCATCATACCGATATCGGTGTCTTCAAGGATGGTAAAATATTCCCTGACGGTCCTGGAAGGAATTCCCGCGTCGCTTGCCACCGATTCATAATTTACCAATTGCGCATTTACAAGGCCCGCGATTTGTAAAAAACGGGAAAACAACTCGATTTTCCGCACCGCGCTTTCGGCCTGAATTTCTTCCCTGAGATACAAGCCGCAATAGGCGATTAAATCTTCCTCCGGATCATCTGAAAAATAAACTGAAGGCAATGCCCCATAATTGATTATTCGAAGAAGGTCGAAATCCGGTAATTCAGGAAACACAAAAGGGTGCAGATGCCGAACGCGCGCCCTTCCTCCAAGGAGGTTATGGCCGCTCCTTTTCAATTTCCGCGCGCTGCTCCCGGTTAAAATGAAGTTTAATCCTTCCGATTCGATTAAATTCTGGATTTCATCAAGAAGAACGGGGAGTTTTTGAATTTCATCGATGATGACCGGTTGTTCTTTCACGTCATGCATTGACTTGAGCTCGTCACGAAGCAAATGGGGTCTTTGGCTGTATTTAAAAAAAACGTCATAAAGAAGAAGGTTAATAAAAGGGGCTTCGGGAAATAAATGTTTAAGTAGCGCGGTCTTTCCAGTTTGCCGAGGACCGAATAAAAAAATCGATTTCTTTGAGGCCTCTTCTTTTAAATCGAGGTATCTTGAGTAATAGGTGTTTCTCATGGATGATAATATAGCATAATATTTTATTTTTCGCAACTTTGTTGCGGATTTTACTGTATTTTCCGCAACATAGATGCGGATATTGCGATGTTATTTAAAACAAGTTAATCTATTTTTAATTAAATTACGACTATATTTAAGACCTAAACTACTCTTGACGAAGGCAGGAAATAAAAATTCTTACCGGAATAACCTTGTCAAAACTAAAATATGTTGTCTATAATAGATTAAATCGCCCTCACATTTTTCAAAGGACCTTCCATGAAACGCCTCAAAGTCGGATTATTATTAGTGTTAGCGTGCTTTTTGGGAAATACATTCGCAACGACACTGCTGTCGGATAATTTTCAAGATTCCGCTACATCAACAAAGACCAATTGGATTTTCCCAACAGCCCTCCAAACCCAGTTTAAAAGCGGCGCGTTGTTCGTCCAAAATACCAATTCCGCGTCCGACTCATACGAATGGTATATTTCGCATAGTTTTGCCTCTCCCTCTCAAACCTTTACGGTTTCGGTCACGGTCGCGTCGGATTCCATCGGCGCCGGCCTTTTGTTCTGCAAGAAAGGCAATGACGGCATTACGCTCCAGGTAGGGACTAACCAGACCTTGTACGCATGGAAATCCACCAATAGCCAAGACACTATTGTATTCAATACGACCAATTCTTTTATCAGCAGAACCTCCAATACCGTCTCCGTGAGCAAGCGGGACTCGACCTTTAATGTGTTTTGTAATGGCATGTACATGGGAAGTTTTTTCTGTTCGGACGCCGAAATCATTAGTGGCGGCGATGTTGCGATGATCGTGCCTCCAAAAGCGCATGTGCAATTCAACAATTTCTTAATGACCGACCAATACCAGTCGGGCTCGCCCATCACGACCTTCTCGGACAACTTTTCGTCGGGCAATTTACTCGGATGGAATTTCGGGCAACTTAACGGCAGCGCGGTCGTCGCCTCGGGGGCGCTTACGGTCACCAATAACGACCTTGTGTACCCAGCCAATCCGTATATAAACGGGGACTTCAACCGGGCTTCGCTCAAAGTCATCGCAACGCACAAAAAAGGCGACGGGTTTTACGGCCTGGCGTTTTATGAACTCGCTCCCGGCCCTCTCGGCGACAGTATAAAACCGTATCTCTTTCTTATCAATTCGTCCCGGTCGTGGGCTTCCGGCAACCCGGATACGAGGCTCATTTACGCAACGCAGAGCACTCTGGTCCATGGCGACACGGACACGCTCGAAGTGCTGCGGTTTTCAAACAAGTATAAATTCAGCATCAATGGCGCGCTTATGGCCGACTCCTTCCCGCTGCTTGCTCCGGGAAAAATTGGGGCGGCCGGGCTTTACGTTGACACCGACGCCGTGGTTTCATTCCAGGACTTTCGCATCGGCGGCGACAGTACCGGGTTTCCGACGGGCGTCATTTTATCCAAACCGAACAAAACGGTCGCCGCGATGAACGCGCGATTTTATTCTGGCGACCGATATGTTTTTGACCTTCGCGGCCGTATAGTAAAACGCCTCGGCGGGAATTCCCCGGAGGCCCTGAAAGGGGCGGGCGCAGGCATGTATATCGTTCGGCCGATTGAAAACACGATGGTTACCGCGGAAAAAAGCGTTACAATTTTAAAATAGGTTTATAGTAAGACCGCTTGACTTTAATCAATCAAAAAAATATATTTTATGAAGTGGTCATATTTTATCCGTTTCATCTGTTAACATAATAACAATATCATGATTATTTGCCCTTTAATAAAAACGCATGTGACTATTACGCGAAAGTGGACGAAGCGGGCCTCGGTCATGCTACTTTGTTTCCATCGGCGACAATCATGAAATAAAAAATAATAAACGAATATCATGAAGCCCGCCGATGGAAACAAACCTTCGGCGGGCTTTTTTTTTACCATGATTTGCTTGATTAAATTGATTTATAGGATTTTGCCGGGGAAGAAATCTTTTTCATTATTATTTCTTAAGACAAGGGGTTATTATGAGTTCGAAAATCAAAGTCGGTATTCTCGGCGCAACCGGAATGGTCGGTCAAAACTATATTCGCTTGCTCGAAGGCCACCCGTGGTTCGAAGTAGCATACGTTGCGGCATCCGCCCAATCGGCGGGGAAAAAATACGAAGAGGCGGTTTCCGGTCGATGGCATATGAACGGCCCGATTCCCGAAAGCGTGCGGGATTTTGTCGTATGCGACGCGACGGATGTTTCGGCGGCGATTCACCAATGCAGCGTCGTATTTTCAGCCGTCAGCATGGATAAAAAAGCGGTTGCAGCGCTGGAACTTGAATACGCGTCAAACGGTTTTGCTGTGGTTTCCAATAATTCCGCACATCGGTTTACCGCCGATGTTCCCATGATTATTCCAGAAATCAACCCCGAACATTTGGACATTATCCCGGTGCAGCGAAAGAAACGCGGCTGGAGCAGCGGGCTTATTGCCGTAAAATCAAATTGCAGCATTCAAAGTTATATGACCCCGCTCCATGCGCTTATGCGGAAAGGGTATGAAGTAAAAAGGATGTTCGTTACCACGCTTCAGGCTCTGTCGGGCGCCGGATATCCGGGGCCGTCGGCACTCGATATGATCGATAATATCGTGCCCTTTATTCAAGGCGAAGAAGAAAAAAGCGAGAACGAGCCTTTAAAGATTTTCGGGAAAATCGTGGATGGAGCTTTTGTGAATAATTCGTCGATAAAAATATCGGCGCATTGCAACCGCGTGCCGGTTATTCACGGCCATACCGCGTGCGTGAGTGTGGAATTCGCACAGCGCAACCCCAGCCTGGATGAAATTAAAGACATTTGGCAAAACTTTACGTCGTTGCCACAGAAGCTATCGCTGCCTTTTGCGCCGCTTAAGCCAATTATTTATCGCAATGAACCCAATAGGCCGCAGCCTCAAAAAGACCGCGACAGCGATAAGGCCATGGCTGTGACTGTTGGAAGGTTAAGGGCATGTAATGTTTTTGACATGCGGTTCGTGGGCCTTCATCATAATACGGTTCGCGGAGCTGCGGGCGGGGCGATATTGTCGGCGGAGCTTTTAAAAGAACGCGGTTTTATCAAATGAGGAGGAAATAATGACATTGTATAATTGGGACAATGAAATCAATGCGAGCGTATCGGTTTGCGACGAAAACGGGAAAATCGTCTATTTAAACAAACAGGCGCTTGCGCATTTTCAAAAAGAAGGCGGCGAGCGGCTGCTGGGGAGCGACATTCTTGATTGTCATCCCGAACCGGCAAAATCAATATTAAAGAACATGATGTTTTCGCACAAGGAAAACATTTATTCGATCGAGAAAAACGGCGTAAAAAAGATAATTATACAAAAGCCTTGGTTTGCCGAAGGTGTTTATAAGGGTTTCGTGGAAATAGTCACGGAAATTCCTATAGACTTGCCGCATTTTGTTCGTTCGTAATTTATAGGAGAACTCCATGGAAATATCAGGCGTTTGGCTCCCCATCGTTACGCCTTTTTATGGACAATCGGTGGACTATGATTCATATAGGAATCTGATAGATTATTATATTTCAAAAAAGGTTGCCGGAATTATTCCGCTTGGAACAACCGGCGAAGTGTCGACCATTGAGGACACGGAATACGAGGAAATAATCGCCCTAACAACGGAATACGTCAATCACAGGGCGCCGATTTTAATCGGTTGCGGGGGCAATTGCACGAGCAAAGTCGTCAAGCAAATACGTATTGTTGACAAATATGATGTTCAAGGCATTTTATCGGTAAGTCCGTATTACAATCGACCGGACCAAAATGGGATTTTCCAACATTTTCTACGATTGTCGGAAAGCACGGATCTGGGAATCGTACTCTATAATATTCCCTATCGAACGGGTCGAAATATTGAAAATGAAACAATTTACAAATTAGCGGAGCTAAAAAATATCATCGGTATAAAAGACTCTTGCGGCGACGGCAAGCAAAGCATGGATTTGCTTTTAAACAAACCCAAGGATTTCTCTGTTTTGACGGGAGAAGATATTTTCTTTTACGCAAATTTGACGCTGGGGGGCGACGGCGGTATTTTGGCCGCCTCACACTATCGACCTGAAAACTACCTTGATATTTATTATAAAATGCTTGCCAATGACCACCAAGGCGCGTTGGCCGTCTGGAAAAACCTGGCGACAATAATACCCGTTCTTTTTGAAGAGCCGAACCCGGCGCCCATTAAGCATTTATTGTTTCTTAATGGTTTGCTGAGATCTAACGAAACTCGCTTGCCGATTGTTGCGGCAAGTAACCGTCTGCAAGATAAAATCGGACGGATACTGTCTCAAAATTTACTTTAAAGGAAATAGCCTTGAAAAACCTATCGCTTCCAATAATTCTTTCCTATCTCGCAATTTACATCGTGTGGGGTTCAACCTATTTTTTCATTAAAATGGGGGTTGAAAGCATGCCTCCTTTTTATCTGGTAGGGTTTCGTTTTCTTTTCGGCGGGCTTGTATTTTTAGCTGTTTCACTGGCAACCGGGCAACTAAAAAAAATGCCTGCGCTCCAAGAAATGCGTTCGGCGCTTTTCCTGGGGAGTCTCTTGCTTTTGCTTGGAAACGGATTCGTTTCCCTTGCCGAGCGAAGCGTCGACAGTTATTTGGCCGCGCTTTTTATCGCGTCGACCCCGTTTTGCGTGGCGCTTTTTAATGGGATATTATTTAAGGAAAAGCTGCCGCTTTTCCGGCTTTTAGGAATGCTTTCGGGAATTCTCGGCGTTGGACTGATTCTCTATAACGGCTCAAATATTTTGTCGTCGTTTTCGCCGGGGGTCGGTCTTGTTTTTGTAGGGCTTTTATGCTGGTCGCTTGCGACAAGCGTGGGCCATAAAATCAAGGTCCACCCGAACAACCTGGTTAATAGCGGCATGCAAATGCTTTTTGCCGGGACATTGGGCGTGGTTTTTTCAAGCTTCATATATCCGCCTTTACCCGCTTTACTGCCCACGATAACCGTTCGATCGTGGATCGGGCTCGCGTATTTAACGGTGCTTGGAGGGATGGCGTTTTACTGCTATGCGTATTTGATTAAAAACGAACCTTCGATTCGGGTGGTAAGCTATTCCATCATTAACCCGGTCATTGCCGTCGCGCTGGGAATATTGATCGGCAATGAAAAACCCGCGCATTTTTTGCTGATAGGATTTCCATTGGTTTTGGTAGGTTTGGTTTTGATGATGTATGGCGGAAGGATTTTTTCTATCGCGGCGTTGCGTCGGGGAGCCCGCCGTCAACGGGAATAGTTGCGCCGGTCGTGGGCGTTTGGCGGGTAATGAAAAACAGCACGGCATTGGCCACATGCCGTGCCGTGATTTTGGCCTTGAGGAGATTTCTTGTCCGGTAGTAGTCCTCAAGTCCGGCCTCATCGAGCCCGCGCGCCTTCATGCGGTCGGGACCGACCTCGGCCCATAGGCCCGACTTCTTTTCGCCATGCGAAAATACCGCGTCGGGAGCGACCATGTTGACGCGCACGCCGATGCCCGCGAGTTCAAGGCTCGCGATGCGCGCAAGCTGGTGCGCCGCGGCCTTGGTTGCGCTATACGCCCCGAATTTCGCGCCGGGCGCGAAAACGTTTTTCGTTGAGATGAGAATGATGTCGCCGCCCCTGTTTTGCAATTTAAAATGGCGCGCGGCTTCCTTGATTATTAAGAGCGTGCCGTCGATATTAACGCGCTCAAGTTTTCTGAAAGCTTCAAGATTCATGTCTTCCAAGGCGCAAACATGAGCGATGCCCGCATTGGCAATGACGCAATCAATGCCTCCCCATGCTCCTATTACTTTCGCGTAACCCGCAATAACCGAAGCTTCATCGGTTACATCGAGGCCGACTCCCAAAACCCGACTGCCGAATTGCTCTTTGAGCCCGCTTACCATTGCATCAAGATTTGCTGCCGGCAAATCCGTAACCGCCACATGACATCCGGCCTCTAAAAGCGCCTGACAAATCCCCGTGCCGATCGCCCCGGCCGATCCTGTAACAAGGGCCACCGTCCCTTCCAATGCGCCTCCGGTGGCGCTACTTAATTTGGCGCGTTGAAAGCTTCGAAATTCCATGTCGAACAGATGGCCTTCGTGCAAACCTTGGTAAACTCCCCCGGTTTCAAAAATAGTCTGCTTGACTTCCAAGGCCTGCTCGGTAATATCCGCAACCATCGACGCATCATCATCGGACTTTCCAACACAGAACGCGCCGATACCGGGAACAAGCACTACCCGAGGCAACGCATCGAGGTCGCGCGGTAATTCCGACTTTAAATGCCTGAAAACATAGTCTTTGTATTCAGCCGCATAATGTGAAACGGCTTTGACGAGCTGTTCCCGAAAAGCGTCGGCATCGTCAACCATCGGATCGTCTATCCAGAGCGGAAGGACCTTTGTTCTGATAAGATAGTCCGGCGTCAAAGGCGAAGTAAGCGCCAGAGACTTGGCGTTTTGACAATTTACAAAAGACACTACCCGGTCGGTTATCAAGGGTTTTACGATACGGCCCGCATTTTGACGGGAAATGTCGTCACTACGCGGGGCCAAAAGCCCGCGAATAACCGGCGCCAGGCGTGTAAAGCGTTCAAGCGCTTTGAGCGTTGCGTCAGCGCCTTGAAACGGGACCGTTTTTGATTTCTTTTTTGCCAAATACGTTTCAACGATTGAAACAATGTCTATCGTGTTTGAATAGGCGGATTTACCGTCTTTTCCCCAGGCCACCAAGCCGTGGTGCATGATCACGATCCCAAAGGCATTCGGCATCGAATCATACGCTTTTGCAACGGCAGTCGCCAAATCGAACCCAACCTTGGCATACGGAAGTACTACAACCTGCGCCCCGCATGCCTCACGCAGCGCCGCTTCCCCGTCCTGGCGATTGGACAGGGTCAAAATGCTCGACGGATGCGTATGAACAATGCATTTTTCGGGGACAAACGCATGCATAAGAGTTTCAATTGAAGGCAGTGCGCATGTAGCCGTATGCATATGAAGCCGGAATTCATTTGCCATTGCTTCATCGGAAAGTGCGTGAAGTTTTTTAAGGCCTTTTAAATAGTCCCCATCCAACGCAACAAACCCGTCGGGGCCAATAGAGGCCATGTTGCATCCCGATGCTTTTACATAAAGCGCTGAAATTTTATCGCCGAAAATATTGGTTGCATGGCTTTTAATCGACGTATTGCCGCCGCCATGAAGCGCGAGATCTTTTTCTTTGCCGATAAGCTGCGTGACATACGAAAGTCCGCAGAGATCGCTTGGAAAACCGCTGAATTTTTCAATTAACGTATTGAGCGTATCGGTTGACCATTTATTTTCCATGATATTCCTGTTTCTTTAAAGCGTTCCGCATGAATGCGATATTTTCAGCCGGTTTTCCGTCAAAGATCGCGCTTCCGGTTACGATAACATCCGCGCCCATCGCGGCCATTTCAGCGATATTCAGGCGCGTAATTCCGCCGTCAAGGCCGATCATCGGGGGCCTAGTAACTTGGCGAACCATGATTTTAAGCTTTTCAATTTTCGTTTTCGTGGATTCGATGAATTTCTGGGCGGGAAATCCCGGATTCACCGCAACCAGAAACACAATGTCAACTTCATCCAAAAGCTCTTCGATGCTCGAAAGCGGGGTCCCCGGATTAAGCGCGATCCCCCGCACAATTCCGCGGTTGGCATTAGTCACGTTTGTCATATCCCGCATCATTTGTAGGGCCCGATGCGCATGCAAACACGATTCAACATGCACGGTAAGCATATCAGCGCCCGCTGAAACGTATTCCGGTATTTTTTCCAATAGGTTTGCGATCATTAAATGCACGTCTTTTAAAAGCGTCGTTTTTACGGCCTTTACAAAAGCGGGTCCGATCGTAAGCGGCGGCGCGAAATGCCCGTCCATAACGTCGAAATGCAGCATGTTGACGTTATTTTCTTCAAGCGCCTGAATATCGTCTTCAAGCCGCATGATATTGGCGCTGATAACGCCGACGCTCAGTTGCGGCGAATGCTGCTTGAGCCAGTCTAAGGTTGTTTCCGGCATTGTAGCCCCTCCCCTTGGTTCCCCCTCAAAGAGAGGGATAGTGCGGCCGAAATCTATTTTTTTCCTAATTCCCGATACATCTCAAATGCTTCTTTCGGTTTCATATTGTCATGAACGACCTTGCGGACCGCATGGATCATGGCGATGGGAGCGCCGGATTGGAAAATGTTTCTACCCATGTCAACCCCGGAAGCGCCTTGATCAATGGCGTCGTGCGCCATTTGAAGCGCCTCAAGCTCCGGCAATTTTTTTCCTCCGGCAATGACCACGGGAACCGGGCAAGAAGCCGTCACCGTTTCAAAGTCCGGCACGAAATACGTTTTAACGAACGCAGCCCCGAGTTCGGCGCACATGCGCGTTGCAAGGCGGATGTATTTTGCGTCCCGCACCATGTCCTTGCCCACGGCCGTGACCGCAAGCACGGGTATGCCGTAGCGATTTCCCATATCAACAAGGCGTGTCATGTTGATCACCGACTGGGTTTCATGCTCCCCACCGATAAAAACCTGAACTGCCATTGCCGCAACATTCATTCGTAGCGCGTCTTCAATATCCACGGCAATATGTTCGTCGGAAAGTTCCTTTAAAATGCTTGGGCCGCCGCTTGCGCGCATGACAATGGCATTAGGCGATGAGGGCGGAATAATGGTCCGTAGGACCCCGCGCGTGAGCATAAGCGCATCGGCATGCGGGGCGAGGGGCAGAATAGTCACGTCCGGCCGCTCTAATCCCGTTGTAGGGCCTTGAAAATAGCCATGATCGAAGGCCAACATAACGGTTTTACCGGACTGAGGATTAAAAATCCGGCCAAGCCTGTTTTTCATGCCCCAATCGTATGAGTTGGAGCCCTTGAGAAAAAACGCCTCATTTTTCTGTGGAACGTCGAGATAATAATTTTTTTCGGATTTGCTCGTGTCGGCCTCAGGCATGAAATACTCTCCTTGAAAAATTTAAAAAGATCACTGCGAACGCTTCGAGAGCCTCAGCGTTCGCCAAGAAAAAAACCTTGAATTTGCGTTAATTTCGCTTCCTAAGGCTCTCGAAGGGTGTTTGATGAAAGAGTTTTGAAATAGCCCAGTAGATTAAAATAAAAGATTTCACTATTCATCATGAAAAAAGTATTAAAAAAACAAGGCAAATCGTAATAATTATATTAGATTATGTGGGCAAAGGAGGGATTAATGAACAATGTCGACCGATTTATAAGCCATTATTTCAGCGACGCCATGAGCATTGCCGCAATATGCAGCGACGAAGGATTTTCGCGGGATGACGCGAGGCTTTTTACGTATATCCATGTTAAAAGCAAAAACAGCCCTTCGGGAACGGAATACTTTAACGGCGAGGGGAACGAAGAGATTTCAGCATTGAAAATCATGCTGGGGCAAAAAAGTTTTTCTTCCCTCGTCGGCAATAACGCGCCGATGAATCATGCATTAAATGCTTTTTCCGAACAGGTAACCGGCGAAATTAAAAATATTGATTTCGCTGCGCAGGAAGGTTGCGGCGTTGAGCTGTATCTTCGCTCCGAACTTATTCACCGGTTAAAGTTTCATACTAATAAAACATACCGCAATGAAATGCTGGCCGTTTACAGAAATACGATCCTTCCTAAAATAAAAGCATATAATGGGAAAAAGATTTTTGAGGCCTTCGAAAAAAAACGGCGGGAATCGGGTGCATCGCAATTAAAACAAGCGGATTTATTTAACTGACTGGGCGTTGCCGGAGAGGTTAGGCTACAATATCAAGCAGCGACCCCATCATTTTGTCCTGCGTCTGAATTACTTTTACGTCGGCGGCAAGCTCGTTTTTATTCTGTACCTGGTTGACCATTTCTTTCGTCAGGTCGGTATTTGACGCTTGCGGATCGGGGTTAGGCGTTTTTCGCAAGGCCGAAATTTGAACGCCTTGGGGCGACATGGCGGTTTGGATGGCGTCGGTCTGGCTAAACCCCGGAGTAGTGATATTCGCAACGTTGTTGGCGCTGACGTTTTCGCGGGTTATTACGGCCTGGATACCGCTTACGGCGGCGGCAAAAGAGACTTGCATAATTTTCTCCCATCCCCCAAAATCTTTTACCATTATTATACCATTTTTTTAGGGTTTTTACCAGAAGAAAGAAAAGATAAAAGCACTTCACTCGCGAATTATGTATATTTATGAAAATTGAAAGCCTATGCTTCAATTTTCATATTATGTTATAACTTAATGTAATCAAATTAGATACAAGTATGAAACTGTTAAGAAATCTCTCTTTATTTCTTAAAAAATCTTTGGATGAAGTCCCAATTATAGCCATTTTGGGCCCAAGGCAATGCGGAAAAACAACACTTGTTTCAATGCTTGAGGATGAGCTCCAGGGAATTCTACACCTTGATCTTGAAAATGCAGACGATGCCCGGGCAATGGATGATGCTCCGGCTTTTTTCAAACTTCACCGAGGAAAAATCATCTGCATTGACGAAGTGCAGCGAAGACCGGATTTGTTTCCTGTCTTACGGTATGAGGTAGACCAATTTGAAAAAAATGGACGCTTTATTATTCTCGGCTCCGCATCTCCCGATTTAATACGTCAGACGAGCGAAAGTCTTGCTGGGCGGATACGATATTTGGAACTGACGCCGTTCTCCATTGAAGAAGTTTCCTCTTTTCAAGATTATTGTAGAATTCATTGGTTAAGAGGAGGGTTTCCGCGAAGCTTTCTCGCCGATTCAGATGAGGCGTCTTTTCGTTGGCGACAGGACTTCATACGGACCTTTCTTGAGCGGGACATTCCGGCACTGGGCCTACGAATTCCCGCTTCGCAAATGAACCGGTTTTGGACCATGCTTGCCCATGTCAGCGGGGCGGTGTTCAATAAATCAAAATTCGGAGAGTCCCTTGGAATATCGAATCCATCGGTCACGCACTATCTGGACATTCTGACCGACACGTTCATGATCAGGGTCCTGCAACCGTACGAGGCCAATCTGAAAAAACGACTTGTCAAGTCTCCGAAAGTCCTTTTTCGCGACGCCGGATTGCTCCACGCATTACTCGGCATACGCACACACCAGGACCTGATGTCGCACCCCGAATATGGTGCATCCTGGGAAACCTATGCGATAGAGCAGGTCCTTTCCGCCGTTGGAGTTATTGACCGATGGAAACCGTTTTTCTATCGTTCCCACCAGGGAGAAGAGATCGACCTTGTGCTTGACGACGGCCTTACGCGAATCGCCGTCGAATGCAAGGCGTCATCGTCTCCCGAGGTCCCCAAGGGGTTACGCATCGCTCTTCGAGACTTGGAAATCTCCACTGCCTGGATCATCGCCCCCGTGGAACGAGCGCGGCCCGCGGGAGAAGGCCTGACGGTTGGAAGGATAGAAGACCTGCTTCGAACTCTGGCATGAGCGAAACGGCGCTTCGCTTAACACCCAAAAAACGAATTTTAAATAGGCGGCTTGACGGATACTCAGTATGGGTATTATACTAATGGAGTCTGCATTTCTTTTCGGATCCACGATATGACAACAGAAAAAGAGGCCTACGCCATCCTAACGCTCCTTGCAAATTGAAAAAGATATAGTTGTCATATAAAAGAAAACCTTTTAACTTATAGACCAAAAAACTTTAAAGAGCACGGAACAGCAATGAAAGGAATTTGGCATGTTAGGGACCTCTAAAATGTTCGTTAAAATAAATTTAGCAGTAATAATATTTCTTTTACAATGGATTTCATCAGTATATTCACAAACATGCGTAGAAAATGACTGCAAGAACGGTAAAGGGACGTTAATTTACCCGGATGGCGGTAGTTATGAGGGCGATTTTAAAAATGGAAGATTTGATGGTCATGGAAAAAGAATATATGACGATGGGAGGATTTATGAAGGGGAATTTAAAAATGGGAGGTACGAAGGAAAGGGTATTTTAATAAATGCCGATGGTGGAAAATATTCCGGCGATTTTAAATCCGGCAAACTTGATGGAGAAGGCTTTTTTACCGGTGCATCCGGCCAAGAATACAAAGGTTCATGGAAAAATGGCTTGCATGACGGCCAGGGGGAAGAGATCGAAATAAACGGTACAAAATATATTGGATCCTTCGTTAGCGGAAAAAAAGAAGGCAAAGGAACAATAACTTATTTAAATGGGAAAACATATAATGGAGATTGGAAAAACAATTCCTATTTTGGTAAAGGGACCTTAAATAATCCGAATGGTGAACAGTATGAAGGTGAATTTAAAAATGGTTCATATGAAGGAATTGGTAAATTGACTTACGCAGATGGATCGACCTATTCGGGAGAATTTCTTTTAGGTAACCGTAACGGCAAAGGCGTTTATGATCGTTCAAATCATCGCGAGCATTATGAAGGCCAATTTAAAAACGGCTTGTATGATGGAGTTGGCAAAATTGCTTATGCCGATGGATCGACGTATTCGGGTGAATTTTTATCGGGCAACCGCAATGGTAAAGGTGTGTTTGACCGTCCTAACCAACGGGAACATTATGAAGGTGAATTTAAAAATGGGTTATATGAAGGGGCAGGAAAATTAACTTATGCCGATGGATCAATATACATAGGAGACTTTTTGTCTGGAAACCGAAACGGGAAAGGTCTTATTAGTAATCCTAATGGGTTTAAATATTCAGGAATGTTCGCCAATGGATCATACGAGGGCATTGGAACAATAAATTATACTGATGGTGGAACATATACCGGAGAATTTAAAACCGGGCTAAGAGATGGGAAAGGAACTTTAATATATCCCGATAAAAGCGTATTTGAGGGGAAATTCAGAAATAATTTACCTGAAGGTGAAGGTAAAATGATCTATGCGGATAGCAGTATCTATATCGGCGAACTCCGAAATGGAAAACGGGAGGGTAAAGGAACATTAAATATGCGAAATGGCCGCCAATATGTCGGCGATTTTAGAAATGATTTTTTTGATGGAAATGGATCACTTACAATCCCACATCAAGTAACCTATACCGGTGGATTTCGAAACGGGCAATATGACGGATTTGGAACCACTATTAATCCGAAAGGGATGATGATTAAGGGCCAATATAGAAGCGGCCTTCTTGATGGAAGGTGTTCTATTAAGCTTAACGATGGAACTTTGATAATAGGTGAATATAGGTATGGCGTCGCTGATGGGAAATGGTCTTTAGAGAATCCAAGTGGCCAGAAAAAGGAATGGGAAATGAAAGATGGAATGCCCGATGAAATTAAAGATGTGCTCAAAGGAATTTAATATAAAATGAATAAACCCATAATTTTACTCTTTTATTTTGTGTTCTTTTTAATCCTTGGATGCGCTCCAAACGAAACCTTCTATAAATATTCCTATTCCGAAAATAAAATGGTCCGGAAAGTCGCCATCGCTCCGTTCGATCTGTTTTTCCCTTTACCCGACCAACTTAAGAACTCAACGGACCATTTTTACGAGCAGCTTGTTGACTATGTAAAAAATAGCGGTCTGGAAGTTGTAAAGAATGATGTGCTGATGGATTCGTGGGACAAAGAACGGTCCGAAAGCGGCGGTTTTTATAATCAAGTTACCGGCGCAATCGATAGTTCGCGGTTTGATTTTTGCATAAAACGCGCCGTAATGAAGACATGCGCGATTCAAGATTTGGATGGAATACTTTTACCGACTATAAAAATTCGATTTGGAACGGTTTCCGGCAATTATGTTTTCTGGGACGGAGTTGCAAGAAAAGTCCGGCTGGACGACCCCGTAAGAAATATTGAGGAATTCAATTATACCGGAGAAGTTCCCGTGTATTCCCTGCAAGTCATTGTTCTTGATAATACCGGAACCAAGGTCTTCAAAAGCATGGCCGGAATTGATATCGTACATAAACTGATTTACAACGGCTACAAGCAAATTTCGGACTTTGATGAGCGCGCGTTACAGGATTCGGTAAAAAATCGTGAAAGCATCGGGATCGGTTTTCATCCATTCATTAGGTATGCTCAATATCCGAAAAAGCCAACTTTCTTTAGCAACAAGAACCCGGAAGAAAATTGATTATTTCCCCTTTGCCGCAAAAGGCTCTGAAGAAAGAATGCCGGGAAAAACGGGCAATTTTCTGCCGTCAAGCCTGTAATAAACGACCGGATTTTCAGTCTCCAGCGCGTCCTATTCAAGCGTCCGCACTTTGACTAAAAATACCGTTCCGGCAAAGTCCTTTCCGGTCAAATTAATAACATTTCGATTGATCATTGTTTTAGAAAACAGCAATCTTCCCCGCGGATCGTACACCGTTGCCATGACTTTTTTACCGCGCATCGCTTGCGGCAGTAAAATCCGATTTTGGGCGGTTTTTATGAACGGCATTTCCGGAATCGCCGGATTTTGTACAACCGCTTTTGGCCCGATGGCGGTCGTGACGGTGTCCGAAACATGATTGACGGTAATAGTCACCGACGATGCGGCAAGACCGCTGGAGGTAGCTTCAATGGCGGCCGTACCGGCGGTATACGACCGGTATTCGATTGCCGACTGGCCGTTTAATACACCTTTGTCAACTGCCCCGCCAATAAAGGTAATGGTCGAGCCTCCGGGAAAAAGTCCGAGACCGCTTTTATCGGTAAGCGTGATGGCGGGCGCATTGCTGATCCATTTTCCGGAAGCGTCCTGCACCTGGACGATCAGTTGGCAATCGGTCCGTCCGTCGTCGGTAATGACGCTATTGTCTGTTGACAATTGCAGCTTCGCCGCGGTCCCGCTCGTGGGCAATGTTGGCGGCGCGGTCCCAAGGAACTTGTTGCGATAGTAATACCAGCGCTCGAGCGGCAGGCGCGCATGGTCGATCATTCCCATTCCACCGAAGGACGCCCCCAAATTGCTTCCGTGGTGAAACCCGCACCAGATGGAAGCGCCCGCCCGCCAGGCGTATTCTGTCGGCGAGTCGCTGCCGACTTGAAGGACCCCCCAGCAAGCGTTGTAAGCGCCGGGACGGTCTTCTTTACAACTGCCGTATTCAGCCACCATGCTCGGAAAACCGGGATTGAGGTACAGGGTCGCGCCGTCGCCGTTGTACCCGGCAACATCGGCGAGAACGTCAAAGCCGTCGCGCTGGGTGCCGCCCATGGCCGCTAGTCTCGTCGAATCCTCAGCATGCGCAACCGATACCATAGTTGTAACCAAATTCTTGGCTTGTTGCATGACGGTTGAAGCAGTAAAAAAAACCTCGTTACCCATGCTCCATATAATGACACTTGGATGGTTGCGATGGATGCGTATCATTTCCCTGAGCTGTTGCTGCGCGTTGGCTTCGAAGGGGGCCTGATCGGCCGCTGCAATCGGATAGGCGCTGGCGTTCCAGTTCGGGGGCGGCTCGGTTGAAACAAAGCCGCCCGGTCCCCAATAGCACATCTCTTCCCACAAACAAATTCCATACTTGTCGCATGCGTCGGAAAACGCGGGCCTGTGCGGGTAATGCGAACCGCGGATGAAATTCATGCCGCAGTCCTTGATCATTTTCACGTCACGAAATGAACCGCTATTGGCGGTCGCGTCGCCCCATCCCGCATGGTCCTGATGAACATTGGCCCCTTGCAGCCATAAATGTTGACCATTCAGGAAAAAACCGTTGTCCTTGTCCCAGCGCACCGTGCGAATTCCAAGGGGCGAGGTGAAATTATCAACCAAGGTCGCATTGTCGTACACTTCGGTATAAACATGATACATATGGGGCGATTGCGGGCCCCACAGATGCGGACCGGAAATCGCCGGGCTCGTTTGCGCAAAGGTGTCCATGACGCCGGCCGCTATCGTTGCGGTTGACGTTACCCTCGTTACTTCATTACCGGAGGAGTCAACGACGATGGATATTACCTTGCATGTTTTCGAGCTTGCCGCATCGTTTCGTATTTCGGTTTTAACGTTCACGGCGGCCGACGTCGCAGTGGCTTGGGGCGTGCTCACGAACGTGCCGTACCAGGTCACGTGCAGCGGGTCGGTAACGACCAAATAAACGTCGCGGTAAATGCCCCCGATAAAATTATGCTCGCCCCCCCGCGGCGCGACTTGAGCGTTCCACGTGCCGTCAACGCGGACGGCGATAACATTGTCCCCCGCGTGAAGCAGTGGCGTAATGTCGTAGGAAAACCCTGTGTATCCGCCTTGGTGCGCGCCCGCAAGCGTCCCATTGACATATACTTGCGATACGAGAAATGCGGCCTCGAACTCGATAAAAACGCGTTTACTTGTAATCCATGAAGCATCGATGGGTATATGCTTGCGATACCATCCCACGGTGGGGCTCGTAGCTGCGGTCGCTCTCCAATAGGGAATATCAAACGAGTGCGGCAGGCTTACGGACGACCACGAAGCATCGCTGAAACCGGCGGCCTGAGCGCCGGAAACGTCCTGCTTGATGAATTTCCACGATCTGTTTTCCAAAAGCGTCATGCGTTTTGCGGGAGGACTGTAAACCGCGAACGCTCTGGCGATGAAAACCGCTACAAAAACCGCGAAGATTGTCCCATGCCTTGCAATCATGCTATATTCCCCTTTCCAATCTCTTTTTTATGTATTTTTAAAAGCGCAAGAAAAAAGGAATGTAATGGCGCCGTTAAAAGCGTCATTACCGCAAGCCTTTTTTTCAAGCGGCCGCCGGTTGTTTCCTTGCCGGGTAGAACCGGCGGCCTTTATTTTAATTCGCCATGATCGTAGTTCATTTTACGGGGACCGCGCCCGTCGCCCCGCACTTTTACTCCGATAGTACGCTCCATTTCCTCGTTTCAATCGTTTTATTCCCTGCAAGTATTTGCAGAATATACGCGCCGGGAGCAATGTCGCGAAGCGCGCTCTGCAAGGAAACCGGGCCCAACCGTGGGTTGATTAATTTTTCAGCGTATCGTTGACCGTTCAAGGTATACAGGACAAGCGAAACGTTTCCCGGTGGAAGCGCGTTGAATTGCATTGTAGCGGACGATGACGGCATTGGTGATTGAGAGATTGCCGTAGAGGGCGTTCCGACAAAGGTCGTTATGCTCTGCGCGTCCAGCGTCGCGGTAAAGGAATTGCTCGATACGGTCGTGTTCCCGTCGCTACTCAGGTTTTTAGAGCCCGACGTCGTGTATTTGGCGACGCTTGCGACCGTCCCATTCTGAAATGTAAAAACCTGGCTTTTTGAAGCGGTGTTCTGGTTCACCACGACGATAACGGTTTGCGCCCCGGTAAACGCCACGACGGAAACGTTCGTTTGAGGTTGATAGGTCGCGTCGACCCGGTGATATCCCGGACGAATGAATTTGGAAAACTGGGCAAGCGTATACCCTTTCTTCAATATGGACCCGTCGGTATTGATGATGTTGCAACCCGGCATCCTTAAATACCACCAAACGTAGGCGCTCATGCTGTTATACATGCAATCCAGCACCTGTTTCCCTATTGTCAGGCACGTGCCGATATCGTCGGGGTTCAAATAATACTCCGTCATCCACAGTTTTTTCCCTTTATTCAAAGCGTTGGTATAGGTCTTCATGGTGGCCCCGTAAAGATGCAAACCGATATAGGCTATGTTAGCGGCCGCCGTGGCATCATTGAGCGAGGGGTCGGAGTAGGAAATATCAAAATTATACGTTTCGGGCATCATGACCGGCTTACCGATTGAGGACGCGTTGCTTTGGCAGAATGTTAGAAACTGCGCCGCGCTCCAGGTACACGATTCATAGGTCACCGTAATATTCGGCTCGTTCTGCAGCGAAATGACGTCCACGATCCCGAGCGTATCGCAAAACGACTTCAAGTAGGCCGCGTAGGCCGCGTATGATGAGGTTTGCAGTTCGCCGCCAACGGTATTGTTATTGGTTTTCATGGACGCCGGCGGGGTCCAGGGGGTCGCCAAAATCATGGCGCCGTGCGCCTTTGCCTTCTGAGCGTTCGCTTTTTCATTGGCCCACGCCTTGGTCGGATCTATCCGAACGCGCAAAATGGAAAGCCCCAGTTGACCGCTTGCATTGCCGAAAGCCACGTCGGCCTGGGCCTGCGTTAGCTGTGCATCAAACGCCGTGCTCGCGCCGAAACCGTCGATCGCTTGTTTCATGCTCGTCAGATTCACCGTGGCGGCCTGGCCGTGCGCGCTCGATAGCAATGAACACAGAGCAACAAACCCCGATAAAAACCATGTTCTTTTTTTCATGGAACGCCCCCTGGTTAATAGTTCGTGTCGTTTAATTACGGAAAATTTTCATGGTCCGGATTCCATCCCGGCCATGCACCTCGATAAAATATATTCCCGCATTCGGATTTTTCAGGGCAATGGCCGAGTTCATGCCCGCACCCTGAAAAAGCTCCCTGCCGGCAGCGCTGAGAAGCCTGTACTTAAACGACCCCGGACTTTCTATCAACAATTTCCCCGAGGCAAGGACCCTGCAGAACGCGCGCACAGCGCTTTTTCCCGCCATGTCAGCGACTGCCGTCGTCCCTCTGTTCGAACGACCGACGTCGATTTCATCGACCACCGCGGGGCCCCCTCCGGAAGTCCCGGTCGCTTCCAACTTGACATATCGCGCAGCCGCGGGCGTAAACGGAACTTTTTTAATGCTTCCGTCGACCGCAAAAGTTCCGCTTGCAACCTTGGTAAAAGTCTTATTGTCAACACTAACGTAAATAGTATAGGTAGTGATGAACCCCGCCTTGCCTGTAACGGTTGTGATGTCGTTACCCGTAGTACGCGCCTGCGAGGGCATGTATTCAAGCAGGGAAATATTAGGATAAACGCTTCCAAGATCTAGTGTAACCGACTGCGGCGCAGCGGCGCTCGGCGCGGCGGCGGATTGCCAGAGCTTCTGAACGGCTGCGCCGCTCACCCAATCGGCGTGCCCGTCGATGGCCCAATAGGGCCTGCACCCGGCCGCGCTGCTGGTGGCCGTGACCGCCACGGGGGTTACGGGGTATTCGAGTAAAACTCCCGGATCAGGCAAAACAGCGCGTTTAAGGTTAGGCGTCCAATAGTTAGGCACTTGTTTAAGGACATCGGTGATATCGGATTCAATGACGCCGTTCGTGTCCGGCGGACAATCCAAAAGGTAATTGCACCATACCGGCTCAGTCGTATTTTTTAATACGCTTCCAATGGAGCTTGCCGACTTAACGCCCCCGTTGCCCGCTCCGCTTTTAAATGATGCCGTGTGCCAGAACCAGCCTGACCCGTATATCTTATTACCCTGCGTGCTTGCAAAAGTGTTCTTCGATGGGACGTCGAAATGTTCGAAGTTTAAAATGTCCTCTTCATAGGGCTGGGTCAGGCCATTATGGTCGGCAATAAGGCAGTTGGGCTGAAGGGCTTTTACCGTATCGCGGATCGTCTGATATGCAACCTGCTGACGCCCCGTCATCCAGGTCCAGCCATCGAACATTAAAAAGGGAATGTCGCCGTAACTCGTGAGAAGCTCCGTGAGTTGTCCGGTGATCGTGGCCATTTGCGCGGGGGTAATGGAGCCTGAGTCAAGCGATCCCGAATCGATCCCCTCGGTGCGGTCCCAAATTGAAAAATAGAGGCACGGCGTCACTCCGGCCGCTCTAAAGGCGTCTACATACAGTTTCACGACGTCCTGCTTGAATCCGCTGTACATGACGTTCTGGTAGGTCCCGAACGTGTTTTTCTTTTGGTGTTGGGTGGGCCAGAGGCAAAAGCCGTCGTGGTGCTTGGTGGTCAGCACGGCGAATGTCATGCCCGCGGACTTCGCGGCAGCGGCCCACTGGGCGCAGTTTACGGCCGTGGGAGCGAACAACAATGGGTTCTGGTTGGGCGTTGCCCATTCCTGATCGGTAAAGGTCCCGAGATTGAAATGGACGAACATGCCGAAGCGCATGTCGACAAAGGCCTGTTGGTTTTGGTATGTTGTCAATACGGCGGCGGATTGGGCGGACTGGCCGATGCACAGCGCCAGGACCGCTCCTAATAAAAAAGGCCGCATTGTGATGGATTTGGTTGACATCGGGTTTCTCCTTAGCCCCTCTTAGCTTGTGGGCGACTATTAATTGTTGCTCACAAGCTTAGAGGGACTTACCTGCCCTTCGGCAGGTCGATTAAAATTATTGTGACACTATCGGAACATTGACTCTACTTAAAAATCACTAATTTATCATCGGCCCGCTGGTTCATGTAACAGAGCTTTATCCAGTCCGCCGAAAGCGCGATATTTGAAATTCTCACTTCGTCCAGCGCTCCCTTGAAAAAGTACGGGGACCAGTTGTTTGCGCCCGGAGGCGTCTTGCCGATAAACACATCCGACGCCGTGGAGCGCGCCCGCGTGGATGTTTCCATAAAATTCACGCTGTCCGCCGATAAAACGCCGTCTACAAACAAATATTGCCGGGGCCCGACGCATTCGCCCACAACGTATTTCCAGGTCGTCACCATCGCGGGAGACATCGACGTCGCCCATCCGGCGGCGTCCATGTATTGGACAAAGGCAAAGTCCCCCCTGAAGCATTTCAGCGTATATTGGCAATTATCTTTCGCGACGATGGTAAGATCATGCCGAGGGGCGTTCGTGTCGGAATACAACGTGTCGGCATTGACCCAGGCGGATATCGTATAATAGTCGTTTTCATTAAAATTCAGCTTACCCGTTGCCGTACCTATCATTTGAATAGCGCTCGAAGAGCCGTCAAAATTACGTGCATTGCCGATTGCCCCGGCAACAGGCAGCGCGGACGCCATGTTAAACGGGGTCCCGTCGTAACCGTTGGCCGTGGCGTCTTTTGCCAAGGCATTTCCGGCTTCGGACAAATGCCAAACTCCCTGGAACCCATCGGCTGTGTCGAAAACGGCGGCGCCATTTGACAGCGATACGGCTAAACCCGAAGAAGCGCCCCAATACATGTTGACATAGTGCGTGCTGTCGCCGCCGAACACCGTATCGACCTTGACCCATATTTCGGCAAGACCGGCCACCGGGTCGAAGCGCTCGATTTCGTAGGAAAACTGCGTGCCGTCCGGCTTGGCGAACCTGAGGTCCGCGCCGGTCGGGGAGGCCCGCGAAAAATCGAAATTGCTTTGTATCAAGCGCACCAGCACGGGGAAATTCGTCACGGTCCCCGTGACCGCCGCGCCCGAAGCGGTGGTATTAAGCAGTAGTTTTCTGGAATTGTTCCATCCGCCGAAACTAATTAAATCGATGAAGCCGATGTTTGTTTCCACGCCCGATTGGACGTTGACGTTGCTTTTAATAAGGGAATCGCCGGGCAAAGACGGGCAAATAATGCGAAGAGCGTAGCTTCCCTGCGGCACGTCAGGCAATTCGAATTGCCCGGAAGCGGGATCGGCCCGAACGACCCTGTCGAGCCCGAAAATCTGAACATACACCGTAAAACCGTTTTTTGCCGCCATAACGGCGCCGGAAATACTCGACGTCGGCCTGGCCGTATCAACAGGCAGCGTCAGCACGGGGCTTTCGCCGTTAACCGAACATGCGATAAGCGCGCCGTGGGATTTTCCATCGTTGACTTCGATTGAATATTCTCCCGTATCAACCGAATCGAGAACGAAACGTCCGTTTTGGTCGGTCAGGGTGTTTGCATTAATGGTCGATACTTTGAATAAGGCCGCCAGCACCGTGTCTTTACAAAAGGACTTCGTCCGCAAGCGCACGTCCGCGCCAGCCACGGCCCCTCCTCCGTTCGGATATACAACCGTTCCGATCACCCGCGCGTTCGTGGGATTGCCTATTTCCGAACCGCCCACGGTCCGAAGCGGCGAACAGGAAAACGCCGCTAAGCCCAAACAAAGAAACGAAAAAAGGTTTTTAAGGTTTGAGGGATTTTTCATGATCGTTTCTCCGGCTTGCGCGGACCCAGACGGCTTGTGGGAAAGAATTGCGTTGCATAATGGTAAACATTCGCCGGATTTTTATCTTCCCGCGCGATCGATAGTATTTTTTTCCTGAACTCCTGGGTTTCTTTTTTGACCCGTTCAAAGCCTTCCTGGGACAAACCCAGCACAAGACAGGAAAGATCGCGCCGCGGCCCTTCGCAATGGTCGATGGACGCCGCGGCAAGCGCTAAATTTTGCACATGAAAATTCTGGACGGCCGCGGATTTCACCTCCTCGCCGGTAGTAATAAGCGGCGTCGATTGGACATAGGCGCTGCCTTTTTTCACGATCAATTTCAATGTAAGCAATAGTTTTACCGATTCGCGGGCTTCCCGCGCGGAGATGGGCGGATCGACCATTTTCCCTAAAAGACCATAATCTTCTTTGAAATTGAAAATTGGTAAAAGTTCCCTAATGGTATTATGGTACCACCGGGCATAGAATTCATAGCGGTCCTGCAAAACCAATCTGCCGGGATTTCTCTTTCGATAGGAAAAAAGCCGCTTGAGATTTTCATTGCGCTCGCGCATGGAACGCGCCTGATTAAATGCAACAAGATCATTAAAATAAGAAAACGATTTTTCGTTTAATTTCAATACGTTATTTAGCCGTATCGAAGATTCGGAAGTAAGGTTCTTTTTTCCATCGATCACTAATTTAATGAAGCTTTTCGAGGAAAACCCGGCGCTTTCGGCCATGACTTGATAGGAAAAGCCTTTATCCGAGCCCTTTTTTTCGAAGTAAAAGGCCCGGAGATAGTCCCGGTAATTCATGAAATTAAAAATGTTAGGCACAGGATATTCCAGGAAAACGGTTTCAAAGCAATAATATAGTGATTTTTCAAACGAAATGTTACTTTTTTTGCAGGAATATTAATTTTTCCGGAAAACGATCTAAAGGACTCATTTTCTTTCTCGCACTAGTTCGGGTTTTGTTCGGTAAATGCTTTTATTTATATTGAGAAGGGCTGAAAATAATTTTATGGTAAAAATGCCTGGGGCAAAAAAACGCCGAAATAATCGGCGGATCGCCCAGACCGAGTGGAGAAAGGACAATATGGTTTACAAAAAAAATGAAGCGATTACCTTCGAGAAACAAGGCGTGACAATGAGGGTTTACAACAATAAGGAGCAATGCCCGGCCGCCTCGGTCGTGCATCAAGAGACCTTAAAAGGCCATTCCGAGGAATTTTATCACACTAAAAGCAATTTTATTTATTACATCATCGAGGGTTTTGGCACATGGTTCATCGAGGACAAACCCTACCATGCGCAGGCGGGAGACGTTGTCATCGTGCCGCCGAACAAAAGGTTTTATTATACCGGGAATTTAAAGCACGTTTGCATAACGTCACCGGCCTGGGAGCCGGAATTCGAGCATCACGTGCGGGACATTGGGCTGTAAGATTGCAAATCCTCTTTGCGGCAGCCCGATTCAACCGGGGAAGTCCGCAAGCGGACTTTCCCCGGCGAGGAGGTCGCGAAATGCCCTGGCAATGTTGCCGAGATTAAAAATTCACCCCAAATTTTGCAAGCCAATACCATGACCAAGGTCTGCCGCATACTTCCTCGCGGTCGGACTTGGTTTCATCGTAGGCAGGTAGAACAAGATGATCGTTTGCAAACTGGAGCAGAACGCTGAAATGGCGAAAGAATGTCCGTTTTGCATACACGGTCCATTTTAAATTGTCCTTATTATAATCATCCTCCGTATATGCTGCCTGTAGAGCCTGACCTGGAACGGCAGTTCCATACCATACCGGATTTTGATATCCGTTTGAATAATTCCAATTATAGTTTTCAACTTCCAGGGCCAGCACGTCGAACACCTTGAATGTAGGAACGTTGAAACCTACCATTATCGGTATTCTTTTAGATAGATCGTCATAATAGACCGGATAATTCTTAAGTCCCAATATCGCGGCTTCGCTATAAATCCTTAAATCATTCGGGCCGAGAAATTGGTCGGCGAATGATTTGAAAAGCGGTTTAAAGTCAAAGCTCGCGCGCGCCATGAGTTTTGTCCCGGCTAAAGTATAGTAACCGGTAGAATCCGGAAGTGAAGGGTCAACGTAAGCATTTGTCGGATCATTTTTTGATGTTATAGTACTGTTGACGGGCAAGAAGCGTGAAAACATAACGCCCCCGCCGATTTCAAATATCTTTTTGATATTCACGTCGCCAAGAAACGTGAGCGACGGATCGTAAAAAGAGGGCATATCGCATTCCTGCGTAAATAAAATATGTACATGAAGCATGTCCCATAATGTCGCGCTTGCATGCAGACCAGCCAAACGACTCAAAGTCTGGTCCAGGTTGGTGACAATATATGGCGGATATGCGCCGCATCGAATAAGATACTCCCCCAGATTCCGAGTATCCGGATTGTATTTAAAAGGAAAATATCCTACTTCCAACCCCAATTTGGCCGTATTCCAGGAATTGAACGAAAAAATACCCTCCGCTGCACTTGGATACACCGTATAATATGGTTTTCTGGGTGAGTTAGCCGGATTTCGGAAGTTATCGGGATACGTCTCAAACCACATTCTGCCGGTCATACCGATTACCCCGCGAAAATACTCGTTATAAATATAGTTGGCCGTTAAATTCGCCTGTTCCCGCATGAGCCATTGACGGGGAATGTCGTTGCCCTGCCAGCGAATGTTGTACATTTGTCCGGTTTCGTGACTTCCCCATGCAGAAAGCACGACCTTTCCCGTATCAACATCGGTTTGGGCCATCGTCTGCATTGTTGCAATGAAAAGACCTATGCACATATAAATACAACTTTTAAAACGTTTTTCTTTACGTTCCATCTCCGTACCTTTCCCATTGATAAAAAATTGATTGAGAAGGTCCGTACCGGACCTTCTCGGTGAGAGTAAGGATATGCGCTATCGCACCGTGATTTTTTTTATGTATGAGCCTATACGTTGCTTGATTTCAACCATATAGGTTCCCTGCTTCAACCTTAAGGATGAAATAATAGCCGAGCGTTGATTAAGAAATTTTGCCGTAAAACAGCGCTGTCCGCTCAGTGTGTAAACCGATACCGAGAAATCGGCGTTCTCACCTATGTCAACCGCTAATTTATCCCGACCGGTTAGTATTGAAATTTCTGAATTTCTTTTCGGTTGGGCAGCGAGAGTACCAACATTAATGTTAGGGGCGGCTCCGAATGCAACGGTCATGGGTGTTCTGGCCCCTGCCGTTGGCGTCAGCACAACGCTGAATATATTATTGGCAAAATTCACCGCGCCCAATGTGGCATTGTTTGAACAAACGGCATTCGGCTTTACCGTTGTATATCCGCTCAGGGTCACCGAAGACTCCTGCGGTTCCAGGTCGACCTTGGCTAAAACCTGCGTGGCGGAATGAACAAGCGAGGTTATTCTCTGTTTGCCGCAGGAAATGTATTTGCTTAAATCCCCAAGAAAGGCTATTCCTGAAACGCCAACCGGGGCCACCACCCAATAATGAAATGCATTGGTTCCGGCGGCGCACGTAGCGGTAAGGGGGCTGCCCGGCGCAACGAATTGCCCGGTTTTCGAGAACCAATTATAGGCGTACATTCCATTGGTAGGAGCGGGAAATCCTTCCGACGCAGGGCTGAAAGAATATGATGTTGCCGCTGCCCCTGGCACCCACAGGTAATACGTCTTGAAATTATTTCCATGGTCAGTATAGGTAAACGTGACCGGATTGGCCGCTTTTCCCTGGCCGAAATTGATATACGTTTGCTCGGTAGGAAGCGCCGGAACATCGCACTTGACAAGAGTTCCGTCGCGCCTGGTGGCGGGGAGAATGTTTGCCAGGACCTCAGTTCCGATCTTGTCGGACGGCGGGAAAAAATTCCCCGCAACAACGCACGAAATGACGCACCCGGTATTGTTGTTGGCGCTGGAGAAACAATCAACCCAGGGAAATAGGCCCATCGACCACGCAAAACGACTGTTAAAAATATGGTCGTTCCAGTAACCCTGGTTGTACCCGTCATTCGCCGAACGTATTGACGTTAGCGTAGGATACTTCGCCGCCTGTTCGTAATACATGGGAAGCGGCATGCAGTACTGTTGGGTCATTTTCTTTTCTGCACAGGCCTTTGCCATGTTTCCCATGGCCGAATCAAGATCGCCTATATGCTGCGCGACAAGCGCGTTATTATCAAGCCAATCCTGCTCGAAGGTAATGGAGCCGCTGTCGGCCACATGATAAATAATGTCTTGCCACGCGGCGTATTTTGTAGGAAGCCCGCCGGAAAGGCCGTAAGTAGTTGCAATGGGCGAGCACGACGCTTCGTACCAGCGATGGTGCGTCACCAAAGGCAAGCCGATCCTGTTATGGAATGCGTTAAGGCCATTAGGGAAAACGGCGGTGGACGCTTGATACAAGTAAATGCCATTGCCGACATTGGTCCAACTTTGGTTGCAACCTTTTTTATACCACCAACTGTCAAGCATCAAATATCCTAATTTAATCCCAAGCGTATCATAATGACCCTTAACCGCCACCATCTCTTCTTCATAGTTGGCATATTGGGGGTCAACAAGATAGTAATATCCGGAGTAGTGATCGGTCCAATAGCCGAAAGTGCTAAACGGTATTTCATCCTGACCCGGAAGCGATTTTCCGTAGTAGCCGCGCAAACCTTGTCCCCAAATATCACAGGTATGGTTGATTCCGCTTCCAACCGCTAAAATCGAAAGGAGTTCCCATCCAACCGGAAGAGGCGTGGCCCATGATTTGATGCTGCTGCGCAATCCGCTGGAATAAGTATTTGACGTTTCCCAGACGTGGTCCGCCGTGGAAAAAACGAAAGTTTGGCCCTGGGCATTGTAGGAAATCAAGGCGCAATCGTTTCCGGCGGAAGCTATGTCGAAGGTGGGAACGGCAAAAGTAATATGCTGTTGCGCAAGGTGGAGCATATTTGCCGGCGAGGTGGTGATATCGGGAAAATTTACTCCCATGCTCGCCATCTGGGCGAGGGTCTTCATGCTGAACATAACTACCGGGATGCTTTGATACATCCTGATCGTTCCCTGCAGAGGCCCGGTTCCGGTTAGACTAAAGGTTATTCCCGTATATGCCCCGATCTTGTCGGAAGAATCTACCTGCACGATATTCGTCAGCGTTTTTGCGAGGCTGCCGCTAAAAGTCCATGCCGGAGTGGTCGTAGTTATCGTATATGCGCCGGTGGCATCAACGCTCAATGATATACCGGTTGCGGATTGGGTAATAGTCAACGCATGGCCCATTGAGCAGAAAAGCAAAACAAAGCATCCAAATACGTGAAGAAAAAAATTGACTTTTTGACGGTTCATGAAAACAACCTCCTATTGCATCTGTAGTAGTGTACTAGTACAATTATTGTCACCCTCTAATATTGCTTAATATAATCTTAAACTTGATAATTATTGCAACTTTTTTTTTTAAAATAAAAGTAACTACTCAGGTCCCTACCCACAGATCGCTTGCCGAGTGCCGATCACCTCGATATGGCGCAAAGCGCCTGCTCGGTGAACGGTCATTGAATAGTTATACGATCGGACAATGTTACGGTGCCACACCGCAAGGTAACACAATATACAGCCGAACTCACTTTCGATTGATTCAAATTAGTGGAGACATCTATCGCGCTTCCGACGAGCGGCCCGTTATAAAGGCAATCAACCAATCGCCCTTTTAAATCATAAAGCGAAATGCTAACGCGGTCAACGCCGCCCGCAATGCTTGCCGGAACCAAGAAAGTTTTCTTGATTGCAAGGTCATGGCCTTTTGCGGTTAAATATATGGCCCGCGTATTTCCTGAAAACGATTCTTCCGTTAGGTTCGGCGTACCACCGTCAAATCCCGCGCCGTCGAAGGGCACCACGATCACCTTCGTTCCATGATTATCGTTTCCCAGATCAAGCGACTTGTCGACATCGATGACAGCGAGGGTGAAATGGGTTGGATGGCCGTTTTCAACGAGCACGCCCAGGCGCTCCATTTTATACCAATGGTTGACGGTCCCGTCGGTGTACCGTACGAAATTCGTGGTAGGATCATAGGCCAGTCCCGCGTTGGTCCAGTTCGTAAGGCCGTTCGGCGATGTAAAGTGGTACGCCTTGCGGTCATTCCACCAATTGACCACCAAATGATACATGCCGCCGCTATACCAAAGGCATGGGTCTTCGCGGTCGCCGTTGTTCAGACCCGTGATATTCTGGTAAACGCGGGGGCCCTGGACTTTGTAGGGTCCCATGATGCCGGTGGTGCTGAGCATCATGGCGCCGAAACGCGTCGCCATCAGGTAACTGCCGTCGGGGCGGATGCAAAGACTCAGGTTTGTTCTTGTTCCCGATGAATCGAACCCGTTCGGATCGATCTGTATCGAGCCTTGATAAGCCCATGGCCCACTCAGGGAATCGGAAAGAAAAACGTCGCCGGGCCGCGTGTCGCTGACGATGATGGCAAAGCGACCGTCGGGCAGGGCCGCAGCAGTCACATTGTGCCCTTTCCCGCCTTCATTATCAGGGTAACAGGGACCTTTGTCGACGTATGGTCCCGTGGGATTATCGCTGACCGCATGAACGGCCACCGAGCCTCCCCAGCCGCTCATGCCCTTGCTTTGGGACCAGCGGCTGGCGAACATATGGTATTTGCCGTCGGGCCCCTTGATGATTTTCCCGTCCCAATACTGCCACTGTTTCATGGTTGAATCTTCGAGGCCGTTACTCACATCGCGGGGAATGACTCCGGCCGCGCCCCAAACGTCGGATGACAAATGGTTATAAATAGGCGCGGGCTGGAAATAATCGATGAGCGTTTTGGCCGGCGTAGTCGAAGCGCCGTTTGTCGAGAACGCCACCCCGCATAGGAAAATGATTAATGATGCGTACTCTGTAAAAATAGGGTAATGCCTGCGCATGCGTCTTTCCTTTCTGTTATAGTGCACTATAACGGTTTCAAGTGATTTTATGGTGAGCGTTATTTTAATATCACGGGACTTTCCCTTACTTAAAAATCATCAGCTTGTCATCCGATCGCTGGTTCATGTAACACAATTTGACGAAGTCCGCCGATAGCGGAACGGACATGATTCTAACTTCGTCAATTGATCCGTTGCAATGCAGCCCGCCCCCGATGAGGCCCCCGATGGTCACGTCGCCGCTGGAATCACGCGCATTACTCGTATTGTTATCTCCGTAGAAAATGCCGCTGCTGTCGGTGCACAGGCCGTCGACATAGAGATAGGCGTTTGTCCCGTTTCGCACGGCCACGATATATTTCCAAGCCGCAAGGGTTATGGGCGAAAGTCTTCGATCGAGCCCTTTTAAAGGGGTCATGACGTATTCTTCATAGGAAAACATGGCGGCCGGGCTGCTCATGGAGCCCTTGGCCCTTAGGGAATACTGCAATCCGCCTTTCCCGACAAGGTGCTGGTCGCCCATGAAAAGAGAGTCCACGTTTACCCACGCGCCGATGGAATAGGTCCCATATTGGGGAAAGTCGAGCTTGCTATATGCGGTCCCCGTCAGTTGAATGTTCCCTGAGGTCCCCGTGAAATTACCGGCGTTCCCTAAAGGCCCGTTGGCCGCGATGACCGTAGCGCCAATAAGAGCGCCGTCATAATGGTTTGCCGTTGCATCGACGACTTTTCCGCCGGCAGATTGGTTCATGTGCAATACCGCCTGAAAACCCTGCGTCGTATCGAATACGGCCGCGCCATTGGATAGCGCGGACGCCGAGCTTGTCGGGGCGCCCCAGTACATCGTGATTGACTGATCGCTATCGTTGCCATGCACCGTATCGACCTTGACCCACACGTCGGCAAGACCCGCGGGGCCGTCCCAGAGCTCGATTTCATACGGAAGCTGCGAGTTATCGGATTTTGTAAACCTAATGTCGCCGCCCCCTGCCTGGGCCTGGCTGAAATCGAAATTATTACGGGTCAGCCGTATAAGCGCCGGAAAACCGAAGACGGCGCCCGCCACATCGGCCCCGGAAGAAGTCGTGTTCAGGGCGATGGAGCGTGCATATCGCCAGGAAGGGTTTTGTATCGTCGTTGTGTCCCCGGACCGGGCCTGGACGTCATAGCGAATGACCGTCGACGGCGTATCGGTCGTGGGCGCAAAATTGACTGAAGGAAGGACCCCCGCGGGGACGGAGTCCATGATTACGGAATCGCCGGTCACGCTTACGCGCGATCCGATTTCGGAGCTGGGAACATATACATAGGCGCTTTCCCCGCGTGCGCCTCCGGGAAGCATTACCTTAACGGCGCCGGGTATTTTTAGGGTCATGGACGTCACGGACAACGGGTCCTGGGTCACCGTGAGGCCGAACGCAATCGCCCGGGTGCGTTTAACGCTCTGCACCGATTGAACGGTATAAACGCCGTACGACACGCCCGAAAAAACATAGGCGCCGCTGTCGTCGCTCGTATCGACCAAAACGGCAGTCGTGTCTGTAAATGGGTTAAAGCGATTGGGAATTAATTTCACGACCGACTTCGCGGCGGGGGCGCCGCCGGGATATATGACTTTGCCGGCCACAAGCCCGTTGGTCGTTTCGATGGTCCCGCCGCCCGTCAATCTATCGTTCGTACAAAACACGGCCATGAGAACGGCGGCGGCAAGAAAATATCTCAGCGTGGAGTAAAACGCATTCATTCTTTTTTCTCCAAAGTCCGGCTGAGCGGGAATAGTTGCACGTTAAGCTGATATACCTTGGTTGAACCGCCGTGAGCGTTGATGAGCTTGACAAGAGATGAACGAAACTGGCGGACATGTTCCCGGATTTCGGGTAATATTTTTTCGTCGACGCATAGCGTAATCGTGGACAGGTCGCGCTCGTCTTTCGTGAAGCGTTCCACGGATTCGCCCGCAAGGCGGACCATCTCGCGCTGGAAACCTTCGATGGCGGGCGATTGCCATTTTTGACCGGTCGTTAAATTGGCGTCGGTCGTGTAATACGCCCCGTCTTTTTCCTTTTTAATGAGCCCAAGCCGGTCCAATAGTTTGACCGCCCGCTTGGCGTCCCAAACGGTGACGGGCGGCACGCACTTATCGGCAAGTGCGGCGAAATCGCCAAGGAACGGGGAACAATTAATAATCGCCCAGATTGCCGAATAATACCATTTCCTGAAAAACTCATAGTGGTGCGCTTGAAGCGAATGCGCTTTGACATTCGAAATTGAAA
>Ga0182027_10001819_pt1 | contig 34896 bp, 41 predicted proteins | sample 712E1DmetaG_FD_121300 | JGI IMG/M metagenome (GOLD analysis project Ga0182027, IMG submission 121300) | Permafrost microbial communities from Stordalen Mire, Sweden - 712E1D metaG (Illumina Assembly) | ecosystem: Environmental > Terrestrial > Soil > Wetlands > Permafrost | place: Sweden...
AGAGCACGAAGAGTTGGTGGTGCGACCTATCAGGTTCCTACAGAAGTTCGTCTCGAGCGACGAACCGCTCTTGCAATTCGTTGGCTTATTACTTATGCCCAAGAACGCTCGGATAAATCAATGTCACAAAAGCTTGCAGCAGAATTACTCGCTGCATCTTTAGGTGAAGGTGGTGCGGTGAAGAAGAAAGATGATGTACACCGCATGGCCGAAGCCAACAAAGCTTTTGCACATTTTAGATGGTAATTTTTTCTTAATAGCTGTATTTAATCCGCCCAGTCTTGAATATTTGAGTCTGTGGGTTGGAGTCTGTAATAATTTATGCCTCGTGAATATTCTTTAGAAAAAACTAGAAATATTGGCATCATGGCACATATTGATGCCGGCAAGACGACTACGACAGAACGTATTTTGTTCTATACTGGTAGGACACATCGTATTGGTGAAGTACATGATGGCGCTGCAACAATGGATTGGATGGAGCAGGAGAAGGAACGTGGTATCACGATTACAAGTGCAGCGACTACGTGTTTCTGGCGCGACCATCAAATAAATATTATCGATACTCCAGGTCATGTTGATTTTACAATTGAAGTCGAGCGTTCGCTTCGCGTGCTCGATGGCGCTGTTGCTTTGTTTTGTTCTGTTGGCGGTGTAGAGCCACAATCTGAAACAGTCTGGCGGCAAGCCGATAAGTATGGTGTGCCTCGAATAGCATTTGTAAATAAAATGGACAGAGCTGGTGCAGATTTCCTTGCTGTGGTAGATATGATGAAATCGCGCCTCAAAGCAAATGCTGTCCCAATTCAGTTGCCTGTTGGTGAAGGTGATATGTTTGCAGGTATCATCGATTTGATTACAATGAAAGCCCGAATGTATCATGAAGACACACAAGGGGCTACTTGGGATGAAATTGATATTCCAACAAAACTAAAACCTAAGGCAAATGAATATCGAATAAAGATGCTTGAAGCTGTTGCTGATGAAGACGATACGTTGCTCGAAAAATACTTAAACGGAAAAGAGATTTCCCCAGCGGAAGTTCTTCAAGTCTTACGACGTTCTACGATAAAAGGTGGAATTATTCCAGTCCTCTGTGGTTCTTCTTTTAAGAACAAAGGTGTGCAGGATCTTATGGATGCGGTTGTTGATTTCTTACCGTCGCCTAGAGATATTAACAACGGAGAAATTCACGGACACCATCCTCACAAACATGATGATGTTATCCGGAAAATAAGCGATGATGGGCCGTTCACAGCTTTAGCGTTTAAGATTATGAGCGATCCTTTTGTTGGCAGGTTGACATATTTCCGAGTTTATTCTGGAACGCTTTCTGCTGGTTCGTACGTGCATAATATTATTACGGATCGAAAAGAACGCATTGCCCGTATTCTTCGAATGCATGCGAATCATCGTGAAGAAGTACAGGAAGCATACGCGGGTGATATTGTAGCGGCAATAGGTTTGAAGAACACGCGCACAGGTGATACACTTTCGACAGAAGATGATCCTATAGTTCTTGAGCGGATGGAATTCCCTGATCCTGTAATCGACGTTGCAATCGAACCGAAAACAAAGGTCGATTTAGAGAAAATGGGTGAGGCAATGCAGCGTCTCGCAGAAGAAGACCCAACATTTCGTATCTCTACAAATGAAGAAACGGGACAAACAATTATCAGTGGTATGGGTGAATTGCATCTAGAAATTATTATCGATCGAATGCGGCGTGAGTTCAAGGTAGAAGCAAATGTTGGAAAGCCACAGGTTGCATATAAAGAAACGATTACAAAGAAAGTAACATCGGAAGGTAAATTCGTTCGTCAATCGGGTGGTCGCGGTCAATTTGGACATGTTTGGATCGATATTGAGCCGAATGAAAAAGGCAAGGGCTTTGAGTTTGAAAATGATATTGTCGGTGGAGCGGTTCCAAAAGAATATATTAAACCGACCGAACAAGGTATCATCGAAGCAATGCGAAATGGAGTGCTCGCTGGATATCCTATGGAAGATATTAAAGTGCGATTATTTGACGGATCGTTTCATGCAGTTGATTCATCAGAAATGGCGTTTAAAATTGCAGGTTCTATGGCGTTTCAAGCTGGAGCCAAAAAAGCCGGACCAGTATTACTTGAACCAGTGATGGCGGTTGAGGTTGTAACTCCAGAAGAATATCTTGGCGATGTCATGGGCGATCTTAGTTCTCGCCGCGGTAAGATCGAAGGAATGACTCCACGAAAAGATGCGCAGGTTATTAAGGCGCATGTACCGCTATCAGAAATGTTTGGTTATGCGACTCAACTTCGTTCAATGACACAAGGTAGATCGCTCTATACAATGCAGTTTTCGCACTATGAACCAGTACCAAAGAATATTGCAGAAGAAATTGTGGAAAAAGTTCGCGGAAAAAGTAGTGTAGCCGCGTAAGGTTTTTATAAAATCAGCACATTTATCTAATTAAAGGAGATCGACACATGGCAAAGGAAAAATTTGACCGTAGTAAGCCGCACGTGAACGTCGGCACGATCGGCCACGTTGACCACGGAAAGACCACTCTGACGGCTGCCATCACTATGGTGCTTGCCAAGAAGGGTCTCTCCCAGATTCGAACATTTGATTCAATTGACAACGCTCCAGAAGAAAAAGCGCGTGGTATAACAATTAACACAGCACACGTTGAATATTCCACTGAGAAGCGCCATTATGCGCACGTGGATTGCCCGGGTCACGCTGACTATATTAAAAATATGATCACTGGTGCTGCACAAATGGATGGCGCTATATTGGTCGTCGCTGCAACTGACGGTCCTATGCCGCAAACGCGTGAACATATTTTGCTTGCTCACCAAGTGAATGTGCCGAAAATGGTAGTGTTCATGAATAAAGTGGATGCGGTCGACGATCCGGAACTCTTGGATCTTGTCGAACTCGAAGTTCGTGATTTATTAAAGAAGAACGATTTCCCCGGTGATGAAATACCTATTATCCGCGGTTCTGCGTTGAAAGCAATGGAAGCAGCCCTTCGGCCAGATGTAAAAGCTGATGACCCTGCATTCAAGTGTATTATGGAATTGATGGATGCAGTTGACAGTTACATTACGATGCCGAAACGAGATGCAGACCGTCCGTTCTTGATGCCGATCGAAGACGTGTTTTCTATTACTGGACGCGGTACGGTTGGAACAGGTCGCGTTGAGCGTGGTAGGGCAAAGGTTGGCGATGATGTAGAAGTCGTTGGTCTCGGTATGCATAAAAAGACAGTTATTACCGGCGCTGAAATGTTCCGCAAGGAACTGGACGAAGTGGTTGCAGGTGATAATGCAGGTTTGTTGATGCGCGGTATTGAAAAAGATGAACTTGAGCGTGGCATGGTCGTTGCAAAACCTGGAACAATTACCCCGCACACAAAATTCACTGCACAAATCTACGTGCTGAAGAAAGAAGAAGGCGGACGTCACACACCGTTCTTGACGGGGTATCGCCCTCAATTCTATTTCCGAACTACGGACGTTACGGGTGTTGCAGAATTACCAGCCGGAGTTGAAATGGTTATGCCGGGTGATAACCTCGATGCCATTAACATTGAACTCATTTCTCCCATCGCAATGGAAGAAGGACAGAGATTTGCGGTTCGCGAAGGTGGACGCACAGTTGGTGCTGGTGTTATTACAAAGATCATAAAGTAATTTATCGTTTATTCCGCTCTCGGGGTAACTCGAGAGCAGAGAGTAGTTTGAGGAGTTTTCCTTGGCTGGACAAAAAATTAGAATAAAGCTGAAGTCATTCGATCACAATTTGATCGACAAGTCTGCAGAGAAAATTATAAAAACAGTGAAGTCGACTGGTGCTATTGTGTCTGGCCCGATTCCGCTGCCGACCAAACGTAGTGTCTATACGGTCAATCGTTCTCCGCATGTCGATAAGAAATCTCGAGAACAGTTCGAGACGCGGTCACACAAGAGATTGATTGATATTCTCAATTCGACAAGTCGTACTGTTGATTCGCTGATGAAGTTAGAACTTCCGGCAGGTGTCGATGTGGAGATTAAGGTATAGTTTTTAAAAAAATGTGTTTGAATGAATTGAATTTGCGGTGAGAGCAAATAAAATTTGTAGCTCTTACTTTAGAATATATAGAGACAAAGGCTCATGCGCTAGAGCGCAAAGGAGTAGAAACAGTGAGTGGCATCTTAGGAAAAAAAATTGGAATGACAAGTCTCTTCGATGAGAATGGTGAAGCTGTACCTTGCACCGTTATCGAAGCGGGTCCGTGCTACGTCACCCAGGTCAGAACACAAGCGAAAGATGGCTACGATGCAATCCAGCTTGGTTTTGACGAAAAGAAAGACCGTCTCGTCAACAAGCCATCAAAGGGGCATTTTGCAAAGGCAGCAACAAAAGCGCTTCGCTTAATGCGTGAATTCAGAGGAGTTAATGGAACTTCAATGAAAGCAGGCGACGAAGTGAAAGTTGATATTTTTGCCCCTGGTGATATTGTTGACGTGAGTGGAAAATCAAAGGGTCGCGGATTCCAAGGTGTTGTGAAGCGTCATCATTTCAGTGGTGTCGGCATGACAACGCACGGCGCCTCTGATCGTGTGCGCGCTCCAGGATCAATCGGCGGAAGTTCTTATCCATCGCGTGTTTTCAAAGGCATGCGTATGGGTGGACGGATGGGATTTGAACGAATCACGATAAAGAATCTAAAAGTTGTCAAGGTGATACCGGAATCCAATATTCTCATTATTCGCGGTTCAGTTCCTGGTGCGATAAATGGATATTTGGAAATTGTGAAGAAGCATAATTAAGAGTTTCCTCGTAAGGAAAAAGTACCATGCAGGTTGATGTTTATAAAATAGATGGCACGCTGAGCGGCGAGAAGGTTGAGCTGGACGCGAATATTTTTGAGATTGAGCCAAATGACCACGCTATCTATCAAGCAGTGCGCAGCATTCAGGCAAATCAGCGTCAAGGCACGCACAAAGTAAAGACGCGCAGTGAAGTAAGCGGTGGTGGTCGGAAACCGTTTAAGCAGAAGAAGACAGGCCGTGCGCGTGCAGGAACAACTCGCTCACCATTGTGGGTAGGTGGCGGTTCAATATTCGGACCAACGCCGCATGACTATGTGATCAAGCTTACTGTAAAGATGCGCAAGCTTGCACGTAAGTCTGCTTTAAGCTATAAAGCAAAAGATGGGGCTGTCAAAGTAGTGGAAGATTTTCAGTTTGATGAAGTAAAGACAAAAAAGATGACAGCAGTATTGAAAGCTCTCTCATTAGATAAACAAAAAACATTATTGTTGACAAAGACAACAGATGGAACATTGCTCAAATCAGGACGCAACATTCCGAAGTTGCAAGTGCGTGAAGCGGATAAAGCATCAACATTTGAGATTCTGAAAAATCAGGTTCTTCTTGTTCAAAAAAGCGCCGTTGATGTTTTACAAAAATCTTTGAAGAATTAGGACAACAAGCAATGGTAGGTATTCTCGTTCGACCAATTATCACAGAGAAAATGACAGAGCTTGGCGACAAGCGGCAGTATGCGTTTGAAGTTCCAACAACTGTGAACAAGATTGAAGTTTGCAAAGCAGTCGAAAAGAAATTCAATGTCAAGGTGACCAGTGTACGCACTGTCATCGTCAAAGGAAAGCGCAAAAATCAAATGACAAAGCGCGGTCGCTTTGAAGGACACACAAAGACATGGAAGAAGGCGATCGTAACGCTGAAAGAAGGCGATAAGATCGATTACTTCGGTAACGTCTGATCGTGAAGGTATAAAAGATTATGGCAATTCGAAAATTACGACCAATGACTCCTGCGACGAGGTTTTATTCAATCTCGACGTTCGAAGAAATTACGAAGAAAGAACCGGAAAAGGCTTTACTCGAATCAAATAAAAAATCGGGTGGAAGAAATAATCTTGGACGTATCACCTCGCGTCATCGCGGTGGTGGACACAAACGACAGTATCGAATTATTGATTTCAAACGTGACAAGCATGGCATTGTTGGAACAATTGCTGCAATTGAGTATGATCCGAATCGCGCAGCACGAATTGCGCTCATTCATTATCCCGATGGTGAAAAAAGATACATCATTGCGGCTATTGGAATGAAAGTCGGCGCAAAAATTGTGTCTGGTCCGCAAGCTGAAATTGAAAATGGCAATGCAATGCCGTTGAAAAACATTCCAGCAGGTACATTTATCTATAATGTCGAATTTGCTCCTGGTAAGGGTGGTCAAATAGGCCGCAGTGCCGGTAATTCCTTACAAGTAATGGCGAAAGAAGGCGAATTTGTTTCGTTAAAATTGCCTTCAGGAGAAATAAGAAAGTTTCGTGCAGATTGTTATGCAACTATTGGATTAGTAGGTAACGCGGATCATGAGAATATCAGTCTGGGTAAAGCCGGCAGATCTCGCTGGCTTGGTATTCGTCCTCAGTCACGTGGTATGGCGATGAATCCGGTTGATCATCCGATGGGTGGTGGTGAGGGTCGTTCAAAAAGCGGCGGTGGCGGACAGCATCCAGAATCACCTTGGGGCAAGTATGCCAAAGGATTGAAGACACGCAAGCGAAAGAATCAGTCAAACAAATACATTGTTAAACATCGTAAGTAATAGGTAAATACCTATGAGTCGTTCGATAAAAAAGGGGCCGTACGTTGACCTCAAGTTGCAAGGTAAAATAGAGTCGCTCAACAAGTCCAACCAGAAACGTGTAGTAAAAACCTGGTCGCGGTCGAGCACAATTATTCCCGAATTTGTCGGGCATACCTTCGCAGTGCACAACGGGAACAAATTTATACCGGTGTACATTCACGAAGCGATGGTAGGACACAAGCTCGGTGAGTTTGCACCGACTCGCGTTTTCCGCGGACATCCCGGTGTGAAGAGCGAAAAGACAACATCACCAGCGTAAGAACTGTCTGTTAAGAGTGAGCTATGGAAGCGAAAGCAATAAATAGATATATCGGAACATCACCGCGCAAAATGCGGCTGGTGATTGATCTGATCCGCGGTAAAGGAGTAGAAGAAGCATTGAGCATTCTTCACTTCACAACTAAAGCCGCTGCAAAATCAGCAGAACAAGTTCTTCGTTCAGCTATCTCCAATGTGCAGAATAAAGAAGAGAGCGGACGGGTGGATACCGCAACCTTATATGTTAAGGAAGCGTTTGTCAATGGCGGTGCGATGGCAAAGCGTGTATTGCCTGCGCCGATGGGGCGTGCCTTCCGCATTCGTAAACGTTCAAATCATATAACTATTGTAGTGGCGCAGCGCGAACAAGCGAAGGCGATAGTATCGAAAGCCAAAGCTTCAACCGGTGCACAGAAAGCCGATACAAAGAAATCGGAACCAGCAACAGCAACAAAAGAAGTAACCGAAAGTTAATCGGAGGATCACTTGGGTCAAAAAACACATCCAGTTGGATTTCGTCTCGGAATCGTTCGTGCGTGGGATGCAAATTGGTACGACGATAAAAGTTTTGCTAACAAATTGCAGGAAGATGCACTTGTACGGAATTATGTTCACAACCGATTAAAGAAAGCTGGAATTGCACGAGTTCAAATAGATAGAACTCCAAAGCGTGCAGTGGTTACCATTCATACATCACGACCCGGTATAGTGATTGGGAAAAGCGGAAAAGAAATCGCGCAGCTCGAAGAAGAGTTGAAGAAAGTGACATCGAAAGAAATTAAAATTCTTATCCATGAAATCAAACGCCCGGAATTAGATGCCTCACTTGTGGCAGAGGCGATCGCTGGCCAGCTTGAAGGACGAATTTCATTTCGGCGAGCTATGAAGCAATCGATTACAGCTGCAATGCGGATGGGCGCTGAAGGAATTAAGGTGATGTGTGCGGGACGTCTTGGCGGCGCCGAAATTGCGCGTACAGAACATTATAAAGATGGACGGATTCCTTTACAGACGCTTCGGGCAGATATTGATTATGCGGGCGCAACCGCGCACACCATTTACGGAGCAATCGGCGTTAAGGTTTGGATCTGTAAAGGTGAAATTATTGGACCGCGGCAATAAGGAGTGTTGATTTATGTTGATGCCAAAAAGAGTGAAATATAGAAAAGCCCAGCGTGGACGCATGAAGGGTAAGGCGACGCGCGGTGCAACGATTGCTTTTGGAGATTTTGGATTGAAGGCAATGGAACCGGGTTGGGTTACTCAGAGACAAATTGAGGCATCCCGTGTTGCGTTAACTCGAATGATGAAACGTGAAGGCAAAGTATGGATTCGAATTTTTCCGGATAAACCGGTTACGAAGAAACCAGCGGAAACTCGTATGGGAAGCGGCAAGGGTTCACCAGAATTTTGGGTAGCGGTGATTAAGCCCGGCCGCGTTCTGTTTGAATTGGGCGGAATCAACCGTGCAGCGGCAGCAGAAGCATTGAAACTTGCAGCACACAAGCTTGCAATCAAAACAAAGTTTGTCACCCGTATCGATTATCAGGGTGCATAAGAGGCGAAGCAATGAAGGCACATGAATTGCGACAACTCTCGGACGCGGAACTGCTGAAGAGAATTCAAGAAGAAGAAGAGAACTTGTCCCATCTGAAATTTCAGAAGGTTATTGGTCAATTAGAAAATCCAATGAAGTTGGGTCATGTTCGAAAAGTAATTGCGCGGATTAAAACGATTCTCCGCGATCGACAATTGAACCCATCAACCGAAAAAACTGCGCAAGCGACGTCTAAAGACGGACAAGTTGAGCAGCCAAAGTAATGTGAGATGATGATGACAGAAATCCCAAAAGAAATTCCGACACGCGCGCGACGCAAAGTTCGAATTGGTAAAGTGGTGAGCAACAAAATGGTAAAGAGTATTGTTGTTGCAGTAGAACGTCAGGTTGCACATACATTATATAAGAAATATTTCCGTCGGACGACGAAGTTGATGGCACACGACGAAAAGCAGGAAGCTGGTATTGGTGATACGGTGAAGATTATGGAAACCCGTCCGATCAGCGCACGCAAGCGCTGGCGGTTAGTGGAAATCATTGAAAAGGCAAAATAGGTTATTTTCAAAGTAGGCGAAGACGATGATCCAGGAAGAAACGAATTTAGTAGCAGCCGATAATTCGGGCGCAAAACGTGTCCAGTGTATCCGTGTCCTCGGCGGTCACGATAGACGCTACGCTGGTGTTGGCGATCTTATTGTTGTGTCCGTCAAGAGCGCTATTCCGGGTGCTCCGGTTAAAAAAGGTGAAGTCTCGCGTGCTGTAGTTGTGCGGACAAAGAAAGAAATTCGCCGGAAAGATGGTTCGTACATTCGGTTTGATGAGAATGCTGCTGTGTTACTCAATGCCCAGGGCGAGCCGCGCGGAACACGTATTTTCGGTCCGGTTGCAAGAGAGTTGCGTGAACGTCAATTTATGAAAATCATTTCATTAGCACCTGAGGTGCTCTAAAAATTATGGCGCAGAATTTACATGTACATAAAAATGATACTGCTTTGGTCGTCTCGGGCGAGTTCCGAAAAAAACAAGGCAAAGTGTTGAAAGTGTTTCCAGATACTCAGCGCGTGATTATCGAAAACGTCAACATTATTAAAAGAGCTACACGCCCTTCACAGAAAAGTCCGCAAGGCGGAGTTGTTCAGAAAGAAGGAAGTATCCGCGCTTCTAATGTAATGGTGATTTGTCCAAAGTGCAGTAAACCAACTCGCGTGGGACATACGCATGTGAAAGATGCGACGAGTAATAAAAAGAAGACAATGAGAACCTGCAAACTATGTAAAGAGATGTTCTAAGAGAGTAATCCATGGCGAACGAGAAAGTTCCTAATAAAGAAAAAGCAGAAAAGTCGGCACCTGCGGCAAAAAGCAAGAGCGAGAAAACCGTAGCAGCAGCCAAAGGTAAAGCTGAAAAGTCCGCACCAGAAGCAAAAGGTAAAAAGTCTGCCGGTGAACAGGAAAAAGGCGTAGCTGCACGTTTGTTCGAGCGATATCAAAAAGAATCTGTACCAGCGTTGATGAAAAAATTCCAGTTTAAAAGCAAAATGCAAGTGCCTCGATTGGAAAAAATCGCCATCAATATTGGAGTCGGGCAAGCGACACAGGACCCAAAACTTCTTGATGCCGCTGTGCATGAGTTAGAATCTATTACTGGTCAAAAAGTTGCTATAACAAAATCAAAAAAAGCAATTTCCAATTTCAAACTACGAGAGAATCTTCCCATCGGATGCCGTGTCACATTACGCCGCGCAAAGATGTACGAATTTTTAGATCGGTTTATTAGTGTGGCATTACCTCGTGTTCGAGATTTTCGTGGGCTATCAGATACGTCTTTCGATGGTCATGGAAACTATACTGCTGGAATAAAAGAGCAGATCATTTTTCCGGAAATTGATGTAGATAAAGTAACACGTGTTAACGGTATGGATATTACCTTCGTCACCACCGCCAAGAATGACGTTGAAGCGTATGAATTATTAAAAGAGCTTGGCATGCCATTTGTAAAACGGCAAGAAATTGTTCAACCAGAAACCCAGAAAAAGTAAAGCAAAGGAGTTCGCTTGGCACGCTTAGCAATGCGAGTAAAGGCGAAGAGAACGCCAAAACATAAAGTTTCACAACACAACCGTTGCAACATCTGTGGCCGTTCGCGCAGCTATTATCGCAAGTTCGGCCTCTGCCGTATTTGCTTTCGTAAGCTAGCGCTTGAAGGCAAGATTCCCGGTGTTTGCAAAGCAAGTTGGTAAAACTATAATAAGAGAGTTGAATCGATGTCGAAGACAGATCCAATCGCTGATTATCTAACGAGAATCCGCAACGCAGCAAAAGCGAAACATCGCAGGGTGGATATTCCATCTTCCAATTTGAAGAAGGCGATTTCTAAAATTCTTTTGGAGAAGAGTTTTGTTGCCGGGTTCACGGTGCTTGAAGACAAGAAGCAGAATGTTTTGCGGATTAATCTGAAGTACTATAATGGAAAGCCAGTTATCACAGGATTACGCCGTATCAGTAAACCAGGCATTCGATTATATCGCGGATCCAATGAATTACCGCGTGTACTTGGAGGTTTGGGAGTTGCAATCATTTCGACTTCCAAAGGCGTGATGACGGATGCACAGGCGAAAAAAGAAAATGTTGGCGGCGAAATTCTTGCTTATATCTGGTAAGTGTTTGAAGAGGAGAGAGCATAGTGTCACGTATCGGTAGAAAACCAATTGAAATTCCCAAGGGCGTCACAATTGCAGTGAAAGACGGTACTATTTCTGTGAAAGGACCAAAGGGCGAGTTAATTGAAAAAGTGCATCCAGATATTGGCGTGGAAGTGAAAGATCAACAGATACTCGTTACACGCAAATCGGATGAAGGCAAATATCGTGCGTTACACGGATTGTGGCGCGCGCTCATTCAAAACATGATTACTGGCGTGACTCTTGGGTATTCTAAAAAATTAGAAATAATCGGTGTAGGTTACCGTGCAGAAATGAAGGGAACACGCTTAAATCTTCTGCTCGGTTTCAGTCATCCAATATTATTTGCAGCGCCGGATGGTATTAAAATTGAAGCACCAACGCAGACGAGCATTATTATTAGCGGTGTTCATAAACAGCTTGTTGGATTAGTCGCTGCGAAGATACGATCATTCCGTCCGCCAGAGCCATACAAAGGCAAAGGTGTCAAGTACGAAGGTGAGTACATCCGCCGCAAAGCTGGTAAGGCGGCTGCTACGGCTGCAAAGTAATAAAGAGATTTTGAAGTAAGGAAAAACAGCTTATGATTCAAAAAAATACTGTGGAACGCCTCGCAAAGAAACAGGCGCGTATCCGCAAAAAAATAAAAGGCACATCAGGACGTCCTCGGTTAGTGATTTTCCGAAGTGCTAAACATGCTTATGCGCAGATCATTGATGACTCGACTGGTAAAACGCTGTTGTCGGTATCGACATTGTCAAAGGATTTGCGTGAAGATGTCAAACAAGCGAAGACTCCGATTGCACGCTATAAACTTATCGGAGTAGCAGCTGCAAAAAAAGCGCTTGAAAAGAATATTAAAGAAGTAGTCTTTGATCGGAGCGGCTATTTGTATCACGGCCGCGTCAAAGCACTCGCGGATGGTGCTCGCGAAGGTGGACTGAAATTCTAACTCCTAATACTCGTACGAAAAACATGGCAAAAGTCAAAGCAGGCGAACTCGAACTTAAAGAGCGATTGGTGAACGTCAACCGTGTGGCCAAGGTGGTCAAAGGTGGACGTCGCTTTAGCTTCAACGCAATCGTTGTCGTTGGTGATGGCAACGGACATATCGGTGTCGGACTAGGTAAGGCGAATGAAGTACAAGATGCAATTGCGAAGGGAACAGACGATGCGAAGAAGAGCCTCGTTTTTATCCCAATCTTTAAGGGAACCATTCCGCATTCTGTCATTGGAAAATTTGGAGCAGGAAAGGTAATGCTGAAACCGGCATCTCCCGGAACAGGTCTTATCGCAGGCGGTGGTGTACGTGCCGTGCTTGAAATGGCAGGCGTAAAAGACGTGCTCACAAAGCAAATGGGTTCACCAAACTCCCACAACGTTGTTAAAGCAACCATGCAGGCGCTTTTAAATCTTTCAGATGCTAAAATGATTGCTGCACGCCGCGGGATCACAATTCAGGAACTGTTTCAATAAACTCAGTAAAGACTTATTATGTCGGAACAGAAAAAAATAAAAATCACACAGATCAAGAGCATTGTTGACCATCTTGAAGATGCCAAGCTTACGATTAAAGCGCTTGGACTTGGCAGGCCAAATTATTTTGTTGTCAAGAACGACACACCGCAAATCCGTGGAATGATCAACAGGGTTCGGCATCTCGTTAAAGTGGAAGAGGTGCAGTAATGGCGAAAGATATTCTTAGCAATTTAACGCCGGCAAAAGGTTCGCGAAGAAAAACAAAACGAATCGGTCGTGGACAAGGTTCTGGGCATGGTGGAACGGCAACGAAGGGGCACAAAGGTGCCAGGTCGCGTTCGGGTCACAAGTTTAAGATGTGGTTTGAAGGCGGACAAATGCCGCTTACGCGCCGTGTACCGAAATTCGGTTTCACGCCGCGCAACCGTACCGAACTGCAAATTGTGAATGTTGCAACTTTAGGAATTTTAGTTGAGAAGAAGAAATTGACGGACGGCGTAGTAACACCCGAGATTCTATATAAAGCTGGAACAATAACAAAGAAGAATGTTCCTGTGAAAATTCTTGGCAATGGCGATATAAAAGTTAAGTTAGAAGTTACTGCGCATGCTTTTAGTAAATCGGCGGTGGCGAAGATCGAAGCCGCTGGAGGGAAAGCCACGATTCTTACAAAGACGACTGTGAAATCATGAGTAAGCTGACTGAAACCTTTACGAATATTTTTAAAATACAGGAGCTGCGGGAGCGATTACTCTTTACAACGCTTCTTCTGATTATTATACGTATCGGCTCGCACATTACTGTTCCAGGTGTTGATGCTGTTTTGTTAGCGGATACCATCAGGAAATCATCTGAGAATACACTCTTCGGATTGTACGATCTTTTTGTCGGCGGTGCATTCAGCAATGCTGCAATTTTTGCGCTCGGTATTATGCCATACATCAGTGCATCTATTGTGATACAGCTGCTAGGTGCGGTGGTCCCTTATTTTGCCAAACTTCAAAAGGAAGGTGAAGAAGGGCGCAAAAAAATTACCCAGTACACTCGTTATGGTACAGTAGCTATTTCATTAATGCAGGCCACAGGTGTTGTAGCAAAGCTGATGAGCACATCCACTGCTGGTATGCCTATTGTACCAGAAGCCATTCGCGGACCTGGTTTTTATTTAAGCACAACGATTATTCTTACTACGGGTACTATGTTTATGATGTGGCTGGGTGAGCAGATCACCGAGCGTGGTATTGGCAATGGAATTTCTCTCATAATCTTTATTGGTATCGTAGCGCGATTTCCAAATGCCCTTTTAAGTGAATTCCAGCTTGTGCAGGGTGGTACTCGTAATTTGATTGTAGAATTAGTCATCTTAGTCTTGATGGGTTTCATCGTTGCAGGTGTAGTATTGATTACACAAGGTACACGGCGCATTCCTGTGCAGTATGCCAAACGAGTTGTCGGAAGAAAAGTCTATGGCGGTGTAACGCAATATATTCCTTTGCGCGTCAATACCGCTGGTGTCATGCCGATCATCTTTGCTCAGTCAATTATGTTCGTCCCCCAAATTATTTTTTCGTTCTTCCCGAATAGTGAGTTCATCAATGAATTGTCAACAAATTGGTTTGGTTATAGTTCTTGGTCGTATTCGTTTGTGTACGCTCTGATGATTATTTTCTTTACCTATTTCTATACTGCCATTGCTTTTAATCCGAAGGATGTGGCTGATAATATGAAGAAGCAGGGCGGATTTATTCCGGGTATTCGTCCTGGCACTCATACGTCAGAATTTGTAGATAATATTCTGACGAAGATTACGCTGCCGGGTTCGATTGCATTAGCAGTTATAGCCATTCTTCCAACGCTGATGATTAAATTTGGAGTAACACCCGGCTTTGCATCGTTCTTTGGTGGAACAAGTTTGCTAATTGTAGTGGGCGTTGCTCTTGATACGCTCCAACAAGTTGAATCGCATCTGTTAATGCGCCACTATGATGGATTTATGAAGAGTGGTAAACTTCGGGGGAGACGATAAGCCTCGAATTCTGTGATGATTTCTTTGAAATCGCTTGAAGAGATTGAGCTAATTCGTGAAAGTAGCAGAATAGTTGCAGATGTGCTCAAATTAGTAGGTGCTCAGGTTCGGCCGGGTATAACGACATTAGAACTTGATCGGACAGCTGAAGATTATATTCGCTCGATGGGCGGAGAACCGGCGTTTAAAGGATACGGGTGGGACAAAAGTAATTTATTTCCAGCAACACTCTGTATGTCGATAGACGAGGAAGTTGTACACGGCATTCCAAGTAAGCGTGTGTTAAAAGATGGAGAGTTGTTATCCATTGATGTCGGTGCAAAGAAGAATGGATTTTATGGAGACGGTGCTTGGTCTTTTGCAGTTGGTGAAGTGTCTGAAGAAAAGCTGCGATTAATGCACGTGACAGAAGAATCGCTATTAATAGGAATTGAGCAAGCAGTTGTCGGCAATAGAGTGCATGATATTTCGAACGCGATTCAGCAGTATGTAGAAGCAAATGGGTTTTCAGTCGTTCGTGATTTAGTCGGACATGGCGTTGGAAGGAAATTACATGAAGAACCGTCTGTTCCAAATTATGGTGAAGCAGGAACAGGGGCAGTTCTAAAAAATGGAATGACTCTTGCTATCGAACCGATGGTTAATGCGGGAACTTGGCGAGTCAAAGTAGCATCGGATGGTTGGACAGTCTTTACCGCAGACGGCAAACCGTCAGCACATTTTGAACATACGGTAGCGATTAAAAACGGCAAGGCAGAAATACTCACCTTGTCCTAAGGAAGAATGGCGAAGCAAGGACCGATTAAAGTTGATGGAGTGATTACGGATACGCTGCCTAATGCAACGTTCCGGGTGAAACTTGACAACGGCGTAGAAATCTTTGCTCATATCTCTGGCAAAATGCGTATGCATTATATCAAGATTCTTGTTGGAGATCGTGTGACAGTAGAAATGTCGCCGTATGATTTATCTAAAGGTCGGATTACGTATCGATATAAATGAAAAGCCACGGCGATTTGATCGTGGATGGAGAATGTAAGCATGAAAGTTCGATCATCAGTAAAGAAGTTGTGTGAGAATTGTAAGATTATCCGGCGAAAAGGTGTCGTTAGGATTATCTGCAAGAATCCGAAACACAAACAGCGGCAAGGATAAACAAGGAGTAAAGACGTGGCTCGTATTGCTGGAGTAGATTTACCTAAGAATAAATGTACCGAAATTGGCCTCACTTATATTTACGGTATAGGCCGATCTGCGGCGCTGGAGATTCTAGAAAAAACAAAGATCGATGGTGCTAAGAAGGTTGGCGATTTGAATGACGACGAAGTAGCTGCAATTCGTGCTATCATTCAGTCCGACTTTAAAGTGGAAGGTGCGCTGCGAAGCGAGAATCAGCTCAATACAAAACGGCTGATGGATATTGGTTGTTACCGCGGGTTGCGTCACCGTAAAGGCCTGCCAGTTCGTGGACAGAGAACTCGTACTAATTCCCGTACACGAAAAGGAAAGAGGAAGACTGTTGCCGGCAAGAAGAAAGCGCTCGAGAAAAAGTAATTATTTTGTAGAGATTCTTTCAAAAGGATAATTTCATTGGCTAAACAAACAGCACCAGTTACAAAGAAAAAAAAGAAAGTGCATGTTGATGCAAACGGAAAAGCATTCATCAAGGCAACTTTCAATAATACAATCGTTACATTAACAGATACGTATGGCAACGTCATCGCGTGGTCAACGTCTGGTAAAAACGGATTTAAAGGATCACGAAAAAGCACTCCATTTGCAGCTCAAGTTGCCGCTGAAGCAGCCGCAAAAGAGGCACGCGATCTTGGACTTCGACGTGTTGAGGTGTTTATCAAAGGTCCTGGCGGTGGACGAGAAGCAGCTGTACGTTCGCTGCAAACCGCAGGATTGGAAGTAACGTTGATTCGTGACATTACACCAATTCCGCACAACGGATGCCGTCCGCCGAAACGTAGAAGAGTATAATAGAATTTTCGATTGGATGATTTGATGATTGAGTGATTGATAGTCTAATCATAAAATTACAGATCAAAAAATCAATAAATAATTTTTTAGGAGAATTATGGCAAGATACATTGATGCCAATTGCAAACAGTGCCGTCGAGAAAAACAAAAATTGTTCCTCAAAGGAACAAAGTGCTTGACGGAAAAATGTCCGCTTGAAAAACGGAATTATGCCCCAGGTCAACATGGTCAATCTCGTCGATCTCGGATTTCCGAATACGGCGTACAATTGCGCGAAAAACAAAAGGTTCGTCGGATGTATGGAGTTTTGGAGGCGCAATTCCGAAATTATTTCCATCGAGCATCTCAGCAGTCGGGTCGTACCGGCGATGCTTTAGTGAAGATGTTGGAACGCCGTATTGATAATGTTATTTATCGATTGGGTTTTGCGCCATCACGCAAAGCGGCGCGGCAACTGGTTGTCCATCGACATTTTATGGTAAACAATCATATTGTTGATGTTCCGTCATATCTTATCAATCCTGGCGATGTCATTCAAGTAAGGGATCATGCCAAGAAGCTGTCTCTTATCCACGATGCTATGAAACGTGTGAAGGACACTTCAATGCTGCCATGGTTGAGTATTGATAAGGCGACTATGACCGGTACATTTTTAAATATTCCTGAGCGCGCAGATATTCCGTTGAATGCAAACGAACAGTTGATTGTTGAGTTGTATTCGAAATAATTAAAAACTTAACTATGAGACAAGAACTTTTATCCGCCTCGATGAACTCGGGAAAAGGAAGACTATGAGTACCCTGCAAATGCCTGAAAAAGTCGAACTGGAACAGTCGACATACTCCGTTACCTCGGGAAGATTCACACTTCAGCCGCTTGAAAAAGGATTTGGAGTGACCATCGGAAATTCTATGCGCCGTGTATTGTTGTCATCGTTACCGGGCACAGCAATTACCGCAATTCGTGTTGAAGGAATTCATCATGAATTCTCTACGATTAAAGGAATGGTTGAAGATGTTTCTGATTTTATTCTGAATCTGAAGCAGCTTCGGATAAAACCGATTAATAAAAAAGCAGCAAAAGTGGTCATGCAAGTGAAAGGTCCCGGCGAGTTGAAGAGTGGCGATCTTCAAAAATTTTCGTCGGAAATTGAAATCTTAAATCCGAATTACCATCTTGCTTCGTTGAATAAAGATGCAGACTTCGAGATAGAATTGCGCTTAGGCCGTGGAAAAGGGTATGTTCCTGCTGAAGAAAACAAATCGGCAGATCTACCGCTAGGAACAATCGCTATCGATTCAATCTTTACGCCTATAGTGAATGTGCGTTACACGGTTGAACCTACACGTGTTGGCGGACAAACTGACTTTGAGAAGCTTGTTCTTGAAATTGAAACCGATGGATCGATAACCCCAGAAGAAGCAGTGACCCATGCAGCAAAAATATTACGAGATCACTTGCAGCTCTTCATTAATTTTGGCATTGAACCAGAGGCAGAAAAAGCAGAAACAGAACAAGAAGCAGAAATTGGCAGAGTGCGGAAAATTTTAAAAATGTCTGTGGACGAATTGGAATTATCAGTACGTTCGCACAATTGTTTGCGTTCCGCTAATATTAAAACTCTGGCGGATCTGGTGCGGCGCAGTGAATCTGAATTATTGAAATTCCGCAATTTTGGACGGAAGTCTCTGGCAGAGCTTTCCGAGATAGTTGAACAACATGGATTGATATTCGGAATGGATGTAGATAAGTATCTGAAAGAAGGCAACGACTAAGTCGTAGAAGGAAAGTGAAGTATGCGTCACCAAAACTCAGGACGAAAACTTAAAAGGACACATAGCCATCGTAAAGCGACGCTTGCAGCATTGTGCACTGCTTTAATTGTCCATAAGAGAATCAAAACAACTGTTGCGAAAGCAAAGGAAACGAGGATGTTCGTGGAGAAAATTATTACACGAGCAAAAAACGCTGTTGCAACAGAATCCGCACCCGACAAGAAAGATGTATCAGCGCGGCGTGAAGTGTTTGCAGCTTTGCGAAGCAAAGTGGCAGTGTCGACATTATTCAAGGACATTGCACCAAAAGTTGCTGCGCGTGCAGGCGGATACACGCGAGTTGTGAAACTCGGCAGACGATTAGGCGATGGTGCTGAACTTGCGGTACTAGAGCTTGTCGATTTTAATGTTGGTCAAGAAAAAGCGGTAGCAAAGGCGGCGAAGAAAGCGGCTTCTCGTAAGAAAAGCGCATCAAAAACTAAGAAGAATGCCGATGTGACAACCGCTTCTGAAACACCTGAGAAGGCAGTGAAAAACACGCCGGAGAATAATGCAGGGTCGCCTCCGGTTGTTACGGAATAATATGGAGATCAAAAAAGGATAGCATATTGCTATCCTTTCTTGCTTTTGTTGTGTAGGAGAAAAGTATGCTTAAGATTGCGACAGCAGAGTTTTTACAGGGCGTTGTTGATCTTCGACAACTCCCGAAGAACGAATTACGCGAGATCGTGTATATTGGACGATCAAACGTCGGAAAATCATCTTTGCTGAATAAGATGTGTAACAAGAAGAATCTTGCGCGCACGAGTACCATTCCGGGAAAAACACGTGAGATTAACTATTATATCATCAACAACGATTTTTATTTTGTTGATTTACCGGGATACGGATACGCTAAGGTACCAGAACAAATGCGCGCAGGTTGGAAGAAGTTGATAGAAGATTTCTTGAAGCGTGGTGAACCGGTTATCTTAGCGATGCAATTAATCGATTCACGTCAAGAACCCACCCCGTTGGATTTGATGATGATGGATTGGTTAGAGTATTATGAAGTTCCTTACTTGCTTGTTCTAACAAAAGCGGATAAGCTGCCGTTTAGTAAATTAGGAAAGCAAATTGAAATATATAAGGATCGCTTCCAAAGTCAGTTGACCGATGGATGTTGTCGTGGTATTGTACCCTTCTCGATTATCAGTGGCGATGGGCGAACAGAGTTACTCAAATATATCGAATTGCATTTGCAGACATCCCCCAAAAAGAAGAAAGAAGCTGTTTAACGATTTACGTGATATTCCATTTTTAAAACGACCTCGAGCCAAAAACTCGAGGTCGTTTATTTTATGGAGGAGAGTTAGTGTATCTCTAGTTTATTCATTTTAGAGTTTGTTGGTTCTCCAACTTTTCATGTAATAATTTCTCGTCAAAATAAATGTATTTTTTTTCAATATTTATGAAAAAGGGCTTGACAAACAAAGCAACAAGATATATATTCTTTTTAACTAACAATGCACATCACTAAGAAGGAGGCACCTTATAATTCGTTGCGAAACTTTTCTTGTTAATCGTAAAGATGCTTGTCTTTTTTTTGTAACCAATCCCATGTTTTTTTTCCAGCGACAGAAATACAATAATTATTCTGTCCTGTCTTATAATTATCAAATGGAGGAAATATGAAACTTTCCATAACATGGTGGCTAATTGTTTTATTGGGCATAGTGTTGATTTTCTATGTGGGAGGTTGTGTTAATGTGAACAATCCAGATGTTAGCACTGTTGATTATCGTTCTTCAGTAAAATTTGTCAATCTCTCAAAAGTGGGTACGGGTGTAAATGTAAACGTAGATGGAAGTGCGGTTGTTACTTCTTTAGCCTATACTTCTTCTTCAGCATATCAGGATTTAGCATCTGGCACTCGATTTTTTTCTGTAATGTATGCTGGCACTACTCCAGCAATGCAAGATACGTTTCATTATGCTCTTGCACCAAATTACAAGTTAACATATTTCTTTGTGTCTGATCCTACAGGCGGAGATTTAACTCATTATTACTGTTTAATACCTGAAAGACAAACGTATAGTGGCGTAGTAGCTTCTGTTGCCAACAATATATTAGTGCGTTTCATAAATTTATCAAACGATACTTCCGCTTCAGTAAGCGGTGGTGTACAGTTCCATCTTACTTACAACACTACTGACACGACAACCGATCTCTTGGCGTTTAAAGGAGTTAGTTCCTATTACCAAGTCGCTGTTTCTAATTCAGCTAATTATCGTGTTATGAGAGCGGATACTTCGATACATACACCGCTAATTCCATCGACACCTGTGTCTACAACACAAGGACGTTTTTCAGTTGTATTGTATGGATTCCAAGGTTCAAACACATTACAAACACAAGTTTATAAAGAAGACTAAGGTCAATGGAGGATCGTATGATGAAACGATACGCTGTAATTTTCTTCTTACTCTTATTGAGCTTCTCTATAGCGAGCGCTCAATATGGAAAAATATCAGGAATGATAACCGATCAAGAAACAAAAGAGCCGTTGGTTGGCGCAAATGTTCTTGTTGAGGGGACAACATATGGAGCAGCAACGGACATTAATGGGGGTTATGTGATTCTCAATGTTCCTGCAGGAACATACACGGTTAAAGCCTCGTACATAGGCTACCAGACACTCACAATAACGAATGTAAAAGTTCTTGCTGATCTCACAAGAGACATTGACATTAAATTATCGAACACGGCTGTTCAGGTCAGTACGGTAACTATTGTTGCTGAAAGACCTTTAATTGAAAAAAGTGCGACAAATGCTGTAAGAATTCAAGGAGCGGAAGACATTCAAAATTTACCTGTGAGAGGTGTTCAGGGTTACTTCACATTACTTCCAGGTGTTGTTTTACAAAATGGCTCCGTTTATATGCGCGGTAGTCGCAATGATGAAGTCGGCTTTACTATTGAAGGTGCCGATGTTCGTGATGTTGTAGGAACTACAAATCGATATAACATTAATGGAAATCAAATAACGACGATTCCGGAAGCTCTAGAAGAAGTCACCGTTCAAGCTGGTGGGTATGGTGCCGAATATGGAGGTGGAAACGCAGGAATTGTGGCTCAAACGTTTAAAACGGCGGGTTCTGGTACGAAAGTTACACTCCAAGCAGAAACAGATAATTTTGGCAATTACCCAGGCAAAAAATTCCTAGGAACTTATTCTTACGGTTATTCGGATTATGTGATGACTCTCAGCACACCCATCACATCAGATAACATTAAACTCTTCGCAGCTTTGGAGAGTAATTTTCAACGTGATCAGAATAATATTTGGTTCTGGTCAGGCGGCAATTTTGGATATCTCTATGACAACGGCAATAGTGGAGGAACTGCTGGTGATTCGGTGCTCATGAACTGGAACGGCGGTAATGTCCCTGGGAGAATGAATAAACGATATACGGGTAATGGTTCATTGCTCTTCGACTTCAAACCTCTTCTTGTAAGAGTTTCAGGCGCTTATACATGGTCAAAAAGTCAAATTAATAATTTTATCGCGAATATATTTGATTTAGATCGTGACCCAATGCAAGACAATAGTAATTTACTCCTCAATGGAAAAGCGACTTATTTCCTTACAAATAATACATTTGCTGAGGTTAATATCAACTATACGGATGTTCGGAATAGACAATATGATCCGGTATTTGGCGATGACCTTACGTCTTATGAAGATAGTGTTGCAGCTGCTCAACATGGATGGCAGTTTGCGAGTCTCACTCAAGATCCGCTTCCTTACAACATCAATGGATTTGAATTCAATCGGCCTGGATCAACAATCGTTGGCGCAACCAGTTCGTTACCGGGCTATTTGTATACAAAGAATAAAAATACATCGATGGGAGGTTCTTTATCATTATCATCGCAAATGGATAAACATGAATTGAAAGCCGGCGGATCACTCAGCTACTGGTCAATATCCCATTACGATGTTAATCCGGGCGTTATCTTCCCTTCGGCTATAGGCGATCCTGATGTTGCAAGGAATCTAACGGATTATAGAATATTAATGCGAACAGTAAATCATGTAAACAATTACGGATTCGATGAATTTGGAAATCCCATAACAAGTGGAGCAGACGGTCCCAAGCATCCTTATTTCGCAGCTGCTTATTTACAGGATAAAGTTGAATTCGCTGATATGATTGTAAACGCTGGTCTGCGTTTTGATGCAATGGATTTGGATGGATGGGCATTCTCGGATATATCCAATCTCGTTGTCAACCAAAGTGATTTCACTATATCAAATATGAAAAAAACACCAATCTATACATACGTCGAACCTCGATTAGGATTCTCGTTCCCGGCATCAGATAGAACGGTTTTCCACTTGCAATATGGAGTATTTGTTCAAGCGCCACCGTTATACAGTCTCTATCGAGGCGTAGCAACTACAGTATATATTTTACAGAATGGGCATTATTTTGCAAACCCTGTCGGATATAATGTACAACCAGAAAAGACAACTCAGTATGAAATTGGTTTTTCACAGCAATTTAGTGATGTATGCGCTATTGATATTACTGGTTTCAACAAGAATATTACAGGTCAATTACAGACTTCAGCTTATATTATGCCAGCGTCTCTTCTTCTTCCAGGGAATATCTATTATGCATATTCGAATGGTGACTTTCAAAACGTGCTTGGCGTTGAGATTAGTCTGCATGTTAGAAGAATTCAACGATTTCAAGCTGATGTAAATTACACGTTGCAAGACTCCCGTGGAACGAATTCATATGCTAATGGAACTATAGCCTTACTAAATACAGGTAGTGTTGCACCAAGTATGGTGGTACCATTGGACTATGCAGAAACACACCGCGGCTCAATCTCGTTAGATTATCGGTGGGGGAAGGATGATGGCGGACCAATTCTTGAACAATTGGGAATCAATCTTCTGTTCACCTTTAATTCCGGCCATCCATATACGTTATCAACTGGCAGCGGCGGACAACAGGGAACGGATTTAGGAGCCATCTTGAATGATAATGATGCACGTACAAGATTTCCTGAAGAACCAATAAATAACTCTGTAACTCCGTGGGCATATGAATTGGATTTCCGAATTGATAAAACATTTTCAATAGGATCTTTTAATGTTAATGTTTATGCTTATGTTCAAAATTTACTTAATACACAAAACGTTACAAATGTATATTTTAGAACGGGTAACGCATACGACGACGGATGGTTAAGTAATCCACTAGCAAGTGGACAAACAGTACTTAATCCTTCATATGGACAGACGTATGCATCACTGTATCAGGTTATTAATCTTCAAAACAGTCAAAATCAATTCCGACAAAATAATTTTGTCAACTTTGGCACGCCGCGTCAAATACGCGTCGGTGCAAGGATAGAATTGTAAATAATTTATTCTGAACGTTCAGGAGATATCGACTATGAAATATAAAAAGCTGGTGTTAATGATCTTTCTAGCTCTATTGTTCGTCTCGTTTTCCTCTCCTGGAAAAGATAATTCGAACAAATCAGCACATAAGTTGTATAAAAACACTGCTGGAGTTTCAAGACAAATAATGAATGCAAATAATGTGACCAGCTGGATAAGAGCTAATGGATTCTTTAATTGGGATGTTGCTCAATCATGGAATGGCGAATTTCCAAAACTTTCCGGAGTGGGAACAATTTTTTCCGAGGGTGTTGTTTTTGGAGGTTTCTGCAATGATGGACTGTACACGAATTCGTTGCGTGTCACAGGAAATACTTATTTCAATGGATTGCAGGCAGGAAGTATTTTAACTGCAAACGGCAATACGACGGGCGCAGAAGATCCGTCCTCATCAGCTGTTAATAGAGTATGGGGAGTACGGCCTGATGTGACGCCATTCACTGCAACAAGTGCATATCCAGATTTAACGAATGACGCAGCAACGTTTTTTCAAGTCTCTCCAGGTGCTGTGACTTCTGCGCAAATTCAAACTATTATTAATCAATATATTGCAGATTGGAATGAATGGCCGGCAAGTAAGGGCGCACCTTGGTACGTTGATGTAGATCAGGTAGTAAGAAATGATAATGCGTTCGATCATACAAATCCACACCATATTCCTGGTATGCCGGGAGCGACAAAATCTATGTGGTTTGTGTGCAATGACCTTAATCCATCGGTCTCAGAGGTTTTTGGTGGTTCTCCACCGATGGGTATTGAACAGCAGATGTTGCTCTGGTCATATGCATCATCGACTCCGTTAAACAATATGATTTTTAGACAAGTAAAATTAATTTATAAGGGAAACCGAAATTCACCGACAAATGCTGAAATTGATAGTATGTATATCGTTCAATGGGCAGATGGTGATAATGGAGATGCCGGAGATGATTTTGCGGGCTGCGATTCAACATTAGGCCTTGGATATCAATATAATGCCGGTGTAACAGATTCAAAATATGCGGCGGTGGGTTTAGCTGCTCCTGCAGTTGGTTACGATATTTTAAATGGCGTTGCATATCAGACTGGCAATTTTAATGACAGTGCTGTTGTGAATTTTCAATGGAGGCATGGTTATAAATATTGGAGCGCTAACCCGTTAAGTGCGTACGATTATTTTGCTGCTGGTTCACCGATAAGTGATCCTGATGATGGAACATATACTGGAACGCAGCAGTGGTATAACCTTATGCGAGGTGATTTGCCGCGACCGCAATATCCGAGTGGAATTCCATACTATACTTCTTCTACATATGCAAGCGCACATGGAATAGTAACGAAATATTGTCCGAATGGTGATCCAACAACTGGTATAGGTTGGATAGATGGATCGGATCTTGCAGCAGGTGACCGTCGGATGGTGAATGTCCATGGACCATTCACACTTAAATTGCACGACACGGCCGAGGTTGTTATTGCACTTATTGATGCGATGGGTGCAGATAATATTGGCAGTGTGAAAATGCTGAGAAATAACAGCTCATTTGCATTACGTGCATTTAAAAATCTTTTTAAATTACCTTCCCCGCCGTCTGCTCCTTCAGTGAGTGTTTCCGCATTGGACCAGGAAATAATACTCAATTGGGGTGGACCTCAGAGCGCAAGCGTAGAATCAAGTTTTGATAGGGGTTACGCTTTCGAAGGGTACAACATTTATCAATTTTCATCATCAAGCTCAAAAGTTGAAGATGCTACAACAGTAAAAATAGCGACATATGATATTGTTGATAATGTTAAGGTAATTGTTGGCCCTGCTATAGACGCAGCGTCTGGGGCAACTATTACTAAAGTATATGAGAATGGTAATGATACAGGATTGAAAAGAGTTATTGACTTAACAAAAGATTATATAAAACAGCGTCCGTTTGTAGATGGTCAGGCCTATTACTTTTCTGTTACGGCATATTCGTATGACCCATACTGGAATGTCGATTCATCGGAATATTATTCGCCGGGATCTCCAACGTTGGAAAGTAATCCACTTATTCTTGTCATAACACCGCATACAGTAAATCCAGGAACGCGGTTAACAGCTCAAAGTGGAAATGCCCTCCAAGTAACACATGCTGTTGTGGACTCAACAAAACCGTCGAGTGACGGAAGTGTTACCGTAATAGTCCAACAACCCGATAAGTTAACAGGCGACAACTATAATATTCAATTCGACAATACAGGAACTAATTGGTCTGTTGTTGACGTCACAAAAAATGTTACAATTGCAACAGGTACCAATCAGTCTGGAGACGCCAATTATCCTATTGTTGATGGAATACAGGCTATTATTGTAGGGCCACAACCTGGAATGAAAGAGTGGTCCATCCCAAGTGGAACGCGAAGGTTTTCTCCAGTTGGAGGGTGGGCAGGTTTAGGGCTTGAAGGATTTAGTACTGCTGCCAATCCATCAGCGTATGATGTAACTGCCGGTACTATAGGTATGGCCGGTCATTTAGCATTTGGTGGCATAGGAACAACATTGACAACTGCGCAACAGTATCATACAGTGCTTTTAAAATTAGCAGCTGTAGACCATACAAACCTATGGGATCCGAAAGCTACACCTACAGATGCGAATTATTCTCTTGCTTATCGTTTTTTGCGAGCGGTTGGTACTGCAAGTACTCCGGCAGATCCAGCATTTGCTCCATGGATTATTAATAAAGGTGCTGGTTATCCATACCAGGACTACAATTATGGCGTGCCGTTCTCGGCTTGGGATATGTCTACAAACCCACCGACCCGTTTAGCGGTTGGTATGTTTGAAAACAATGTTGCTGGTGCATCTCTTGACGGACGTTACTGGCCGCCCCTTACAACTGGTGACAACACAGTAAACCGGGAGTTTTGTTTCATCTTTAGTGCTCCATATACAACGACACCGGATCCAGCACTTGAGGTAAATCTCTCTAATAATGCGACAACACCTCTTATGTGGGTTATGACATGCAATCGGCGTGCTGATGCAGATTGGGCTGCCGGTGATCAATTTGAAATTATCGCGGCGAACGTGAACGGATCGAATGATATTTTCAAATTTAAAGCACCATCAGTTATGTACTATGCTGATTCAGCAAAGTTAGACGTTGATAAAATCAATGTATTCCCTAATCCATATTTTGGTGCACAATCACGAGAGACAAGTCGTCTTAATAAATTTGTAACATTTAACCATCTGCCTGCAAGTGCGACAATTAGAATATTTAGTTTGTCAGGCGTACCGGTTAAAACTATTACAAAAAATGATGCGACACAGTTTACAACTTGGAATCTTTTGAACGACCACAATCTTCCTGTAGCAAGTGGAATCTACATTGTCTATGTCGATATGCCAACACTTGGGAAAACGAAAATACTCAAGTTAGCGCTCATTCAAGAAGAGCAAGTTTTACCGAACTATTAAGATGACCATGATTTTATGATGACTCCAACTAAATTCTAAGGAGCAAATTATGAAAAGAAAAGTTTTATTAATATTAACATTGACATTTCTGGTGCTGAGTGTGTTTACGATTTCTGCTTTTGCGCAGAGCAAAGCCGGAACAGCCGCAGCTCCAGAATTGCTTATCCCGCTTGGCGCACCACAAGTGGCGATGTCGGGTGCTGTTGTTTCTTTCGTTTCAGGATCAAGTGCAATTTCATGGAATCCAGCCGGTCTCGATGTAAGCGATGTGAGTGCAAGTGCGCTATTTTCTCATCGATCATACATCGGAGATATCAGCATTAATTACGCTGCAGTAGCGACCAAACTATCTTCATTTGGCTCACTAGGGCTGACATTGCGTTCATTTAATATCGGCCAAATCTCCGTAACAACGGAGGCTCAACCAGATGGAACTGGAGCTATTATTAATCCGACGTTCTTTACACTCGGGCTCACATATTCAAAACTACTTACCGATCATGTAAGTATTGGTGTTACAGCGAATATAGTGAATGAAAGCTTTGCAAATGTCAGTGCGTCTGGTGTTGCATTTGATGCTGGTATACAGTATAGAAATCTTGGTGGAATTGCAGGATTGAGCTTAGGTGTCTGTGTAAACAATATTGGGACATCTATGCAATATGGTGGATCAGATTTATGGTTACCAGCAAATGCAACAGATCTATCAAGAGGTTCAACATACTACAAAGTAGAAGCAGCGAGCGCGCAGATGCCTTCTATTATCCAAATTGGCTTTGGATATGAAATGAGCCTCGCTGAAAGCACTGGATTGAAGCTTGGGATCGCGTATGAAAACAATAACTATGGGATTGATGAATATAGAATGGGCGCAGAGATAGGACTTGTGAAATCATTATTCCTACGCGGCGGTTATATCTATAGTACTGATCCCACAGGAACAAAATCGATCTTCCAAAATTATACTTTGGGAATAGGTGTTGATCTAAAGGAGTACGTTAAAGTTCCAATAAGTATTGACTATGCGTACGTGCCCGTTCAATACTTCAGTGCAAATAATATTCTTGATATTAATATTAATTTTTAATCAGGAATAAATATTCAATTTACAAAAACCGTCAATGAATAAAACATTGACGGTTTTTTTATGCTTACTTGAAAAATTAGTATTACATTCTATTTATAGAATCGAATAACAAGGTTAGCCATACGAGAATCATACTTACATGAAAAACATCTTATTTTATATATACTGTGCACTGGCAATACTATTATTAAGCAATGAGGGGCAATCACAAACTATTCGCTCCAAAAATCCTTTTATAATAAATGCGTTAATTAATCGGTTCTGGCAAAATGACTCGACTGCATTTCTTGAAATTGCGACGGCGTGCTATCCAAGTCAAGCAACTCTATATAAAGATTCAGTAGGATCTCATAGAAGCGTTGAATTCTGGATTAAAATTAAGAGTAATTCTAATAATGAGATTATTCGTGCTGATCGATTTCGCGTACCAGTGACAATGCAAGATTCTGTTAAAGAGTTACAATCAGGTGTCTTAATAAATAAATTTAATTACACGTTGGAATATGGTTCGTATTCATTAGGAATATATGGTTTTGATAAAGGGAACCCTATCCGTTGTGATAGTGCAATTATACATGTTGAAATACATCGTCGCCCGAAAACTGTGATCCTGAGCGACATTGAGCTCGCGAGCAGCATTACTGAATCTAAGGATACCAAAGATCCTTTTTACAAAAATTCATATCGTGTCATTTCAAATCCAACCCTTATTTTTGGTAGAGAAGATGCTCCTATACCGTTCTCATATTCAGAATTGTATAATCTAAATATAGATTCGGTGTATTCGGTAACAGCTTGCATAATAAATGGAAAAGGGGAGCTGCTTAAGTATAAAAAAAAGCTTCAACGATATGGAGCGCGCGATGTTGTTGAAGTAAATTCGTTAAACATTAGTTCTATTCCATCCGGTAAATATAAATTTGCCGTTATAGTCGCAGATACTTTGGGGCATGAAATCGCACGCTCTGAAAAGACTATTTTTATCTATAACTCGCATCTTTTATCACAAGCGGCTCCCATAACATCAGCTAAAACCGCTGAATTTGTTGGATTGACGAATGATGAATTAGTTGCTGAATTCAGAAAAGCTAAATATGTTGCTTCTTCTGATGATCAAGTGGCATTTGAAAAATTATCATCGATAGATGCACGAAGGGAATTCTTAGCTAGATTCTGGTCAAACATCGAGAATGGACAACATGGTCAAACCAATCTTACTCGCGCAATTTATTTAGACCGCGTTCTGACGGCAAATCAGCGATATCATGCGTTGGGTAAAGAGGGTTGGCTTACGGATCGAGGCAGAGTGTATCTTTTATATGCTGAACCAGACGAAGTTGAAAGGTTCCCGAATTCCGATAATGGCAAACCGTACGAGATATGGGACTACAATCAAATTGAGAATGGCGTTATATTTGTCTTTATTGACCAAAGCGGCTCCGGAGATTATAGACTTGTCCATTCAACAAAGCGCGGTGAACTTCAGGATGAATCATGGCAGCAGCATTTGCAATAGCTGTTTGTTTCCTCATTGGGTTATCACCTGCATCTGCCCAGTCGGTTGACCCTGTTCTGGTAGAAGATTATTCTATTGGTTCGTTTCAGCGAGCGACGCGCATTGTGTTGGGAACGCAAGGGACAATATATATTCTTGACGCGGACGAAAACAAGGTATTGTTGTTTTCTAATCTTCAAGATGCTCCCAAAACTATTGGGGGGTTTGGTTGGTCATCTTCTTCATTTGATAAACCCACAGGCGTTGCAACGGATGGAGTGAACGTTTACGTCTCCGATTTTGGTAATCACCGGATTCAACGATTCGATCGAGATCTCAATTATATTTCATCGCTTTCTACGAGAGATACTTCCGATGCTAACTCTCGATTTGGTTATCCTCTTGATATTGCATTATCCGAGCTTGGAGATTTGTTCATCCTTGATGGCGAAAATATCCGCGTGTTGAAATTTAATTCTCAAGTTTCCTTTGAGCGTACATTTGGTGATAATGCTGGAAAAGGTAAGCTACAGAATCCGGTTAAACTCGTTGCAACAAATTCCCGTATTTTTGTTGGCGAAAAAAATAGAATAATCGTATTTGACTATTTCGGCAATTATCTTGGTAGTATTGGTGATGGTATTATAAACAACATCAATGGATTCACGATTTTGACGAACGGACTTCTTGCCGCATCAAGTGACACGATCTGGCGGTTTACGCGAGAGGGCGTTTTACAAAATATTTCATCGTTGGGTAATATTATTTCTGGAGATCGAATTGACCAAATTCAGGATATAGCATGTAAAGGGAAACAGTTATTTATTCTTTCGCCACAAAGGATTCATGTGTTTAAAATGAGTAATTGAATTTCCAATGCCAAACCTTGGGTAGTGTCTTAATTTGAAATGCTAATTAAAAGTTTAATAGGTCGATTTCTTCGTGGCAAAGTCTGGTTTTAATAACGGTATCAGAAACGTCAAATTTATTACAAATTCTTGGGGCAAGAAACTCGGTTATATCATCCGTAGTTACATCTGGAATTTGCTTGCCCGCCTTTTCTATTTCGTTTTGATATTTACGAGCCTCTTGAATTAATAACTCGCGAGGAACAAGCAGGCGACCAGCAAACTCTCTTGCTTGCCATTCAGCCCTACCCCACATCGCATTCGGTAGATAATTAATTGTATTTTTCCACTCAGCATAAGATGACGGTCGAAGAGCTTTAATCTGTTGAGGATGTAAAACTCTATGACCTAATTCGTGAGCAATCGAAAAACGAATTCTCACGCTTGGAGATGTTGGATCATAATCAATTTCGTCTAAAGAGCCTGACAAATGAGCCTCAGTATGCACAAAAGTTTTGAGTTGAGGAATTGGAATGATTATAATCTGAAAGACTTTTTCAGCGATCACTTCTACGTTGACAGGAAGCGTGCCAGTCCAACATTTGGCACGAGTAGTTTCAGCATAGCTCCATATTTGTGGCTTGTCAAGCCATGAGACGGTAATCTCCGAAAAGTCTATATCCATATATTATTTACCTCCGTTTCATAAGGTCGATTAACCGATCCAATTCTTCTTGTGTCGGCTTGTCTCCCCGAACAGTTCTAAAAAAAATTGGCAGTGCTGCGATTACCTCTTTATCGGAATACATTTCTTCTGGAATCTTTTTTTGTGCTATTGCAGCTAAATCAAAAAACATATACCAATCATCTGTATTTCTCTCTAATCCTGTCAATTCTGCTATCATCTCAAGTTTCTCACGATTATCAAAAAGCGGCAATCTGTTTCTTTCAATCTTGCTCCAATTGCTTGCATCTATTTGGGCTAATTCGCAGAACTCCCTCAGACTTAGCCCTACGGCAAGCCGTTTGTTTCTGACAAATTCTCCGAAATTCATGATATTCTCCTTTTTTTACGTATGTGCGGTTGTTCGTATCTATGACTCCTTTCTGCGTAGAACGCTATCTCTTTGTGGTATAATATAACCAATCAAACAGCGTATGTCAAGGCTTTTTTTAAGTATTTTTAGGCGATTTTGCACAATTATGGTTATTTTTTACTACACAATAAACAAGCATATCATTTTTCACTTGACAAATGCCATAATGATGCTTATATTATGCTTGTCAAAATAAGGAATGCTTATTATGGAAAACCACATTGATGTTTTAGAGGCAAGATTGAACGAGTTGAATGAGGAGAGAGACGCTCTCTTAAGATTAATTTCAATTTGGAAGGGGCAACCAACTTCCAACATAGGTGCAACGCTCGTTCAGCCAAAAAATAATAATCCATCCAATTCAATTCGTGGAAGAGTTGTGGATGCAACGATTGAATTAATTCACAAACTTGGTAGGCAGGTAAGTAATGAAGAAATTCTTGTGCTTGTGAAAGATAAAGGATTGAGTTTGGGAGATACAAAAAACGAACAAACCACAATCGCTGCAATTCTCTCTCAAGAAATTGCAAAGAAGAGTGCAAGACTCAAGAGGATTGCGCGTGGTATGTATGATCTTAAATAAAAAGGCAATCTGCGTGACACTAATCAACACAGATTGCCTAAAAGAGATAAGCGAGCTGTCTACTCGCAGAAAGGAAGGGTGTATGAGTAAGATACTAAAAACGATACCCTAACCACCCGCTATTTAGCGGGTCTGCAAGTGCTACTAACACCTGCAAACCCTAAACAATCAAAGCTGGTTGGAGCCTTGACCGTCCGAAACAAATATAAGACTCCACAGCATGAAAGTCAAATTAAAAATCATGGAGCCTTATATGTCATACAATCTGTCAATCGAAAAAAAGATGTTAGTTCTCTCTTCCCTCGTCGAAGGTAACTCAATCCGTAGTATTGAACGCATGACCGGCGTCAATCGAAACACTATCATGACTCTTATGCTTTCCGTAGGAAAACAATGTGAAGAAATCTTAGACCGAGAAATGATTAATATCAAATCGAACTTTATTCAAGCGGATGAAATTTGGTGCTATGTCGGCAAAAAGCAGAAACAATGTACAGAAGAAGAAAAGAAAGCTGGAGAGTTAGGCGATCAATATGTATTTGTGGCGATGGATGCAGATTCTAAACTTGTTCCTCTTTACCGTGTAGGCAAGCGTACTTCCGAAATGACGCTATCTTTCATTAAAGATTTACAGGCAAGGATCAATACACGCTTTCAGCTTTCTACCGATTCATTTAACGCTTATGCCGATGCAGTAGATAGGGTTTTTGGTGAAGATATTGACTATGGTCAAGTCCACAAACAGTACGGCGAAGAAGCTAAGAGCGAAAAACGGTATAGCCCCGCAAACATAATATCGGTTTCTATAAGACCGATGCTTGGCAATCCTAAACGAAATAAGATTTCTACAAGTTACGTAGAACGTCAAAATCTTACGATGCGTATGCAGATGCGACGGTTCACACGTTTAACCAATGCTTTTTCCAAAAAATTAGTTAACTTAAAAGCGGCTTTGGCTATTCACTTTTTTCACTATAACTTTATGCGAGTTCATCAAACCTTGCGAGTTACGCCAGCGATGGAAGCGGGAATCTCAAATCACATTTGGGGTTGGGAAGAACTATTCGGTATCGCTCGGCAAGAACGGAAGGTAGCATAATGAAAAAGGTGAATCTGAAATATCCGAAAGACTTTCTGAATAAAATTATTTGCGGGGATAGTATCGAGGTAATGAAGTTAATCCCCGACAACAGTATTGATCTTGTGGTAACTTCTCCGCCGTATAACCTAAAAAATTCCACAGGTAACGGAATGAGTGTCAATACAAAAAGCGGGAAGTGGGCTGGTAACGCATTACAAAACGGCTATAGCCATTATGATGACAATATGCCGAACGATAAATATGCGGAATGGCAACACAATTGCTTGCAACAAATGTATCGCACAATAAAAGACGATGGAGCAATTTTTTATAACCATAAATGGCGCGTCCAAGATGGGGTAATACAGGACAGAAAAGACATCATTAAAGATTTGCCTGTTCGTCAAATAATCATTTGGAGAAGAAAGGGCGGAATAAATTTTAACCCCGGCTACTTCTTGCCCACGTATGAAGTTATTTATTTAATTCCCAAACCAGATTTTTTTCTTGCCAAGAAAGCAAATGCTTGTGGTGATGTTTGGGAATTTACTCAAGAAATGAACAATGGACATCCTGCACCGTTCCCCGTTTCATTGATACATCGAATCATATCCTCTACTAATGCTAAAATTATTTTAGACCCGTTCATGGGTAGTGGTACAACCGCTGTTGTTGCTTCTTCACTGGAAAGAACATACATAGGCATTGAGCTTTCACCGGACTATTGCAAGATGGCGGAAAGAAGATTAAAAAAGAATGTCAAAGACGATGAACTATTGAAATTAAAACCCCTTTCACTATTCCCCGAGAAATGATGAAACAATACACTAAAAAATCTCTTATAAAAGAATTTAAGAAGATTAAAGAAATGGGTTGGATAGAAAACAAACGGCATGGGAATCAGGGTGGTGTAGGGAATACGCTCGAAGATTTATTGGGGATAGATGAAAACAATTTACCTCTTCCCAATGCCGCAGAATGGGAATTAAAAGCACGTAGATTAGACTCTACCTCTCTTGTTACTTTGTTCCATGTAGAACCCTCGCCAAGGGCAATGAAATTAGTACCAAGTTTATTGTTATTGAAATACGGATGGAAACATCAAGAAGCGGGTATAAAATATTCCGCAAAGGAAATGAGTTTTAGGCAAACAATTCATGGATTAACCCCGAGTGACCGTGGATTTATGGTAAAGATTGATAGGATTAATAAGAAGGTATTAATTTCTTTCGATAATAAAGTTGTATCTGAACGCCATAAGGAGTGGCTAAAAAGTGTTAAAGATAGAATCGGATTGTCTGAATTGAACCCACAGCCGTATTGGGGCTTTGACGATCTTTCAAGCAAGGTGGGTACAAAGCTGTTAAACTGTTTTTTTGTAGAAGCA
>Ga0182027_10001823_pt1 | contig 34880 bp, 32 predicted proteins | sample 712E1DmetaG_FD_121300 | JGI IMG/M metagenome (GOLD analysis project Ga0182027, IMG submission 121300) | Permafrost microbial communities from Stordalen Mire, Sweden - 712E1D metaG (Illumina Assembly) | ecosystem: Environmental > Terrestrial > Soil > Wetlands > Permafrost | place: Sweden...
CGGGACCTTGATAAGAACGTTGGGCCGGTTTAGCGCAGTCCACAATCGGCGAACCTCAAGTATCGTGCCGTTGGTGTCATGCGCCAGATGCGGATCGACTTCAAGGCATACGTAACCGTCCCTGCCATCAGTTTCATCATACTCCGCGCGAAACTTGTCGGCCGCAATTTGTACGTCGCGCCGGCTGAGCGTGTCGTAGATTTCTCGTGGCTCCTTCCCCAAGAGCGCCATGGACCTTATGTCTGCGTCACAGGCATGGGCATCTATGATCGCCTTTTCAAAGATCGTCGGATTCGATGTTATTCCCCGCAGCCCGTTGTCTTCCATCAACCCGCGGGACTCGACGATCAGATACCGCTGTATGTAATCAAGCCATCCCGATTGCGTGAGCGTGCCCAATTGATCCGAATAATTGTTTATCATGAATTCTTCTCCTTGCTTTCCAGACCCTTACAATGAAAGGGACAAATTGGGCGCGTGAACAACGCCAAAGATCCTTCTAGCCAACCGAACCACCGAGCATTCGACCGATTATTGCGGTCACAGCCATCGCAAGCACGCCACCCAGGGTGACTCGCAACGCTGCGCGGCCGATCGGCGCACCGCCAAGGTAACCGCCGAATGCTCCAAGAGCGGCGAGACAAATCAGCGAAAGGACCGCAATCACGTGGATACGAAAAGCTGCCGGTGCGATAAGAAGCGCGGCAACCGGAATCAGTGCAAAGGACACAAAGCTTACGGCCGATATCCACGCCGCTTGCATCGGACGTGCGAGGGCTGTTTGATCGATCCCAAGCTCATCGCGCATGTGTGCGCCTAATCTATCATGCTCGCTGAGTTGCTCAGCCACTTTCATCGCGAGATCCTTATCGAGCCCGCGTTTCACGTATATCATTGCAAGTTCATGCAGCTCGGCTTGAGGCTGCCCCGCAAGCTCCAGATTTTCACGCTTGATGTCGGCCCGCTCGGCGTCACGTTGCGAGCTGACCGAAACATATTCGCCCACGGCCATAGACATTGCCCCCGCGACAAGGCCAGCGATGCCGGCAATAAGAATGGTTCCCTTTGGCGCGGAAGACGCCGCGACCCCAATTATGATGCTTGCGGTTGAAACGATTGCGTCGTTTGACCCGAGGACCGCGGCGCGCAACCATCCTGCACGCCCGCTTCGGTGCTTTTCCGTATTTTCTGTTGCCGGTCCCATTATTTGCCCAATTTTCCTGCCTTGTTGTTCATGATACTGGCCTCATTCTGTTGCATGTTTTGTGAATTGCTCTGTCGTTGGCTCCGGAGTCGTCTCGCATGGATTTATTGCTATTTGAGACGTTTCCGGAAGAGTTTCAGTTCTCGCCGCCATTTTTTCGTTGCTGCCGGATACGCCATCTTCAGATCTCCGAGCGCGTCAAGAACGATCCGGGAAACGATCAGCCGGGCATTCTCCTTGTCGTCGGCCGGGACGGCATACCAGGGATTGTGATGGGTATCGATCTTCATTGTTTCCCCTCATGTCTGCATTCCCGCTCGTGTAGTTAGGCCCGCTTAGCGATTTACGGCGCCGAATCGGACGCACCCGGGAGATGACTCAAGGCATTTCGTTTCTCCATTTGGAGTCTGCTTCGGATTTCTGGACTATCCTGGTTGCGGTTCTCTTGCCGTCAATCATTTTCCACGTTAGGGTCACTCTGGAATCGGGCATGAGATCGCCAAGCGTAGTTTCTTTTGAAAGCTCCATCATTCCCAGCATGATCTTGGCTCCGGATTGCACGGTAAAAGTGTCTCCGGCTTCCCCGGTTCTCACGACTACTATGCGTGCCGTCACGTCAACCGAAACGACTTTGCCGTCAATCTTCGCATCACTTGTTTCCTGGTGGGCATCCGTTGCGGATCCTTGTTCCTGTGAAAAGATCAGGCTTACACAAGCAAGAATCGCAACCGGGATTATCTTGAACCATCGGGTAGACATAGCACGGTTTCCTTTCGGATACCTGTTTTCCTTGCGCAAAGCGCGGTTATTCTTTTTTCTTCGAGAAGACAGTCATGGCCTTTTGGAGCGCCTTGTCCAATTCCTTTGCATCCTTGACAGTACCGGATTCAACCTTTGCCGCCAAAGTCTTTATCTCGCTAACGGTTGAATCGATTTCGGTCTTGGCAAGATGGCGTGTATACGCGGCCTTCAGCTTCATGAATGAGGCGGCCTTCCGTATGTCCACGGCGGCTTTGGACCGATCGTTCTCCCCCAGTTCCGATTTTGCTCTGTCAAAATGATATTTATAGGCATATTCAAAAATGGCGGTTGAGCTGACATCGACGGGAACCATAGCGTATTTGTTGCTGATGACATTGAGCGCGCTCGACGTGACGGCATTGAGCTCACTGGTGTCCTCACCCTTGCTCGCCACTATGCTGTTGGACAGATCTTCAACTTGTTTGGATATCGCGGAGAGCCGGTCTTTCTGAAAAATCAAGAAAGAATTGCCCAATTTCAATTCGGAAGATGCTTTCGAATATTCCTTTAATTGCAGGTATTCCTTTGCAAGGGCAAAGTGGTAACTCGGCGCATCCATGTAGACGGCCCAATCCGTTTCGACCATTGGAAACCACACATCGGATTGCACGCGTGTCGTCGCTTCGGATTGCTTTTGTTCGGCGGAATACGCCGAGAAACTCAGCGCGCAAAGACTGCTGATCAAAATGAAAACGGACCGAGTGGAAAACATGGGATAATCTCCTTTGAAATGTTGTTCGCAATCATGGTACTCAAATCACCCGTCGCTATTTCGCGGACTGTGCTATTCCCGCCAAATCACCGATCACGTTGACGAGCTGCTGACCCGCCGGCACGATGATCTTTGCGTTATTCTGAAGCGCGAACTGGGCCGTTTCCAGCCGTTTTAGCAATTGTGAATTCCCCACGAAATATTTGTCGGCCGCTTCGTTCACCAGCCGGATGGCCTCCGCTTCGCCCTCGGCTGAGAGGATCCGGGCCTGCCGCACGCCTTCCGCCTTTTTTATTTCGGCGCGTTTGATGCCGTCGGCCGTTGTCTCGGCTGCGGTCGCGAAGTCCACCGCGGCAATCTTTTCGTTTTCGGCCTTCACGATTTTGTTCATGGTGTCCTGTACGTCCTTGGGAGGATCGATCTCCTTGAGCTCGGCGCGCACGATGTCGATGCCCCAGTGCGTGGTTTCCCTGATGAGAATTTCGTGCAGGTCCTTGTTGATCCTGCCCCGCTCACTGTTGGCCGATTTGAGCGACATGGTGCCGATGATGTTCCTGAGCGTGCTGCGCGACAGGTTGACTATTTGGTAATTCACGCTGTTGACGTTGTATTGAGAATTTTTGACGCTCTCCTCGTCCGGTTTGATTTTGTAATAGATCTGCGCATCGACCATGGCGTTCAGGTTATCGTTGGTGATGATTTCCTGCGGATCCGCGTTCACCAACTGTTCCGTTACATTCACCTGGAACATCTTGTCGACGATGGGAATGAGCCAGTGAAATCCGGGATTGGCGAAGTGATGGTATTTTCCCAGCCGCTCCACAAGCCCCCTGCGCGTGGGCCGGACAATCTTGATGCCCGTGAGAAAAAGAAATACGACGATGACGCACAAAATCCAGATCCACATCGGTGCATGACCTTGCATAGGAATGCTCCATTGGTGAGAGGTGTATTTGACTCTTGACTAGCCCGGCTGGGTGCTGCAAAGAAGGTTCAACGAACCTATCCCATCGCTTGGGTAAGCAGACGGTTGGATGAATCGACAAACATAGTACTGTGCAATCCTTGTGCCACGCATCTGTTCGCAGATTCGTTGATGGGTTACTCCGCCATCAGGAAGTAATTATTGGTTTCCGGAATAATTTTCCCAATAGCGGGAATAACCTCGCCTTGTTTGCAAATATCCTTTGGACCCGTTCCATCACAAACTACCCGGGTGATCAGCGTCAGCGCCTTTTGAAGGGTCAACGTCGGGACTGTTTCTTATCGATTCCCGCATGCGGTCCACGTACACGGCGGCCTCAGCCCACTCCACATTCTTGATCCAGGCAACAGGGATGATAACCCTTTTTCCCGGCAGCCAACTGCCTGTGTCGACAACAAGATTGCACAGCGTCCAATTCTCGTCGTCCACCTTGAAATCCGTCACATGCCCGATTTCGCCGTTGGTGGCCTGAATTTGGTAACCCGTGACCTGACGCGTGCTGCGTAAATGCGGGTCATCATGCCGGTCCGGGGCCGGAGGTTCTTGGGCTAACGGAATATCGACAAGGGGAAATGGCGTAATTCCCAAAATACCGCCATACCCTGGTTCCCAATATTGGGGCCATTCGTAGTATTGGTGCAACTGGGCCTCATGCTGGCGATAGACAGGCCTTTCGGTATCGATATCCGGGCTGTTGCGAATCTGGTCGCGGGTAAGGTTTACAGGAAATGTCCGTGATTCCCAATCCGGTTTGCCCATGGCAAAAAGCGAAATAAGAACCTTGCGGTTGGATAGCCAGTTTCCGGTTTCCACAACCATGTAGCGGATTGTCCAGGTTGTGTCGTCGAAGTAAAACTCATTTACCTTTCCCAGGTCGCCATCGGTGGCTCGGATTGAGAAACCGATTATGCTGTGCAGACTGTGTTCCATTATGTTTCCTCCAGGCAGGATAGGATATTTACAGGATAGGATATTTAAGTTAGGGTCACGACCATATTCCCACAAAGAGTGCAAGAAGTGTGCCCGAATAGCTTGCGCCGCGTGCGCAGCGAGGGAAACACCCGGGCCTTTGTCTATCGCTTGGAGTGGAGTGCCCGATTCCTTCTCCGGTGGACTAGACACTTGAGATTGCGAAAGGGATGCGCACCACCGGAGTTAGTGAAGGTAGGGCTTGTTTTGAGAGGAAGAAATACCTAGTTTCTTGAGAGAGGAAAATCGATTTCGCGACAGCCCCCGGGTCAGTGATAAGCGAGGAAGGAACGAAAGCCCGAAATTCGGTGGCAGTAAGATCTCATGATTATTGATGTCCATACCCATCTCGTTCCGCCGAGAGATGTCATGACGCGGGCGCTCTCGGCAGCCGGGAAATCGCATCCGGTGATCGATGAAATCCTCGGGGCATGCCCGGATTGGGGCTATCGGGTTGAGAGGAAAATCGATGAGGCCGTGGATTTCCTGGACCGAAATGCAATCCGCGCGTCGGTGATCTTCCCGTTCGATTTCATGGGCGCAACCAATGACCTTCTCTTGAGAATGGTCAAAGGCCGTCCTTCGTTCGTTCCCTTTGCCTGTTTCGACCTCTCAACCGCAAACGTCGTCGAGCTGGAAGCGACGGTAAAGCAGGCGGCGCGCCGGGGGTTCCGCGGCGTCAAGCTCTACCCTTTGTGGGGGCCGTATTCCGAAGACCGGTATGCCTCCCTCTTTTCAATCACACAGGAAATGGATCTCCCCGTTGTCGTGCACTCCGGCGAGTCCATGTTTGCCTGTGTCAAGACGGAATGGTCGCACCCGGAAATCGTCGGTACTATTGCCGACAAGTACCCGTCTCTTCGCCTCATCATTGCCCACGGAGGCCATCCGTATCACGAGGCCACACTGGAAACCATACGGTCCCGGCAGAACGTCTATACCGACATTTCCGCCAAAGGCATGAATTTTCTGCAAGCGCTGGTACCCCGCGCGATGTCTTCCCGTCTGCACGCGCGGGTATTTGACAAGATCCTTTTTGGCACCGACCTTTTTCATCCGGTTTTCTATGGCGACGAGGACGCGAAACTCGCGGCCCAACTGGCCGCGCTCGAATCTCTGGGATTGCCCCGCCACTATCTGGAGAAAATCCTTTACAGTAACGCAAGGACGCTGTACAATTTGAGAATACCATGAAGATCTGTTACATCTCGTTCGAATATCCGAACGAAACGCACAATGGCGGCATAGCAGCCTACACCTGGCACACGGCACGGGCAATGGCCGCGCGAGGGCATAACGTCCACGTGATCGCGTGTACGCCGGCCGGACAGGCGCGTACCGCGGCGCTGCACGGCGTAACCGTCCATCTGGTGGGCCCCGGCTGCCACCCGCTTCCGTACGGAAGGATGTTCTTCCCAATCCGCAACCTTGCCCGCTCCCTTATTCCGCGGTTCCTCAATTATACTGCCTGGGCGCGGAGCGCCGGCGCGGCGTTTGGAAAACTCGACGGCGCCACCGGCTTTGACATTGTCGAATTTCCAGACGCGGGCGGTGAGGGCGCGATGATTCGTTCCGGCACCTGCAAACGCGTGGTGCGGTTGCATATGTCCTTTTCCCTGCTCTGCCGCTACAACCGGGTGAAGCTGCGGTGGTGGGACCGGTGGTTGATCCGTGAGTCCGGGCGCTCCTCGGCACTCAAAGCGCATGCCATGGTTTCGCCGTCAAAAGCGTATCAATCCCTCGTCGCATCATACTGGAACGTTCCGCAACAGCGGATCCATGTGCTTCCCAACCTCATCAACAGTGGCGATTTTACCCCTTCCGCGAATGAGAGCAGGCGGGATTCTCTGGTTGTCTTGGGAAGAATCGAACCGAACAAAGGCATCGATAAGATGATCCGCCTTTTCGGCACGTGCAAGGGGCTGTTTCCCAATATCAAGCTGCGGTTCATCGGCAGGGATGTGGACCTGTACGAACCGGGATACCTTGGAAAACTCATTGAGGAGACCGGCCTCCGCAGTCAAATCGAATTTACCGGCCACCTTTCGCCGGACGGTGTCAAGCAGGCGCTCGCCGGTGCGCTTGGCGTGCTCGTTCCTTCGGAATGGGAGAACTTCCCCTATTCCTGCCTCGAAAGCATGGCCATGGGACGCGTCGTGTTCGGAACAAGAAACGGCGGTATCGAGGAGATAATCCGCAATGGGCATGATGGGTTCGTGGTGGATTTCGACGATTTCGAATCAGTCAAGATTCCGCTCCGGAGGATTGCGACGGACGCGGGATTCCGGCGCGACATGGAACGGGCGGCGCGTCGATCGATAGAAGAAAAATTCGACGCAAAGGTCCTTGGGCCGCTGTATGAAGCCTTTTATGGGCAGTTGTTGGCGTTGAAGCAGTAGGTGCCTGCTATTCATGTGCTGACGTTTCCGGGCCGGCTATTGAAAGGCCGCGATTGCCGGTTTTCCGAAAATAAAATCTCCAAAACCAAAATCCGTCGTAAGGAATGAGTTTATTTTAACGACGTTGAATCCGCTTCCTGGAATCAGCGGATAATATGCAACGGATAATTGGAAATTGCTGAAAACCAGGTAGTCGTTTCTTATCAAAGCTCCCACACCCAGGAGCGAATACACGGAGCTGTTCTTGAATCCTGATTTTACATTGCCGAGCATGCCGAACGAATAGTTCATGTACGGTCCAAGCCTGAATCCAAATATATTCCACGGAGAATAGGATTGGGTCTGCAGCGTCAGCACGACCTTTCTTGTTCCCCCTATCGACCCGTTGAACCCTCGTATTCCGTTCTGATTGTTGATACCCAAGCTGTCGTAGGAAAACCTGTTCATGCCCCAGGTAACCTGGGGTTTTGCAAACTGCCGGATTCGCCAGTCCCCTATATTGAACATAGCGCTGAAGTAGTTTGCATCTGCCGTAAAGACTCCCTGCTCCAGCGATGATCCGTGAATAAAAGTCCCGTATTCCCAGGTGGAACTCAAATATCCCCATCGATGATAGTCGCCAAAAGATATGCGGCCGCCCAGATACTCACGACCCACGGAATTTCTTGTCTGGTATCCGCCTGTCAATCCGTACACTCTTCCTACAGGCACATCTTCGGTAACTCCAAAGTTGAAGATGTAATTGTCCTGGAGGTACTTGAGGGTTGTGATTCCCACTCCGGCCAGGTAGAAATCCTGGTTCGCATAGATGTTCTGCGGGTCTTGCAGCTCATCCGGCCTTTCCAAATACCGGATGCGCAAGTATCGCGCGGCGACAATTGCCTTGGTGGAACGGTCGTCTTCCGAGTTTCCTTTGACAATTCCGTTCGCGGTGCCGGCCCAATAATCCTGGGTATTGAAGTTCACGTTTTCGATCACGCGCCCCAACAGCGGATCGGAAACCGAATCTCTTCGGAGTTGCTGGGAAATGTTGAGCCCTGCCGCCCACCTTGCCAGGGGCGAATAAAACGGACGTTCGATGTCCATGCTTGCAAGGAAAGCATTGTATTCGTCAATGTCGTAGTGCAGCGACGCGTTTATATGGGAATTCCGAATGTTCGGAATGTAATAGTTTGTCGCAAAGGCGCTTTTTTCGTCCAGGCGATCCAGGGTGTAGGCGCCCTGAAAACCGTGGCCGAGCCCCGCAAAATCGCTTTCCGAAAAGCCAAGCGTGAGATGCGTGGTGGAAAATGCGCCGCTCGGAATAAAACTCCATTCGTCCAATACGCGGATATCCAGGTCAACGGAATCGGTTGTCTCTTCCACGGGAACGGCCTTGAACAGGACTTCATGCACATAAGACTGGCTGCGAACCAACCGTTCCGACTCTTTCACCAGCAAGGAGTCGAACCGCTGGTATTTACTAATGAGCAAGATATTCATTATGGTGAACTGCTGCGTCCGAATGTGAAGCCAATCCCCGGCCCTAAGCAGACCGTTGTGCGGCACGGCCGCGGTGTCGCTCACCGAATAACCGAACGGATCAAGGGTAACGATGTTTATGTTCCTTATGATCTTTCCTTCAAATTTGCGGTACGGAATGAGGAGCGGCTTGGGAAGTCTTTCTCTGAGCGGGACGATGGCGACCGGCTTGAAAATCAACCCGTGCATGAACCTGGTGAACTTGTTCTTCTTTGAAAATGTTTCGATTTCCCTGTAGACTTCGGAGGAATCCGGTTTGGCAAGGGGTTGTTGGGCAAAGGCGGGTTGGATGATACACGGCATCAAATAAAACAGAAAAAGCAACTTCGGCCCAAGCGAGCAGATGGAGATAAATCTCGAGTGAAATCCACTCATCGAATCCCTTAATCGTGCGCGAGTATGTCTAAAATTTCACCCTCTTATAGAAAACTTTCTTCGTTATCTCTGCCGTGACAATGTAAAGCACGACCGCAACACCGATGATCAGGAGTACCGAAATCGGCGGCGGACTGAATCCGAAAACTGCCGCAAGAGGTGTGTAGGGCAAAATCAGCGTCGCGACAAGAATCGACAGGGTTGTCATGAGCAAATACTTCCCCGGCCGGCTTCGGAAAAAAGGTTTCCTGCTGCGAATGACAAGGACAATTAGTGAGGCCGATATCACGGATTCCAGGAACCATCCGGTCCTGAATTGTACCTGGGTTGCATGAAGGACAAGCAGAAGTAAACCGAACGTAAGATAGTCGAACACCGAACTTACCAGGCCGAACGTGACCATGAACTTGCGGATTGCTCTTATGTCCCACCGGCGCGGATAATCCACCATTTCTTCGTCCACACTGTCGGTCGCAATGGTCATCTCGGGGAAATCGGTCATAAGGTTCATGAGCAGGATCTGCTTGGGCAGCAAGGGAAGAAACGGAAGAAACAGCGACAGACCGGCCATGCTGAACATGTTTCCGAAATTCGCGCTCGTGGCCATGAACACATATTTGAGCGTATTTGCAAAGGTCGTCCTGCCTTCGCGTACGCCATCCACCAGAACGGCCAGGTCTTTTTCAAGGAGAACGATGTCCGCCGCGTCCTTGGCCACGTCAACGGCGCTCTCCACCGAGATGCCGACGTCGGCGGCGTGAATCGCCGAGGCGTCATTCATACCGTCCCCCATGTATCCAACTACATTTCCGGCTTTCTTGAGGGCGAGAATGATCCGCTCTTTCTGATTTGGTTCGATTTCGGCAAATACATCCACGCCTGCGATGCGTTGGAGCAAGGCGGCATCGCTCAGGTGTTGGATGTCGGTGCCCGTAAGGATCGTGGTATCCGACAATCCTATTTGCCGGCTGATATCGGCCGCAACGAAATGATTGTCTCCGGTGATTACCTTGAGCGCAACGCCGAGGCTCTTCAAGCTGGCAATCGTCTTGAGGAGGTCGGGCTTGGGCGGATCGAAGAGAACCAGAAATCCCAGAAACGTCATGCCGGCTTCGTGTTCTTTACCGATGCGTGATTCGGCCCCCATATTCCTGTAGGCAATGCCCAGCGTGCGAAAGCCCTTGCCGCTGAACTCCTCGAAGTGTTTCTGGATCCGGTCCCGTTCCGCCGCGATATCGACGATGGTCCCGTCTTTGGCCTCGGCCGTCGAACAGACATCGAGCACATTCTGCATGGAGCCTTTGGTCACCATCAGGTGCGCGGCCCCTTGCGAAACAAGAATGCTCAGCCGTTTTCGAAGAAAATCGTACGGAATTTCGTCCTGCTTTGCATACCCCGACACATCGAAGGTGCGATGGGTGCGGATGGCCTCATCGATCGGGTTCTTGAACCCTGTTTCGAAGTTCGCGTTGAGATAGGCATAGAGAAGAACCTTTTCGCTGGAAGCGCCGTCCACGTCGCAGGCGGATTGCACGTGCACGATTCCCTCGGTGAGGGTGCCGGTTTTGTCCGAGCAGATCACGTTCATGCTGCCGAAATTTTCAATCGAAGCGAGCCGCTTGACTATAACCTTCTTTTGCGCCATCCGCTTTGCGCCATGCGAGAGGTTGATGCTGATGATCGCGGGCAGCAATTGAGGCGTGAGTCCCACCGCGAGCGCAAGCGAAAAGAGCATCGACTCCAAAACAGGGCGCGCCAGATACACGTTGATGGCGAATATGGCGACCACAAGCACCATCGTCACTTCCAGAAGGAAATACCCGAACTCCCGGATGCCGTGTTCGAATTCCGTCTGCTGAGGCCTGACTTTGAGCCGCTCCGACACTTTGCCGAATTCGGTTTCTTTACCGGTGCGAACGATCAGCGCGCGAGCGCCGCCGCTCACGACATGGGTTCCCATCCACAGCGCGTTTGTCCGAAGGCCAAGCGGCGTGTCCGGCGGCAGCACGGCTTCGGCCTTTTCCGCGGGGAACGTTTCTCCGGTCAGCATCGCTTCGTCGATAAAAAGATCTTTTGCGTCGCATACCAGCCCGTCGCCCGGAACAATATCGCCCGCGTTCAAAACCACCATATCACCCGGCACGATCCCTTCCACCGGAATCTCTCTTGATGTTCCGTCTCGCAGTACCGCCGCGTTTATCTGCACGATTGAAAGCAGCTTCTTTACGGCGTTCGAAGCGCCGCGTTCCTGCCAAAACCCGAGTAGGCCGCTGGCCAGAACAATTGACATAATGGTAATGGCGTCGGCAGGATCGTGGAGGAAGAACGACAGCCCGGTTGCAAAGAAGAGAATAAGGATAATCGGACTCTTGAATTGGTTGAGCAGAAGGGCGAGCGCGTCCGACCGTTTGGGGGGCCGAAGCAGATTGGCGCCGTAGCGTTTGAGCCGAAGAGCGGCTTCATCGCCCTTCAACCCGTCCTTCGATGTTCCAAGCTTTTGGAGCATGTCTGCGGCCGACACGCTCCAAAAAGCAATTGGAGGCTGGTTCATTTACTTTGTTTCTTGCAGAAGGCTCTTGTACATTGATCCGTTATCAGTCGTGATGATTGTCACGATCATGATTGTCGCCTTGACCATTGTCACGATTTTGATTACCTTGATCATGTTCATCATGGCCTCTGGCGCGAACCTGCTTGGGATAGTGGGTCCGCGGCAGGTCGGACCATGGACCTTCTTTCGATTGAGAGTAGACCCAGACATTGCCCTGGTACCTGTAATAATAGCCGTTCTGATAATATCCTTGATCGGCGTCGAGCTCCACCGTTTCCGGAAGTGCCGGCACGATCACTACGGCTTCCCCACCATGATGGTGTCCCCTGATGCCTATGGCGCATCCGCCCATGAGAAACGCGGACATCACTGCAAGAATCACTGCTTTCTTCATTGTACCTCCCGAAAAAGGTAATTCGGCCCGATAGATGCTATACGTAGTTACAGTGCAACCATCATGCCGATGAATCGCGAAGGTCTTTCCAGGAGGAGCGCTTTGGCGGTACCATACGCCGTCCCCCCCTTGGCATCAGGCTTGCGTGATCCTGGTTGGGCAATCTCCCATCAACCGAGTGGCTACCCGAGATCCATGAGCTTGGCGTCAACCGGAACGTCTGAGGGAAGCGGGCACTTAGTTCGGACGAACCTCAAGAAACACTCCTGTTCATGAGAAATCCGCTCCTATTAACGCGAATCAAAAGGAATATCTTAATGGCCTCCGAACCATCCAAAAGCCCCATTCCGAATGCGGGTCTGTCCACCAGCCAAGCGCCATCCGGTCCAACCGCTTCCGCTCCCAAAGATGCAAAGGCGGTCAATAAACGCAAACGCACCGTGGTGAACCGTGCGGTCCTGCTCATCCTGGTAGTAGCATCCCTGTTCGTGCTTGTTCCAATGCTCAAGATATTCCTCACTCCCCTGCTGCTGGCGTGCGCCTTTGCCTCGTTGTTCTTTCCTTTTTACAAAGTTCTTCTAAAATTCTTCCGGGGAAATCGCGGCATTGCGGCAATGTCGTGCTGCGTTCTCCTCGTACTCGGGCTCATGGTGCCGGTTTACTTTCTGGGATATCTGGTCCTGCACCAGTTGCTCACTCTCTACCAGTCGATTGAACCCACTGTACAGGCCTATGTCAAGGGAGGAAACAGCGGTTTCCTAGCCCGTATCGATGGGATGCCGATCCTTGCCTGGCTTACCCATCTCGGCATTAACTGGCAGGGAACCATGCTCGATACGCTCAGAACTGCAGGAGCAGCCACGGAAAGAATGGTAAACAAAACGTCGCTGGGCGCTCTTGAAATTATCGTCGACTTGTTAGTCACCCTGTTCATCATGTTCTATCTCTTCATGGACGGTGAGCGGATCGCCAAAAAATTCCGCATGCTTCTTCCGATGCGTGCGGCGTATCAGGACATGATCATCGCGCGTTTTCTTCTGGTGTCCCGCGCAACCGTGAAGGGCACTTTGGTGATCGCCTTTATCCAGGGGGCTCTTGGCGCGATCATCCTTCTGATTTTCGGAGTGAAATCCTGGATCCTGTGGGGCATAGTGATGATTGCCCTCGGCCTTATTCCCATGATGGGCACCTGGCTGGTACTGCTTCCGGTGGGCGTGATCCAGATGGCAACAGGTCATGTGTGGCAGGGAGTAGTGATTCTCGCGCTCAATTTCGGCGTTGTCTCCACCATCGAGAACATCCTTCGGCCGCGCCTGGTGGGCCAGAGCGCCCGCATGCACGATTTGCTTATATTCTTCTCCACCATAGGCGGGTTGGCCGTATTCGGGCCAATTGGAGCGATCACCGGGCCCGTAATAATGGCATTTTTTGTTTCCATCACCGAAATTTACACAATGGAATTAAGAGAGCATTTCGGCGGAATGGATTAGAACGGCTCGCCGATACTCACCGAAAACCCGAATTTGCCCTTTGTGGGGCCGTTGACCCGTATGCCAAGATCCGCGCTCAGCAGCCCAATTGGCGTGCGAATGCGGACGCCGGGACCCGCCGTCCAGAGAAGCTCCCGCAGGGAGAAATCTTTCGCCGATCCCCACACAAAGCCGGCATCTGCGAACCCGGCAATTTTGAGCCACTTTACAATTGCATACCTCAACTCAAGCACATTGAGCACCAGAACAAGCCTGCCGCCTATCGAATCGCCCACGCCGCCCGGCGCATACCCGCGGACCGGCCTGATTGTTTCACTCCCGGTATAGAACAGTTCTTGTGCAGGGACCACGGCTGCGTCGGCCCCGTACCCGTTTACATAGCCGACCGTTACAGCCGAGGCGGCGCCAAGAAAACTTGTAACGGGAACAACTCCGCGTATGTCCATAATGAGTTTGTAAAAATGATTCGTCTGAGCGCCGATCACTCCGGCCACTTCGGCGTCGGAACTGACAAACAGGCCTTTTGTCGGATCGAACATGTTGTCCCGCGTATCATAGGTAACGCCGGTGCCGACGCTCTGGGTATTGTTGCTGGGGATAAACGGCGTTGTGTCGGATACCTGGGGCGGTATTGCCACGCCGTTTATCCATTCAAAAGTCGTAAAAACCCGGTAGCCCAGATTCCAGGGGGTTTTTGCGAAAAGCGACAATGTCACCCCCTCAAGATATCCCGTAAAGGTGACTTCATCGTGATGCTCGCCGAACACATCCACTTCGGCGGTCGGGGGCAACAGAAAGGCCCACGGCGCCGTGTAGTTCAAGTGCAGGCCCTGGATCAGCCGGGAAAATTTTCCGTTGAGGCCAACGGTTCTTCCCAAACCCAGGATATTTCCATAGGAGGTTTGAAGGGACAACCGGGGGCCTTCGTAGGTCCCGTAGCCGACGCCGCCCTGTACCTTAAAGAAATCCGCTTCCTCTATGGTAAGAACCGCGGGTAACGAAATGGGGCCAACCATCCGCCGCTGCTGCGCCGAGTCGGCAACCGTCGCCGTAATTTGCACGTATTTGAACATTCCTGTTTCGTACAGTTGTTTCACCGACCGTTGAACCTGCCCGGAGGTCAGTGTATCCCCCTGGTGAAACGTCAGTCCACGTTTGACAATAACCTGACGCAGCTTTTTTGCGCCGTTTACCGACACCGGGCCCACTTTCACCAGCGGCCCCCGATCGACGAGAAAGACGACGGCGGCCCGGTGTGCAATCGAATCGACGCTGTCTCTTCTGTCAACAGCGCACAGCGGGTAACCGCGGGCGGCCATGCTGTCGCAGATTGTCTGCTGATCATTGGTAAGCCGAACCACGGAATACGGCGCAAGCCGTTTGGCCTGGATAAAACGCTTGAGTGTCGCCTCCCCGAATACCGAGTCCCCTTCTATCGCCATCGAATCGATGCGGGTTTGAGGACCTTCATTGATAATAATATTCACCGTTACCCGGTGCTTCGGCGGGTCTCTCGCGATATCGCCGGCCTTTATCTGAATGCCGAGAAATCCCTTGTCCCGGTATAAATCGGCAATTGCTTCGATATCCGCGTTCAAGAAAGACGGCGAAAACTTTACCGCGTGAAAGAGACGGCTCGGCTTCGTATCCATCCCGCCAAGCAGATCCGAAGAAGATATCGAGGCATTGCCGGTGAAGTAAACAGCCTTGACAAGCCACGGCCGCATCTTGCCGGGCTTCTCCGCGGCCGATGCGCCAAAGGTCACGAAAATGATGGCTGTCCAGAGGAACATGACCGGGGAGTGACTGCGTTTCATACGCGTTCTTGTTGCATCGACAGCACGGTTGTCCGTCATCGTTCTCATTCCTGACAGAAGTCAATGACTATAGCGGAACTTCAGGTCAACACCGCCCTGGGCTTGCTGGTCGGTCTCGGCCTCCAGGTACAAAAAGGATAGTATGCGGTACGAAACCATAACCGTCTGCTGACTAAGCGTCGATAACCCCTTGGAATAAGTCACCGCTATCCTGGACGAAACCTGCTTGGTCACCGAAACCTGCGGTCCTTCGCCGGAAGAACCGGAAACATTCCCGTAGATATCGGAAACCTGCGGTTTTTCGGGAGTGGGACTAAAAACATTGCCGTTGATGTCCACGCTTTCCACATTGAGGAATCGCGCCAGTTTGCGAGTCCCGAGTCCCGCGAGCTGCTCGCCCACCAGGGACCCCGTGCGCGAACCGAAGTCGCTCCCCATGCCCGTCTGAATTGTGCCGAACGTCAACAACGAAATTATTTGCGGCTGTGCAAGTGAAGGGATTGCCGACAATGCTATTACCGGAGTGGAAAGATCGCCCCGTACGAGAAGCGTGATGTCGTAATCCTCTCTCCCACCCTGCGGAGGATACCAGGAAACCGTTGATGTGGCGGTAATATTGAGCGTCGGATTGACCAGCTTCGGATCGTGCTGACTGATGGTGCCTTGCGTAACGGTGAATTTTCTGTCAAGATAATATACGAAACCATTCGCTATCTGAACCTGACCTGCAATTGACGGTTTGTCGGGCCTTCCCGCCACGGTAACGGTTCCGTCAAGAAGCATTTTGCCGAGGTTCGAGTCGAAAGTCAGATTGCTGTTGAGGTTCACGGCGATGCGCATTACCACTTTGTCGAACAACGGATTTGGCGGCCGCAGCGTCTGCGGCGCCTTGCTCTTAATCTGTTTGCCCAGTTCGACAAGGGAATAGTCCTGTGTAAAACGAGTATCCGAGAGCACGGCATCCACCTTTATTGACGTAAGTGAATCCTTTACAAGATTGATTTCCGCCGTCTTGACGCCGAGGCTTAGATTCTCATAGCACCCGCCGACGCGTACATCGTTTAGTTTGATGTTACTCTGGGCCGATGATATGCCCTTTTCTCCAAGGACCGCCCAGCCGGTGCCCGTGACATGTCCGCCGCCCCACTTGGACTGAAGACTGCGCAGGAGAATCGAATCGTTTCTAAAATCAATGTCCACAAACATCGGGCCAAGCGGTTTATCGCATTCGAAAATGTAGCATTCCCCATTTGTAAGTGAAATTGTCCCTGCCCCCTGCGGAAAACCATGGTCGGCGCCTTCAATGGAAATCCGTCCCGATATCGCGCCTTTGCCGATCGTTATCGGGTCGGGAACAAACGGCTGCACAAAGGTAAGGGGGATTGCCGAGAAGGTTGCGGAAATACGGCCACGCTTGTTAAAAGACAAGCCGCTTTCGGAGGAAACCGGGATGGATGCGCTCAGGTCCGCTCCGCCGCCTCCGGCGCAGGATACGTGCAATGAGTCCAGCTTCAACATATCACTGCCCACGGATCCGCTTCCCGAATATTTCGTGATGAGGGCGCCCCGGTATTCGATGGAATCACCGCTCAAGACAAAAGTTCCCGAGGGTCGCGCCAGGGGACCGGCAACGTTCAGATCGAAAACCGCCCGCCCGGCCCTGAGCTCTTCACTCTTGACCGTCAACCAACTATTGACGGCATGAGTGCTGCACGAAAGCGCCCACTCGCCATTGTCCTTTGATACGGTGCCATGAAGGGCAATGGTACCAAGCGATTGAACCGAAGGAACAAACGCATTAATCAAGTCCCCGTAGGCCACCGAGTCGCCGCGTATCGTGACGACCGCACCGTTGCCGATGGCGGCGGGGCCCTTGGAAAGTTCAGGTAGTGCCACGGGAATGTGCGCAGTGATGGTGACCGGAAATCCCTGTCCTTTCCGGACGGCCTTGATGTTTGCGTTGGCAATCCCGTTGGCAAAGGCAAGGTCACCGGACGCCGTGATACTATGGCCGGCTGAAACCGTGTGATCGAAAGCAAACAGCAGTCGAATATCGGGGTTCTTGGCTGTCCCGATCATGGTAGCTTGCAGTCCGAGAGATCCCCGGAACAGGCGGGCCCGGGGAAACCAAGGTGCAACAACCTCCGGATTGAGGCCTTCTCCCGTCACCGATGCCTCGGCCGAATCTTGGGAGATCCGGCCGTGCACAGAAAGCGTTCCCGCCGCATGATTATCTACGGTGAATTTACTATCGGCATTTACCGATACCGCGCGTGGCGCCCAAGAGACCGTTCCCCCGCTGTGCACGGCGGCAGTCCCGCACTTGACGAGAAGGGATTGCCACTCCACGCTTTGACGGGCATACCGGCAATGCGCCGATACCGTGTCGGCATGATAGGGGCCGTAGGAGCATTGCCCCAGGCGAATGTCGCCGTCGATATGCAGAGAATCGAGGGGCCCGCTTGCACCCACCTGTACCCAGGCGTACCCGTCAAATTTCCCCGGTACAAATCCTTGCAGTGCGCTTGCGATGGGGCCGTTTGCGGCTATGAAAGACGAATCAACAAACAACAGATTATCTCTCAAGGTAAACCGGCCCCGAAGCTTTGAAACCAGAATATCACGCCAACTCAAGTGTGCGCTTTGAACCGATGCCGAAACAGCGGGCTTTCTAAATGTTCCACTCAAAATGGCATCGCCGGTAATCGAACCGCGCACGCTTTCAGTTGAAAAAACCGATACTACCGGTGCAATAGTGCCCGCTTGAACATGAAGCGAACCATCGATCGCACCGCCATCCGTATACCTGCCACTTCCTTTCAACTCGAAATCCGGTTCCATTGCGACGGATAAGTCCCATTTGTTTCTTGCCATATGCGCCGCCACCATCACCGGTCTTGCCGCGGCCGGTCCTGTTGGCACTCGAACGTCCGCCGAGATGGTGTCGGGAAGACGCCGAAGACCTGAGCCGGCTGCATAAAATTTGGCGTCGGCCAGTGCAATTGTGCGCCGCAGTTTTTGCGGAAGCGCGGCGGTAAAATGACGCATGGCAACATTATTCACCGATGAAGTGATGGTATACCTTCCAACAGACGGCGTCACGAACAACGCGCCGATATTCGCCCGAACAGTGGCGTCGGCGGTCCCCGTCGGCGACCAAAGCCGGGCTTTCACCTGTAGAAGTTCGTCGCCGTAATTCGTCTGCAAAAATAGTGAATCGGCAACCACGGTTCCGGCCTGCAACCCATACCCGGTTACCATCACCGCCAGAATAGGATGCAAAATTGTTCCCGTCATTGCTCCATGTGCTTTCAGTTTCCCCATAGGTTTCAACCCGGGAATGGCCGTATATACACCGGGGAAACCGGCAAACGCCTCGGCATTTGCAGCAAGATTCCAAGCTTTTTCCATGGAAAAGGGAATAGTTCCATGCATCGAAAGCATTGCGGAATCGCCATCCGCCTCGGCTTTACTAAACAGTATGGATGCCGGCCCGATGGCTCCTTGAACATCGTTTGAGCGCACCGCTCCGCTCCAGACGGGTGAAGAGAAATGTCCGGCGCCGCCCTGCATGACAAAAGACATGGAATCGGCGTAGATAAAATCCAGCCGGAACGAGGGAACGATTTCGCGAGTTGCTATTTTTATAACGGTATCGATATAGGATACGGTGCAGCGCTCCGCACTGATCCTTCGCACTATCGATCGGGATTTGGGCGGCACGAAAGGGAGAATCGCCGCTATCCTGCCGATATCGATCGGGCCGGCAAATAACCCTTGATGGACATTGAGAAGCTCTCCGCTGAGGCCGTCAATCTTTATGGAACGCAACTCAAAGCGTCCCCGCAACAGTTCCAGGAGGTCGATTTGCGCTTCGGCCCTATCCGCCCGGAGCGATGTCCTTATTCCGCGCCGATCGGACAAGACTACGTTCCTTACGACAATTCCCTTTCGCACATCTATGGCGATAGATCCGACGGCCACATCGCACATAAGCAGCGATGACGTCTTGCTGTTGACAAAGGAAATTACGAAGTGCCTTACGGGAGGAATACTTGGAAAGACGGAAAGGAAAACGAAAAGACCGACAAGCAGCATTGCTCCGACGAATACTAAATGCGAACCCTTGCGCGCCGGCCGCGGCACGTGCGGGCTTCGGTTCGTCCCGTGATTGTCTTTGCCGTCTTCCATTTCGGAACCATGCGAGACATCCGTTTTCATCCAAAACCGTCAGTTCATGTAGACAGTTACTGCGATCCGATCATTGGGGTACCGGTGATTATACAAGTAATAACCGTCTCCCGAGTAGTCGATATACACATCGTCGTTTTCGTACCAATCGTTTGACCAGTATTCCGGCCACGGGTCAAGGACGCCAAACCAGAAGCCGCCGTACAGAAAGCGCGGGTACCCGCCGTATGTTTCCAGGGAGAGGCTGCCGATCCGAAACCCGTGGTCGTGACCGAAGTACCCTCGGAAATGTTCGTCCGGAATACGGTATCCATTGTACCCGCCCCGTTGCTGCCACGTGCGGTGCTCGGTTTGCCAGCTGCTTGCCCGGTGCTGCTGCCACACCCCCTGCCGATCACCTTGCTGAACTGCTTGCACTTTCTGTAAAGGCTGGCTGGATTGCGCCTGTTTCTTCTTGAGGCCAGCCACTTGCGATGGTTGTTTCATTTGCCGGGCGGCCGCCTTGGGTTGCGGCTTCGAGGTCTGCGGGCTTGCAGCCTGCTCTTTGGGTTGCTGGTCCGTAGCTTGCTTCTTGAGACCAGCGGTTTGCGGCTGTCTTCGACTGCCGACCATTTTCTTGCTCTTGGTCTGCTGTTGTTGCACTTGCCGGACCTTGGCTTGTTGCTGCTGTTGACCCTTTTCCTGCGCCTGCTGCTGTTGTTCCTGCTGCCCCTTCTCCTGCCTCTGTTGTTGTGCCTGCTGCTGCGGCTGCTGGTCCTGCTTTCCTACTTCTTGTTGCTGTTGTTGCTGCCCCTGTTCAGGCCTCGCCTGTTGTTCCTGTTTCGGGCGTTCAGAATCTTCTCCGCGTTTCTCCTGCTGCGAAAAAACGGGAAAGATTGTACCGACTATAAGGATCAGAACTCCGGCGCTAAGCGCCGAAATCGTGATTCCTGGATTGGAACTCTTCATGCAAATTTCTCCTTCTTGGTTCGTAAAAAGATGTGGGCACTTTCGCCTATCTTCCGATTCGCAGGTGCGGCACAGAGCCAAGAATGCCAAACACTCCCGCCAGCCAAAGCAGCACAATGATGACAACAACGACATTTAGAATGGTTTTGATCTTGCTGTCCATCGGTACATAGGTGTTGATGAGCCACAATCCGACGCCTGTAATTACGAGGGTTAGAATTAGTTGCAATACTGGCATAGTTGAATTCCTTTCGCAATGGAGTTAAGAATCAAATCACTTCTTGAGCTTGATGATGTTTTGCCGCACCAGCTCCCGCCGGTCTATTTTGAATGACTTGATGTGTGTTGAAAAAGGTTGGTCGCCTTTTCAAGCGTTCCCCTCGCGTCGATTAATACCTCGTCAACGCGTTTCCCCAGTTTTTCTCCAAGGCCGTTATCGGCCCATTCCTCCAAGGCAATTGCAGTCTTCCCAAGCTTGTCCGCGGCGGTTTTGATCGATGCATCTATGGCATCACCGGTCTTTTCCGCACACCCCGCGCGCCAATGATGCACAAGCTTCCACGCCGCGTAACCGACCAGTATGACGGTTGCAGTATGATAAACATCGATGGCAAAACATCTGATCTTGTTCATGATTTCCCCGGTTGAAAAGATGTACCGACAGAACCATTACTTCCCGTTTTTCATATGTTCAAATACGGTCTGGACATGAGCGGTTGCCTTATCCAGCGCCGCCATCGATTCCTTTAGCTTTTCGTTAACCCCTTTTCCGACTTTCTCATACATACTCATGTGATGCCGGTGCCGCGCGGCTTTGACAATGAGTAACACGCCGGCAGCTCCCATGGCACCTACGCCGCACACAACCAGACTCTTCCGTATTGCATCCATGGTTTCCTCGTTTTCTATTTGATGAAATTGAACCCGTTTGTTTCTCTAGGACCTGTTTATTGATAGACCCGAGACAATAATCCGCAATAACCATACCATGTATCCGGTTTGAAACGGCATCCAAAGCTCGGATCACAAATGTCATTTTCCCCACATGACCCAATAACCGCTTGGATTGCAGTAGAAAAGCCGTCGTTCCCGCGTCGCGCATTGTAATACACATCATGAGCGACCGAACCCGGGAAGCGAATCAATCAGCATTTTTTGAGGCCGATTCTCATTTATGCGAGAGTTATTCGCGACAGCAGTAGTAAGGCCCAATCACACCGGGTCTAACGTGCGGATATAACTCGAAATTGCCATTCCCGGTTGGCCGGCAGATCTCCAGCCGATTGATCGAACATCGCTTATGGGTTTGGTGAAAGCAGCCGGGCATCAGAAGACTCGCTTTTGTTCTTTGTCAATTTCCGGTTACTCTTTCGCCCTCTATTTCTCATTGTCATCCTGCACTTTTTGCGCCGCCTTTTCTTCCTTTTTAATTACCTTCTGTTCTTCTTCATTTTTCTTATCAGCATTATCCTTCTCTTTCCGGGCTGCTTTTTCTTCCTTTTTTTCTTCTTTCTGAATAACTTTCTGCTCGTCCGCCTTTTTCTCCACAGCGTCATCCTTCTCTTTTTGGACCGCTCTTTTCTTCTTGTCAAAATAGCCCTTCAAAAGGAAATTATCCTTGGCTGCGTTCATGTTTTCATTGAGGCCTTTGCTGCTCTTTCTAAGACTCACGATGGTCTGATTGATATTCTCCGCCAATGTCGAATCCTGGATCAATCTCCCAAGCGTACCGTTTCCACTGTTTATCTTAGTTAAAATGTCGGCCAACTGATCGGAAATAATTGCGGCATTATTCGCCGTTACTTTCACGCTTGCCATGATGGCATCCGTCTCAACCGGTTCCTTCGATGCGATGTGGTCACCGTCTTTAGGGAGCGGAGCATCGTTGCTGCCTTGCGTAATAATCAAAACGCGGTCGCCGATAATCCCCGAGGAACCTATGCCGGCTTCACAATCGGCCTTGATAAATCGACGGACGCTTTGCTTTATCAGCATGTCAACCCGAACCGTCGTATCATTTACTATTGTTATGTTGTCAACGGTTCCAACATTTATTCCGGAGAAACGGATATTACTTCCAACCTGCAGTCCGCTCACATTGTAGAAGGTTGTGGTTAGTTTGAACACGGGATCGAACAGGTTCTTCTGCTTCCCTATCACGAAGACCGCGGCTACAAACAGCGCCAGTCCCCCTGCGGTAAACAGTCCCAACCGTACCTTGAATTTTGCTGTTTGCGTATTCATGTTTTGTGCACCACCCCTTTTGAGGCCGGATTCGCGATCACTTGAAGAACGATTTGACTACCGGGTCGGTTGACTTCTCAAACTTTTCAATTCCACCTTCCAGAGATACTTCTCCGTCCTGCAACATGACAAGCCGGTTTGCCGTTGAGCGGGCGCACTGGATGTCATGCGTGATAATGAGGGACGAAGTCTTGTATTTCTTCTGCACATCCTTGATGAGCGAACTTATTTCATCGGAGGTGGCCGGGTCGAGTCCGGTCGTCGGTTCGTCGTAGAGCAGTATCTTCGGGTCAACGATTATGGTCCGCGCCAGGCTGATTCGCTTGCGCATTCCACCGGACAGCTGCGACGGCATTTTGTCGAGGGTGTCCCACAACCCTACGTGTTCCAGTACTTCCTTTACCTTTTCGTCTATTTCACTTTTGGTAAGGTTCTTCCTCATCCTGCGCAGGGGAAACTCCAGATTCTGGCGCACCGTCATTGAATCGTACAGGGCGCCGCTCTGAAAAAGAAAACCCACCTTCTTTCTCAACTCTCCCAGCCCGGCGCCGTTCAAGGCGCTCACGTCTTTTCCAAGCACCGTGATTGATCCGCCATCATGATCCATGAGACGAACAATGCATTTTATCAAGACGGATTTTCCCGAACCCGATTTTCCAAGCACTACCAGGTTTTCGCCGTCAAGAAGCTGCAACGATACGCTCTTCAAAACCTCCTGCCCGCCGAACGATTTCTTCAGATTACTTATTACAATAACCGGCCCGCCGCTTGCCGCTTTGGCCGGAGCACCGCCGATAGTTTCTGTTTGTTCCGTATTCATGATACGAGCAGATCGGTAATTTGAACGACAATCAGGTCCACAACTATCACGAGGAGCGAGGAGAGAACCACCGCCGAATTCGCCGCGACGCCGACGCTCTCCGTTCCCCGCCCCGCCGTATATCCTTTGTAACATCCGACGAAGCCGATTACCGCGCCGAAAAAGAACGATTTTATCACCGCGGGCAGGAGATCAATAAAGTTGATATGGGCGAAAGCTTGTGAGAAGAACAATACAAATGTCACATCGCCTTTGATATTTGCTCCAGCCCAACTTCCCAATATGCCAAGTGCATCGGCATAGAGGATCAGCAAGGGAATCATCAGCGTCGCCGCCAACACTCTTGTAACGACAAGAAATCTCATGGGATTGGTGGACGATACTTCCATGGCGTCGATTTGTTCGGTTACCTTCATGGAACCCAGTTCGGCCCCCATTCCCGAACCGATTTTTCCGGCGCAAATAAGCGCCGTTATCACCGGGCCCATTTCCCTGATCAGTGATGCCGCCACCATTCCGGGAAGCTTGGTTACCGCTCCAAAATTTACCAGTACCGGACGTGATTGGATAGTGAGCACCAACCCCATAATGATCCCCGTTATCGAAATGAGCGGCAACGTCTTGTATCCGATTTGAAAACATTGGCGCAAGAATTCTCTTGATTCAAAATCCCGGGAGAAGGTTTCCTTGATCGTGGCTAAAATGAAGAACACGACATTTGCCAACTCCACGAAGAAGCTTCCCATCTTCCCGGCAATTCTGCCCGGGGCGATAGTTTGCTTTGTCGCATCCCCTACCTTGTCGATGTTAACAGCGGGTATGTTCATAATGATGCTCTTGGTTCGGTTCGTCGAAATGCGGCGATCGGGCTTCTTTCACCAAAATCCACAAGGCCCCCCAACGATTGCTAGTCCATTCTGCAGCTCCCAAATGCAATTTCTCACACCTTTTCAATCATAGTGCGTATTTCTTCCTTTGTCTTGCCCAGCTTCTTTTGCAACCTTCCCAACAGTTCCTCTTCCTTGCCTTCTTTGAATAGCAAATCGTCGTCTGTAAGATTGGCGTATTTCTGTTTGAGTTTGCCCGCCACTTCATTCCAGCTTCCTTTGGCTGTGAGCTTGTTCACGAGAAACCTCCGTTTTTGTAGATTTTGCCGCTTCCTGCCTTGGTAACAAAACTTCATTTCCCGGGCTTGATGACATGCTGATTCGCGAGCCCGGATATCACGAGCCGCGCAACCCCCCGCTGCACCTCAAGCACGGACCCGGGATTGGGCGTTCTACTCGTTGCACTCCAGATAAGACGACCGCCGTTTCCCGTTGTGGTAACGTCAATAGCGCGAATGTCCACCGATTGTGAGTCAATGTATGCCGGATGTTCGATGTCGCGATAATAGGTGTTGTACCTCTGCCAATACGGGCGGTGGAGAGAGCTGAACGCGGGATTGGTATAATCACCGTAACGCACGTCACGGTCCGTCGTCATGTTCTCTTTTACATATTTCGTTTTCGTTTCCGTGGGCATCCTGAGGATCACCAGAATGCCGTCGAATGCATTTTTTTGCGCAGAGGCCAATATCTGATTCGTATCCGGGGGTGCGTCGGGAAACAAGCTGTACGACGAAATTGACACGACGCCACGCTTTACGAGCTCGGCCGAGAAAGCGTCTTCCCACATGCGGCGTTTTGCGGCGTCTTTTCTCGCTGCAATAATCAGCATTTTTCCCAAAGGCGGAGCCTGAAAAGAGGCGTCCTTCCATTGAGCAACAAGGTTGGACGATGCGCAGCCAAGAATCTGGCTCATCAGGCAGCCGAGGATCGCCGCCGCCAAAGTTCTTCTCAACACGTTCATGATCCGGTCCTTCCGTTTGCGAAAGCTATCCTCGAAAGAGCGCTTTCAACCAATCTTTCGGCGCCCTCTCGGAAATCAGTGGAGCTTTTGAACGATGGTTACTTGACAACCTGGATTGTTGCCACCTCTGCTTGGCCATTGAATTCCAGCCTTGAATAATAGGAGCCTCTTGCAAGATCCATCGAATTAAATCGTACCTGATTATGTTTCCCGGCTTCCGCCTCACCGTTAAAAAGCGTTGCAACTTCCTGTCCCAGGGTATTTACTATGGTCAATCTTGCCATTCCGGTTGACGGAACAGTAAATTGAATGGATTTTTCCGAAAGGGCCTGGAAAAGCGCGAATCCGTGGTGCAAAGGTGCCGAAACATTCTCGACGACACTCACCGCGGGTCCGGTGATGGCATTTGCTTCCAAAGTAACCGCGGTCTGCGCCAATGCTCTGCCGGAAAGTGTTGCGCCGGTACCCATTGCAACTTCTGTTTGACACAAGATGATTCCCTTCATGGCAGCCGTAGTTCCAAGGGTAACCTTGCCCGCGACCTGCCAGAAAATGTTGGAAGCCTGTGCTCCGCCGCTGAGAGTTACCATGGCGCCGTTAGCCAATGCCAGGTTCTGCGCTATCTGGAAAATCCAGACATCAGTTGAGCTGCCCGAGATGGTGACGCCGCCGGCGGACACCAAAACCCCGGTGCCCCATTTGTAGAGACCTGGAATGAGGGTCTTCCCGGTTAGATCTCCGGCATACAGTTCAGTGTAATCGGGCAACAAGCGTCCGGCTGCGTTGGTGTACGCTTTTCCCATATCGCCTATGGCCGTGGTCATCTTGGTCGGCGTTGGATCAGTATAGTCGGAGGCATATATTTTTCCAGTGACTAGAGATGATGTCGAAAATGTTCCTGAGGCGTCCTTTATTAACCCAAATCCGGTTACATACGTCGCAGCGACCGGGCTCACTCCAATGTCACCGGTAATTGCGGTGACTCCCGTGGTTGAAACTCCTGTTTCGGCCAGAACTGCGAAACTGCCGGACGTACCAAGTATCACCGGCGTTGGGCCCGCCGCGAGCGCTGCGACGCCCAACATCAACGTAAACGCCAGGGTTGGCTTGATTGAGTGCATCCATACGCCCGTATTGCCCGCTGTTTTCGCTATGCGAATGTTCATTATATGCCCCGTTCCGTTGTTGAAAAGTAAAGCAAGAACCAGGCTGCCGACATTCGGCGCTACTTTATTTCTTGGAGCTGATGATGCTCAGGTTCCTCAGCTCGGTTATGACGATGTCGGCAACGCCGCGTTGCAAATCCGTTACGGAGCCGGGATCGGGAGTTCTGCTCGTCGCGCTCCAGATCATTTTGCCGCCGTTTCCGGTTGTCGACACGTCAATGGTGCGGATGGCGACCGATTGCGAGTCAACGTATCCTGGGTGATCTATTTCGTGATAATACGTCCCGTATCTTTGCCAATACGTGACGTAGTTTACGTTCTGATCAATGGTGGTATACCCTTGCACGTAGTGCATGTTCGTTTCGGTGGGGAGCCTGAGAATGGCCAGGACCCCGTCGAAACCATTGGATTGCACCGCAGCCAACACCTGGCTTGTGTCCGGAGGTGCATCGGGAAACAGACTGTACGACGATGTCGCCACCACCCCGTGCTTGACAAGATCGTTGGTGAAAGCGTCTTCCCAGATGCGACGCATTGTTGGTTCTTTTCTCACCGCAATGACCAGCATTTTCCCCAACGGCGGAGCCTGGAAAGAAGGATCGTGCCATTTGTTGACAAGGCTGGACGATGCGCAGCCGCACACCAGCCAGATAAGACAGCCGAGCGCCAATATGGAAACTGCTTTCAAATACGAATTCATGATGCCTCCCTTCGATAGATACAAACGAATTGAATACTTTTTCTAAGGGTATGGTTGGGAGATCACGACAATCTTCGCCCTTGAATTATCCTGACAAGTACCACGATCACCGCGATTACCAGAAGAATGTGAATGAACCCGCCCACGGTGTACGATGTAAGCAACCCAACGAGCCACAAGGCTACCAGGATGGCTGCAACAGTGTAAAGCATAATGAGTGTCCTTTCATTTTATCGCTTTTTAAGAAGTAACAAATCCCTTTTGCCGAAATAAGGAATGTTTATCTACAATTGCCCTGCAATTACATTTGGCTGTATTCGAGCAACGCATCCCTATTTATAACACGCAATTCGACTCTACGGTTCGACTGTCTGCCCTCTTTCGTGTTATTGTCTGCCTTGGGCATGCTCATTCCGTATCCATGTGAGCTCAGTGTTGAGTTTAGAGCAGGATAGGTCATGGTCAGATAATCGCGCACGGATGCCGACCGCCCCTGGCTGAGACCAATGTTGTAATCTGTGCCGCCGACATTGTCGGTATGTCCTGCCACCTCAATCTGCAATTTTGGATACTTAAGCAGCATCTTTCCGATAATATTGAGGTATGGTTTTGAGTTGATGGAAATGACTGTTTTTCCCGTTTCAAAGTATACTGCGTCAAGGAGCAGCTCACCGGTCGACAGCAACTGTTTTTCCGCGTCGCTGCGTTTTCCTTTTTCATAGGCGAGATCGTTCGCGGACTTGAGGAGCGCGAGTGAGTCGGCAGCAGTCTTTGCCGCGAGTGCATTGGCCGCTGCAATAGAATCGGCGGTTGCCTTTGCCGCTCGTGCGTCGGCCGCTTCCCTGTGCATATGGTCCTTGTTCTTTTCGTTGGCCAGGGCGATGGAATCGCTCACCGTCTTCGTGACTAAGTCCCGGTCCGACTTGGCGGCTTTGGCCTCCAGCGCGGCTTTTTCCTGCTCCGCCTTTTGCCTCCGAGCAAGCTCGGCGGCTCTTCTGCCGGCCAACATGTCAAAGGAGAATGCCAGTGCTCCAAACAGGCGGTAGGGTTCCAGCGCCCGCGGAGCATTGTCCGGACGGTCCTGGGAAAGCGAAATATCCACGCCCGCCATTGCGTTCATCTGATACGGCGTGCGGAAATGCACCGAGGGAGTGAACCACACTGGATCTGTTGCAAAGGCCATGTCGTTGGCTCTGGTGCGAGAGTTCAATTCCGCGCCAAGAACCATGAACCCCAGGTTCCCCTGCAACCCGGCGCCAAGAAGCAACAGCGCGGGATCATTTTTGTTGATGTCAATTACTCCGGCTTCGTTCAAATGCAACTTGACGCCCCAGTCTTCGCTGCCGGCCACAAATGTTTGCATGAGTTTACCCAAAAAATCATAGCCTGTACGCGTCTCGAAATAGTTGTACCCATCGGCCCTGTACGTGTTGATCTGGTTCTGAGAAGTGCCCCCGATAATTTCCGTTTGTCCGCCCATTCGAATGAAGGAGAATTTTGGAAAGGGCAGCGAGCCCTGAGCTCCAGCCCGGATCGTGCCCAGACCGTAGGTTCTGTCGGTATTGAGATAGTTACTTGAGCCAAAACAATCTACGGCTCCAAAGAGATCGATATAGGAACTTACACCGTAAGAAAATGCCCCTGAGGTGGTGAAAACGTTAGCGCCCACATTCGGCGTTGTAAGGTATCCGGTTTGTTGCCTGTACCAAGGCGCCAGAAGGTCAAAAGAAAGACGGCCTGCGCCCATGGATTCGGCCGAGGTAACCGTACTTAATCCACGTAAAGCCTCGCCGTTAATCACCGGTGAATACACGGAGGTATTGCCCCCGGCTTGAGCACTAACCGTTTGCATCAGTGAGAATGAACCGAGCGCAAAGAACAAGGTTGCCGCGCACGACCTGGACACAATGGAATTGAGAAGCAACATGTAGACTCCCTTAACTCAAGATGGGCACCGTTGGACCGCTCGGCGAATCTCGGCTTGTATCCGGACTTCGCGCGCGGGGTGCCCCGGGTATCTCCGCGCCCGTAATCCGGCGGGAGGAATATCTGCAAGACTATTTGATAGACGTCATAGAAAACGTCTTATTTCAACGAAACCTGTTCAATTGTCATGTCATTTCTCACGGTCTTGACGCCTTTTATGTCGTTGACAAGCTTGCCAACCAGATCCTTTTCTGCGCCGTTCTTGGCTGCGCCGCTTACCGTGACGATGCCGTCTTTTGTTTCAACCTTTGTCTTGATAACGCTGGTGGAGCGATGAAACAGCAATGCAAGCTTGACCTGTGCGGTAATGGATGCATCGTCAAAATACTCGTCAACCTTTTCTACGGTCGATTTCCCGGCTTTCGCTACGACCATGTCGTTCTTGACGCTCTTGACGCCTTCAACGTCCTTTGCATATTCGGTCGTCAGATCTTTCTGCGCTTCGGTTAGTGCGTGTCCGCGCAGGGTGACGATTCCGTCTTTTACGTCAACGTCGGTCTTGAGGACATTCACATTCCGGTGGAACATGAGCACGACGTTTACCTTCATGCCTATCCATGCGTCCGAATTTTCGGCGGGTTGTCCGGCTTTTATTTCCAGTTTGTTATCAACACGCACGACTCCGGGAAGCCCTGCAACCGTTTCTTGGGCCAGTGACCGGTGAGACCATTCGGATACCGTTCCCGTCAAGGAGACAACGCTGTCGTTCTGTGCATGAACCTTGATGTCGTCACCTTTCAAATAGGTCTTGAAGACGTAGGATTTCTTCGCGGAAGATTCGATTCGATCGCTCGTTTGACTTGCCATAAGGAATCCGGCCGCGCCAAGAACAACGGTCGCTGTCACAATGAGAGGCATGGAATTAATCTTCTTCATAATAGAATAGCCACTTTCTTTAAGGTAAATCCGGTCACTTTCGATTGAGAATCGGGCGATTTGAAGGCGTAGGACGTTCGCGCAAACCACGTTGGTCTTTAGAAAGGCGGTTCGGTGATTTTGTCTTGGGCCATTGCGGCCTCCCTTGCTGGGCGTGAGTTTGCTGGTGCAGTACTGGAACGCAAGAACCATGCCCGACAGCCCCGTTGTGATAAACACAGCGAAAATAGCATCTTAGACGCATGTCGATGACTCAAACGGGTCATGTTCCAAGAAAAGAATTCCTGTTTTTAGGAGTGCATGTCTCACGAATAGGAGTTGCGCGGCTCATAATTTGAAGTGTGGAACATGATTCCCACGCACGATGATGCACATATGTCAACATGATTGCCGAAGATCAGGCGAGGCGGCTCTCATTGTGGTCGATTGCGCGTTGGCTGTCGGGATATTTGTCGACGGACAAGAATGGCACCGCAATTGCACTAGTTTCCAAGTGCCTGTGCAAATCAAGTGCTCTCCGTAAGGATGAACCTGCGATTATGAGGCTTTTTGCAGGGAACAAACCTTAGTCTTATACAAGGATTGTAGGTATGAAATCAGTTGAAGCGATCTCATTGGCGGCTCGAGATTCCTACTGTTCGGAAGAATACTTCCAACGCATGCTTATTCTCGAACGCTTGAGGAGCCAAAAGACGGGGAAACCGTTCGTGCTGATCCTTTTGAACATCGCCAAATTGACCAAAGGAAAACGAGTGGAAAAAGCCTTCGTTCTAAAGAGGCTGGCGTCGGTACTGGACTCTTCAATTCGTACTATCGATGTAAAAGGATGGTACATGCTTAATTCGATTATAGGTATCATTTGTCAGGATGTCCCGGAGAAACACCGCAATACGGTCACCGGCAGAATAAGAAACAAGCTCTTTGAAGAAGGCATATTTCATCTGGTTGGAAATAAAGCCGATGCAATAAAATTGCTCAGTCTGTTGTATCCCGATCAATAGGGGACGGATCGCACTGGTACTGCAGCAATTTGCAAAACATCCTAGCGGGACGCGGCGATTTTAGCAAGCCTTCGGTAGAGGGAGAAAATGGAAAGCCCGAGGGCTTCACAGGTTTTGCTTTTGTTGCCATTGAATTTTTCCAGCACCTGCAGAATATGTTCGTCTTCCAGGCCGTCGAGCTTCTGTGATTTCTCGCCTTCAAACGCCGGAGATAGATCGGGAAAATAGCGGTCGGTAAGAACCTCGCCTTGCGCAAGAAGAAGCGCCCGTTCCAGCATGTTCTTAATCTCCCGGGTATTGCCCGGCCAGGGATAGTCTGCAAGCAAGCGCGAAACATCCGGATGAAGGGGAAAGTGCTCGTAGCCTGAATTCCTCAGGAAATACTCGGCAAGTCCCGGTATTTCCTCTCTTCGGTCCCTCAGCGGCTGCAACTTGATTGGAAAGAGGTTGATACGGTAGTAAAGGTCGCGTCTGAATTCCTTGGTCTCTGCCTTCAGATCGCGGTTTGTTGCGCAAATCAAACGAAACTCGCTCTTTAGAAGCGTGTTATCCCCCACTCGCCGGAACGATTTTTCCTCGATAGTTTTGAGCATTTGAGCCTGGGCCGCCGGGTCCATATCTCCAATCTCGTCAAGGAACAGCGTTCCGCCGTGGGCCAGTTCGATGAGGCCTTCCCGGTCCTTTACCGCGGAAGTGAAGGCGCCCCGAACATGTCCAAACAGTTCGCTGCGAAGGAGTTCTCCTTTGAGAATGGAGCAGTTTACTTCGACAAAAGGTTCCGACTTGCGTTCGCTGTTATAGTGGATCCATCGTGCCAAAACACCCTTGCCCGTGCCCGTCTCGCCCTCAAGAAGCACCACCGTATCGCTCTTCGTGGCGATTTTCGCGAGTTCCAGGATTTTCTCGGTCGGCACGCTCTTTCCGAAATACGGTGAGACCTGATTATATAAACGTTGCTGAATTCTGTCGCGCTTGCGTACCGCCTCGAACTCAATGCATCGCTTCAATATTATTTCAAGATCATTCATCGCCACCGGCTTGGCGAGAAAGTTCTCCGCACCGTATTTGATTGCCTTCACCGCCGTGGGAATATCGCCTATTTCCGTTATGGAAATAATCGGCATGCCCGGATGGGAGATCCTTAATTCGGGGATCCACTCGATAGAAGGACCGTCAGGAAGGCTCAAGTCGAGGATCATCGCATCGAAGCGCTCCTCGGCGACAACGGTTTTCGCCGCCTTCAGGGTACGTGCGCAGACGATTTGATATTCGCTCTTCGCGAAGTATTGCGTGTAGGCGTGCTGTACGGATTGATCGTTGTCAACGAGGAGAAGACGCGTGGTTTTCATGAAGTACCTAAAGATCTAGCGTCGATCTGAATTGGATTGAGCGGATGTGGAATTACTTCTCTTAGGAGCGTATTAAGATAAGATGGGAATATACCCGTTTCCTCCACTCGCTGTCAAATCCTGCCGCATGAATCGCGCTGATTGTTCCATTCCATGAGCACACTATTTGCTGCGTTCAAGCGCGCGAGGGGGAATTCTGCCATGCTTATTCTCTTTCTTCATCAATTCAACGTAATGTGCGTAGGTATTCTTGGCTTGCGGCAGGTCCCCTATTCCAAAAAAAGCATCTCCGAGATTGAGATATGCTACGGTCCGGTTGGGATACTTTTGTATAACCAATTCAAGAATAGCGATAGCTTGATCGTATTGCTTGGCTTGTTCCTTGAAATAGCCAAAGTCATTGAAGATACCAACTGTGCTGTCAGACAGCAGATCGGGAAACATAAGACCGACCGTCGAAATATTTGCAGCGTCGGTTATCATCTTGTACTTGAACGAGGTCATTGCACATTCATAGCTTTCCAGGAGATATTTTGCTTTGGGCAATCCCTCTAGACGCCAAATCTCCTTGATTATCTCCTTCAACGAACAAATGGTACCGTCACAGGTCTCAACTCCGCCGTTTTCAACCGAACGAATTGCACCAAAATGTTCGTAGACAAGGGGATATTTTTCTCCAATGCAACTGTGTGGATTCAATGAAGTGTCCCGAAAACAATACACAACCCTAATCGTGCCCGCACTGGAATATTCACGAAGGTATCCTTCTGAAACAAAAATCAAAACGAGTTCATTCCGGCCATTGTGATCCATGTCAAGGGAAAATAACGTGTCCAGTTTCATATCTTCGTCAAGTAAATTGGTTGGGAGAAGCAATTTCCTGCCATCCGGAGTCAGAACCACTGGTGTAATTGAAAATGATGATGGTTTTTCAGTTGTAGCATTTTCCTTGAAGAAACAAATCCTTGAATCATTTGACAAGTATTTCACATGCTGCTTTTCCGCGATCAATTTCCCGGTGTTGATAATGGCGGGGATGTCGCTGCAAGAAACTTCCTTCGCGTCGGATGGACCATTCAAGATAAACGGGCATACCAGGATACACACAAGAATTTCAACTTGTTTCTGCATTTCGCCTATTTCCCGAATTTGTTGATAAGAAGCTGATATACTTGTTTACGATGTCGCAAGGCGTTGTCTCCCCCGTTCACTATGGACGTAACCGCTTCTACACCTTTAAGTTGAGGGTCGTCGGTGCAAAACGCATTGATATTGTTCATATCCCAAAATACAAATGCCGCTTCAATGCCATATCGCAAATAGTCGGTAATCAAATCCGGTTTTGCAACAAAGTCATGTTGGTCCTTGGGATAGAAATTGTTATGTCTTCTGGTAAATCCTTCGTAGTTGCATTTTCCGGTTAGTTGAATGACACCTCTTCCGCGGTACTTAAATCCGTCGCCACTTTCTTCGTTGCCGTTGTGCATTCTATTCGAATAAACATAGTTTGCGAGAGCCTCAGGGTGCATGGCATATTTTTCGGGGGTTTCCCTGAGCTTTGGATGAGGGTAGGTACCATCCTTTTTAGGTTTATTGCTAAAGATGGCCAACATGTCTTTAACGGAATACATTAGTTTCTCTTTGACATTTGCCAAGGAGCTTTCGGACGCAGTTTGTGCCAGAAAATGTGCAACTCGCAACTTTGTGTTAACTTTATAGATATCGGCGTATGTATTTAACCAGGGCAGTACTTGCTGAAAGTATTCGGTATCGCTTCTCTTGGCTGCTGTTGTTAGCATTTCCATGGTAAAGACAGCTGATGAAATCAAGCATTTTGCACCGGAAGGAAGTGCCGGGCCGGACAAGGGGCACATATTCCAGCTTTTGTAAACTGCGGCAAAATCGGGCTCTTGAGGTTCCGGAGGATCGAACCAGAACCAGGGCCCTACTTCGGGTTCCTGGTTCGTTTGATCATCAGTTGGATCGGCCATAGCATACCCTTTTCATTTTCAGTGAAATGATTTGCGCACTTGCGAGTTATTTCAGATCTCCATACAACATGTCTTTGAAGATCTCCTGTTGAGTGCCATCTTCATTAATGATTTCCAATGAATAAGTGAAATCCTTTGGCATAGGCGCGTCTTCGAACTTATAATCCACCGTGCCGTCATTCGCATTTACATATTGACTCATTGGTACCTTTTGATCGTACCCGGCCGGAATAGAAGAAACATGAAGGATTTGAGTGCTTTTTTTTGCGTCATCCGGATTCAAGTCTGCTCGTATCCAAATCGGTCCCTTTTCAAACTTCGTTTCAGCCTCACTCGCATTCGCATCAATCTTGGCAGTTGGCGCTAAAGGGATATCGTCTGTTTTGTCAGCCGCCGCTGGAGTTGTTGCATTGGGATCAGCTTGTGCCTTGGCGTCTGCGTCAGCTTGTGCCTTGGCGTCTGCGTCAGCTTGTGCCTTGGCGTCTGCGTCAGCTTGTGCCTTGGCGTCTGCGTCAGCTTGTGCCTTGGCGTCTGCGTCA
>Ga0182027_10001824_pt1 | contig 34879 bp, 23 predicted proteins | sample 712E1DmetaG_FD_121300 | JGI IMG/M metagenome (GOLD analysis project Ga0182027, IMG submission 121300) | Permafrost microbial communities from Stordalen Mire, Sweden - 712E1D metaG (Illumina Assembly) | ecosystem: Environmental > Terrestrial > Soil > Wetlands > Permafrost | place: Sweden...
GCCGTATTGGGGCTTTGACGATCTTTCAAGCAAGGTGGGTACAAAGCTGTTAAACTGTTTTTTTGTAGAAGCAGAAACTAAAAGAATTGATGGGAAAGAACATTATTTCTACAACCATGTTACTATGCTTACGAAGTTCAGTTTTGATAACTTTTTAAAGCAATTAGAACTTGGGAATGTATTGGTAGATTTTGACGCAAGAACCGGACACAATCACGGAACAAAATTTAGAATGAAAGATAAATTCTTACCTGCCCTGTACAAAACGACAACAAAGATACTTTAGAATTCAAATTAAGACACCACCAAACCTTGACATTCTATTTTAATTATCCTAATTTTGTGCAGGTTAACGATAAATCAACTACCTACTCTAAGGAGGAAATACTATGGCATCTAAAAGCATAAATAAAGTCATTCTTATAGGAAACCTTGGACAAGATCCAGAATTGCGGTACACGAGTAGCGGAGTCGCGGTAGCGTCATTTTCGATGGCAACGAGTGAGTCGTGGAAAGATCAGGATGGAAATGTTCAGGAAAAGACTCAATGGCATAAACTCGTCGCGTGGAGGAAACTTGCTGAAATTGTGGGTGAGTATTTGAAAAAGGGCAGCAAGGTATATATCGAAGGGCGTATTCAATATCGTAGTTATGACGATAAGAATGGTGTTAAGCGGGATGTCACAGAGATCGTCGTAGATCAGATGCTTATGTTGGATTCGAAAGGTGCAAGCCATGCAAATGGAGCGTCGACTTCTGCACCATCGCAGCCTCAAACTGAAGATGCTGGTCCAGATAAGGCGGATGATTTGCCTTTCTGAGTTTTATCTAAGTTTCTTTTACATATGTAGTTAGCAGAGAGAGTTGCTTTTTATTCTCAAGTTTGCTATGTTGACTTCAAGATCATTTGTTCTTTTTCATCATCAGTTCTGGTGTGGCGCCATTGACGCCATGAAAAGGGAATTTCGTGATCCGCTTTTTTAACGGAGAATCGAAAGCTGCCCCGCAACTGTAATTCCGAAGCTGTGGTATACAGAAATGTATTTTCGATGTAAAAACCACTGTGGTGCCCAAGGTGCCATGGGAAGGTGAATCGAAGATCGGAAGAGCCAGGAGACCTGCCAGAATATTATGCCTCAGTATCCTTCGAGGGAAGGTGATTCACGCATGTCTTTTTTGACGAGTGTGAAGTCCCAATCTTTAATGAAGGTTGGGGCTTTTTTCATTCACAATTATTCAAAGGAGACATGCATTATGTCGCACAGTTGGAACACTGTTGTTTTCTCAATTCTCTTCTTTTTTACCTCAGCTATCGCAGCCGAAGAAGATACGATAAAAACATATCATGAAAACGAAGTTGTTGTCACGGCAACACGAACAGCAATCAATCCGGTAGATGCGTCATCGTCAGTACAAATTATCTCCTCAGAGGCAATACAGCGTATAAACGGCAATACGGTTGCTGATCTTCTTCGTACCATCAATGGTATTTATCTCAAAGAATATGGTGCAATGGGAGCAACAAAGACGCTTTCCTTGCGCGGTATGTCAGCAGAAAACATTTTAATCCTAGTGGATGGAAATTCGATGAATGATCCTCAGAACGGCATTGTGGATGTGAATTTACTGCCGTTGGATGCTGTGGATCGCGTAGAAGTTTTATACGGTGGTGCTTCAGCGTTGTATGGTTCCGATGCTTCAGGTGGTGTTATCAATATCATGACAAAGCGGGCAAAAGAGGGCGTGCATGCGCGAGTATTGCGAGAAGCTGGTTCCTATGGTGAACAAAGAACTGCCGCGGAAGTACAAGGACGTTTTGCTGGCATTGGCATAATTGCCGGAGCAACAAAAGAGTTTGGCTATGATGATTATCCGTTCACAGTAAGTCGACAGAACTCAACAGACACGGTGATGAACCGTCACAATTCAGATTACAATCATCAGCAGATTTATGGGAACGCCGATATGCAAGTGCTTGATAAAATAAAAATAAACGCCTCTGTACAATATGTTATATTTGATCGCGGCATGCCAGGGTCACTGACGTATATAACAGAAACGGCACGACAAAACGATGGAGTATTCCACGCAACATTTGGCTCCGTATGGCAAACTACAGATAATCTATCATTGAATTTATCTGGTAGTTATACACACAGTAATGAACAATATTTTGAGCCGAGTCTTTATGGCGCAACTGACCTCTGGTATCATGAAAATTATTATTCTATCAACTCGCATCTTGCTTGGTCGCCGATTGTTGAAGATCAAGTTGTGTTTGGCATTGACTATCAAGGTGGTTTGCTCAAAGCCGATGGACTATCGTATGGATTTCCGTTTTTAATGTCTCCGACACGATTTCAAAAATCTGCGTATCTCTCAAATTCTTATACGTGGCAACACAAGGCTGAATGGTTCGATAAGGTAGTGCTTTATCAATCTGTTCGTGCTGATTATTACACTGATAAGTTTGGCAATGCTCTATCGCCAAAATTTGGTGTTAATGTGCGCGTGTATCAATCATACGATATCCATTTACGTGGAAGTTGGGGAAAAAATTATCGTGTTCCAACATTTAACGATTTGTATTATCCAAATTACAGCAATCCCAATTTAAATCCCGAGCATTCCACGAATATCGATGCGGGTGTTATTGGCAATCTGGAACAATCAGGGAAACAAACGTTGCAGGTAACATACTTTGCTGCTTTTACTGAAGATAAAATTGCCTACGGCACAGACTATTTGCCCTACAACATTGGTAAAGCGGAAAACAAGGGCGTTGAAGTTCGATATGATTACCATTCAAGCGATAACAAGTTTGATGTATATTTCGGTGTTTCATTCATCAATGCAATCAACACTACTTCGGACACAGAAGCTGTATATCACAAACAATTGCCATACATTCCCAAGTCACAAGGGACATTTGATATCTCATTTCTGACGGAACTAGGAAGAATCAACGTTCAAAACTTGGCTATAGGTGAGCGATACAAGAATGCGGACAACAGTAATTTATTGCCGGCATACAGTCTTACAGACGTGAACATCGTAAAACAAATTGTATATTTTGGTTTTCAATTATCGGTGCGATGTGCAGTAAATAATATTTTCAACGCCAATTATCAAGTGATGGAAAACTATCCTATGCCAGGACGAACATTTCGATTCTCTTTAGGCATTGACTATTAATTTGATTCAAAAAAGAAAATGCAGTATAATAAATTAGTTCATTTTTTGGAGGATTTATGCGTAATATTCTTATAGGTACAACTCTCATTTTAGCTGCGGCATTATCACGGCTTCTTCCACATCCCGATAATTTTACACCAATAATGGCGATAGCGTTAGCAGGGGGTGTCTATCTTGATAAACGATTTGCACTCGTCGTTCCGCTTACGGCACTTATCTTGAGTGATATATTTATTGGGTTTCATAATACCATTTTCTTTGTCTATGGAAGTTTTGTACTTATCGGATTCATAGGATTATGGCTGAAATCACATAAGAAGCCATTACCTGTTATAGGATCTGCACTTCTCAGCTCAACCCTCTTTTTTATTATTACGAATTTTGGTGTGTGGCTTACTGGCGGCGGTTGGTTCTATCCGAAGACCTGGCAAGGTTTGATCGAGTGCTATACGCTTGCTATTCCGTTCTTCCGAAATACGATCGCTGGAGATTTGGTATACACTGGTGTTTTGTTTGGTTTATTTGAATTATCTAAATATGCTTTACGGTTAACAGAGAAAAAAACTGCCCAGATATAGTAGAAGATAATTAATCGTTAAGATATTCGAACGTCAGGTTGGCTCTGTAGATGCCGATCTGGCGTTCTTTTTTATGAATCAGTTGGTGTTCGCAATTGTTCTGTTTCCTTTACATTTCCCCGTTTTTAAACGGATGTTTTCCATTTCAATATTATAGCTTTTTATAGAAAAAGGTTTATATTGAACACCACATAACTATAACGCAATCACGTCTCCGAAAATAGAATTTGTATTGCGATTCTTCATTCATAGTATACCGCAAAATACATCCGCAGAAGACTATCCCTTCGCAGGCTTTTTTTTATGGAGACGCATCACCCCAAGATTGAGGCAGAGAGGAAACCATGTCTGATTATATTAACAAAGTAATTGCTCAGGTTAAGGCGAAAAATTCCAATGAGCCGGAATTTCATCAAGCAGTGGAAGAAGTTTGTGAATCTTTGGAACCGGTTTTTGCACGTCATCCGGAATATCAAGCGGCGCGAATTCTTGAACGTATGGTTGAGCCGGAACGCACAATTATCTTTCGTGTTCCTTGGATGGATGATCAAGGTGATATTCATATCAACCGCGGATTTCGTGTGCAGATGAATAGTGCAATCGGTCCGTACAAGGGTGGACTGCGTTTTCACCCATCCGTGACGCTTAGCATCCTCAAGTTCCTTGCATTCGAACAAGTATTCAAGAATAGTCTCACCACGCTGCCGATGGGCGGCGGCAAAGGAGGATCGGATTTCGACCCTAAAGGGAAAACCGATCACGAAGTGATGCGTTTCTGCCAAAGTTTCATGACAGAACTATACCGTCATATCGGTGCGGATATAGACGTGCCTGCTGGCGATATCGGGGTGGGCGGCAGGGAAATCGGATTTTTGTTTGGACAATTCAAACGACTCACGAAAGAATTCAGCGGTGTGTTGACGGGTAAAGGATTGAATTGGGGCGGCTCGCTTATCCGGCCAGAAGCAACAGGATTTGGCGTCGTTTATTTCACAGAAGAGATGTTGAAGACTAAAAGTATGAGTATTGCTGGAAAGACAGTTGCAGTTTCCGGCTTTGGCAATGTCGCATGGGGTGCAGTCACAAAGGTGAGTCAATTGGGTGGTAAAGTGGTGACGCTTTCTGGTCCGGATGGATTTGTATACGATCCAGATGGCATCAAAGGCGAGAAGATAGATTACATGCTTGAATTGCGGTCGAGTGCAAAGGACGAAGTAAAATCTTACGCAGATAAATTCAAAGTGCAATTTTTCGCAGACAAGCGGCCGTGGAGGTTGAAGGTTGATGTAGCAATCCCATGTGCTACTCAGAATGAATTGGATGACGACGATGCGAAAGAACTTGTAAAGAATGGTTGTGTCTGCGTATGTGAAGGGGCGAATATGCCCACTACAATGCAGGGCTTCAAAGTGTTTCATTCGGCTGGAATATTGTTTTCTCCTGGTAAAGCATCTAATGCCGGCGGTGTTGCTACATCAGGATTGGAGATGAGCCAGAACAGCATGCGCTTGCCATGGCCGAAGGAAGAAGTTGACTCCCGGCTGCATCAAATCATGAAAAGTATTCACGCTACCTGTGTAGAGACGGCAAAACGTTTTGGTGAACCGGGTAATTATGTATTAGGTGCAAACATCGCTGGCTTTTTAAAAGTAGCCAACGCGATGCTTGAACAAGGATTGGTGTAACGGAGTAATGGTTGAGATTTTTGATGTTACGACCGATGACGCACTTATCTTTGATTGTATAAGTGACAGCGAAGGAATAGAGGCGCTATTATTATGTTTTTTGTTTCTTGAGTAAATACATTATGAACCGTATTGAGCAATTATCAACAGAAGATGTTTATGGAAGCCGCATCAAGTCGTTCCAGAAGTTGATGCATTTTAAGGTGCGTGATATTTTGCTCGTCGCCAGTCTCTATGACCAATATCTTTTTGAAGAAGACGGCAGATTGTACGAATTAATTCGGCAGGAATTTCAGGTTCTCAATCTCAGTCATCCGCCGGAGATCACGCATGTGACAAGCGGTGAAGAAGCAATTGAACTTCTCACTTCCGGCGAGAATTTTGATCTCGTAATTACAACATTACACATCGAAGATATGCCGGTTATTCGGTTTGCGCAGAAAGTACGGCAAACGGGTATCGATATTCCGATGATTCTGCTAGCGTATGATAATCGCGAGAAAAAGGAAATTATAACCAACTACGACACTTCTGTGTTTGATCGTATATTTATCTGGCATGGAGATTACCGCCTGCTTGTTGCGATGATCAAACATGTTGAAGACAGACTTAACGTCAAAAGCGATACTGCAACGGTTGGTGTGCAAGTCATTATTCTTGTAGAGGATGACATCAGTTTCTATTCTTCCTATCTGCCGCTTCTCTACACGCAGATTCTAAACCAATCGCAGCGGCTTATTTCAGAAGGCGTTAATCTTACGCATAGATTTCTCCGAATGCGCGCGCGGCCGAAGATATTGCTTTGCTCAACGTATGAAGAAGCTTGGTCATGCTTTGAAAAATATGAAGAGTATGTGCTCGGCGTTATTTCGGATATCGACTTTCTCCGCAATGGTGAGAAAGATCCGAACGCTGGATTTACGTTTGCTGAATCAGTGCGGAAGAGAAGGGAAGACATTCCCATACTTCTGCAGTCGAGCGATGTGCAAGCGGCAGCGAAAGCGTCTGAACTTGGCGCGGGATTTTTGCAGAAAGGTTCGCCGACATTGTTGCGTGATCTAACAGATTTTGTTATGACACATTTTGGATTCGGAGATTTTATTTTCCGCACGCCGGATGGGATGGAAGTTGGAAGAGCTGCGAATTTGAAGGAGCTCGAAGAGCAGCTTCAAACGGTTCCCGATGAATGTATTCAATTCCATGCGAGGCGGAATCATTTTTCGAATTGGCTCAAGGCAAGGACTGAATTTTGGCTGGCACATAAGCTTCGTCCACAAAAGGTAGAAGACTTTGCAACCATTAAGGAATTGCGGGATGATTTGATTGGCGCTCTGCGGTTATATCAGGAGACACGCCAACGCGGCGTCATCACGGAATTTTCCAAAGAGTCTTTCGATTTAAGAAACAGTTTTGCACGCATTGGTACCGGCTCAGTTGGTGGAAAAGCGCGCGGATTAGGATTTGTCAACACTCTAATCAACAACTATAATCTACGCGATAGATTTGAAGGTGTGGAAATATCGGTTCCTTCGGCAGTAGTGGTTGCTACAGATGTCTTTGATAAATTCATTCGAGAGAATCAGCTGGATAAATTTGTTCTTGAGGTAAAGAACGATGAAGAACTTCTTCAGCGATTTGTTGATGCATCATATTTCCCGCCTGATGTGATTTCCAAGCTGATAGATTTTCTTGATATGTCACACGAACCCCTTGCTGTCCGATCATCGAGTTTATTGGAAGATTCGCAATATCAGCCGTTTGCAGGTGTGTACCAGACGTATATGATTCCGAATAATAATTCCGATCCAGCAATTCGGTTGAAAGAATTATTAGATAGCATCAAACTTGTCTATGCGTCAACCTTTGCAAAAAAAGCAAAAGACTATATGAAGGCGACGCCGTACCGGTTAGAAGAAGAGAAGATGGCGGTTATTATCCAACGAATGGTTGGAACGTCACATAACAATCGATTTTATCCGGAGTTTGCCGGTGTAGCAAAGTCGTACAATTTTTATCCAGTGCCGCCTCAGAAATCGGAAGATGGAATTGTGCAGGTGGCTTTAGGTTTAGGATTCACAGTGGTGGAGGGACGCAACTCAGTGCGTTTTTGTCCCAAGTTTCCACGACACCTATTGCAATTCTTTTCAACGAAAGAAACTATTCGCAATGCCCAGCAGGAATATCTTGCGCTTGATCTGACATCCACATTTAGTCACGAAAACCATGAAACGCCGGACGTAATGATTAAACATTATGATCTGAGCACAGCAGAAGAAGATAATACACTCTACTACGTCGGTTCTACATACTCGCCGGAAGATGATTCTGTGTACGATGGTGTCTCACGTGCTGGAAAGCGTGTAGTGACTTTTGCGCCGGTGCTGAAACATAAGATATTCCCTTTACCTGAAATATTAGATTTAATTCTCGATATGGGAACGTGGGGCATGGGTACGCATGTCGAGATAGAGTTTGCTGTTAATATGAATACACCGCCCGGTACACCAAAAGAATTTGCAATGCTGCAGATTCGTCCATTAGTGATGAGTCTTGAATTCGAAGAACTTGATGTCGATCAATTCAATCGTGAAAATCTAATTTGTCAAAGCGAACAAGTGCTTGGTAATGGCGCCATCCAGGATATTTATGATGTTGTGATTGTTGATGCAGAACGGTTTGAGCGATCAAAAAGCAGAGAGACTGCTCGAGAAGTCAGTGAAATTAATGAACGCTTACTTGCAGAGAATAGACCTTACGTATTGATTGGCATGGGAAGATGGGGTAGTATGGATCCGTGGCTTGGCATTCCGGTTACATGGGATCAAATTTCTGGTGCGGCAGTAATTGTTGAATCAGGTTTCAAAGACATCGATGTGACGCCGTCTCAAGGGTCACATTTCTTTCAAAACATCACATCATTTCGTGTTGGTTACTTTACTGTTGATACCTCGCAAAATCTTGGTTTTATTGATTGGGAATGGTTAAAGTCACAGCCAGCGATGCAAGAGTTGAAACATGTCCGCCATCTTCGATTTCAGAGTCCTATCATTGCAAAAATTAATGGGCGAAAGAACAAAGGCGTGATAGTAAAACCTGGCAAGAATGGTAGATAAACAATAAAAATTAGTAAGTATGAAGATAAAATAAATCAATCGCTGAGCTGAAGCCAATATCTCCAACCGCTTCTACTCGTTGTGAGTTTCTCGTTTTTCTGCTACATTCATGTCAATAAATATTCTAAATGACATTCCGAAAGTTACTCTTAATTAATCTTTATAACTTTCGAAATGTTCAACACTTCATGGAGTCCGTATGAAATCCTTTTTGATTATTCTTGTTGCATTTCTTTTTACAATTTTAACCTATGCGCAACCCAAGCGAGCCATCACATTTAATGATCTCCTCAGTTTTGGGCGTGTTTCCGATCCTCAAATATCTCCGGACGGAAAAACTGTAGCTTTTGTTGTTACCTTGCAATTAAAAGAGGAAAACAAATCCATCAGCAGCATATATTTAGCCAATGTCTCTGGAGGCGATGTCCGTCAACTTACGAATGCCAAGGATGTTTCCAATTCTCCGCGCTGGATGCCGGACGGAAAAAATATTGCTTTTATTTCAACACGCGATAGTACATCGCAAATATGGACAATTTCTGCCTACAGTGGACTAGCAAGGAAAGTATCGCAGATAGCAACAGAAGCGACTGGACTTGTCGTTTCTCCTGATGGGAAATGGTTCGCATTTTCTTCAGATGTATTTCCTGATTGTTCGGATGAAGACTGCAATACAAAGCGGCTTGAAGCTGCTGGGAAGAGTAAGGTAAAAGCTAAGATATTCACTACGCTTCCGTATCGAGTGTGGAATTCGTGGAAAGATGGTAAACGTAGCCACTTATTTGTCATGCCATCAATCGGTGGTAAAGCGATTGACTTAACACCTGGTGAGTACGATACCCCGCCCATTGATCTCGGCGGCAACTGGGATTATGCTTTTTCACCAGATAGCAGAGAAATCGCATTCACAAGGAATCCAGACACACTTGTCGCTATAAGCACAAATAACGAAATTTATATTGTGCCGGTGACTGGCGGAACACCAAAGAATATTTCCAATAATCCTGCCAACGATAGTCAGCCGTTGTATTCACCGAATGGAAAATACATTGCGTATCGAATGATGAGGAGAGCTGGATTTGAGGCGGACCGTCGTGAGCTTGTTCTTTATGAACGTGCATCAGGAAGGCTTGTTAATCTTACCGAAACATTTGATTACAGCATCAACGATGTCGTCTGGTCACCGGATTCAAAATTGCTTTTCTTTAACGCTGATGACAAAGGAAATGTTTCAATCTTTGGAGTGACAATAGCCGATAGAAAGATAACAGCGATTCTCGATAAAGGTTTTAATACTTCATTACAATTAACGCCCGATGGTAAGACAATGGTTATTACAAAAGAATCTATCAAAATGCCTACAGAACTTTTTAGAATAGACACAGACGGAAAGAATCTGAAGCAAATCACCTTTATCAACTCAGAAAAGGTATCTCAATTGGAGATGAACTCGTTAGAGAATTTTTGGTTCTATGGAGCTGAAGGAACACGTGTGCAGGGCTTTTTGTTAAAGCCGCCATTCTTTTCCGCCGATAATAAATATCCGCTGATCTTCCTTGTGCACGGCGGACCACAAGGACAATGGGGTGATGATTTTCATTATCGATGGAATGCGCAGATGTTTGCCTCACGCGGGTATGTAGTTGTAATGATCAATCCTCGCGGTAGTATTGGCTATGGACAGCAATTCACAGATGAGATTAGCAAAGACTGGGGTGGCAAAGTATATGAAGATTTGATGAATGGATTGGATTACTTGCTAAGAACTAGTTCGTTCATAGATGGCAATCGAATGGCAGCGGCCGGCGCTTCGTATGGCGGTTATATGATGAATTGGATTCTTGGACATACTGATCGCTTTAAATGCATTGTTTCGCACGATGGTATTTTCAATCCAGCGAGCGCTTATGGAACGACAGAAGAGCTTTGGTTCAACGAGTGGGAATTCGGTGGAACACCATACAAAAATCCGGAGTTATACAAGAAGTGGTCACCGATGGAATTTGCACAGAATTTCAAAACACCGACTCTCGTTATTCATGGTCAGCAGGATTTTCGACTTGACGTGAGTGAAGGATTTCAATTGTTCACAGCACTGCAGCGACAAGGAGTGAAATCTAAGATGCTGTATTTCCCGGATGAATTTCATTTTGTTGCAAAACCGCTTAATTCGGAATTGTGGTATAAAACGGTGTTGGACTGGATTGATGAAAATACGAGGTAAGATAGTAGAAGGAAGTTGATAGATAGAAAAATGTAATTTAAGCGGCTGATTGTGAGAACCGATTACTGAATGTTGGTTTATCAAAAACGATGGAGGAATCTGCAATGAAGAAGTCCAGAGTATCGAAGAAAACTGAAAAGAAAACCATTTCCAAACGCAAACACCTCTCCAAAGTGAAACGAACGGTTCAGAAAAATATTAATCCAACAACACTGCAATTCAAAGAAAGTATATTAACTCTCATTAGTGAGACCTCGACAAATTTACCACAAGACATTAGGCGTGCATTAAAATGGGCAATTGAACGCGAGACACCAGGAAGTCAGGCAATGCTGGCATTGCAGGCGATGGCTATTAATACCGATATGGCATGCGATCACGAAGCACCGATTTGTCAGGATACAGGAATGCCAACCTTTGAAATAAAAACGCCGGCTGGCACAAACCAGATTTTAATGCAGAAAGAAATTAAGGAGGCGATTGTCGAGGCCACTAAAATTGGAAAACTTCGTCCCAATGCTGTTGATTCTCTCACTGGCAAAAATAGCGGGAACAATCTTGGAGATGGTTGTCCAGTGATGCACTTTGAGCAATGGGAGGAAAAAGAAATTGAAGTGCGGCTGATTTTGAAAGGGGGAGGGTGTGAAAATAAAAATATTCAATACTCTATACCGTGCGAGCTGCCTAATCTCGGCAGAGCAGATCGTTCGATGGATGGTATCCGTAAGTGTTTACTTCACGCTGTCTGGCAGGCGCAGGGACAAGGATGCAGCGTTGGCGCAATCGGTGTTGCTATTGGCGGAGACCGTGCATCTGGTTATCAATATGCTAAACAGCAGCTCTTCCGTCTGCTTGATGATATCAACCCGAATTCTGAACTTGCAAAACTTGAAGACTACATTTTACAGAACGCCAATAAGCTTGGCATTGGCACTATGGGATTTGGAGGGTTGTCAACGCTTATTGGCTGCAAGATAGGTTCCTATCATCGTCTACCAGCGAGTTTTTTTGTGACGGTAGCATACAATTGTTGGGCGTATCGTCGGCTTGGAGTGATCTTAGATGCGAAAACCGGAGTGATTAAACGATGGCTCTACAAGGAAGATACACCGGTGATGCGCATGGCAAAAGTAGAAAATTTGCCGCTGACGGGGCGCGAAATACAGCTTACGATGCCGTTGTCCGAAGATCAAGTACGCGCGCTAAAAGTCGGCGATGTTCTGCTGTTAAGTGGTATGATGCACATGGGACGCGACGTTCTTCATCATCATTTAATGACACATGACTCACCAGTGAATCTTAATGGCGGCGTGATTTATCATTGCGGTCCGGTCGCGCTTAAAAAAGGAGGAAAGTGGTCAATGAATGCAGCTGGTCCTACAACGAGTATTCGTGAAGAGCCGTATCAAGGTGAAATCATTCGCAAGTTTAAAGTGCGGGCAGTGATTGGAAAAGGCGGGATGGGAACGAAAACTCTTACAGCATTGAAAGACGTTGGTGCTGTATATCTGAGTGCAATTGGCGGTGCAGCACAATATTATTCAAAGTGCATTGAAGAGGTTGAAGGTGTCGATTTTCTGGAATTTGGTGTGCCGGAAGCGATGTGGCATGTGCGCGTTAAAGATTTTCCCGTGATCGTTACGATGGATGCGCATGGTAACAGTCTTCATGCGGATGTGGAGAAAGCCTCGGCAGCCGAACTTGCAAAATTTGCGGAATCGGTGATTCTGTGATAAGAATAACTACGTATTAAGGGAGTATTCTAAATGACAGAAGAAGATTACCGGATCAAATGGAAGAACACTGGACCTATAGAAATCAAAATGATAGAGAAGCATGGGAAATGTAAGCATCAATTAGGAGACACGTTTCAATACGAAACTCCGTAGGAAAGACCGAATGAAGTTTGCTTTGCTCTGCTTCACATTCTCGACCTGTATACATGGCGAGTTGTACAAGGTTTCCCTTCGTGGGAAAAGGATGACGGAAATGTGTACCGTATTCATTGTCCCTCAAAACTTGGAACAGTGTGGGAAATGAAAAAGGTGAAATAAAATAATCATCATGCTAAGAGAAGATTTTCCAATTACTCCTGCAATTCGATTCCTTCGTGAGAAGAATATTGCGTTTGTTCCATTTCTTTATCGTTATGAAGAACACGGAGGCACGCATCAGTTCGCGGCGGAGTTTGAAGTGCCTGATCATCAAGTTATTAAGACATTAGTCTTTGAGACAAATCAGAAGCAGCCGCTATTAGTGCTGATGCATGGAGACCGGGAGGTTTCCACGAAACAGATGGCGCGCATCATCGGAGTAAAACAAGTAACGTCATGTGATGCCAACACTGCGCAACGCTACACTGGCTATCAATTCGGTGGAACAAGTCCGTTTGGAACGCGGCATCAATTGCCTGTCTATGCGGAAAAGACTATATTGGATTTACAAAAAATATATATCAATGGAGGGAAACGTGGCTTCATTATTGAGATCACTCCGCACGATCTTTGCACGGCGTTAGAGATCATAGAAGTTGAAACGGCAATTCTTCCCAACTGATAAGTAGGAGAAGGTATGGAATTAGGAATAATTGAATGGACTGTACAGCTTCGATTCCTTGTAGCTCTTGCACTTGGCTTCCTTGTTGGCCTCGAAAGAGAAAGTATAAAGGTTGACCAAAAGCTTGTTTTTGGCGGAGTGCGCACACATCCTATCATCAGCTTATTTGGTTTCGGATGCGCGTGGTTGTATCAGATTGGGGCAACTGCTATGCTGCCAGTGGGATTATTGGCAATTGCTATATTGACCGGAATTGCATATGTCGCAAAAATTCGTGTCGATCGTTTTGGCACCACAAGCGAGGTTTCTGCATTGCTCACATTTATCACGGGTGCATTGGCAATGTTGGTAGATGTATGGATAGCGATGGCATTAGGTGTCATGAATACAATGTTGCTTTCAGAGAAAGCAATGCTCGAATCTTACGTGGAGCGACTTAGCAAAGTAGAATTTTTAGCTACAATCAAATTCATTTTGGTGACTGTGATTATTTTACCAGTCTTACCAAACCATGAATTCACACAATTCCATCTCAATCCATTCAAAATCTGGCAAATTGTTATCATCGTTTCCACTTTGGGATTCACTGGATATCTCCTGGAGAAAAAGTTTGGTGCCAAGTTGGGATTGTGGATGTCGGGAATTCTCGGTGGCATTGTATCCAGCACAGCAGTGACATTGTCGTTGGGAAGGATGGCGCGAAATAATCCGGCCCGCGGTAATAATGCTTTGCAGGCGACCTTGCTGGCAAGCAGTGTAACATATTTACGTATGCTTGTACTCATTTGGTTTATTAATGGATCATTCCTCCCAAATCTTTGGTATCGACTGGTCATTCTTGCTGGGATCGGCGTAATTCTCTCGCTCCGGATGTTACACAAAGAGCCGTCTTCGTCAGGGTCGGAGATACCCGAGTTACAGAATCCATTTGAAATTCGTCCCGCTATCGGATTTGCCTTATTGTTCGTAATCCTTTCCGTTGTGACAGGTTTTGTGAAATCCACTGTTGGCAACTCTGGCTTAATAGCTCTATCTGCTATTGTTGGTATATCCGATATTACTCCTTTTATTCTTTCGCTCGTTCAGGGCTCAGACGGAACATTACACATTCTTACATCAGCAATTATTCTGGCAATGATGAGCAATACTATTGCGAAGGCAATTTATTTTTGGTCACTCTCTTCGATTACAAGAAAAGAGACTGCGCTGAGGTATTCTATCTATGCACTGCTCCACATCCCGTTCATAATATGGTGATGAAAATAATAACGTTTAGGAGAACGGTACAAATTAATTCACAAGTGAGGTAACCGTGACATTCTCTAAAATATCACTATATGGAGTTCTATTACTTGCTTGTTTGCTGTCGTTGTCCTGTTCGATGACATCCTATCGAGAAGTGTATCCAATGCTCACAGATGGAAAATACGATTCCGAATTTCCTTATAGAGGATGTTCTACACAACTTGAGCAGATTTCGGAATCCGTAAGAATGGTTAGTTGTATTGCATATTATAAAAGTTTAGTGTTTCCATTAGAGGCAAAAGTTCGCATAGTAGATATTCATGACACATTTCTTAAAGAAAAAGCAGAAAAAGAAGTGTACTTGAATCAAACCGCATCAGGAAGTGCAACAGTAATATATTGCCAGAATAAGAGGATTGCGTTATTGACGTGTGCACACGTCGTCGATTTCAGCGATACGGTTTTAACTTTTTATCGCGGAGAAGACAAGAAGCGAACGGAATTTATCCAAAGTATTGCCGTGAAAGATCGCCAGACAAATTACGTTGCTGCAATTCAAGGAGTGCACAATTTAGAAATCCTATTGATCGATAGAGAAAATGATTTAGCACTTATTGGGCAGAGAATTGAGTCCTCTATTGTTCCTGCTGTTACTATTTTTAATTATCCGATAGGAAAAGCGAAAGAACTTGAATGGGGAGCGTTTGTATACCTATTCGGGTACCCTGCTGGATATCGGATCGTGACAAAAGCAATTGTCAGCAGTCCTAATAGAGACAAATATGGATCATTCTTAACTGATGCTGTCTTTAATAGAGGATTCAGCGGTGGCATAGTGCTTGCTATCCGCGATGGCGTTCCAAATTTTGAATTGGTCGGAATGATGAAATTAGTTCCGGGATATCAACATTATTATTTGACTCCTGCTAAGGAAGGGGAACAAGTTGAGTTTGATTCTAACAATCCATTCAAAGGCGATGTGTATGCAGAAAGTCGGACTGATATTATTTATGGTGTAGCCCCAGCAATTCCGGCAGAAATGATTGTGGATTTTCTACAAACAAATGAGCAGAAGCTAATTGACGAAGGATATGATTTGCAATCTTTTATCGAGCGTCCACGATTTGTAGAACCAGGATATAAATGAATCTTGTAGAAAGCATGCAAACGGCAGGTATTGTCGGATGCGGCGATGCTGTATTCGGAACGAGGATTGTAAGTGAACAAAGTTGCCATTCTAAAACCACGCAAAGAATCGATAAAAGAAATCATCTAAAATTTTATTCCTCAAAGTGAACTTTATTCTATTTCCGCCGTAATACTGTGCGTGAATAGAAAATCAAAAATAAGCACTATGATTCCTCGAATACCTCGTTTTCTTCAAGGTTTGCACAACATTCTCACTCGCGATCTAACGTGGGATGATTTGAATAAATCACTTAACGAGGACATGCGTGGAATGTACGAATTCTACGCGCGAGGCTTGAAATCCGTTGAAGGGGAACGAAAAGGAATTAAACGATCTATTAAATTTGTGTGGCATCTCTTTGTTGCCTTCCTCTTGAAACTTACACCGCCGAGACGATTGATGTATGCCATCGCGTTTGTGTTTATTATCGTTGCAATGTCTGAGAGCAAGGCTGTATCGGCAGTCTATTCTTTTATTATCATTACATTTTTATTGGCAATGGAGCTTGCTGACAAATTGATTACAAAAGATGAGTTGAGCGTTGCGCGGGACATTCAACTGAGTCTTCAGCCAACCAATGACGTGATTATTCCCGGATATGATCTTATCGCACATAGCGAAGCGGCGAAGCAAGTTGGCGGCGACTATTATGATATTCTCAATCTTCCGGATTGTAGTAAGTTGGCTGTTATTGGAGATGTTTCCGGGAAAGGTATTTCGTCGGCACTGTATGTTGTGAAGATGCAGACCGCTCTTCAACTCTTTGCAACTGAAACAAACGATCCACGAGAACTGCTCATTCGGCTTAATTCGCATGTGTACGGACAACTCAAACGAAATTATTTCCTTTCAATCCTCTTGGTTAAGTTGTGTTCTGATGGAAATGTTGAATTGTGCCGCGCCGGTCATCCGCCGGCACTGTTATGCCGGGCTGTTGATAATTCGATTTCCTGGCTGAAACCCAATGGCATTGCTGTTGGGATGGCGCCTTCATTTAATGGTGGTATTGGGTCTGAACAAAGCAATACATTTTTTAGTAATTCTCTTGAAATGCAATCTATTCAAATGAACCAAGGCGACGTACTTTTTCTTTTTACAGATGGCGTAATCGAATCGGTCGATACAGATTGGAAAGAATATGGACTGGATAGAATTGCTGAGTTGGTTAAACATTGCGTAGGAGGGACTGTTGAACAAATGCGTCAGCATATTAATACCGAACTTTCAATACATCGTGCGGGAGCAGACCTGAGAGACGACACGACATTTGTGCTGTTGAAACGGACTAGCTAATTAAGGTTTTATCCTGTCGATGGATTTAACTCGTTAATCCGTCTCAGCACATGGCGGCCGGAAAAGTTTTGGCGAAGTTCCAATAACACTTTTCATCAGGGATTCCGTTCGTTCAAGTTCTTGCCTACTACTATTATTCCGAATAGCCGTACAGTTCGAAATATTTGTGTCATAGTTTAAAAGAACATGACATATAAATAAAAATGCCTCCTGTAAATCAGGAGGCATATATTTAATCCAATATATTTTCCATGTTTAATGAAATGCATGTCCTCCCCGAACATGACCCGCCGTGACACTCAAGCCAATGCGTTGTCGATTCGTCATCTTATCTTTGAATCTCAACTTGAACTCAGTGATTTCTAGTTTCCGCTGGTGCATCTTGTTGGTCTTTAACTCTTTCGGTTGTTGTAATTTTGCAGGTTTCATTAAATCCTCCTTATGTTTATTTAATAAGAATGAACTAATGAATTTTAGCATCTGCAAAATGGTACTAACTTGCTTTCCAATTGTCAAGTGATTGCGTGTATTTAATAATTGCTCTTTGACCCACCCTATTTTATCGATGGCACTTACTTCTATTATGTTTTACACTGGCATCGACTTGTACACAATGGAAATATTGATCATATCGCGTTTAGCAAAGGGAAAGAAAATACAGCAACGTTTATTTTTCCTCTTCAACAATGAGAAGCGGATGGAATTGAAAATGAACTCTAAAATAAAATGTCAGGATATTGCTGAAGTTCTCGGATTATAATATTTACCACAAAAGTGAAGAAATGTTTATAAAGCGATATTTGTTCCGATAAATTAAATATTAACTATAAAAGGAAAGGATATTCCTTTAACATAAAACTTGACATGTTATTCAATTATTAATAAACTACAAACGATTGCGGGAACGATTACAATATATGAAAAACGGCGCTAAACATACGACAATTATTGATATTGCAAAGATATTGAGAATTTCTCCGTCAACTGTTTCTCGTGCGCTGAATAATCATCCAGATATTAAAATCAAAACAAAAGAAAAAGTCAGGAATATTGCGAAGAAATTGCAATATTCTCCTAATACGATTGCTCAAAGTTTAAAGAACAACCGAACGAAAACAATCGGTGTGATGATCCCGGAAATTAAGCACGATTTCTTTTCCTCGGCAATTAGTGGTATTGAAGAAATTGCATATCACTCCGGGTATACTATTATTGTCTGTCAATCAAATGAAAGCTATGAGAGAGAAGTTCTCAATACAATTGCATTGATGCGCCACCGTGTCGCAGGTGTTATTGTATCGATATCACAAAATACAAAAAGTGGCGAACACTTTAAAGATCTGTTAAGACGAAAAATTCCTTTGGTATTCTTTGATCGTGTGTGTGATGATATTGAAGCAAGCAAAGTCGTGATCGATGACTATAAAAGTGCTTTCGATGCGGTTACGTTCCTCATTAATAAAGGATATAAAAAGATTGCGCATTTTGCCGGTCCACAAGGCGTAGGGGTCTATGAAAAAAGGTTAAAAGGATATGTTGATGCAATAAAAGAAAATAAAATTCCTTTTGTCAACGGATTGTTGCTGCACGCCGGATTGAATACAAGCGATGGATATGAATCAATGGATTCATTATTCAAATCTAAATTGATCCCGGATGCCATCTTTACTGTAAACGATCCTGTAGCTCTCGGTGCATGCAAAAGGATAAAAGAGGCGGGTCTAAAAATACCAAACGATATTGCTGCAATAGGATTTTCTAATAATGTAATTACATCAGTAGTTGATCCATCGTTGACGACAGTTGATCAATTTCCCTTCGAAATGGGGAGAAAGGCCGCAGAACTACTCATCCAAACGATCGAAAATAAATTGATGAAACCCAAAACAATAATAATAGATACAAAGTTGATTGTGCGTGAATCAACCTGACTGTTTTTGTTTTCAATGATAATGCAATGAATACCCCAAAAGGGGTGCGAGCCCTAATTGAATTGCCGACACTTATTTACTTTAACTTATATACTGCATAAGATATTCCGGGCGCATCTAAGTTTACTGTAACGCCTTTCTTACTAATTTCCATTTTCTTACCGGCCAGTAAGTGTAACTTCTTGTATGGTACATTCATCTGGAATTCAGCCGTTGCCGCCTTTTCAGCCGGATTAATAATCACTAAAATAACATCTTTTCCGTTGGCTCTCATATAAACAAAGGGATATGTGCTCTCTTTAGCGTAGAGCGGAACAAATTCTGCATAGGCAGCAAGCGCTGGTTCATCATGTTTTAATTGAATGAGTTTCTTCACACGGTTCAAGAGCGAACGAGGATCATTTTGTTCACTTTCAACATTAGGTGCATCATAGCTGGTGTCAACTGGAAGATAGAGCTTAGAGAAATCGGCTGATGAAAAGCCGCGATTCTTACCTAACGTCCATTGCATGGGCGTTCGCGCACCAGCACGAGGTTTGTAAGCGCCTTCGATCTGTGGCATATCGTTCAATTCACGCATTCCGATTTCATTGCCATAATAAATAAACGGGATGCCCGGCATTGTTATACCGAAAGCCATAATCAATTCAAGATCGTCGGGAGTCCGGTTCACATTCATACGTGCATTGTCATGGTTACCCAAAGGAAGTAAAATATATCCCTTTCCCTTTGTCTCGTTGTATTGTTCCATGTATTTGGAAAGGAAATAGGCAATGTTGCCTTTTCCTTCCTTATCGAAGTAGCTGTGTCCTTCAGAATAACCATTAAGAATGCGCCAACTTTCTTTCTGTGTAAGGTCATTGTAACCGTCAAACCAGTGAAAGAAATCTGCGTGAAAAGCTTCGAGTGCATCTTTAGGGTATGACCATTCAGATACCATAAATGCCTGTGGATATTTTTCTCTGACTATTTGACGAATCTCTTGCCAGAATTTTTTTGTATCGCCGTTTACATCAGTTCCTTTAACTAACGCTCCAGCCATATCTGCACGAATGCCATCGGCTCCCATATCCATCCAGAAACAAAATATCTTTTTCAATTCTTCCCGCATTGCCAGAACATCGGGATGGTTGGTCGGAAGCTGCCATGCTTTATTAGAATCAGGTTTGCCGAAACCAAAATTTAAAGCTGGCTGCGACCAGTAAAAATTCCGCATGAAATTTCCGTTTCGTTGCCCATATCCCTGAATAAATCTATTCGCAAATTCACCTTCTTCCATTTTCCAAACATTATCATTCCAGATATACCAGTTTGTGTATTTATTTGGCTTCTGTTTACAGGATTCAACAAACCAAGGATTATCAATAGATGTGTAGGTTATGACATAATCAAATATTACTTTGATTCCGCGCTTGTGAGCTTCCTCAAATAATCGCTTTGCATCTTCGTTGGTTCCATATCGAGGCGCAACTTTATAATAATCACGAATATCATATCCTGCATCGTTAAATGGCGAATCAAAAAAAGGATTCAGCCAGATTGCGTTTACACCAAGGCTTTTGACATAATCCAACTTTAGAATAATGCCATTCAAATCACCAATGCCATCGCCATTTGAATCATAAAAAGTCTGTGGATAGATTTGATAAAATACTGCATGCTTTGTCCACTCTGGAGCATTAGGAATGACACATTTACTAGTCGTTTCAATATTTTGTGCTTGTATAGATAGCGAACTGATAAGAATGCCAACACACAATATCATAAATAGTTTTTTCATAGCTGTGTTCCTAGAATTTTATAATTTGTTTTGATCCGTTGTAAAATATTATTTTATCAGGTTTATCAGAGATTTCTATTCCATTGCCTTGATTATTTTTTACGATAACAATATGGAAATTGCGTTTTTTAAGCATGCCTGGGAACGAACCTTGCCGTTTATCAATAATAAGCTGACGCTTTGTATCATTCCAAGAAAACGAAATGGTCGAGAAAACACCTCTTTCATAATTGTAATTATCGTTTTCGTCTTCATATAAAGTGAAGCTGCCGTTTGCTCCTGGGTAAATGCGCAATTCGATTGGATTTGCTGGTTTTTCAATGGCATACTGAACAAACGGCCCCATCGGTATGATTGAGCCCGTTTTTACGAACAAAGGTATTTTATCTATAGGTGCTGCTGAAATAACTGTCTGACCTCCCGATAAAGTATCGCCAGTCCAGAAATCATACCACTGATTATTGGATGGTAAATAGACTTTTCTTGTTTGCTCTTTATGTTCGATGACTTTTTCATTCGCAAAAACACTCGGTGGTTTCCAATTGAGCAAAACCCGTAAAGCACCGCTGGTATAGTTTTCAGTTTCTAAAGAAAAATTGTATTCCTTACCCGCCGTCAATTCTATGAAATCAGTATATACTTCAACACTTTTATAGATGAAGGGTAATTCTTTGCCGTCGAGGAATATGCGTTTGGGCCCGAAGCATTTAATGTGAAACTGATGCTTTCCTGTTTCTGTCGGTATAAGTTTTCCTTCCCACCGAATAGATAATGTTGAGTCGGTAACATAATCGGGGCGGCCGGCATACCAGAAAATATTGATCGTGGAATCAATCCTTTCGAGTGTCAAGTTTTTGTATTGTGTGTCTTTATAATACTTGGCATCCAAGCCCGGCTTACCATCGTTCGTTCTGAAATGGTCAGCAGTGATGGGGATACTTTGTTCAGGTGGACGATGAAGCATGTATTCGGTTACTGGACATACCATCATCGCTGGGCCAAACATAAATTGATCGTCAACGGAATATGTATTCTTGTCGGCTGCAAAATCCATCGGTAAGCCGCGCATGATCGTATATCCTTTGTTAGTGACCTGATGTGCGAGTGAATAAATATACGGGAGCAAACGATAACGGAGATTGTCGAACTTGATGAGTGTGGGAGTAAAATTTCCGAATTCCCAAATCTCACGCGGAGTTTCAGAACCATGGGATCTGAAGATAGGGCAGAAGGTTCCAAATTGAAACATCCGCGTATAGAATTCTTGATAGGCAGGATCTTTACCACCATTAGAAAAGACACCTTCATAACTTCCTAAAACAAAAGCACCAATATCAAATGTCCAGTATGGAATGCCCGACATACAGTGATTCAATCCTGCCGAAATTTGGTTTTTATAGACACTCCAGTTTGCACCAATATCACCTGACCACGTTGTTGCCGCAGCTCGTTGCTGACCGGCGAAAGTCGAGCGTGTAAGGATATAAACGCGTTTTTTATCCGTCTGCTTACGTTGATTTTTGTAAGTGTCTTCTGTTATTCTAAGAGAATAAGGATTAAGGTATCGAGCAAAAGAGCCCAAGTAATTATTTTCCATTCTCTTTAATTCATATTCAGAAGACTCCTTAGTCAGAGCATTGATAACATCAGGCTCTGTAGAATCAAACCACCAAGCATCAATACCTTTGGAGAACAACCCTTCATTTGCATATTGCCAGAACAAATTATTTGCTGCTGGATTATATGCGTCGTAATATTTAAAACCAGCCCAGCCAACCGGACGATAAAGAAAACCTCTTTGCTGCATGTCTTTGTAGATTGGAGTGTTCGGACCTAATCCAGGCCAGACAGATATCATAACATGAAAGTTTTGTTTATGAAGTATATCTATCATTTTTTTTGGGTCCGGATATTTCTTCTCGTCAAAAAATAATTGCCCCCAATTTTGAGCGCCATCCCAATAATCCCAATCTTGAACGATATTGTCGATGGGGATTTTCCGTTTGCGATATTCCTGGGCAACGTTGAGTAATTCATCGCGATTTTCGTAATGCTCTTTACTTTGCCAATATCCATACGCCCACTTACCATACATTGGTGCTTGACCTGTAAGATGTCTGTAACCGGCAATGACGCTATCCATTATGTTGCCATAAATGAAATAGTAATCCACGTCGTTAGCGACATCAGACCAAAGTGAAGTTTCTTGTTCGTTATCAGTGAAAATTGTTTTGGAATAATTGTCCCACAAAATTCCATAATTCATGGTGGATACAAGAAACGGATTCACCGCATCGGTGTTGGTTTGTACGAGTTTGATTGTTCGCCCGCGGTAATTCATATAGCCGTATTGATGTTGCCCCAAACCATAAATTCCTTCATCCGGCGTTAGTTTAAATTTCTGCTTGATACTGTATGCTTGTTCATTTTTTATAAGGGCGGGAATAATAATTGCCTTTCCATTCTCCTTGAGGATATTCTTGTCATCGCGAGTCCGGAATTCAATAGCACCATCGATCTTTGAGATGATAATGTACAATGTCTCTGAACCTATGCTGATGGTTGTATCATTCTCATGGATCTGAGGCTGTATGTCAGGCAATGTTTTTTGAATGACGACTAAACTTGGCAAATCAGGTGCAGCATTAGGAAGCCGTTTAATAATTCGAACTATATTGTTAGCGTAAAATTGCGCATTCACATGTTGATCCGCTAGTTCTATCTGGACACCATTGGGTATACGATGTGCTGTAATAGCGCTGAACGATGTCTGGATAAGGCCAAGGAAAAAGAGGCCGTCCATCATAAAGGCGATTATATATTTCATATGATCATTACGTTAATGTGGAAAATACATCTGACCGAAGTTGAACAAACTTCGGTCAGATGTGACATAAAAAAATTACTTGCAATTAACCAACTATGCCAAAGGGCGAGAAATAAATAAACACCGCTACGATAAAGACGAGAACAATCAATGAGAGAACAAGATCCGTCGTATTCCAGCTGGCGCGAGATTTTGCTTTGTCTGCTGCAACTGTTGTCGCATACGTTAGTCCGTTCAGTTGTGTTTCAGACGGTTTTGCTGTAAGCAAACTTACGATAATCAAGAGACACACAGAAAAAACGAAAAGGAAAATACAGAAATAAAGAAAATTAAGAGTTGCAAATGCATAAAGGAACCCACTAAGGTGACTTTTAATGAGTTCAAGAAAGATACGAAGAAGGCCGATGATGAATCCAACAACCATTGTGGTCAAAGCGCCTGTACCGTTGATCCGTTTGAAAAACACGCCAAGCAGAAAAACGGATGCGATGGGCGGAGCAAGATATGATTGAACACTCTGTAGATATTGATACAGAATGGGAGAAATTCCTTTCATCATCGGAATCCACACCATTCCTAAAACAACAACAACACCAGTGGTTATACGTCCTACTTTGACCAATTCTTTATCAGTGGTCTGTGGTTTAATTTTTTTATAAATATCCAATGTGAACAATGTTGAGCAAGCATTATATACTGAAGCGAGAGAGCTCATAAGTGCTGCGAGAATACCGCCGGCGAGAATGCCGCGTAATCCTACGGGTAGTAAAGTCTTTACCAAGGTAGGAAATGCCTGGTTGGAATCAGCAAGCTGAATTTTGCCGCTGTTGACTAACGCATATGCTATCAATCCAGGGATCAAAAATATAAAAAAGGGAAGGAGTTTTAAGTATGCAGCAAAAATTGTTCCTCTCCGTGCTTGTTGTTCATTACGTCCTGCAAGGCACCGTTGCACAATATGCTGGTCTGTACACCAATACCAGACACCAACAATGGGAGAAGCAAAGAGAATTCCTAACCATGGAAAATCCGGATCCGATAACGGGCGGAACATATTGAGATGATCGGGTGTCACTGAGTGCATAAGGTTGTTCCATCCGCCGACTTGAATAATGCCGGATATGGTCAGAATGATTGAGCCACCTAAAAGAATAATTGCTTGCAGAGCTTCTGTGTACATGACCGCATGAAGTCCGCCAAAGATTGTATAAATACCCGTAATGACAATGAGAACTATGGCACCCGTCCAAAAATTTACTCCCAAAAATGATTCGAATACAACGGCGCCTGCGAAAATTGTCACAGAAACCTTTGCGATCACATAACTCAGCATTTGTACGATAGAGAGCAGCCAACGAGTTTTTTCATTATACCTACGTTCCAAGAATTCCGGCATGGTAAATACCTGACTTCGCATATAGAAAGGGACAAAAACCCATCCCAGCATGAGCACAATCCAGGAATGGAGTTCATAATGTCCCATCACTAATCCGGATTGTGCTCCAGTACCGGCTAATCCTACAATGTGTTCTGAACCGACATTGGATGCAAGAATAGAAGCGCCGATAACGAACCAACCAAGATTGCGATTAGCTAAAAAATAATCAGTGGGAGAATCTTTCTTTCGCCTGATCGACCATACTGAAATGCCGCCGATAAGAAGAAAATAGAGCCCAACAACGACCCAATCGATGAAACCAAGAATTTCCATGCGCGTTCCTTTCCAGCTATTGTTTAGTTGAGAATTTATAGATTGTAGTTTGTTTATATATTTTGTTTGGTTTCAAAACAACAGAAGGGAATTCAGGTCGATTCGGAGAATCGGGAGGGCATTGAGCTTCCAAGCAAAGCCCCATTCTGTTTTCCATAGACAAAACCATCTTTTCCTTTTACAGTCCCGTTGAGCGATATCGGTAATCCTAATCCTTTTTTAGAAGTGTTTTTCATGTTTTGCAAACGATTGCAAAAAATAAGTATATATAAGAAAAAAACTTGACTTTTGAGAAAAACAAACTATATTCTAATGAAATGATTCACTAATTCGATTCACTAATTTCAATTTAATTTAATCCTATACGAAAATCAATAAATAATAAGCAGTTTTTTATTCTATTATTTTCCATTATTGATTCGGTGTACTGAGTATAAAAAAAGATTGTAAGTGGAAATAGTGAATAAAAAACATTACCAAGCAGCATTTTACAATTTTAGTAAGCAACTAAGAAAAAGAGAAAATCGGTAGGTTTTTTTTCCTGACAATTGCAAACGTTTGCAGAAGTTTTTTTTCGAAAAAAATATAATTCAGTATTGAATTACTCAAATAGATGATTGCCTTATTATTGTTTGTATGATAACTAATTAGTAGTTTCAATATTGTAAAATGAGTCCAAAGCATCAGAAGAGATGCGGTCCTGAATACAACAAGGAAAAGCAGTAAACCAATATAAAGGGTGTCGCTTTGGGCCGTATACAGAAAGCTGAAAAAGCAGAAAGGATTTTTATATTAACAATATAAATGTTTGCGGTTGTTTTCAATTTTGAAGATTACGTTGTAATCAAAGATCACTATATAAAGATGCTTAGCTCAAATTAAAAATGATTAGTGGATATAAAAAATTGAATTCCTGTACATCTAATAAGTTTAATTTATACTTCTTTACATCCTATATATGGCTGTCGCCTTCTGTCGATAATGGTTCATTCAAATTTGAAGGAGAAAAAATATGGATCAATTGAAAAGGATTTTTATCTCGATGTTGGTATGTATGGTTGTAATTGCCTCATCGCTTTGGTCAGGAACAACGGGAAAGATTGATGGAAAAGTAATCGATAAGAACACGGGAGATAGCCAACCCGGGGTAAATGTAGTTGTACTGGGGACATCTCTCGGCGCAGCAACAGATATCAATGGTGAATATACTATCCTCCAGGTTCCCCCGGGAACGTACAAAGTTCAAGTTTCATTCATCGGGTATAAAAAAATTGTCGTTGATAATGTCAGAGTATTCATCGATCAGACTGCCCGAGTGAATGTTTCTCTTGAACAAGAAGCGATCGAGGTGGGCGAGACAATCGTACTCGCTGAGAGAAATGTTATTAAACCAGATGTTGCCTCCAGTGTAGTCGCTGTCTCTGGAGAGGAGCTTAAAACTATACCGGTTGCCAATGTGACGGATGTGATGGGAATGCAAGCGGGAATTAATAATGGTCAAATTCGTGGAGGTAATCTAGATCAAGCACTATTCTTGGTTGATGGTGTCACAATGAGGGATCCACGAAATAATCAGGCCTTGACAAAAGTAGCGATGAGCACGATACGGGAAGTTTCCATAGAACGTGGTGGTTTCAACGCAGAATACGGTCAGGTGCAAGCCGGTATCGTCAACATCGTCACTAATGAAGGGAAGGAAAAGGGTTATTCGGCAAGCTTTAATATAAAAATGACGCCACCGGCGGCGAAATATTTTCAAGGCAAGAACATGCCGGATGTCAATGATCCAACCTCTTATTGGTTACGATCCTACTTTGATCCTGCTGTATGTTGGACAGGCACAACCAGTGGTGCTTGGGATGCGTACACCCAATCAAAATATTATACCTTTGAGGGGTGGAATGCAGTCTCGCAAAAGTTGTGTACAGACAATGACCCAACCAACGATTTGACACCGCTTGCTTGTCAAAGAGTATTCGAGTATTACACAAGAAAAAAACAGATCAATGATCAGCCGGATTACAATATTGATGGTGGTTTCGGTGGACCAGTTCCTTTAATTTCCGAACAGCTTGGGAATCTTCGCTTTTTCGCCTCCTACCGCGGTGAAAAAGAAATGTTACTTTTCCCGACAACAAGACCGGATTACAGGGATTATGATGCAAGGTTAGTGATGAATTCTGATATTAGTAATTCGATGAAGCTGCGTGTCTCGGGTTTGATAGGTAATATCAGCACTTTGGCAGGCAACCGTACTACTGACCTAAACTACTACCAGTATCCAAGTGATTTCGCGGGCACTGGACTCGGTACTGGAGGATATCCTTTATTAAACATGTTCAGTGATTGGACTTTTAGTTTAACAGATATTCAGCACACTGCGTTATCGGCAAAGCTTACTCATATGTTAAGTAAGGAGACGTTTTATGAGGTTTCGGTAGACTATTTCAAACGTCATTATAATACGCGTCCACCAACACTGCGAGATACTTCACAAAAAACCGAGGTTATTCCCGGTTTTTATCAAACTTCTACACCTTACGGCGTTTACTATGATTTAGATGGGATTGTCTCAGGAATTAATGAAGGTAATCAAGAAGCCTTAGCAAGAGACAATTCCAATGTAAGTTCGACTACTGTAAAAGCCGATCTAACAAGCCAGATCAACTTTAGCAATCTGTTAAAAACCGGAGTAGAATTCGTTTACAATGATCTTGATCTGAACTATGGTTACATCCAAATGCAAACAGGAGGTCTCCAGTATGCTAATCATATAGTAATGCATGATTATCCGATGAGAGCTGCTGCCTATATTCAGGACAAACTGGAGACTAAAGGATTTATCTTAAATGCGGGATTGCGATTGGACTACAGCAACTCCCAGACGAATTGGTGGGCTTTTGATCCCTTCAATTCGTTATTGTATTCTTACCAATATTCAGATACGACAAAACTTTCAATGACATCTCCGAAGGGACAATGGCAGCTCAGCCCCCGTTTGGGTATTTCTCATCCCATTACCGAGAACTCAAAATTATATTTTAACTATGGGCACTTCAAGCAAATGCCGCAATATGAAGCTGCCTATCGTTTCGACAGGTCAACAGGGAATACGCTAGAACGTCTTGGTGATCCTAATCTGACTCTTGCCAAAACTATTTCATACGAATTGGGATACGATCACCAGTTGTTTGATGGTCAAGTACTTCTTCAGCTCGCGGCGTTTTACCGCGACATCAGCAATCAAGACAGCACAGCGACTTACACCACAAGAGATGGAACTTCTTATATCGTAGCAACGAGCAATGGCTATTCGGACGTTCGCGGGTTCGAACTAACACTACGTAAATCAACAGGACGTTGGTTTTACGGATTTTTGAATTACACATATCAAGCAACATCCAGGGGCTTTTTTGGTGATAACCGTAATTACGAGGACCCTGCATCGCAAAGGGAATATGATGAGAATGCAGCTTTTTCTTATCAGGCCGTTTCCACTCCATCACCGTTCGCAAGAGCCAATCTCAATTTTTCTACACCCCCAGATTTTGGACCTTTGCTAGGGCATAATATTTTAGGCGACTGGATGGTAAACCTGTTGCTGAGGTGGAATGCAGGCGGATGGACTACTTATAATCCTAATAATGCGGGTACTACAACAGGTTCTCTCAATATCCCTAACACTCCCAGCAATAAAATCCAGAACAACGTACAATATGTAGATTATGTTGATGCATCACTGCGTGTTAGTAAAGTTGTTACGTTCAAACATATTAACGTTCAATTGTTCGCTGACTTTGCTAATCTTTTCAATGCTATGCGTCTGACTTCGGGTTTGACTTTTGATAAGGATTACAGGTTGTCCCTGCATTTGCCGAAGAGCGAAGCTTATAATAATATTCCTGGTGACGATAAATTTGGTGATTACCGCAATCCGGATGCGGATTGGCAGCCCGAAGAGATTGGCGTTCATACTGGAGTTCCTTCAAGTACGCGTGCTTGGTATTATGACGGTAATGGAAACTATTGGCAATATACAAATAATCAATGGGTACAAGTAGATCAAAAGAGAGTTGATCAAGCCAACAAGGACAAGGCATACATTAATATGCCAAATCCTTCTACGTATTGGTTTCTGAATCCTCGAAATATCACGTACGGAATTAGTGTTTCTATTGATATAGACTAACAATAGACAATCAAGAATAAAAAATGGAAATTTGCCATGAATAAAAAGAATATAAAAATTCGACTTGTGTCGCTAGCGATTTGTTTTGTACTTATTGCTAGCGGTTTCCAACTTTCGTTTGCCCAGCAGTTAAGGTGGCTCCGTGTAAGTCAATTGCAATCTTTTTTCAAGGATTATAGCACGGAATGTGAACTTGAGCCTGATGGAACTGGATCATTAAATTTTTTAGCGTGGCCCGCACAGTACGGCGACAATCAGTACATGATGCGCGCCAAGGGAATATGGATTGGTGCAACAAATTTCTATGATCCGGTAGAGAAAAAGGTTAAGGGCTTAAAAGTCATCGGTTCGGGACCTCGCTACGACGACGTGAATAATCCTCTGGAGATGTTCTCGAAAAGTATTAAGTTGATAGGACGCACAAAATCTCCTATCGTGATTGTGGATGCTGCGACTGGTTCATCTAATTCGTTGTACGACGTTTTAGATGAAGTGGATCCTAATCTGCCGTGCGATAGAATGGTCGTGGATCAATATAATACTTCTATGGGTATTTCAGTGACGAAAAAGGTCCTTGCTTTTACACAACATAATCACGACAACTATTTCATTTACGACTATGTTTTTAAAAACACAGGTATCTATAATACCGCTGGTGATACCATCCAGCGAACAATTAGTGGGTTACAGATATATTTTAATGTCCGAACCGCATTTAATGGTGTTACAACTGCCGGGTCGACTTCAACATGGGGTAGTTTTGATGCTGAGTGGGGGCAGGGTGTAGTATTCGATGATTTTGGTCCACCATACAGGCAACGTACTGATAGTCTTAGAGGTTTTTATGCGTTTTACTCACCTGTTAAAAGTAGTTATGGCTCTCGTAATTCTGTAAATGCATTGGGATATGATTGGGACTGGGGCTGCCCGAACCAAACGGGAGGAGGAACGAACTTAAATGGACTTTTTGGAGCAGCTAAGTTTACTGGTTATGTTACGCTGCTTGCCTCAAAAGGTCCGGGAAACTTGTTCAATGTTGATGACTATAATCAACCATCAACGGTCAACTATTTCAGTCCCGATGGAAGCACCTGTACAAACCCCCAAAGCCAGTATGATGAAAGTGCCATGGGACTACGCTGGGCACAGATGACGGAAGGCCACCTTCTAAAGTCTCTGTGGCAAGCTGTGGGAGATGGACGATATGTATCAGATTGGAATGGTACTGATCCCCTCCATCCCGAAGCAGGGGAAATGGGACAAGGATACGGTCCATATACTTTGGCACCCGGAGATAGTATACACATTGTGTTTGCCGAAGGTGCCAGTGGTTTACCTTGGGAATTATGCCGTTCTCTTGGCGCCATTTGGTGGCAGTATTATGAAGGTACAGGTACACCACCACTAATAGAACCTGATGGTTCTGTTGTTACCAGTTGCAGTGCTTGGCAAAAAGCATGGGTTTGGACTGGGAAAGATTCTATCCTTCAAACTTATAAGAACGCTCGAGCGAATTTTAGGTCTGGGTATAATATTCCACAAGCACCACCGGCACCTAGTCAGTTCACGGTAACGTCCGGTGGTGACCGGATTAGTCTCGCGTGGGCCGATAATGCTAAAAGCTCGCCCCACTTTAATGGATATATTGTCTACCGATCTGAAGCACTCTCTAAGGATTATCGGGCCGTCTACGTGAAAGTTTTTGAATGTGATAAAAACTATGTTTTCCCTGCCCCAGGTACTCCACAATGGGATGATACTTCAGCCAACCGCGGATTTAATTATTATTATTACGTTCAATCTAAAGACGACGGGACACAGAATGATGTAAAACCAGGTGTTCCATTATATAGCAGTCTGTTTTTGACAATGACAACCACGCCTGCCCATCTATTGAGACCGAGCGGTAATTTATTAGGCGAGGTGCGTGTCGTCCCGAACCCGTACGATATCCGATCTCGAAAATGGCAGTTCGGTGATACAGGACCCTACGATAGGATTATGTTTTATGGTATTCCGCCGAAGTGTAGACTGAAAATTTTCACTGAAGATGGCGCATTGATATGGGAAAAGTTACACACCGACGGCTCGGGTGATGAACCTTGGGATTCCAAGACCTCTTCAAACCAAATTATCGTAAGCGGAATTTATATTCTTTATGTGGAAGTGACTGAAGATACGTATGCGACGCAAGATAAAATTGCGCCCTATGATATTTCTGATGAAAATTTAAAGCTGATGTATCCTAAAAACGCAGTGATGTTCAAAACAGGAGATAAAGTCTTCAGTGCAGGACAATCTACTTTCCGCAAGTTTGTGGTGATCAGGTAAGGAGTCGACCAATGAAAAATAAAATAATTGTAATAATCGTCGGTATTTTGATGGGAATCCTATTATTCACAAGCGGGAATGCCCAAGAAAATCAGAAATTAGCACAAACTAGTTTTAAATTTTTAAGTATAACATCGGACGCGCGTGGTGCTGCAATGGCAGAGGCGATGACCAGTCTTCAGATGGGTTCCAGCGCGTTATTTTACAACCCTGCCGGGATGTCTGGGATGGAAAATTTTATCGATGTAACAGCCAGCAATAACCAATGGATAGATGAGATTAAACATTACACATTTAGTATGGCTATCAATCCTGCGCATGGTAATTATGGGGTGCTGGGTTTTAGTTTACAGTATGTGGATTATGGAAACTTTATCGGTACAGTCGTCCGTACAGATCTAGATAAAGGCTACGAAGATGTCGGCCTATTCAAGTTGTATGCATTAGCAGCAGGTGTCGGGTACGCCAAACAGTTGACAGATCAATTTAGTGTTGGAGGGCAAGTACGCTGGACACGCCAAGACCTTGGACAGAGTGTCATTCCTAATCAATACGAAAAGATTCCGATTTATGCTGATACAACCAACACGAGTATTATTGGTTATAAAGACTCGGCAGTTACTACGTCGAATAAATTGACACCTTTGGTCTTTGATTTTGGGACTCAATTCAAAACCGGTATTAAAAGTCTTACATTCGGGATGTCTGTAAGAAATTTTTCCCAAGAAATTAAATATGTCTATGAACAATTTCAGCTGCCTTTGGTGTTCACACTTGGGATATCAATGAATCTCATGGATCTGATCGGGGAAGTCCCGTTGGATCAGTCGTTGTATATGTGCATTGATGCGAGTCATTATCGGGACCACCCTGAACAGCTAAAAATAGGACTGGAATATAAGGTGATGAATCTGCTTGCAATCCGTGGCGGGTATATTACCAATAGTGATGAAAGTAACGGTCTATCATTCGGAGTCGGGGTCACTCAATTTGGCTTTGCTTTTGATTACTCATATACACCGTTTGGAATTTTCGACAACGTTCAACGGATGACTGCTCGGTTTTCTTTTTGAAATAATAAAGGAAAGTGAATATGAAAATTTATCGCTTCTTACTGATTGCAACCCTCTGTGCGTCGGCACTTATTGCCATCATGACAGGTTGTAAATATGATGTTGCAGAACCACTCTGGAATAATCCACCATCGACGACGATTGCGGCTACGATCACATCGATCGATCCCGCTCAGGCTCCTGCAGGAGTTAATTATATCACAATTCATGGAACGAATTTTTCAGGTGTTTTAGATAGCACTAAAATTCAAAGTTATTTTGTAGATACAACACATAGTCATGATACAACGATTGCATATAGTGGTGTCTATTTTAATAATATACTTGCAGAAGTTGTGGAATGTTCTTCGACTATGCTTAAGGTCCGGAGACCCAATGTAGCTTCAAGTTCTTGTGTCATAAAAGTGATACCCAGCAATGTGCTTTTTGCTGCCAAAATGAGTCCGTACAATATTGATGCTGTAGTTACTTCATACGGTAACTTTATTGATAATGTACAATTTGCAACCGTCGCGATGGATAATGCGGAAAATCTCTATACAGTCGCAACATCGACCCGAGTAATTACTCAAGTTACACCAACTGGTCAGAAAACTATATTTACAGGTCTAGCCACTAAAGCACCTACAGACGCAAGAGTTAACCCTGCCGGCGACAAAATGTATTTGCTCAGCACTGCCAGGAAGATCGATGTCGTTGATCTTCAGACCGGATCAGTAGCTCTCTTGCCCCTCCCTACATCGGGCAACCAACTTCCATCTGGAAAATTACCCAGTTTTGGTGATTTTGATACTTCTGGATATTTTTATTGTGGAGGAGTAAGAACAGGAATAATAGTAATACCACCTAGTCTTGTAGTACCAACAGCAACCTTATATACTACAGACAATATTACAGCAATGCGTGTTTATAAAGGATATCTTTATGTATTAGTAAAACCAGCCACCGGAACACCTTCGCTTGTGATTAACCGCCATTTGATTGGAACTAATGGCGCTCTGGGCGCACAAGAACAGTGGCTCGTGCTAGATCAAACGATAGCAGGAACATCAACAACAACTATAAGGTCAATGGCATTCTCTGCCAATGGAACTCTATATCTTTGCACTAATTTAACTAATCCAATTTTTATTGTCGATCCTGTTACAAAAAATATAGATTATTTATATAAGGGCATTATTCCGGCCTATGGCGGTCAATGTTGCAGTTTTTCAAAACAGGTTTCTTCAAGTGTGGTCACATCTCTGTATGTCATAACTGGTGATGGAACTACAGCGCAACAATATAAAGTCTATCAAGTAAATTTAGGTTCATAAATCTATACAATCGATCTAACATGACTCTGGAGAGGAAATGTTAACGCGGTATGTTGGATATGATCTGGTATTATGAGAGGTTAAGGAGCAATTTAAAATTTAAATATTGAAGCTCGTAAACAATTATGTGTAATGACAATAGAAAGGAGGAATAGGATAATATTGGTGCTAAACTCTTTAGTACTAATTTAGCCTAAATTCAGAACGTTTTTTAAAGTATCGAAAGGAGGTCAAATCGTATTAAAAAGTTGACTCACTGTTATAATGGGTTATTGATTTTTATATCATGTATTCATTAACAACATAATTAAGGAGTTAAGAATTATGCGTATCAGGTCGATTATTATTTGTGTAGCTCTTATTGTACTGATGACATCTATCAGTATGTCTCAGTATTCTGCAAAAGAAACTTTTAATTATGCCAAAGGAGCTTCTATAGATACTCTCATGGGAGGAGCGGGTGATGGATGGGCAGGTCCTTGGTATAAGGTAGCCGCAAGCAAACAAAATGTGACGGTTATTGCCGATACAGGTTTGCCCTATGATGCTCTCAATTACAATGTTCCCAATGTAGGCAGACATCTTGAAACCAAAGCGGATACGAACGGAACTGAACTGCGCTATGCCCGTGATCTGGATAAGA
>Ga0182027_10001825_pt1 | contig 34863 bp, 26 predicted proteins | sample 712E1DmetaG_FD_121300 | JGI IMG/M metagenome (GOLD analysis project Ga0182027, IMG submission 121300) | Permafrost microbial communities from Stordalen Mire, Sweden - 712E1D metaG (Illumina Assembly) | ecosystem: Environmental > Terrestrial > Soil > Wetlands > Permafrost | place: Sweden...
ATACGCCTGTTGTATTTGCCCATATCTCAGTTATTGAGATTTCTTGAAGAGTTTTCATAATTACCTCGGTTTTGCGGTAATCATATACTTTATATCCCAAGGGTTGTTAAGTATATGATTGCCTAATTTTATATAATAGGGATTTAGATATGAAAATGTTATTCCTTCTTTTCTTCACAATTTCCCTTTCCTTCGCTCAGAACTACGATAAATATTTTACCAATTCCACTATGCGTGTGGATTACTATCACATCGGCACAAAAGGACAAGAACAAATCACACTGGATCGTGTGTACGAAGAAAGCGACTGGCCCGGCAGCAAAGTGAATTTGCTCGATACACTCAATCTCGGCGATTGTTTTGTGAAGGTAAGCGATCTTCAAACTAATTTGCTTCTTTATTCACGCGGTTATTCAACAGTATTTGGTGAATGGCAAACCACGGAAGAAGCGTTGAGCGGATCGTGGCGGACATTTCATGAAACTGTTCGGTTACCATTTCCGAAACAAAAAGTTATTATCAGCTTTTTCAGACGCGATAAATTTGTAGCGGTCGGCGAGATGATGACGTTCCGAGAAGTTGCATCGTTCATCGTTGATCCAAATTCACCAACCGCAATTAATCGGGAAAAAAGGCAGAGCCCGTATAAAATATTTGATGTCATGATCAACGGTTCGATTGAAAAGAAAGTGGATATCCTTGTCCTCGGTGATGGCTATGCAAAAGGAGACATTGAGAAATTCAGGAAGGACGCGAAGCATTTTACCGAACAACTTTTTTCGTACCAGCCATTTAAAAAACACAAAAATGATTTCAACGTTCGTGCAATGGAAGTGATCTCGGACGATTCCGGCATCGATAAACCGGATCAAAATGTTTGGAAACATACAGCACTTGGCACGATGTACAACACATTTGGTTCTGCACGGTACGTTTTAACGGAAGAAAATCGAGTGTTACGTGATATCGCTGATGTAGCGCCTTACGATTTTATTACGATTCTTGTGAACGATAACCGTTATGGCGGTGGTGGAATCTTCAATCTCTACACAACCTGCTTTACGAAACCTGTAAAGGCCGGACAAGAATCGGAAATGGACTATGTCTATGTACATGAATTTGGCCATTGCTTTGGCGGATTAGGCGACGAATATTACAGCTCGCAGGTTTCATATGTTGACTTCTATCCGAAGGGTGTTGAACCGTGGGAACCCAATGTAACGCGCACGAATACAAAAGAAAATTTAAAATGGCACAACTTTATTTCATTGGACACACCAGTTCCAACACCTTGGCAAAAAACAAAGTACGATAGCATTGAGACATTGAGAGGTAATTTAGACCGTCTTGCTTCCGATTACTATGAGAAGCGTGAAGGATTATTAAAAAGTTCAAACGAAATTCTAAAAAATCCTCAATGGAATGGAATCGTCGGCGCATTTGAAGGTTCAGGATACACGTCGAAAGACATGTATCGTCCTGCTATAGACTGCAAGATGTTTGCTTTGAACCCGGTGGACTTTGATCCTGTCTGTGCCGCAGCTATTGAACGGATGATCGAGATGTATGTGAAGTAACGAAATTGACACGTAATTAATAAGGAATTATTATGAATATAAAACCTATTGCGCTCATTACAGGTGCCTCAGGCGGGATTGGCTTGGAGTTGGTAAAACTTTTTGCGCGTGACGGGTACAATCTTGTTCTTATTGCACGCAGTTATGATAAATTGAAAACTATTGCTGATGAATTAGAAAAAACATATAACATACAAGTAAAATATTATTCTAAAGATTTATCTGTTTCATCCGCATCAGATGAAATTGTCCGATCACTTAAAAGTGAGATGATTAACATTGATGTACTTGTCAACAATGCTGGTTTTGGTTGGCGCGGTGAGTTTGCACAAATGGAACTTACTAATGCTTTGGAAATGATTCAAGTGAACATTATAGCGCTTACACATCTCACACGGCTCTTATTGCCAGGAATGATTGAACGAAAGCGCGGAAAAATATTAAATGTTGCATCGACAGCCGCGTTTCAACCCGGTCCGCTGATGGCTATATACTATGCATCAAAAGCTTATGTGCTAAGCTTCTCAGAGGCATTGTCGGAAGAATTGCGAGGAACAGGCATAACAGTTACAACGCTTTGTCCCGGCCCGACAGCTACAGGATTTGGAAAGAGAGCTGGTTTTACAAATGAAATACTTATGGGCGGTATGTTGTCGATGGATTCTCAAGAGGTTGCGCTTGACGGGTATAAAGGGTTGATGAAAGGAAAGCCGCTTGTTATTTCAGGATGGAAAAATTGGCTTGGTACTCAAGTAGTCCGATTTTTGCCGCGATCATTCCCTGGGAAGCTAGTAAAAAAAGTTCAACAAAAGAGAAAAACTTGAAGAACGTTATCTGTAAGGAAGTCTGCAACCAGAAAAAATGATTACATCGAATTCTCAAAGCAGGTTGATTTGTGATTACCTGCTTTTCGTTGGAGAATTTCCTACCTTGCATGCACTTTTTAATCAATGCCACTTGAAAACAAATTTTTAATCGTATGTCATACACCGGGGAATTAAGCGCTCTTATAACAGCCGTGATGTGGACAGGAAGCGCGCTTGCTTTTGCTGCAGGAACTACGCGTGTCGGTTCTGTGTACGTAAATGTTGTGCGGCTTATTGCGGCGGTTGTTTTCTTATTTGCGACTATCGTCGTTTGCGATATTAAGGTGAATGTATCTGCTGTACAGGTGATGTTTCTTTCCATTAGTGGTTTAATTGGGTTTGTTTTCGGCGATACGTTTCTTTTTAAATCGTACGAATATAACGATGCGCGAATTAGTATGCTCATAATGTCAACGGCACCCGCTATCACTGCGGTATTTGCGTATTTTTTTCTTCAAGAAACACTTTCGTCCACAGCTATTCTTGGAATGATCATCACTCTTGGCGGTATTGCTCTTGTTATCCTAGAACGAAGAGAACCATCTTCACATCATACTCCGATATCTATGACTGGTTTATGGTACGCTCTCCTTGGTGCGGCGGGTCAGGCTGGTGGACTTATATTGGCAAAAAAGGCTTTTGCGTTAGGAGAAATTAATGGATTTATTGCGACTTTTATTCGAGCTGTTGCCGCTACCATCGTACTGCTGCCGTTGAATTATTATGCGGGACGATTTACACACCCTTTTATAGTATTCAGAGATGACCAGAAAGCATTCAATTTCACAATGCTGGGTGCGTTCCTTGGCCCATATCTTGGTGTAACATTCAGCCTCATTGCCATTTCATCAACAACTGTCGCTGTTGCAGCAACGATTATGGCAACAGTTCCTATTCTTATGCTTCCGACTGTATGGATTCTATTTCACGAGAAGCTCTCTTGGCGTGCTATCATTGGAGCATGTGTAGCAGTCGCTGGAGTTGGGATTTTATTCCTTAGGTAGATCTGGCGGCAGTGATATTGCGGAAGTCACATCTTGTTGATTTTTCATTTTTTTATAAAAGTCACCATATAACTTTTCAGCACACTCCGGACAAACACCATGACTAAATTTAGCTTCTGAGTGACTCTGGATATATCCTTCTAACTGATCCCAATATCCTTTGTCATCGCGTATTTTCTTGCAGCTTGCACAAATGGGGATAAGACCGTTTAGCACTTTGATTTTTGCCACGGCTTCTTTAACATTGGCTTTTAACATTTTTTCTCTTGCTAAGAGTTGCCAAACACGCCATCGGTACAGACCAAACACGAATCCTATCATCACAACCAGTATAAAGCTATAGAACCACCAGGTGTTCCACCACGGAGGCAGAATAATGATTTTGATTGAAGTCCCTTCTTCGTTCCAGATACCATCGTTGTTGGAAGCCTTGACTCTGAATGTATATTCACCCGGGTCAAGGTTCGTGTAAACAGCCTCTTTCTTATTTCCTACATAATTCCAGTCTTTCTCAAAACCTTCCATTATATAAGCATATTGGTTCTTTTCGCTGAAAATATAATTTAATGCAATAAACTTAAATGTAAAGTTGGTTTGGTCATAATTTAACACCAATTTTTTTGTTTGCGAAATATGCTTTTGCAGGGGCGAGCCTTTTGCTCCAATGATCACTGGTTTATTGAACAGTAAAAAATCAGTAATATGGACCGGGGGTATATAACTATTATCTTTTATACTATCCGGATGAAACACGTTGAAACCATTAAGCCCGCCAAAATACATTTCACCTGTTCTGCTTTTATAATAAGCCCAGCGATTAAAAACTTTACCTTGTAATCCATCCTGAACCGTATAATTCCTGAATGTAAGATCTAGTTTTCCATTTATTGAATTTGTTGAATCGATGGTTGCCTTTGAAATACCATTATGGCTGCTAATCCATAGATTACCATGTTCATCTTCCAATATCCCCACAAGTGAATTATCAGGCAATCCCTGTTCAGTAGTATAATGTGTAAAAGATTTAGTTTTACGGTTAAAAAGATTCAATCCATCTCCATCACCACTAACCCATAAACGTTTTTTGCTGTCTTCAAAAACAACATTTATTGAGTTTTTAATCAAGCTGGTGCTATCTTTTTCGTCATGCATAAATCTGTCAATTTCTCCGGATTCACGGTTCATCCTTGTTAAACCATAAGTATCAGAGGCAAACCATACGTCGTTGTAGGAATCACATAAAATATCCCTTATTGAAATGTACGTAATTGCTCCTGAAATAAATTTTATGGATTTAAATTTTTCAGTAGAGGGATCATATTTATATGCCCCGCTTAAATAATTTCCTACCCAGAGTTCATTGTCTTTATTAAAATAAATATTAAAAATACTATTACTGGTCAAATCGTTTTCATCAACAAAATTGTATTTCTTCTTTAAAATAAGTTTATCACCGTCTATTTTAAAATAGTTTAATCCGCCCTGCCACATACCTGCCCACAAACCGCCCTTATTATCTTTATTGAGCGCCAAAACCTTGTTGTTGGTTAACGTCAGAGGATTTTTACTATCGCTTCTGTGTCTTGTGAAGTTTCCTGTAGACGGATTAAATGAATTAATTCCGCCGCCATCTGTCGCTATCCATATATTTCCATTTAAATCTTGTGTAAAACACGTAACCGAGCTACCATCTAAAGAATTTATGTCTTCTTTATTTTGTCTATATAGTGCAAACCGTTCAAAGCGCTTATCATAAATGCTTACGCCGGCCCCCCAACATCCAATCCACACCATACCATCGCGACTAATGTATATTCTTTGAATGACATTACTTAATAATGACCGATCGGATTCCGATGCAGTGTATTGGCAGAATAATTTTGTGCTGGGATCGAAAACACTTATACCTCCTCCATTCGTACCGATAAGTATTTTCCCATCCTTATTCTGTGCCATCGAAAAAATATTGTTATTGCTTAAAGAATTATGATTATTGACAATAGTCTGATAGCTGGTAATTGTTTTTGTTCGTAAATTGATTACCTCAATGCCGCTTGAAATATGACCAACCCAAATATTATTTTGGTTATCAACCATTAAGCAATTGACAGAATTTTCCCTTAATTTATATAGAGGATTTTGTGTGCTATATTGGATTGCCGTATTTGTTACCGCATTGTATTGTATGATACCAAGGTTAGGAGCATGCGTAAAAGAGAACCAAAGCATCCCGTCTTTATCCTGGCATATACCGGAACAATTCATTAAAGTATTTATGTTGGAAGAATCCTTAAAGCAGGCAGTAAATCTTTTATTTTCCCTGTTAAATAAATATACTCCTTCACTGCATCCAACCCACAACCCCTTACTATTGTCTTCAAATATTTGATTTACAGAATTACCAAATTTGTTATCGTGAATATCAATGAAGGATATTCTCTCGAAATTATTTTTATCCCGGTCATATCTGCATAAACCGTCTTGTAATCCAATCCAGAGATTATTTTGTTTGTCTTCATATATACAGTTAATGTAACTACTTATTAAAGAAGTGGAATCTTTTTGATTATTTTTGTATACAGTAAATCCGACACCATCATATTTGTTTAAACCATCCGTCGTACCGATCCAAATATAACCGTCATGGTCCTGATAAAAGCACAACACATCTCCATGAGACAAACCCATGCTTGTAGTCAGGCTTTTAAATGCCATTTTCTCAGTTTGGGCAATTGTGCTAAAAATAGTAAATAATGACGCAAGAAATAGAAGCGCTATTCTCATTACTATCACATTAATTTTTTGCATAGCCGTATTTATTAATGAATGAAATGAATCACACTAAGTATTAATCTAATATAACGGTGAACAAGAATCAATGTATGGATTCTATTTCACGAGAAGCTCTCTTGGCGTGCTATCATTGGAGCGTGTACGGCAGTTGCCGGAGTTGGAATTTTATTCCTTCGGTAGATCTATTAGCGGAGATTGAGGTGTGATATCCTTACAGGGTTCCTTCAAGAGTTCTTTCTTCTCAGTCTTTATTCAGTTTCAGTCTGGCATTTGAAATTCTTGTGTAGAGGGACGTATTTCATCATGCATACTGCGAAGAGCACGAAATGCTGTCTCACTTCCTCTCAGCATTGATTTATGAAAGATGCGGTACGCCTCACCTTTGTTCTGTGTCAATCCAATTCCTTTTTCATAGCAATGTGCTAGCGTCAAATCCGAAAGCAATGAACCATTTTGAGATGTAACTCGGAGAACAAACAACGCAGAATCTATTTCTTCCGTATGAATTTGGCCTAATAGATTTGCTCCCGCAAGACGAATATCTGCCTCAACACTGCCTAATCGAGAGGCGCGATTCCATAACTCAATTGCTTTATCACGATCCTGTTGAACCCATCGTCCAGTGAGGTAACACGATCCTAATTCTACCATCGCGGGCAATTGTCCCGCCGCCGCCGCACGTTGGAGAAGATCGAATGCCTGTTTCTCATTCAACAGCTTACTGAAACCGATAGATGTTATCCCAGACCACAGATAAAGTGCATCTGGGTCGTTTTTTGAGGATCGTAATTCAAGTTCACGGGCAAATTCTACTGTATTCATCAACTTCCAAAGCAACGCCGGTGCTCGATATGAGTTAAGAATAAAAGCACGCAAGTAATACACACCTGCAAGAATAATATCCTTGCGAACATTTAGTCCACGTTCATAACAACGTCCAAGCAGACAAAGTGCTTCCGGATTTCCAGACTTTGCTACTTTTGACAATAACGATTGAATGCTAGGGTCCAGACTTGCTGTCGTGTTCTTTTCAGTGGTTGTCGATTGAGAGAGAGTATCAATTCCTTGGTACGCTTCACGAATAAGAGTTGTATCTTCAATAGTTGAAGTTGTGTCGGTGTGGAAATCAATGAACAAAAGACTGGATCCTGTATCGATTGGCATCGACCGAGTCGTATTGTTCTTCGGATGTTCCTTTCTGGGCGCCATAATATCCAAAGTGTCTATCTTATCCAGCCCACGTCGTTCCATTTCTTTCTTTGTAACCTTTGCGGCATCTGATCCGAGTTCAGATGCCTTTTTAAAAAAGCCGTAAGCTTTTGGCCAGCTCCGCGGTACAATAAGTTCTTCAGTGTACATTAGTCCCGTCACATAAAGCGCTTCTGGTATATCTTGTTCGGCGGCGGCACGAAACTGTTTGAATGCCTCAAAAGGATTCCACTCAACTCCGCGACCATTCATTAGTAAAATACCCAGGTTAAATTGCGCAGGCGGCAGGTGTTGATCTGCAGCTTTTTGAATCCAATAAGATGCTTTTGCGGTATCGGCTGGAAATCCTTTACCGAATAAATAGCGTAATCCCAATTCATGCTGTGCTGGTGATTCGCCAGCATTTGCTTTCTGCATTAGAACGAATTCTTCGAGTAACTGGAGATCAAGAGTGGAGGGAAGAACGAGTGGTATTGATTCAACGTCTGTGCTCCGGAACGCCTGTGGCTTCTTTTGTTGCTGTGCAGACAAGGAACATTGGACAAATAACAACAAAAAGGTTGCAACGAGTGTTACAATATGAATTTTTCTTTGAATGATGAATCTCGTTTTAGTTACTGATTAATACAATTTCGTATATTGTCATCGCAAATGCCACTTCTGATTGTTGTGGACTGATGAACCTTTGATTTAAACCTGCAAATCAATAGTACTAAGCCAAACGTATCGAAAAAACTCCTTGTATGTTTTTATTGTACTAGTTTGGATTGGGGATTATCCAACAAACTTGTATCCGAATCCATGAACTGTGAGAATGTACTTAGGAAATTTTGGATTCTCTTCTAATTTTTGCCGAAGCCAAGTAATGTGAGTGTCGATAGTTCTTGTGGTGGGCATTGCATCATAACCCCACACATCGTTAAGAATAGTTTCGCGGGATAAGACACTGCCGCGATGTTCGATGAAGTATCGAAGTAGCAGAAATTCGCGTGCTGAGAGTTCGATCAGTTTGCCTTTGCGCTTTATTTCCATCTTTATAAAATCAATTTTAAATAATCCAAAAGAATATGACGCAAGTTCCAAGATAGGAATAATTACCGGTGCATGCCGCCGCAAGAGTGATTCTATTCGTGCAAGCAGTTCAAGCGTTTCGAAAGGTTTCGTGAGATAATCATCAGCACCAAGTTTCAACCCGACAACCTTTTCGTTTAGTTGCCCCCGAGCGGTTAGCATCAAAACTGGCGTGGTGACTCCTCGCTTACGCAGATCCCTGATAATATCAAATCCGTTCTTTTTCGGCAGCATCACATCAAGAAGAATTACATCAAAATGTCCTTCGGATGCGAGCTTCTCACCTTTTTCTCCATCACCAGCATGTGTAACTGCATATCCTTCGCTTGAAAGTCTATCTGTCAATGTCAACACTAAGCCGGTTTCATCTTCTACTAAAAGAATTCTCTTTTGGCCTGAGATCATTTACTTTCTTCATCCTGTATTATTGAAGGAAGGAGAATTGTAAATACACTTCCTTCATTAGGCGAACTTTTTATAGAAATTGTTCCTCCATGCAATTCAATAATATGTCTTGTTATACTCAATCCAAGGCCACTGCCCTGTATTTGTCCTTCTATTGCATTTTGGCCTCGATAAAAAGGTTTGAAAATGTGGGAAAAATCTGCCGCTGCAATACCGATACCGCGATCTATAACTTTGATTTCTACAAACGATCCATTTGAGTTTTTCACTTGATGTGCTTCGATATTGATCCACTTCTTTTCTAAGCTATATTTTATCCCGTTGACGATTAGGTTCTCTATTGCTGATTGTAATGCAGTTGCATCTCCAAGCACTTGTGGAAGATTTAGATCAATAACTGTATCGGCCTTAAAATTATACGATGGCAAGAGTTTTTTTGCATTTTGTATCGCTTCTGTAATGATAGGTGTAATATCGATAGAACGCAGTTCATAGTTTTGTTTTCCAGAGTGGATACCGGCATATGCTAATGCCTTTTCGACCATATCGGAAAGACGAATAACTTCATTTTTAATAAGCTCTCCATATTTCCGTGTGCGGTCTTTTTCCTGAATGACGCCGTCTGCAAGATTCTCGCCTGCTGATTTCAGAACAGCGAGAGGTGTTCGCAGTTCGTGTGAGATGCCGGCAACGAATTCCAATTGCTGTTGCGCAAGACGCCGTGCTCTATTTGTAGAAAGAAGAAGAAAGACAATGCTTGCTCCGAGTAAAATCAAAACACCGAAACTAATTCCGAAATTTCGCAGTCGATTTTTATTTACTGCTATTTCTAAAGAACCCTCACGATGTTTCAACTGCATCTCGAATAATCCACGTTCTCTCAATCTTCTTTCCTCTTCCCTTGGCATCATATTTCCTTGTGGGGGAGGAAGGTCATATCTGCGCTCGAGTTCTCTCGGATTTCGTTCAAATGGTTCAGGCGGATTCTCTCGGTATAGATGCATTCGATTAAGAATCGGTCGATCGGGCGGCATCGAAGAAAGCGGCGGCACTTGCGGGAAGGTTAAAAATGGAATAACAAGATCGGCTTTCTGAAGAATATCATGCTTCGTTGTATCAACTGAATTGTAAATATGATTTCCTTTGTCATTGATGATAACGATATCATATTCAGATCTAGTAATCGATGAAAAATTTGTTTTTATAATCTTTGGCAGAATTGAAGATGAAATATATTCAAGATTTAATGGTACTAAGACAACTTCATGAGATCGGTTCTTAATTGGTATAGCCATTGCGGATAAATCTTTAAATAGAAAAAGCATTGATTCTTCGTCCGCTTTGATCTGAACAGTCTGTTCAGGAGAAGGCGAAGAACCGATCTTGATTTCTGTGGAAACAATCGCAGGATATGTGGATATTGTTTGCCACTTTATAATTCTCTCGTGCAATGTCTTTTCTACGTCATCGTCGGAGCCGATAAGTGTTCCACCAAGGGATTTCATTAAGTCTGTTATTTCACGGCTGAAATCCATGGAACAATGAAATGCAGTAGTCTGCAAATTTTGTTTCATCCGTTCATATTCTTGTTCGCTTATTTGACCAAGCCATGTGTATTGTAAATAAGCGAGAAGCGGAAGTATGATCACCATGGCAATGACAACAATGATAACTGCACTACCGTATGTTTGCAGGAGTTTCATAATTCAAATATACACATCCATTTATTCTTCTTCATTGTTTTTTAACACTCTTAACAAACTCTTTTCATCTTTAGCAAATATTTATCCTCATTTTAACTCAACATTTCAAGAATACTTTACATTACTGTAGTCGAGATACTGTAATTATTTCATCACAAATATCATTGAATAATGATACCAGCATCAAAAAGAAATTATCAAGGTGTTCGAAAAAACAATGTAGCGATATGTGTCATAGGATTAGTATTCCTGCCGGTTTTCCTCGTTGCACAAGAAGCATCGTTAACAGGAATTGTTATTGACACTATTAACCGTGCTCCGTTAGAACATGTTACCGTTCTTTTAATGCGTAATAATACTTCTGATGTTCGCTATAGTACTGCCACTAACGAACAGGGATATTTTCAGTTTAACAATATACCGTATGCACGATATCTCCTTAAAGTTTCATGCGTTGGATTTCGTGAATCAAAAATAGATATTCCCGTACAAAGTGCCCATGAACATGTTGGAACAATTGTACTCATCCAGCAGCCTGTCCTCATGCAAAGCGTTGATGTTGTGGCACAATTACCGACTGTAGAACAGCACCACGACACGATCCAATTTAATGCAGGAGCATTCCGAACAAATCCTGACGCAACAATTGAAGATTTGGTGAAAAAGCTTCCAGGTATTACCGTGGAAGATAAAACAGTGAAAGTGCAGGGAGAGGAAATCAAACAAGTGTTTGTGGATGGGAAAGAGTTTTTTGGAAGTGACCCAATGATTGCACTGCGTAATCTTCCGGCAGATATGGTGGACAATATTCAGGTGTACAACAAATTGAGCGATCAGGCAGAATTAACAAAATTTGACGACGGCCAATCGACAAAAACTATGAATGTTGTTACAAAAGAAGATCGTCGGCATGGAGAATTCGGAAAAATATATGGTGGGTATGGCGGTGATAAATATCTCGCTGGCACCATGTTTAACGTGTTTAACGGTGATGAACGATATTCCATCATCGCTTCGAGTAATGATATTAATCAACAAAATTTTGCTGTACAGGATATGTTAGGTATAATGAATAACGGGGCAGGCGGAAGTCCCGGCGGGGAAAACGGCAGACCTCCGGGCGAAGGATCGAACTCTATCGGACAACAAAGCGGCGATAACACTGTGCATTCGTTCGGGTTAAATTACGGCAACCAGTTAGCAAAAGACGTGTATACAACAGGAAATTATTTTGGCAATATCATTAAGAACGACAACGATATTACTATTGATCGTCAGTTTGGAATTGGTTCGAATGGAAATCAACTTTATCACGAAAAAAGCAACACTGATAACAATAATTATAACCACCGCCTTCAAATGCGGGTGGAGTATAAAATCGATTCGCTCAATACAATTATTGTTGATCCGCGATTGAGTACTCAATCCAATGATGCGTCAAGCAGTTCTTCTTCATATATGAATATGCCTGATGGGAGCCCGATCAATAATGCTCAAGTAAAATCGTCGACCAATTCAAAGGGATATAATCTTGAAACCTCTGCACTTTATAGACATCTGTTCAATCTTCAAGGGCGAACATTGGTAGCCCAAGTGCGTTTCAACACCGACCGGACACAATCCGATGGATTGACACAATCCCTTACAACTTACTATGATAATACAATCGCGAAAAGCGATTCAACAAATCAAAAAACTATTTCTTGTTCTCCTGGGAGAAATCTAGGATCAAGTATCTCCTACACAGAACCATTTGGAGAACATCACTTATTTCAATTAAACTATAATATGTTGGTAACAAAGAACGAGTCTGACAGAAAAGTATATGATTATGATCCAAATGACCAGCAGTACAACCTTTTAAAGGATTCGTTGTCAAATGTCTTGAGCAGCGACTACGTGACACAGCAAATTGGTTTTGGCTATCGCGGGAAAACGAAAAGAATGAATTTTATAGCAGATGTCGCTTTTCAACGAGCATCTTTGCGCGGCGATTACACATTCCCTGCAATTTTTTCTTTGAGCAGAGATTATTCAAATATTTTGCCTATGGTGTTGATGATGTACAAGCCATCTTCTTCTATTTCATTCCATTTAATGTACAAGACTTCGACAGCGTCACCCTCTATCAGTCAATTACAAAATGTAATGGATAATACTAAATCCACAATGTTAACATCCGGAAATCCAAGCCTTTCTCAAAGCTACTCGCACGAGTTGATGCTGCATTATTCTTTCAACAATATCATAAATGGCAGTTCCCTTTTTGTTATGCTTAATGTTCGCACAACTAACCATTATATCGCTTCTTCGACGTATCTCTTTTCTCACGATACAACTTTAAGTAATGGCACAATATTGAACAAGGGGACACAATTAACTATGCCGGTCAATGTGAATGGTCATTACAACGTAAACTCTATGTGTTCCTATGGTATCCCCCTTGATTGGATTCAATGCAATTTTAATATCAATACTGGATTGTCGTACGCACGCATGCCAGCTGTAACTAATACTGTTTTGAATTATTCTCAAGCATATGGTTTAAATCAGGGGGTCGTACTAGCCAGTAATATTAATGAGGATATCGATTTTACGCTGATGTATAATTATACATTAACCTATTCTAGAAACACCGAAGAATCCAGTCTGAATACGCATTATTATCAGCACAATGCAAACCTCAGAACAAACATTAATGTGTGGAATGGAATTATAATGCGAAGTGATTTGACTCGTCAATTATACGATGCGGAAGGCACATCGGAGGACCAGCATTATATTCTCTGGAATCTCGGTATTGCCAAAAAATTATTAAAGAATCAAAGTCTTGAAATTGCCCTCAACGCCTTTGACGTATTGCATCAGAACAGTTCTATATCGCACACAGTGACATCGGCATATATTGAAGACACGCGATCAAAAATATTGACCAATTACGTAATGCTGACAGTAACTTATACAATACGTCCTGGGACTTTTTGATAATTGTTCTTTTGAATGTTGGACAATAAAATAGAACACTCACTTACTTTAGGAGTTATTATGAATAGACGAATATTTCAAATACCAGCAATATTCTTACTCAATTTTATGTTCATAAGCATGCTGGGATTGTTGGGATGCAGTAGTGCTGTACCATTGATCAGTGACTGGAAAAAGTCCGAGATTGTCATCGACGGTAAATTCAATGAATGGGAGGGAAGTTTATATGACTTGAAAAAAGTCAATGTTACTATCGGAGTTCGTAATGACGCAGAGAACATCTATCTATGTTTCATTTCCTATGATCAAGGTGTAAGGCGCCAAATTATGGATGGTGGATTTACTGTCTGGTTTGACCCATCCGGAGGAACGGATGAGCGGTACGGCATCAAATTTCCGGTTGGTCGTCCTAAAGGTACCAAACCAATGAACAAGGAAAAAGATGGCAGTTCTTCACAAATGCCTGGGATTAATAGTGACGAGGATAATTATTCCGATAACAACAGAAATGAAAGCCGTATGCCTCCTCCAATGCCCGGCAATATGGATACTATAATGTCGAGGCCAAATTTAGGCAGCAATGATGGAAAAATGTCGGCAATGTTTAACAGTGCTTTACGCGAAATACAGTTTCTTGGGCCAGAAGAAAAAGACATACAACAAGAAACCACAATCGAGCTAAAAACCATGAAGGTGCAAATTGGGATAACTCAAAAAGTTTTTGTGTATGAACTTCAAGTACCGCTACATAAGACAAGTGATTTTCCGTTGGCACTTGCTCCTACAGATAAGAAAAATGTTCTTGGCATCGGATTTAAAACAGAAGATAATTCTTCAAGTGGAATGGATCCTAGAGGTGGCGGTCCTGGCGGTGGACAAGGCGGACCTCCTCCTGGTGGTGGATCAGGTGGCTCTGGCGGTGGACAGGGTGGACCACCTCCTGGTGGTGGTTCAGGAGGATCCGGTGGCGGTCGTGCTGGAAAAGATTCTAATTCATCAGAACCAATTGAAGTATGGACACAAGTAACATTAGCTCATAATTAGGCATCTGGAAATGAAAGATAAAATAGCTGTAAAAAAGGGTGTGTGGTATAATTCCGAAATGATGAATCGTAAAGTGAGAATTACACTCGATAGAAACCATTCAGTAGAAAAAACAGTTTGATGTTTAGTATGAAACCATTTGTGGCCCATTTGGTGCATATGGTGGTTGTTATTCTTCCGAATATGAAGCGATGAATATGAAAGAAAAAAAACTAAACAAAAAGTTCAATAGCATATTGCTGCTCAATGATTTATCTAAACAAGGGTTAACAATTTTAACAATCTTTTTTCATTCTTAGCAAAGATTTATCCTGCTCTTAACTCATTGGAAGGATGATAGTTGTAAGTTAGTAGTGATAATTGTAAAAAAATTTGTGAAATAGTAGAAATGATTTTCAAAGAAACTATAAAACATAAATAAAGGTGAACTATGAAAAATACAGTCGCTTTAAAATCAATGATTTTCGTCGTTTGCATCCTAATTGTTTATACGTATGTGTACGGTCAACCCCGGGAATCTCATCCCATGCCGTCGGCAGATCAGCCAGATCGGATTGAACAGCTTCAAAAAGATCTGAATCTTTCAGATGCACAAATTGCAAAAATAAAGGCCATTATGGATGCAAAGAAGGTCGAAATGGATAAGTTAGCAAAAGCATCGGAAAACGAATATAAAGTAACGCATGAAGCAATGATGAAAATCAAAAAAGAAACTGATGAAAAAATTACCGCTTTGTTAACCAAAGAACAAAAAGAAACGTTTACAGAAATGCAGAAAAAGCAATGTGAAAAATTTAATCGTCGCCAAGAAGAGACTCATTGTCAACCGCCAATGTTTGGACACATACCGCCAGAGGATCAACCGCCTCTGCCGCCCGAGGAATTTGTGAAAGAGTTAAAGAAAGAATTGAATTTTACTAGCGATCAAGAAACAAAAATTCAGAAAATCCTCGAGGCCCAAAGTGAAGAAGTGAAAAAGATGTTCGAATCCGCAAAGAAAGATCGTGAGGCAAAGCGCGAAGAGATGAAGAAGGAACGCGAAGCAATGCATGAGAAAATGGAAAAGCAGCGGAAGGAAACCGATGCAAAAATCTCTGCTGTACTAACGGATAATCAGAAAAAGAAATATGAAGAACTGCAAAAAAAAAATTCTCAAAGACCGCCGCGCATGCCAAAACCCGAGAATGAACAAGATCGACCGATGCATGAAGAATGTCCTGATAGGAACGAATAACGATAAATATTTTACAGGAGGGTGGAAAGCAATGAAACAATTAAAAAGTTCAATAGTTATTGCGATGGTACTAACTGTTGCAATCATAATTCAAAGTCCGGCTCAGCCAGGAGGTGGAAGTACGAGTTATACATTAGCAGGCACTTACACATTGAATGGTGGATCAGCCGCGAAAACAGGTGAAACGATTACTTCTTCTACAACCGATCAATCAGCAGTTTATGTTCTCAATTCCGGCATTCTTTCCTTAACTAATTGCACCATATCGACAAGCGGTAGCTCAAGCTCAAATGATAACAGCAGTTTTTACGGTCTTAACGCTGGTGCATTGGCAACTTCTGCTGGTCAAATTACACTTACGGGTTGTACGATAACAACCACCGGCTCAGGGGCAAACGGTGTTTTTGCTTATGGAACGGCCAGTATCACAAGTACAAATGATAAATATACTATGACAGGAGGTGGAGCCCATGCTATCATGTGTAGTGGCGGAGGAACTATCACGGTCGATAATGATACGGCTGTAACTTCTGGCGGCAGCTCGAGCAACATAGCAACAGACAGGGGTGGAGGTACAATAACGGTCAATGGCGGATCTTATACCTCAAACGGAAATAATTCTGCGGCCATCTATTCAACAGGTATAATTACTTGTACCGATGCAACATTAATAGCAAATGGAGCTGAAGCGCTTGTAATAGAAGGCTCAAATAAAATAATACTTAATAATTGTACTGTAAAATGTACTTATAACAAGTGGGGATCATTACTTTACCAAAGCATGTCAGGTGATGCTGCCGGAGTTGATGGATATTTAACGATGACAGGCGGTTCGTTCACTTACACTGGTACAGCGGGTGGTATGTTTTACAATACCAATTCAACAGCACATTATACATTGAACGGCGTATCTCTTGTTAATAGTTGCGATACATTAATTAGATGCATCAAAGGTAGCTGGGGTGGTTCCTCGGCTTCAAGCGGAGGTATCACCAATTTTGTTGCAAAGAATCAAATCTTGTCTGGTCTGATCCATGTGGATGCTGATAGTAAGGCATATATCACGTTACAAGATACTTCTGTATTTACTGGCGCAATTAATAAAGCAAATATTGCCAATACAGCAACTCTGACCCTCGATGCGAGTAGTAAATGGATTGTTACAGCGACTTCGTACTTATCCACATTGAGTGACGTAAGCGGAATTTCCGGCACCTCTATTACCAACATCACAGGGAATGGTTTCAATGTCTATTATGATGCAACTCTTTCTGTAAATAGTGCGCTTGGAGGAAAAACTTATTCTTTAGTAAATAGTGGTGTTTTAGCTCCTAAAGGTTCAACTGCCGTTGATCAACAAGAGAATGAGCAACCTACTAGTTATAAACTCAATCAAAATTATCCAAATCCATTTAACCCGACGACTACTATTTCTTTTGAATTACCAAAAAAGAGCTATGTCAATTTAGAAGTGTTCAATATTGTAGGTGAACGTGTTGCAACACTGGTGAACGAGAGACGAAGTGCAGGGCAGTCTTCATTAACTTTTAATGCCTCGGGTATTTCAAGCGGCGTATATTTTTATAAAATGACCGCTGACAATTTTATTACCATAAAAAAACTAGTTCTGATAAAATAAGGAATCATCTTAATGAGTAATAGGCACAGGGTATAACACGTTTCTTTTCTGGTGGAAGAAAGGAATGTGGTTCACCTCACCCTGTGCCAATAATTTTAAATTGTATAGCTAGGAAGTCACTGGCGGAGATTTGCATTACTTGGCATCAAGTTAATCGAATCCAAACAAGCGATCACCCCCCTCTTGAATTGCTTGTTTATCCGCCACACTTCCTTATACATTGCAACCTGTAATCCAAATTTTTATAACAGATGATGACACGTAATATTAACCTTATCAGTTAACTATTGGTAATACACAGGAAAATATTTCTTTTTAAATTTCCAACCTCATCCAAATAACCTTCTACAGAATTTCGTATATTATCTATACAAATGTCGTATTCAATCGTCATTTCTGAGTAAATAATAATGATAAAATACACAGAGGCGTAGTTTGCTCCTATTACATTGCAAGTGTAGATATATACTAAACCCTCTCTGAAGATAATATTATGAGTGAAAATAAAATAATATTTTCTATGGTCGGTGTTGGAAAAGTCATTAAACCAAATCGCCAGATTTTAAAAGACATTTATCTCTCCTTTTTCTACGGCGCGAAGATCGGTGTGCTTGGATTGAACGGTGCCGGCAAGAGTACGCTCCTGCGCATTATCGCCGGAATCGACAAAGACTATCTTGGCGAGATCACTACACAAAAAGGAATTACATTTGGTTTTCTTTCGCAAGAACCAGAACTTGATTCGACCAAAACAGTTAAAAATATTGTAGAAGAAGGAGTACAGGAAATTGTCGATCTAGTAAAAGAATATGAAACTGTAAATCTTCAGCTTGCGGAACCGGATGCTGATTATGATACTTTGCTGGAAAAACAAAGCAAACTTCAAGAAAAAATCGATCATCTCAACGCTTGGGATTTAGACAGCAAACTGGAACAAGCAATGGATGCATTGCGTTGTCCACCGCCTGAAACGCCGGTGAATATTCTTTCTGGTGGTGAACGACGACGCGTGGCCCTTTGTCGTCTATTATTGCAGGAACCAGACGTATTATTGCTCGACGAACCAACCAACCACCTCGACGCGGAATCTGTGGCATGGTTAGAACATCATTTGGGTTTGTATAAAGGAACCGTCATTGCAGTTACACATGATCGCTACTTCCTCGACAACGTCGCAGGATGGATATTAGAACTGGACCGTGGCGAAGGTATTCCATTTGAAGGAAACTATTCTTCGTGGCTAGATCAAAAGAAACGTCGGTTGGAAGTGGAAGAAAAGCAGGAATCCAAGCGTCAGCGCGTACTGCAACGTGAGTTGGAATGGGTACGCTTAAATCCAAAAGGTCGCCACGATAAAAGCAAAGCACGCATTGCATCTTACGAAAAAATGCTTGCCGAACAAACTGATAAGCATGACGAAGAAATGGAAATTTATATTCCACCGGGTCCACGTTTAGGTGATGTTGTCATCGAAGCACATGGTGTATCAAAAGCATTTGGTGAGAGATTACTATTTGAAAATATGGAATTTGCTCTTCCACCCGGCGGTATCATTGGTGTCATTGGTCCAAACGGTGCCGGCAAAACTACGCTTTTCAAACTCATTACCGGTCAGGAAAAGTCAGACACTGGCAGTATCAAAATTGGCGATACGGTAAAACTTGCCTACGTTGATCAAATGCGGCCGCTTGAACCCGATAAAACAATTTGGCAGGAAATTTCTGGCGGAGAAGATATTATTATGCTCGGTAATCGCGAGGTAAACTCGCGCGGCTACGTTGCAAGATTTAATTTTAGCGGAACTGACCAGCAAAAGCCGGTCGGGAAACTCTCCGGTGGAGAGCGTAATCGTGTACATCTTGCTAAAGTACTTAAGGATGGCGCAAACGTACTTTTACTTGACGAACCGACTAACGATCTTGATGTGAACACATTGCGTGCACTGGAAGAAGCACTTGGTAATTTTGTTGGTTGTGCTGTTGTTATTTCGCACGACCGCTGGTTCCTCGACCGTGTAGCAACTCATATTCTCGCGTTTGAAGGTGATAGCAGTGTTGTATGGTTTGACGGAAATTACTCTGAGTATGAAGAACATCGGAAGAAACAACTCGGTATCGATGCCGACCAGCCACATAGAATAAAGTACAAGCGACTGACACGGGAATAAGTTCTAGTAGGATACAGAAAACACTAATTGGAGGTCTTAATATTCCGGTGGAACCTGCGTCAAGTATTGATCGAACGTGTACCGTTTATAGTACTTTCCGCTCACATAGTGCAAGAAACGGATGAATGTATCGGCATTCTTATTGCCGTTTAACCTTGCAACAAGCTGAAAGTTTGAATTAAAAACGAGTGTCGTAGGACAGGAATTGACATTCAACAGTTTTGCACACTCTCGTTCAGTGTAGTGATCGGCACCGTTTGCAATAATAGTCTCTGATTCAGCGTTAAGTTTAGTCGGAACGAATTGTGCAGCAAGTAATTCCTGCACGCGTGGATGAATATAGACGGATTGATCCATCCGTTTGAGCCATTCATGTCCAGCTGTATACACATATACTAAAAGAAATTTTCCCGAATCGTGCGCTTCTCTAACACCTTCCTCCCACTCGTGCCATTTAAGCGAACCTATATCATTTTGTGCAAGTGTTACGAACGAAGAACACACTACCAGAATTCCAACAAAGATTAAACATCGCAAAGTCGTTTCTCTTTCTATTTTCTATGCGTTATCCCTATCATCCTCGAAGATCGTATAGTGTTCGTTACTTCTTAGGTTTATCAAGTATCTCTTGCAGGAATTCCCTTACTTTTTTTCAATGCACTCCTAATCTCTTTATTATGGATCTTCCGTTTCATGGGGACCATTCAGTAACTCAAGTGGCTTTCCATTATCCGGCTCTGGTACTTACGTTGAAAAGTTCTCAGGCCTATACATAGAAAGAAACAAAGATGTTATGGACGCTCGCGAAACGGTGTGTAATGAGACAATGTTGGTCCCGTATAGACCTGACGTGGTCGATAAATACGGCCGTCCTTTACTTCATGGATTTCTTTAAAGTTGGCAATCCATCCCGGCATCCGCCCGATGGCAAACATAACGGTATACATACTCAATGGAATTCCTATCGCCCGCATAATAATACCGCTATAAAAATCGACATTAGGATATAGTTTCCGTTCAATAAAATAGGGATCACTGAGTGCAGCTTCTTCTAAGCGTTTGGCAATATCGAGCAATGGGTCGTTTCTTTTTAAGACCGCGAGTAACTCATCACATTTCTTTTTAATAATTCGTGCACGCGGATCGTAATTCTTATATACCCGGTGACCAAATCCCATCAAACGTTTTCCAGATGTTTTATCTTTTGCCGCTTCAATAAATTTCGATCCGTTATCGCCTGATTTATGGATATTCTCAAGCATTTCAATAACAGCCTGATTCGCACCGCCATGGAGATGTCCCCAGAGAGCGCATACACCGGCTGCTGCACTTGCAAACAAGTTAGCTTGACTTGATGCGACCATTCGCACGGTTGAAGTAGAGCAATTCTGTTCATGATCTGCATGCAAGAGAAAAATAAGATCAAGCGCATTTACAACTTCTGGTTGTAATTCATAGTCTACGTATGGTTCAGAGAACATCATGTGCAAAAAGTTTGCTGTGTATTTATAAAGAGGTTTTGGATAGATAATTGGCAACCCTAACGATTTTCGATAAGAAAATGCAGCGATAGTTCGCACTTGAGAAATAAGGCGTGCAGCCTGCATCAGAAAAACCTCGTCGGGATTTAATACTTCGGGAAGAAAGCAACCTGCAGCGTTAATCATGGATGAAAGGATCGCCATGGGATGAGCATGTGTAGGGAATCCCTCGAATTGAAGTTTCATATCCTCATGAAGCATCTCATTTTTTGTGAGAAGGTTTGAAAAGATCTTCATCTCATGCGAGTTTGGTAATTTACCGTAAATAAGAAGGTACGCTGTCTCCACAAATGTTGACTTTTCTGCTAGCTCTTCGATAGGGATGCCGCGATAACGGAGAATTCCTTTTTCGCCATCAATGAATGTAATATTGCTGAGGCATGATCCGGTGTTTCCATATCCCTCGTCAAGAGTAATGTACCCGGTTTTACTCCGAAGTGATGAGATATCAAGAGAATGTTCACCCTCTGAACCTACAACAACTGGAAATTCGTATACTTTGTTATCCAATTCGAGTTTCGCAACTTTGCCCATCTTCATTCCTTCTCTAAAAATAAATTTCTTTATTTCTATTACAACAATAACATTATATCATCGAAATAAAAGGCATCTGAATCTTCCCGATGATCAATTCTCCGTTACTTTTCCAGCTTCACTAATACCTCTTCTAAAAATTCCTTTACTTCTATCATTTCTTTTTTAATTTCGTCGTCTTGAATTTTTTTCTTTTGTGGAACGTTGAGAAGTTCGAGCTGCTCTCCAGTATCTGGTTCCGGCGTGAACTCTTTCATCACCTGCTTGGCACCTTCGATTGTGTATTTCTCATCCCGCAGCAATTGCTTGATGTGCATTATAAGCTTAATGTCTTTGTTTGTGTAAATGCGGTTTCCGGCTCGATTCTTCGCTGGCTTCAGTTCAGGAAATTCAGTTTCCCAATAGCGTAAAACATATTGCTCTAATCCTGTAATCCTGCTGACTTCGCTAATGGAATAGTAAAGTTTTTTGATGCTAGTACTTTTCATTGACGCCTCGTTTATAAATCAGTTGTTCGATAGAAAAGTAGTAAATGTTGCATTGAGTTGCAATCTTGAGACTTTACGAAAGTCATCTCAAACCTAATCTCAATGGATTTTGGAAATGTTCGCACTGCTACTTATGCAGGCAATTCTGTGTGCACATAGCGGTGAAAGTTTTTGGGGAACTTTTTACGCAGTTGCAAGACCATTGCTATGAGAATCTTGAGCGGTGATGACAGACGAATGCGCTTAGAAAATACATCGTATCGTGCACGCTCAATCCTAAGTAGAAGCAGATAATATATATTCCCCATTGTGCGAGCTGCAGTAAAGAGCGGCTTGTCTTCTTCGGCGAGGTATCCCTTAGCGCGGTGGAAATATTCATGAGCGCGTTCGCACTCGAACTTCATCAATTCAACAAATCGTTCGTTGTATGTAGAATTCAACAAATCAGCTTCAGAATAATCGAACTTTCTCAAATCTTCGAGCGGCAAATAAATACGTCCACGTTTGGCGTCGGTTTTAATATCTCGTAATATATTTGTCAACTGTAATGCGATGCCAAGGTTGATAGCATATTGTTTCGTCTTCTCATTTGTATAACCGAATACTTCCGCACAAATCAATCCTACCGTAGAAGCAGCGCGGTAACAGTATTGTTCTAATTCGGAAAATGTATTATAGCGCTTGTTTAACAAATCCATTTCCATTCCCTTAATCAACTCATAAAAAAGTTCAATAGGAATATGGAATCGTTTGATGATGGCGGAAAGTTTGTTTAGTAATGAATAGTGCGAGATTCCGTAGAGTGAGCGCCGCAACTCTTCTGTCCACTGCAGAAGCAGCGCATATTTTTCTTTCTCGTCTCCGACTTCATCTACAATGTCGTCGGTAAATCTGCAAAAGGCATAAATAGTTTCGATGGCATCGCGTTTCGGGCGTGGCAAAATGAGGAATGAGTAATAGAAACTACTCTTCCGATTCTGTGAGAAATCCGGTATGACCGATGCTGCTGTTTGCACGGTTATAAGTTACGATAAAAATGAACGAAAGAGAAGTCCCAGTTTGTCCAGCTTCGAAAGTGCTGGGCGTTTCGTCAATACGTCATAATTCTGTTTATGGATCTTTTGTAATATTTTCATGCCGCCGTTCCACGTAAGTCTCAATTCCATCGATAAATCCTTACCAACCATAGTCAATAACGGTTTTCCTTCTACAAAAAGCTCCGCCGTGCGCCGTACTTGAAACGCCACTAAATTACAAAAGTGATCATTAACTTTTTGATTGAACAAATCTTGTTCGGAATAACCGAATTCTTCCAATTCTTCTAAAGGAAAATAAATACGACCTTTCTGTAAATCCTCTGAAACATCCTGCCAAAAGTTTGTTAATTGCAATGCCGTGCAGATGGAATCCGAAAGATGCATCATTGTTTCACTGCGATAGTTGAGTAGCAGCAAGAGCAATCTTCCAATAGGATTGGCGGAATTGCGGCAGTATGCAAGCACATCTTCAAACGTTTCGTAACGTTTAACTGTTACATCCGCACGAAAGGCAGTAAGAAGATTCTGAAAAAGTTCAATTGGAATTTGAAATCGTTCCACTGTTTCAGCAAGCGCAGCAAATATACGGTGTGTAGGATTGCCGTTATAACATTCATCAAGGTACTGTTCCCATTGATTCAGGTTATCCATTCTCTCAGCGAGTGTAAAACCCGGCTCGTCTGCATAATCGTCTGCGATGCGAGCAAAAGCATAAATTGCCCAGACATACTTTCGTATTTCTTTTGAAACAAAGTGGGAGGCAACAGGAAAATTCTCATAGTGGCTACGGGCGATTGTCTCGCAGTAACGGAATCCATCTTCTGCTGACCAATATTTTTCCTTGATATAAATTTTGGGCTTGTTCATTTTTAAGAGATTGGAGAAACGCGCATATCGCTCACATACTTACTAAATCAATATGAAGAATGGCAGCGGGAAAATCAAGCGGCAGGTGGAACTGTTTCATCCACGGGCACAGTATATACTTCAATTGGGGTATCTAATCCCTTGACGAGAATGGGTTCATGCGGAAGTGTTAGTACTTGGTCTTTAATGAAATCATATGTTCGACGTGAAATCATAATTCCTTCTACTGGTGCGTTGGATTCGAGGCGATTAGCGAGGTTAACATCTGAACCAAGTACAGTGTATGCAAGTTTTTTCTGTGTACCCATATTCCCCACTACAACTTCACCAGTGTTAATACCAATGCGGATTTTCAGCGGGAACAATCCTTCTCTTACCCACTTTTCTTTTAATTCACGAGATTTTTTCTGCATCTCAATAGCTGCTTTTGCACACCGAACTGCATGATCGACTTGTGGTTCAGGTGCCCCGAAAAAAACCATCAGTCCATCGCCGATATATTTATCAACCGTGCCCCCATACTTGAAAACGATCTGTACCATCGCGTCAAAATATTCAGCAAGGAATTTCTGTATTTGATCTGGTGTCATCGTTGAAGAATATGTTGTGAAACTCTTAATATCTGTGAACATAATTGTCAGTTCTTTTTTCTGAACCTCGAAGATCGATTCCGGATGGGCAAGCTGACGTTTGACAACCGAGGGCGGTAAATATGATTCAAATGATCTGCGTGTAGCTTCTTTTTCCCGTTCTTCATTGATAAACCGGTAAACAAGCACGCCGAAAACCGATGCAATCGTAATAATCACAGGTCGCACGATATTAAAAATAAGATTGCCATATAAAAATGCAACCGTGATAAGTACGAGATATCCGATAAGTAAAAGCAAAACGCTGACCCAGAATTCACGGGAAGAGAGCTTCAATGCAAAGTAAGCGACAAATGCAAGAAGTAGTATTTCAACAACTGTCATCTCCACTGTGTTTAATTCTCGAAGAAAGTTTTCTGTCAGAATTGTGTGTAAAACATTTGCATGAAGGCCGCTAAGTGGATAATTATTGTCGGTTGGGACCGGATGAATATCTGTTGCGCCGGTAGATGCGTCTGCAACCACGACCAATTTTCCCTGAAACTCTGGCTTCATAGTATATTCCATTGCATCGTGGTCGTCGGAGGCACGATAAATGGTTGCAAGATCATAGTTCACGATACGTTCCCATGGACCGACAAAATTAACAATCATGTTACAGCGTTCATCTATAGGAATAACGATATCATGCGGTAGGCTGTTTGGACGACGAGCATTCTTTAAAGTAATATTCTTGCCAGGATGCACAATAATATTTTTCGGAGGCACTTGCAAATAATCACAAATTGCACGAAAAGCAAAACTTGGATAGAATCCGTCTTCATAGCGCAGCAGCAAGGGTGCGCGGCGGAATACACCATCCTGATCAAATTGAAGCGCGATCGATCCAAGTCCGCGTGTAGAATACGCAAGCGCTGGAAATGTAATGTTTGGATTTACTGCAGCATACATCTTGCTGATGTCGCCTTCGACTTGAACATGCCATTTGGTTTTAGATAAATATTCCCAAGTGGAGGCAGGTCTGGGTTTACGCAATTTTGGTGGTTCGTCTTTTAATGCAAACCCCATACCAAAATAAACGTTTCCGGCCGATCTGTTGCAAGCCATAAGAATTGAGTCTTCTTCTGCGTTCATGGGTGCGGGGAAAAAATAATCCCAGATCTGTATTGCAACACCTAAATCACCTAAATTTCGTACTACTTGTCCATACTGACGGCGTGATAAATATGGACTGGCAAGTGTTTGAAGAGTGCTGTCGGTTTCATTGACAACGATTACCGTACTGTCGTATGGAATACGTGATGGGAAATATTTATAACGTAGAACGTACAGCTGATCGACTGATTCTGCGTTCCAAGTTCCAAACAGTCCAGGCAGAAGATAGAACAACAGATGTCCGAATAGAAGAGAAGACACGATAATGATCATCGTGTCCCTCAATGTTCGTTTTTTACTGGTGGTCAATAGTTATGGTTTTGCTATAGAAGTTCTTGGCGTTGATCTGTGTGGCAATAGTAGCCACATCCGGGCGGCGTGTACCTTCCACTTTATCTGTTCCGCGTATGTTCCCTCCTATGGTCAGCGGTTTCTCGGCAATTGTTGCATAGGTTGAGTAATGTTTCCTCACGTTGCGAATTTCCGATACAATATCACTAGCCAGTAGTTGTCTCTTCGATGGATCGGCAGAAAAATAATTGCCGAGTTTAACTTCCAAATCAAGTAAACGCTCAGTGGAGGCGACGAGGAAGAAAATTTCCTTGCCGATGTTCTTATCAAGAGCAATCCAATTGCGGCCTTTGGGAACGTAGTAATTTTTATCGATTGTATAGTCGGTTTGGAATTGTTGGATCTCATATGGGAAAAGTAAATCTATCTCACCCTCTGAACCTTGGTGAACAATATAAACATAACAGTCTTTTGTCAGCTTCACCATCATTTTTATCTCTTCTCCGCTTTTTAATGTTGTATCGCGCGTAATGGTAACCATTGTCTTGTTTTTACCCACAAGTGCGCCAAAGGCCCAATCAAATCCAATATTGGCTTCATTTTGTTGAACCATCGGTGCAGCTGGCGCCGGTTGTTCACCGGATCGAAATCCAATTGTGAAAAAACTTAACAAAATTGTGAGAATAATAAAGTAACGCATAATTAGAATCCTTTCTTCAATTTTCAATGAGGTATAAGTGAAATGGTCATTTCTTTATCGTACTCTGTCTGACTGCGGGTCGGATTTTGAGCACCGTGCGTTTTACGTTTAACTTGCTCTTCAACGTACTGCATCAACTCATTGATTGTCACAGTGTAGTCGTTATTATAATCCGCCTTGCCTTCCAATCCTTTTAATAAATAGTACGTGAACACACCATGAGAAAATTCTGGATACTCTTGCGATACTTCGCCTGCGGCGCTTGCAGTGAATACTACAATGCCTTCTTTCGTTTTCGATAGGTCAGCGAGATATTGATTTACTAAATTTGGTTCTGAGTTTCCTAAGCCGCGTGTGGCAAAGTTGACGCTAATGCCGCCGCTGTGGCAAGCATCAGTGAACACGATAACACGTTTCGCGCTAATGTACCGCGCTAATACAGTCTGAATATCCCACATCGGAAATGCTGAAGTGCCAAGCGAAGCCGGATCACTGTCATATGTCAGTAAATACATATTCTTAGGACGTGCCGGTTCTGGTGCGCCATGACCGGCAAAGTAGATTATAACAAGATCCATATCTATTGCTTGGTTGAGAAAATTGATCAAAGCGTCTTTTATATTTGCAAGTGTGGCATTTTTGTTTAACAGCACACACATGTGGTTAGAATCATAGCCGCCGCCTTCCGGCCGTTGCAGAAAATTTGCAATTGCTTCCGCATCCTTATCAGCGTATTTCAAACTTGGAATTCCAGAATTCATATATTCCGAAACACCAACTACCACCGCCCATTGCTGCGGACCGGAACCTGAAACACGTTCTTTCTTAGAACCGGAAGAAATAAATGAAGTCGCTCCAAGAACCGATGTTTTTCTATTAATGCCAATCGTTTTAGAAAATCTTTCACCGCTTTTACTTGCGATTGAAATTTGAATCTGATTATATCCAGCGACCAGAGGCACTTCATCTGAAATAAGATCGCCCGCTACTTTAAATTCCGGGATTTGATTATTCACAATATCAACCATGTTTACAGAGATTGAGTATGAGGCGACATCAAACCATGTCCGGAATTTTACCGGAACAGACATCGATTCTATTTCTGAATTAATGAGCGGGTATTCGACCTCTACTGCTTGATTATTTGAAAGGCGCTGAATAAATCCGTTCTGGCTGACGGTATGTTTAGCATTGTCCGTAACCTTGATTTCAAATGGAATCAGACCTATTGAATCCAATCTCAGTATTGCACTGAAACGCTTGACGGATTTCATACCTGTCGGGATTTTGGCAGTGTCTTTTGCTGTGAGAGCTGACAGTATGAGCGGCTTTCCATTGAAGGTTGCTTCTTTCACCTCTGAATCGTCAAACACCACACCGTGGATTTCATACTCTTTACTAAATACTTTGGCGATAGTCGTACTATCAGCCATATGCTCTAAAACAATTCCCGGATTTGTCGTATCAGATGGAGCGGAGGTAACTTTCCAACTTCTCAATTTACCCCTACTTGTGCTGGTGAGAAGTGTTTCATCGTTCAAAAATGCTGCATAAGTGATACGACCATCATGCTCAATCATTGACTTGACGGCAGATAGTGTTGTAAGACTATAAAACTTGAGTGAACTGTCTGATGCTGTAGAAACAAGCCAGCGTGACTTCGGATCGAATGATACAGAGCCAATAAAACCTTTCTGACTATAATTTAATTTTAAGTCGCCTGTTTGTGCATCCCAAAGGTATATATTCCCATCAACAGCGCCGCCTGCAAGAAATTTTCCATCAGCGCTATAACAGAGTGCTGAAATTTTATCTTTGCTGTCGATAATAGTTTTTTGAAGTTCTAGTCTCGCGATGGTATAAACTTGAACTTTGCCAGTGGATAATCCAACAGCAAAATGCTTTGCGCCCGGGTGAATAGCTATCGCTGTTACATCTTCTTGAAAATTCGGTAATGATCCTATCACCACACCATCATTTACTGCATCTATAATATTCACCTTTTTATCGAAACCGGCGGAAAACATCCAATCCTCCCCCTGAAAAGCTAACGAAGTGATACCAAGTGAGTGAGGAGATAATTCTTTAAGATTGGAAAGAGCATTCATATTGAACAAGTATGCTTTTCCATCTGCAGCCCCGAGCGCAAGTGTTTGTCCTGAGCCGGAAAATGATAACGTATTTATATGTACCGGTACAGAGGTAAGTATTGCTTTCTCTGTAAGTGCTGGAATATTATAAAGTTTGACTCTACCTTCTGCCGAAAGAATTCCGAGCAAATTCGTTTTTAATGAGACCACAAAGAAATCAATAGAATTATTAATGGCATCGATGGATTGAAGCGGTTCTACATATATTTCCTGTTCACCGGCGTTCAAGGAACTTAAGTGAGCCTGCTGCGAGTAGGAAATCGATGCAGTTAAAATTATTGCCAGCCAAATAAGAAGGACAATCCTTCGTCCCATGGCACACTCCTTATGAACTTACACCTTTTAATAAATGACCGGCCAAAATAATTATGTGTTTCGTGTTAAAAGTACACTGAGATACTCTGCTGGTATGGTGTAAAGAGCAATTTTTTTTTGAAAGAAGAAATACTAACACTGCTGAATCTTATATGGGATTATTCCTATGCGGCATACTTTTTTTATTGTAGATTCGGTGTTTTTCATTTGAATATCAAGCAATACCTGTCTATCGATTATTTTTTCAGTAGTCGTATATCACTTTAAGGTCAGCTTTGTAAATAGATTTAATAAACGAGCACGGATGCTTTGATCTTGTAGAGTTATCGTCGGATTGGATTCAAGTCCGTAAATGATGTCGTCGATTGACGAAATTGGAATTTGTACTTTTATATTATCATGTAGAAAATCCCGCAAGCGATTAAGAAATAAAAGTAGTTCATCTGCATATGCAAGGATTTCAGAATCATCTGCGTTTGACAAGATTGCGTTAAATTTTGACGCTTGATGAACAAATTCACTTGTCGCGAGCATTTCTTATCTCTGTTTTTTCTTCCACCACCTATTCAATCGTTCGCGAATATCTTTCTCTCTGCCAAGATCCGTTGGCTTGTAATAGAGTTTGTCTTTTAAATTGTCTGGAAGAAATTGCTGCTCAATAAAGTGTCCCGGAAAATCATGGCTGTACTTATATTCTTTTCCATAACCAAGTTCATCCATTAATTTCGTCGGCGCATTGCGAATAGCAAGAGGTACGGGAAGATTGGGAAGATTATGCACGTCGGATAATGCTTGGTCGATAGCAAGATATGATGCGTTGCTCTTTGGCGCTGAAGCAAGGTATGCTGCCGTTTGTGCTAAAACAATTCGCGCTTCCGGCATGCCAATGTAATCGATCGCAGTGAAGCACGATGTCGCTAATGTAAGAGCGTACGCATCGGCATTGCCAATGTCTTCCGAGGCGAGCACAATCATTCGGCGAGCAATGAATTTTGGATCTTCACCGCCATCTAACATTCTTGCTATCCAATATATTGCCGCATCAGGATCGCTGCCGCGTACACTTTTAATAAACGCAGAGATAATATCATAGTGCTGTTCGCCGTCCTTGTCGTAGAGTGTAAATTTTCGCTGGAATGCCTCCTCAATTTTTTGTTTGGTAATTGTGACATAACCGTCGACATTTGGTTTTGTCAAACGAATTGAATTTTCTAATCCATTCAACAGTTTACGAGCATCGCCTCCGGAAAGGAGCATGAGAAATTCTCGATCAACAATTTCAATTTTACGCTTTAATAGTACCGAATCATTTATCAGGGCATGATCAATAATTTTATTCAAAGGTTCCTTGCCGAGTGGTTCCAGCACATACACTTGACAGCGGGAAAGCAACGGAGAAATAACTTCGAATGATGGATTTTCAGTAGTTGCGCCAATGAGTGTGATAGTTCCATCTTCTACGGAATGCAGAAGCGCATCCTGCTGTGCCTTATTGAATCGATGAATCTCGTCGATAAAGAGAATAGTGCGTTTATTGAGATGGCTTAAATTTTTCTCAGCGCGAGATATAATTTCACGGACATCTTTAACGCCAGCGGCAACAGCATTAAGCTGATGAAATTCAGCCTCCACATGATTCGCAATAAGCCGCGCAAGCGTCGTTTTGCCGACCCCCGGAGGGCCCCAGAAAATCATCGAACTGATTTCGCCGTGCTCCAGCATTAACCGAAGCGGTTTGCCCGGTTGGATCAAGTGATCCTGCCCGACATATTCTTCCAGTGTTTTTGGACGGATGCGTTCTGCCAGCGGCGCTGCCGGTGAACGTACATTACGAAGTTCTTCTTTGGAAAATAAATCAGACATGTAAATATTTTAGAATGTGAATTGGCAATTGCGAATTAGTATTAGATCGAAATATTTTCCTTATTCTGCATATATTATTTGCTGCAAATGCTTATTTTTCTTTCTTGACCTGATACACAGTTTCGCCTTCACGTGCCATGCCGTACTTTTCACGGGCGGTTTTTTCTATTGTTTTTTTGTCACCTTCTAACGCCTTGATCTGTTCCTGCAATCGCTTTGTTTCTATACTGTCAGCTTTTAATCTCTCAATCCACTCGCGATGCTGTACTTCGAGACGAAGACGAGTAATAATGCCTTTATTATCAAAGAGAAGATAGAGAAAGAGCAGGAATAAAATAATAAGGATAATTGTACGCCTCTTGTTCTTTGTGGCACCTTTGGCAATCTTTTTTAGGAAACGTTCGGGCTGGAGATTTCTATAGAATTGATTGTCCATCGAATCGATGCTTATTTATACCAATCATTTTTAGGCTGGTACGTGGTCTTGAGCTTCGCCTTTGCTCCATGACGTTCAATGGCAAGTTGAATCAATTTATCCAATAGCGCAGGATATGATATGCCCGATGCCTGCCAGAGTTTTGGGTACATACTGATGGAAGTAAAGCCGGGAATAGTGTTAATTTCGTTCAAATAAATCCTGTATGTTTTTCTTGTCACCAGAAAATCCATACGCGCCATACCTGCACAATCTAAAACGCGAAATGCCGTAAGCGCATAATGCTTTATCTTTTTCATAACAGTGATTGGCAGCTTTGCTGGAATGATAGCATTCGATTTTTCGTCCACATACTTAGCATCGTAATCATAAAATTCATTTGAAGGAACGATTTCGCCCGGTACAGAAGCGAGAGGTTGGTTGTTGCCGAGTACGCCGCATTCAATCTCACGTGCATTGTTAATTCCCTGTTCCACTAAAATTTTCCTATCAAATTGTGCAGCAATTGCTATAGATTCAAGCAGTTCTTTATGATTATGCGCTTTGTTAATACCGATGCTTGAACCAGAATTTGATGGTTTAATAAAAAGCGGATATTTTAACTTTCGTTCAACCTCTGAAATTATTTTTTTATGCCGCGTTTCATACTCTTCGATGGTGAACCAAATACTTGGCGCAGTTGGAATCTTTGCCTGAATGAGCAACCCCTTTTGAATCACTTTATCCATTCCAACTGCAGAACCAAGCACTCCAGGGCCTACATACGGAATATCTGCGAGTTCTAATAATCCCTGCAGAGCTCCATCTTCGCCAAATTTGCCATGCACCACCGGAAATATGACATCGAGCGCTTTTCCAATACCGCCATTGTTGATGGCAACTAAAGATTGCTTGCGCGGATCTGGAATGAGTAATTGTTCCTGTTCAAGTTCAATCGATTGTTTTTCCTTCAGCAGGCGAAGTGTTTCGTTAGAGCTGAGCCATTGTCCTGTTGATGCAATACCGATAGGAACAACTTCGTACTTTTCTTTATCAAGAGCATTAATAACGGAAGCAGCAGAGACAAGTGAAACCTCGTGCTCTACGGATCGTCCGCCGAAAATTACACCGATACGGATTCGTTTGGTAATTAGTGGTTTGTGATTAGTCATTATTATATTATCGTTCGCAATTCAGAATGGTTGTTCATGTTCTTCCTGGGATATGATATGGAAAAGAGTGGAGAGGTGCAATGAACGTATATCCGCTTATAATTCGGTTTTATTATTGCGTTTCGATGGAAAAGTGAGTAGGTTTTTCTGCAATTATGTTATCAATAGAAATCAATCAAAAAAGTGTAATCAATTTGTTGAATCAATAACTTTTTGCTATCGGAGAACGATTTCATGGGCAACCCATTCTTTGCCAAGAAACCATTATCACTTTTACTTGAAGAAATGAAAGGAGAAAATCGCCTGCGCCGTGTGCTTGGTCCAGTAACACTGACAAGTCTCGGTGTTGGAGCTATTATCGGTACCGGTATTTTCGTTTTGACCGGTGTAGGCGCCCATGATAAAGCCGGACCTGCGTTAATTCTTTCATTCGCAGCATCAGGCGTGGCATGCGTTTTCGCCGCTCTTTGTTATGCCGAATTTGCTTCAATGGCTCCCGTTGCCGGCTCGGCATACACGTACGCTTATGCGACGCTCGGTGAATTATTTGCATGGATCATCGGTTGGGATTTAGTTCTCGAGTATGCTGTCGCTTCAGCGGCGGTGGCGCACGGATGGTCTGCTCATTTTCAGGATCTTCTTAAAAGTTTCGGTATAGTTATTCCATTTTCACTTTCTACCGCGCCGATTGATTTTGATACTGCAACAAATCATTTCTTCGCTACTGGATCGTACTTCGACCTCACTGCTATCATTATTACAGCAATAATCACACTCATTCTAATAAAAGGAATCAGAGAAAGTGCTGTATTTAATACAACGATGGTCGCGGTCAAATTGGTCATTGTACTATTTGTGATTGTTGTTGGAGTATTCTATATCGATCCGAATAATTGGAAACCATTTGCTCCCTTCGGCTATACAGGAATCAGTTTCTTTGGCCATACGTTGTTCGGACAAACCAGCGCAGATGGTGTTCCACTCGGGATGCTTGCCGGCGCAGCAATTATCTTTTTTGCATACATCGGCTTTGATTCGGTTTCCACGCATGCAGAAGAAGCACGCAATCCGCAACGCGATGTCCCTATCGGTATAATCACTTCACTCCTTATTTGCACTGTGTTGTATATTGCCGTCTCTGCAGTTCTGACTGGAATGGTTCCTTACGACAAGATCGATATCAATGCACCGGTCTCTAACGCATTCGCGCAAAATGGATTGCCTTGGGCACAGCGCCTGATCGATGTTGGAGCTATTACAGGCATTACTTCCGTTCTGCTTGTGATGATGTTAAGCCAGCCGCGGGTCTTGTTAGCTATGGCACGTGACGGTATGGTTCCGGAGAGTTTTTTTGGTGCTATCCATTCGAAATTTCGGACGCCATGGAAATCGACTATTCTCACCGGAGTTTTTGTCGCTGCGATGGCAACCCTCCTTCCACTTCGCATTCTTGCTGAATTGACGAATATTGGAACGTTGCTTGCGTTTGTAATAGTCTGTGCTGCCGTCCTCATTATGCGTAAAACAAATCCTATGGCAGAACGTCCGTTCCGCGCCCCGTTTGTTCCTTTCACACCGATTGCCGGTATTGTCTGTTGTTTAATCTTGATGTTTTCTTTGCCCGTTGAAAATTGGTGGCGTTTATTTATATGGCTGGGAATTGGATTCATCATTTATTTTAGTTATGGCCGGCGGCATTGCATTACTGCCCGGATCCGGCGGGGCGAGGTTATTGTGCCGGAATCAACCAAAAAAAATACATAGAACATAAAATGATCCGGCCGGCAACTCTGAGCGATACACAAGCAATTAAAAATTTATTTCAGGAATTAATCGGACATCCTCTTTCGGATGAAGATGTTATCAATCGAATTACGTATGTTCAGAATAGTCCGATAGATTCATTATTTGTGTACGATCTCGAAAATAAAATTACCGGTTTGCTGGCATTTAGAATTCGTGAGAACATAGAAGAGAATAGCCGGTTTGGCGAAATATCGGTCATTGTTGTAAAATCCGAATCGAGAAAAAAGGGAATCGGTAAAAAA